>ENA-ORBV01004191-ORBV01004191.1-microbial-mat-metagenome-genome-assembly--contig:-NODE-4191-length-27983-cov-6.894754_pt1 | contig 27983 bp, 33 predicted proteins | sample MGYA00237777_ERZ505514 | MGnify/ENA primary metagenome ERZ505514 (study PRJEB26160, sample SAMN06269048) | microbial mat metagenome | isolation source: Oligotrophic lake microbial mat | place...
ACGGCCTCGACCAGTCGAGCCTGATGGCGCATCAGGTCAAGCTCGCCAGCGGTACGAAGCGAGCCGGCCTCCGGCAACTCCATGCTTGCCACCCCACCGCCACTGCCGTACTCGAATGAACGAAACAACGGCTCAATGAGCTCCCAGTTCGCGAGTCGATTCGCCGCAGCGGGAGCTTCGTTGAGAGCGCTGAAGTCCGGAGCGAGGAACGGGTTCGACATCTGCATCTGTCGAACGGATGCTGGGACGACCTGCCGCTCGATCTGCTTACTTACGGGAACCGCCTCGGTTGAGATGATGAGCTCGTCTGGACTCAACTCGACGCCGGCAGCGATCAGGAGGTCTCGCCGAAGCGCCTTTGCCGCAGCGGCGACTGGCGCATCATCGGCAAGCATCGCGATGAGGCTTGTGTCCCGCGCAGCGGTCTTTGCAAGAATTCCGGCTAGCCCGTCAAGACGCTTCTGCTCGTTGGCACGTTCGGAGTCGGTGAGCGAAGAATCTGCCTTGACGCGGGCTCGCTCCTCGCGCAGCAGCAACGTTGCGACTTGGAACCGCGCGCGATTGGCTGGCTTGAGCGGCCCCTTCTGCACAGCAGTCTCGACCTCGCGTGCGGTCCGCGCAAGAACGGGGATAACCCCGACATCGTCGCCGGCTCGAGTGCGACGACGCTGGGGCGACTGCTGCCGGTCGCTCGCGGGACGCTGGCGTTTCTGGCGCCGACCTGGCTCGGTGTGTCCCGAGGATGTCACGTATTCTCCTTGTGTCGAACGAACGATGTTCGAACACGGCTCGGCGAGTGCTGTGGACGGTAGAAACGGTGTGAGCGCCTGCCGAACGATCCAGACCCAGTCGCGATGCGACTAGTGGACTTGACGGCGCCTTGCTCAGTCTACGCCCAATTCTCGCGGGTGCCGGTCGCTCGTCGCGACAGTGTATGGGATCGCGCCTTGGCCTACCCGTAGGCTGGGGTTGTGACCCTCAACACCAACTTCGCAGGAGTAGCGGTTCGCTCACGCCGGCTGGACGGTTCTGATCGCGGACTGGATGCGATAGTCGGGCTCATTCTCATCGTGGCTGGAACGATGATTGGTGTGCTGAGCCTGAACCAACTCCAGCTCTTTGCCGCGTCCGTTGATCCACGCGATGCTTTCGCCAGCGGAGGCGTTGAAGCTGGATTCGTCATCGCAGTGGTCGGCAGCGCGCTGACGTGGCTCATCGCCACGCTCACCTACTTGGTCAGAATCGCCGTCGGTCGACGGAGCTGGACTCCACCACTCTGGGGCACCGTCATCATGACGGTCTTCCTCGTCGCAGGCTTCGCGGTCATGAACGGCGTACTGTAGCGCGAGCGGCTTCAGCGGCGGGCGGTGCCCGGGGGAATGATCGAGATAGGTCTACTCATCGGTGCAGCGCTTTCGAGGCGCTCGATCGCGGGCGCCAGTTCGCCGCGAAGGGCGTCGATTCCGGCCTCGTTGAGGTTCACCCTGTCCGACGAGTACGCAGGATTGAGTTCGCCATCGTCAAGGGCGAGCGCAGGCCACACGTCGAGGAAGTGCGACCCCGAGATCGGCGCAAACTGCCGCAAGTGGCGGTTCGCGTCGCGAATCGCGCTCGCAAACTCGCGCTCGCGAGGAAGGATCGACTGCACGAGCGTGCGGATGCCGGGCAATTCCCGACGAACAGACACCAAGAGAAGTTCGATGTTTCGCACGAGATGCTCAACGCTCCGGCGCGCGGCAAAATCTGAACTGCCAACAATGATGACGAGCGACTCCGGTGCGGCGCTCACGATGGCGTCGAGGCTCGCGAGGCAGTCGTCGCTCGTCGCGCCGAGACTGGTGAGATCGTGATGCGCTCGCTCCGCGAGGAGCGGAACGAGCGAGCCGTCCAAAACCGGACAATCGCCCACGACGGCGATGAAACGCCCTGCCGAGTTGGCTGCCAGTGAATCGTGTTCAGGCATGTATCCCCCTCATGGGGCAGAATCCCCAACTCATCATCATGCACGCACCTTGGAGTTTCCGGCATACTGCTAGGCAACGGACCAGCCACGGTTGAAAGGAAACGACATGGGACTGTTTGACAGCATCGCAGAAGGATTTCGCGGCCTAACGGGTGGCGTAGACACAGAGTTGCTCGCCACCGGTGTCCTTGCGCGCGGCGAGATCCTCTCACTCGCCCGGTCGAACACGACGGTGAGCATCATGAATGGCCTCGTCGAACGCAACTGCGAGTTTGTGCTTAACGTGCTCATGGATGGCGAGCAGCCCTTTCAGGCATCGGTGAAGCAGCGAGTGCAGGAAATCATGCTGCCGCAGTTGTCTACCCCTGGCGTCGTCGTCGCAGTGCGTGTGGACCCGGCCGACCGCTCGCGCGTGGCTATCGATTTCGCCAGCCAAGCGCCCGAGGTGAATCTTCCAGTGTCGACCGGCCCTGGTAGCGCGGCGTACATCCTCGAGACCGGCAAGCCGATCACCGTTGTGCTCGTCGCCAACCAGGCGATCGGCGTGAACAACGCCAATGGCGACCCCGTGCACGCACTCACCCTCACGATCGCGACCGGCGTCGACACTCCGTACCAAATCCAGGTCGGCAACGCGGTACCGGCCAGCGCACTGCCGCTCGTCTACCCGGGCTCCAAGCTCCACGCGAAACTCGGGGACGGACCAAATGATGTCGTGGTCGACTGGGCAGCCGGCCAAGTAGAAAAGGCCTAGCTTGGCGCCGCTGGCATCGCTAGACGGCTCTACACGCCTCCACCGCCACCGCCACCGCCGCCACCGCCAGACGACCCGCCGCCCCCTGAGCCGCCGCTTGAACTGCTCGAAGAGCTGCCTGAGTACGAGCTCGCCGCCGATGACGACATCGAGCTGATGTTTGAGGCGAAGACCGCGGCGCTGAATACCGCAGTACCCGAGTACCAGTCCGGCGAGGCATCCGTGTAGTACTTGCCGAGCTCCTGAGCCCACTGTGTCTCGAGACCGAACAGCACGGCATAGGGCAACAGTTTCTCGTACACGTCCACGATCTGCCGAGGGTCACTCGTCGATACCGCTGCCGTCTCGGCGCCCGTTGGACTCTGCAGCATTCGCAGGCGATCGGCTTCCGCCATTCGGATATAGAGCTCGAGGCCCTTGAGGTGGTCGCGAAGTTCGGCTCCGGCATCCGTCAGAGCCTTTCGAGACACCAGCGCCAACACAACGAGCACAACGATCAGCGAGGGAAGGAAGATCAGGGCCGGGAGAGCACCGCCAACACTCTCTTCGAGCATCAATACGCCGAAGATGAAGCAGCCGACGGCGGCAACAATGGCAAGCACGCTTACCAGCACAGCGGTACCGAGCGGGGGCTCCTTGCGCAAACCCGTTGCGATCGCCTCGGCTGTCGCGACCTGGATAATGCGGCGCACGTGCTTGCTGAGCCGTTCATCCGTGCTGGTGATGGCGTAGTCGGTGCCCTGCTGCAGGTCGTAGCCGAACAGTGCCACGGCGAGCTGGAGCGCCGGGCCCTTGAGTCCGCTCGCGCTGAGCAGTTCAAGCTCGTAGGTCTTCTTGGTCCTGAACCAGCCTTTGACCTCGGTCTCAACGATGCGAATATGCCGCCGCACCGCAAATTCGACGAACTGGGATGCCGCGGCGCGCGTCGTGCGCTTCATGATCACGGCCGCGGTGATGAGGTCGAGGTCTTTCGGCGGGGCGTACTCGGCGATGACCGTTGGGCGACCGCGGCCATCCGCGAGGCGGGTAGCACGCAACCCGATCGCTAGCACCAACGCCAGCGCGCTCATGAGTGCGGTGAGCAGTTGCAGAATGCCGTACACAGATGCGAAGTACGAGTCGTCCCGAGGCACAAACGTGTTGGGTTCAAAACCGAGCGCGATCGTGACGTTCTGGTAGGCGCCCAGTTCACTCTCCGATACGGCGAGCACTGTGCCGCCGGCCTCCTCGCTGGTGGTGAGCTCGCAGGGGTCGGTTGAGCCCTCGACCCCGCGATAGCACGCGTTCTGGCCCGTGAGCGCAGCGGCGAGTGCGGCTGGCACGTGCACGCGAGCGTTCACCCGAGCGAAGGACTGCTGCCAACCGGTGCCGTTGGTGTCCCAGAAGAACTCGTCGGAGTTGGTGTTGGCGAAGAAGCGAGTGACGTTTCGCTGGCTGTAGGTGAAGACGTAGGTCTGGCGACCCTGAACGAAGCTGTCTGCCCTGCTGGTAACGAGTATGAAGCCCTCGTCGTCGGTCTCGACGGTGAAGGGGCGCGGCGCGCCAGTTTCGTCCGTGACCGACTGGATCGCGACATCCGTCGGCACGCCCTGATATCTGGACGGTATCGCTCTGCGCATGCCACGGTTCTGGTCAACATCGGGGAAGACGGCGACAAAGGTCTCGACGGTCGTCAGCGTCGAGCGCCCGTCGGCGTCGACATCGAGGTAATAGTGCGCGTCGAAGCTCTCAAAGGAGAAGTCGTTGACGTCCGCGGAGACCCCCGGCGCTGCACCGCCAAACGAGAGTGCGATCACGAACCCGGCCAGCAGCGACAGCATTGCTCGTTTCATGTGCCCAACTTACGGCGATTGGACGCCAGCCACGTGTCGAGCTCGTCCGGCCTGTCGGTGATCACCCCGTCGACTCCGAGTGCGAGCGCCTCGGCCCACGTCGTGCTGTCGTTCAGTGTGTATAGCAACACTCCGAGGCCAGCTTCTCGGATCCGGTCGACTGCACGGGGATCCTGCCGGACGAACTTGAGGCTCGTCGCGATCGCGACGGCCCCACACTCCGCAGCGAGGATGGCGGGGTCACCAACGACCACCCGGGAGATGATCACGCGAGGAACGCCGGGCGCGGCATCCCGGAGCGCCCGCAGCGTCATCAGGTCAAAACTCGCCACCAGCGCGCGGTCGCGCATGCCGTAGTCCCACAGCAGGTCAGTCACGATCCGGGTCTGGGTCGCGTTCCACGAACCCTTCAGTTCGAGAATGGCGCTCTTGCCAGACGGTTGCAATAGATAGAGAAGTTGCTCGAGGGTGGGAACAATGGTGCCCGTGAAGGCCGGGGCGTACCAGGAGCCCGCGTCGAGCTGGCTAATCTGCTGGTAGGTCATGCTCCAGACTGGTCCGGTTCCATTGGTCGTACGGTCGACGACCCAGTCGTGCATGAGCACTGGCACGCCGTCGGAGGTGAGCTGGACGTCGGTCTCGACGAAGGCGACATCGCTGTCGATGACGAGTTGGAAGGCGGGCAGGGTGTTTTCGGGGGCTCCGGCTTGATCGCCACGGTGCCCCGCCACGAATCCGACTTGGCCGGGCGCTCGCAGTGCGTCAAACTCACTCGCTGCGTGCACGCTCGCGACATCAGGGCTGAGCGCCATCACGACCACAAGACCGGCCGAGATGACCCCGGCAATCAGGGCGTGCGCACGGTTTGGACGGGACTGCCACCACGCAATCGTCACGGCAAGCCGTTCGTTCAGGACACTCGCACCGTTGCGAGCGTGCCACCACTCTAGTGGCGGCGTTACCAACCTGTTATGCAGTCGCGCGACGCGCGAGACTCGCCCCTGACGGACAACACGGTTTTACGCGAGCTCCTCGCGAGCAGCTTGCCGCGTGATGCGTTCGGCCATGCCGGCGAAGATCACCCCGTGAAACGGCTGGATTGCGAACCAGTACAGGCGCCCACCAAGGCCGGTTGGGAAGAAGACGGCTCGCTGGCGATACGTAGAGCCGCCGGCCGGGTCGGCTTCGGTCGTCATCTCCAACCATGCCCTGCCGGGCACCTTCATCTCAGCCCGGAGCCGCAGCATATGACCGCGATCAATGGTTTCCACCCGCCAGAAGTCGAGTGCGTCACCCGGTGCGAGTCGCCGTGAGTCCCGCCTGCCGCGGCGAAGCCCGACGCCACCAACCAGCTTGTCGGCCCAGCCGCGGATCGCCCACGCCAGCGGGAACGAATACCAGCCGTTCTCGCCGCCGATGCCTTCGACGACGTTCCACAACCGGTCGACGGGCGCGTCGGAGTGCTGCACCCGCTCATCGGTGTAGACCGTGTGCCCAGACCAATCCGGGTCGCTCGGGATGAGATTGCTCGGCGCCCCAGCAACAGTGGAGTTCTGCCAGCTCGTCTCCACCTCGCCGTCGCGCACCTTGGCGAGCGCAAGACGCACGGCACGCCGGTAACCGGTCAGCCCACCGTCCGGAGCGGGGATGTACTGCTCAATATCATGTTCGCTTGCCACGCAGTCGGACTGCAGACTCGCGATGATCGGCACGGCAAGCTTGCGCGGGATCGGCGTGACGAGATTGACCCACTGCGAGGCTAGCCAAGGCGTCAGCACTGGTAGGGATGCGATGGGTCGCTGGCGGAGGCCCGCTTCGACGGCATAACCGTTCATCAGTTGGCCGTAGCGGAACACGTCCGGGCCGCCGATGTCGAAGGTGCGGTTGACCTCCGGAGGCAGGGCTGCTGCCGCGGTGAGGTAGTAGAGCACGTCGCGCACCGCGATTGGCTGGATGAAGTTTCGCACCCACTTGGGGGCAGGCATGTACGGCAGCACCTCGGTGAGGTGGCGAATCATCTCGAACGATGCCGATCCTGAACCGATGACCGTTCCCGCTTGGAATGCAGCCGTTGGCACGCCAGAGGCCAAGAGAATTCTGCCAACCATGGCGCGACTGCGCAGGTGGGGGCTCAGTTCGCTGAGTGGCACATCGGGGTGCAAACCGCCCAAGTACACGATGCGATCGACTCCCGCGGCTTTCGCGGCCGTTGCGAAGTTGCGCGCTGACGCGAGTTCTGTCGCCTCGAAGTCCCCGCTCGTGCCCATCGAGTGCACGAGGTAGTAGGCCACGTCGATCCCGGCGAACGCCGCGGTCAACGATGCCGAATCAGTCAGGTCTCCCCTGACGATCTCGGCAGCGGCCGACCACGGGACGTCTCGCAACCGCAGCGGATCGCGCACGAGCACTCGCACGGTGTGACCGGCGTCAATGAGTCGCGGCGCGAGGCGACCGCCGATGTAGCCGGTTGCCCCGGTAACCAGCATGTGCATGCCGCGACCTAGATGAGCGACTTGGTGTGCCAGACCGTCTTTGTCTCGGTGAGGGCGATGATCCGTTCGAGCGATGGAGCTGGCACGCCGGCTTCTGGCGGCAGCACCCGCTTGAGAGTGTCGGCGGCCATGACCTGCAGGTCGACCCAGTCGAGGTGCTCAGCGCCGGCGAGGTCGAGCGCGTTGACGTCGGCGTGGCCAGCGAGCCACGGCGCGATCTCGGCCGGCGAACCGGTCAGGATGTTCACCACTCCCCCTGGAACGTCGCTCGTTGCGAGCACTTCGCTCAGGCTGATCGCCGCGAGCGGTGCGACCTGATTGGCTACGACCACAACAGTGTTGCCGGTGAGGATGGCGGGCGCGACGACGCTCACCAGTCCAAGCAGCGAGCCGCTCGAACCCTGCGGAGCGACGATCGCAACGACCCCGGTTGGCTCCGGAGTGGACAGGTTGAAGTACGGCCCGCTTACAGCATTGCCGTTGCCAGCCACTTGCACGTACTTATCAGCCCAACCGGCGTACCAGACCCAGGCATCAATCGCGGCATCCACTTGCTTGATTGCTGCGGACTTCGAAGCCCCCTCGGATGCGATGAGTTCCTCGACAAACTGTTCGCGGCGACCCTCGAGCAACTCGGCGATGCGATACAGCACCTGCCCTCGGTTGTATGCGGTTGCTCCAGACCAGCCGGCGACAGCGCCGCGCGCGGCGACGACCGCGTCTCGGGCATCCTTGCGGCTCGCGAGCGCAGCATTGGCCAGGAAGGCACCCTTCTTCGAGAGCACCTCGTACGTGCGTCCGCTCTCGCTTCGCGGAAACTTGCCGCCGATGTAGAGCTTGTAGGTCTTGGGCACAGCGAGCCGGCTCACCAGGATGCTCCCTTCAGGTACGCGGCGAGACCGTGACGACCGCCCTCACGGCCGTAACCGCTTTCCTTGTAGCCGCCGAACGGGCTTGCCGGGTCGAAGCGGTTAAAGGTGTTCGCCCAGATGACGCCCGCGCGCAACTGATCGGCGACCGCAAGAATCTTCGAGCCCTTATCACTCCAGATTCCAGCCGATAGCCCGTATTGGGTGTTGTTCGCTTTGGCGATCGCCTCGGCCGGGGTGCGGAACGTCAGCACCGCGAGCACCGGACCGAAGATCTCGTCCCGAGCGATCCGGCTCGAGGTCGAAACGTTGGTAAAGATCGTCGGCGCGAACCAGAAGCCTTTTTCCGGGATGACACACGGAGCGCTCCAGCGCTCTGCACCCTCGGCCTCGCCGATGTCGCTCAACTCACGAACCCGGTCGAGCTGCACTTGCGAGTTGATCGCGCCGATGTCGGTGTTCTTGTCGAGCGGATCGCCCAAGCGCAAGGTCGCAAGACGCGCCTTGAGGCGATCGACGACTTCGTCGTGCACGTTCTCTTGCACGAGCAATCGGGAGCCAGCGCAACAGACGTGCCCCTGATTGAAGAAGATCCCGTTGACGATGCCCTCAACCGCTTGGTCGATTGGCGCGTCATCGAAGACGATGTTTGCCGCCTTGCCACCGAGCTCGAGGGTGAGTTTCTTCCCCGTTCCAGCGACAGATTTTGCGATTGCGCGGCCGACGGCGGTTGAGCCGGTGAATGCCACCTTATTGACATCGGAGTGATTGACCAGCGCGTGGCCGGTGTCTCCAGCACCAGTGATGATGTTCACGACCCCGGCAGGCAATTCGGCCTGCTGCAGAATCTCGGCAAAGATGAGCGCGCTCAGCGGCGTCGTCTCGGCCGGCTTGATGACGACGGTGTTGCCAGCAGCGAGAGCCGGCGCGATCTTCCAGGCCAGCATGAGCAGCGGGAAATTCCACGGAATGACCTGGGCGGCGACACCCAGCGGCCTCGGGTTCGGCCCGAGGCCCGCGTAGTCGAGCTTGTCTGCCCAGCCGGCGTAGTAGAAGAACCAGGCAGCGACCAGTGGAACGTCGACGTCGCGCGCCTCCTTGATGGGCTTGCCGTTGTCAAGACTCTCCGCGACGGCCAATTCGCGAGCGCGCTCCTGCACGAGCCGCGCGATGCGAAACAGGTACTTGCCGCGGTCGGCGCCCGAGAGTTTCGACCAGGTGCGATCGTAGGCTTTGCGCGCGGCCGCGACCGCGGCATCCACGTCGGTGCTGTTGGCGTTTGCGATCTCGGCGATCGCCTCTTCGCTCGATGGCGAGATGCTGAGAAACGGCTTACCGTGGCCCTTGACGAATTCGCCGTCGATGAACAGCCCGTAGCTCTTCTTCAGGTTCAGGATGCTCGTGGATTCCGGAGCCGGCGCGTAGTCGAGAAAGTTCATTATCGCCTTCGTCAGTCGATCGTGACATAGTCGGGGCCCGAGTAGCGGCCGGTGGTGAGTTTCTGACGTTGCAAGAGCACATCGTTGAGCAGGCTCGATGCACCGAACCTGAAGAGGTGCGGCTGCAGCCACTCCTCGCCGACCGTTTCTGCCACGGTCACGAGATACTTGATCGCATCTTTCGAGGCACGGATGCCACCAGCAGGCTTGACCCCGATGCGCTCGCCGGTCAGCCGGTGCCAGTCGCGCACGACCTCCAGCATGAGGAGCGTCACCGGCAATGTGGCGGCTGGCGTTACCTTGCCGGTCGAGGTCTTGATGAAGTCGCCGCCGGCCAGAATCGCCAACCAGGATGCTCGGCGCACGTTGTCGTAGGTGTTCAGTTCGCCCGTCTCAAGAATCACCTTGAGGTGAGCGAAGCTGCCGTCGCCGCGGCGGCAAACCTCTTTGACGGCAACAATCTGGTCGAACACGAGGCCGTAGTTGCCAGCAAGGAACGCGCCACGGTCGATGACCATATCAATCTCGTCCGCGCCAGCCTCGACCGCATCTGCAGTGTCGGCAAGCTTGACGGCGAGCGAGGCCCTGCCGCTTGGAAACGCGGTCGCGACGGCGGCGACGCTGATCCGACCATCATCCGGGTCGCCGTGCCATGGGCCGAGCGCTTCGATTGCGCTCGGAACCATGTCGCCGTACACACAGACGGCCGCAACGCGAGGCGTCGTTGGGTCCGCGGCATCCGGGTTCACAGCTTTAGCGACGAGCGAGCGCACCTTGCCAGGCGTGTCTGCGCCCTCGAGCGTTGTCAGGTCAATGAGGCGAATGATCGTGTCGAGCGCCCAAGCCTTCGAGGTCGTCTTGATCGATCGAGTGCCAAGCGAGGCGGCCCGCTCCTCAAGCCCGACCGCGTCGACACCTGCAAGGCCCTCGAGGTGGAGTCGAAGACTCTTCTCGGTGAGATCGCCACCGATGATGTCGAGCGCACGCTCGGCGGGGGCGAGCGCGCTCCCACGCCTTGCGGCTCCGTTGACAGCGGCTCCGTTGACAGCGGGTCCGTTGGTAGCAGACGGTGTTGCGTTCACTGCTTGAGTCTACCGAGCCACCACCAAGTACCGCGATGCCCGGCATTGATGGGCGTTGACACGTTCGTGGCTACCGGTAGATCTCGCGGCGATGACCGGCGTCGACGACGATGACCGTCAGTACGGAGTCGTTGATCCGGTAGAGAACGCGATAGTCACCGCTTCGCACTCGCCATTCGGGTCGCCCGCTGAGCTTCTTCGCCGACGGTGGCCGGGCGTCCTGAGCAAGAAGCTCGATTATCGCTTGCACGCGACGTTTGCCCGCCGGGGGAAGCTTACGGATTGCCCGGGTTGCGACGGGAAGGATCTGAACCGTGTAGGTCACGACAGCCCGAGGTCACGTTTCACTTCCTCCCAAGGAACAGGGGTCTCCCCTAGCCGTTCAGTCTCTTCCCATGCCGCATCGACTGCGCGGATATCAGCGAGTTCGTCGGCATCCTCGAGCAGTTGTCTGAGCTGATCGGCGTCGATGATCGCCGCGACGGCGCGATTTCTGCGAGTCAGAAACACAGGCTCGCTCCGCGCCGTATCGATGATCGACGCAAGACGTCCTCGGGCTTCCGTGATCGCTACTTCATGCATATCGAAACTATAGGCTAAAACGTACATAATGCGCTGCATCCGGCTGTACCAGTCTCCGTGCAAACCAGGGTGCATCATTGATCCGTGAACGCGAGCGACAGCGGGTACCCCGATGGCTTCTTCGAGCGAGGCGACCCGGCGTCTGACGCCATCTTTTACCTACCGCCGAGGCTGGTGACCCACATCGACGACGCCGCGATCAACGCGGTCTCGGAGCTCTACGCGGAGCTCGGGATCGATGGTTCGTCTGGGAACCGTTGGCGAGTACTCGACTTGATGTCGTCGTGGGTGTCGCACCTTCGTGCCGCCCCCGACGAGCTCGTCGTACTGGGGATGAACGCATCTGAGCTTGCCGCCAACTCGATGGCCACTGAGCGCATCGTGCAAGACCTCAACACCGACCCGGTTCTGCCGTTTGCAGACGAGTCTTTTGACGCGGTGCTGTGCTGCGTTTCGATCGACTATCTGGTGCGACCGGTGGCGGTGCTCCGAGATGCCGCGCGAGTGTTGCGGCCCGAGGGTTTGATCGTCATCACGTTCTCGAATAGGTGCTTCCCGACCAAAGCCATTCGCGGATGGCTCGAGACGGATGACGAGGGTCGTGGTGCGATCGTCATCGATTACCTCCGTCGAGCCGGAGGATTCGATGAAGCGCGCCTGAGCCTGCGCACTCCCGCTTCGCGCGGGTATCGGGGCGATCCGCTCTACGCTGTGACGGCGCGTGCGGTTACAGCGCGAGCTGCGGCGGCAGGTGCCTGAGACCTCGGCTAGGCCATCGAGTTCTAGGCCGTCGAGTGCTAGGCCGTCGAGTTCTCGACCTCGGTGAGGTGCGTCGACCATGCGCCGTGTCGGTCGCGTTCCCATTGGGCCCAGTCGACCGGATGCCCGCGCAACAGATCTTCGAGCTGGTCAAGATTCGTGAGCCAGTCAGCCATGAGTCTCGACTCGAAGGCCCTGTCGATGAAGACATCGAGACTCACGCGCAGGCGGGTGCTCGTTCCGCGGCTGCCGCCATCGAGCGGCACCAGCTCGAAGCGGATCGTGCTTGGCTCGCGCGTCTCGATGAGCAGGCTGCTCGGCGCATCCATGGCAATAATGCGACCCTCGGTGCTGGCCTTGGGATCGCGATGCGTGAAGTGGAGGGTGTAGCGACCGCCTGGCTCAGGGTCGACTTCGGCCTCCGCGAGCCATCCGGACACCAGGTCTTCATCGATGAGAGCGTCCCAAACGATTCCGCGTGGCAGTTCGTAGTCCCGCTCCAGCTCAAGCGTGCGTGCATCCACGAAAGAACTGTACGACGCTGCCACCGACATCGGGCCGAGCGACGCAGCCCAATAGGCTGAGCGAATGCTAGCCACATCCGCCGAATCCACGCTCGCGCTTGCCGTCGACCTAGGCGGAACGAAGATTGAGGCGGCCATTGTTGACGAGACCGGGGCAATCGTGCCCGGCAGTAGATTTCGCTCCCCGACCGGGCGCGAGGCGACGAGCGAGCAGTTGGTGGAGAGTACAACCAGCGTCGTGAGCCGCTCGCTCGCAACACTCCCGGCTGGCAGAGCGATCGCCGGGGCGGGCATCGGCACCGCTGGACCAATAACGCTCGACGCTGGACTTGTCTCGCCATTGAACCTGCCGGCCTGGCGGGATTTCCCGCTGCGCGAACTCGTGGCCGACCATCTCGATGGGTTCAATCTCGATGCGTTCAAACTGGGTGGGCTCAATCCCGGCGGACTGCCCGTGACCTTGCGGATGGATGGCGAGTGCATCGCTCTCGCCGAGCACTGGGTTGGGGCGGCGCAAGGGGTGCGCAACGTCATGGGTATGGTCATCTCGACCGGTGTCGGCGGTGGACTCATCCTTGGCGGGGTTGCATTTGCCGGACCGACCGGCAATGCCGGCCACATCGGCCATGTTGAAGTCGGCGGCTTTGATGACCCGTGCGGCTGCGGCGGCCGAGGCTGTTTGGAGGCCGTCGCATCCGGTCCGAAGACCACAGCATGGGCGCAGGCTCAAGGCTGGAGCGGAGCGACGGGAGAAGATCTCGCTGTGAGCTACGCGGCTGGCGACGCGATCGCCGTTGCTGCCGTTCAGCGCTGCGGCCGCGCGGTCGGCCAAGCCATCGCGTCGGCGACAGCGCTGCTCGATCTCGAGCTCGTCGCCATCGGCGGCGGCTTCTCGCGCGTGAGCGCCGACCTGCTCCCGATCATTCGCGAGACGATCACCGAACGCGCGCCGTTCCCCTTCGTCGCGAAGGTCAGGGTCGTGGCATCCGGGCTCTCCGGAGACGGACCGCTCATCGGTGCTGGCGCGCTCATACACCGAGCCGAGTTGATCTCCTAAGCGGCGACTACTGAACCCACCGCAGTCACGCGATCACGGAACTGGTCAGCAGACCCGCTGTGGTGGGAGTACCACTTCTCGAAGCTCGGGGTGCTGCGTCACCACTGAAATGCCAGCACGAAGTCAACGCTGTCCATCATCCTGGGCTTCATGCTCGCGGGTGTTGGGCTACTCCCGCTGATCGTGAGAATCACTCTTTCCAGCATCTATAATGCCGGTATGGCCGTCGCGCTCTTCCCGCCGCCGCTCGGGTCCCCGACCGTGCTGCGCGGGATGCCGTGGACATTATTCGCAGTGACCGGCGGCTTCCTCCTCGCCATAGTGGGCTCGGTCATTCTGTTCGCCGTCACCGGCTACTTCAACCTGACGGTCGTCGAGCTGGTCGTGTTCCTCATCATCTTTGGGTGGATAGCCACGGTCATCCGATCCCTGGATGCCACGGTCTCATCAGCGCAGGCCAACTAGTGCCTGGCCTCTCTCGGCGGCAGTTTCTTCTCGCGGCAAGCGCTGCCGCAGCGGCTGCCGCCGTTCCGTTCGAGGTGGTCGCGACTGCCTCCGCGGCGCCCAGTGTGCCGCTCTCGGACGCGCCCAGCACGCTACTGCAGACCATCCTTCAGGGCAGAACTGTGTCGGGCCAGTACCGCACCCTGGTCGCGGGACCGGGTGAAGGCTACCTTCCTCGAATCGATCTGTTGGGGCGTGCCCCTGAGGCGGCGCGAACCGCGGCCCGAAGATCTCTGCTCTACATCGGACACCTCTCCGATATGCACGTGATCGATGCCCAGTCACCCGGGCGCATCGAGCCCATGATCGTTCAAGATCACTCGGCGTGGGGTTCCGCTTTCCACCCACACGATCCGCTGTCTTTGCACGTCACCTCATCGACGGTTCAGAGCTTTTCGGCTCTCCGCTACAGTCCGCTGACCGGTGCGCCCATGGGTGCGGCGATCGTTACCGGCGACAGCGCCGACATGCACTCACACAAAGAGTTGCGCTGGTACATCGACATGCTGGATGGCGTCACGGTCGATCCTGCGGTCGGCATCGGTCGCACGTTCAACGGGGTTCAAGGGTGGGCAGAGGCGGTCTGGGCTTATCGACCCGGTAATCCCTCCGGTGGTTCATTCGGGGACTACGGCTTTCCGAAGCTTCCCACGCTGCTCGACGACTCGGTCGCGCGCCCGGTTGAATCTCCGGGAATGCCAGCGCCCTGGTACGCGGTCTACGGCAACCACGACACGCTTCTCCTCGGAACGTTCGACCTCAGCTCGCAGATGCACGCCCTCGCGGTCGGTGGCCAAAAGTCCTATTCGCTCGACGGCACAGCATCCACGATTCTCGGCGGCTATGCAGCGACGACGAGCGCGCTCGGTCGCGCGACGGATGCTGCGGGGGTCGCCCTCGGACGCCCGGGGTTCCGCTCCGTTCCTTCCGATCCCGACCGCTACCTGTTCGCACAAGCCGAGTTCATGGCGGAGCACTTCAACACAGAGAGCGCGCCAGGCCCGGTGGGGCACGGATTCACCAGGAAGAACCTCCAGTCGGGCGAGACCTGGTGGAAGGCGGATCTCACCCCCTTCATTCGCGCTTTCGGTCTCGACACGTGTAACCAAGTGGCCGGCCCCGATGGTGCCGTGCCTGCCGCGCAGTTCCGTTGGCTCGAGCAAGAACTCGAACGTGCACAGAGCGAGAACCGTCTCGTGCTGATCTTCAGCCACCACAACAGTCTGACTCTCGAGAATCGCGCTCAGCGTCCCGGCGACGCCGAAAAGCTGTACGGTGCGGAAGAGTTCGTCGACCTCTTGTTGCGCTTCCCCGCTGTGGTCGGGTGGATGAATGGCCACACTCACCTGAACCAGATCCTCGCGCACGGCACTGCCGGATCCGGGTTTTGGGAGATCACGACGGCATCCTGTATCGACTTCCCTCAGCAGCAGCAGGTGGTCGAGATCATCGACAACCGTGACGGCACGCTGTCGCTGTTCACGACGGTCGTTGACCATGCAGCACCCGTCTCGCCTGGAAGCGGCGCGACAACGCTGGACCTCGCATCGCAGAGTCGCGAGTTCGCCCTCAATGACTGGGCCGAGTCTCCCGTCATGCGCCGAGGCTCACCGTTCGACCGCAACACTGAGCTTCTCCTAAAAGCACCCTTCGACCTTTCTCGAATATCGGATGCTGCGGTCGAATCAGAACACATTGCGGCCCGAGCTCGAGTGCTCGCCCACGAGAGAGGACTCAAGTCGTGAGATTCCTCCCGGGAGTACTTGTCATGCTGCTTCTCACCGGTTGCAGCCAGATCGCCGCGATTGCCCCCGTCGGCGGGAACCGCACCTCAGAAGTCAGATATGCCGCGCTCGACATTCTCGTGCGAGACGAAGTGGATGTGCTCGCCGCTCCGATCTGTGCGATGGCCGACGATCGCACCGTCACCTGTACCGGCACTACTCTCGACAGCGGCGCGATCGATGTCGTGTCGAAAGCCGAGGATGAAGCGAATCTGACCGTTACCGTCGGCGGTTCGGTCCTGTACTCCGGCAGCATCCAAGAAGTACTTGAATCAGCATTGGAGCCGAGGCCGTGACCGGGTGGGACCGGGCGCTGATCGCATCCGCGCGAGTCTGGCTCCCGACAATTGTGGCGGTCGCGATCGCCCAGACACTCCTCGTGCTCGCAGATCCGGTGCCCGTCGCCTCGCCGGCGACGGTTATCTTGGCGCTCGCCTCCGGCAGCGCCTTCGCTCTCGGGCTCTGGCTGGTGTCGCGCGCTCTGAGCCTGGCGGTTGACGATCAGCCGGTGCGCTGGCGCACGGTGCTGACGGCACATCCCGCCCTCCTCTGGGCGATCGTTGTAGTAGTTCTTCTTGTGCTCCTTGCCCTGCTCAGCCCCTACCTGACCCTTCTCGGACTCTGGTTCGCGCTGCTGGGCATACCCGCGGTGTCGGCGGCAGCCTCTAACCCGTTCGCGGCCGCAGCGGAGACGATTCGACGGGCCCCCGTGCGCGTCATCCTCGGCGCTCTGGCGGTGGCGGTCGCATGGGCTCTCTGCGCAATCGGGATGCTCCTGCTCGGTTTCCTCGTGACCGGCCCTCTGTCGGTCGCGCTCACCTGGCTTGCCGTTGGCGTTGTGGGAACGGCTTGCCTCGCAGGGTGGACGGCTCTCTACCGACGGGCGCGGATTACGGCCTGACCGTGAGACTACGGGATGCGCTTTCTGGCTGCGAGCTCGTCTTCAACAAATCGAGGCTTCGCGAGCAGAACAGCAGAAACCAGGGAAAGCAATGACGTCGCCATGAGAAACAGCAGCGGCAGCGTCCAGGACTCGGTCTGGGTGTGAATGAGTCCAAAGATGAGCGGACCGAGCGCGCCAACACCGTACCCAATCGCCTGAACGAAGCCACTGACCGCCGCCGAGGCTTCCGGGGTGTTGGTTCGTAGGTTGATGAGCGTCAGCGTGATCGCGAAGGTCATCGGCCCGGTTCCTGCGAGCATGATCCAGAGCCACGGTGCGAGTGCCGGAGCGAGTAGCAGCCCGGCGTATCCTGCGGCGAAGAAGCCAACGCTTGCGAGGATGAGCCCGCCAACGTTCCGCATACGCGCGACCAGACTGGGAATCACGAGGGCGATCGGCAGCCCGAGCAGCGCGTACAGCGCGAGTAACGCGCCCGCCTCGGCCTCGGTTGAACCAGCGGTGTCGACGAGCACGTCTGGGAACCACGCGAAGGCCGAGTACACGCTCGCCGACGACGAAATCAGCAGCAGGGCAAGCGCCCAAGCGACTCGCGACCGAAGGAGTGCGAGCCCGAGCTCGGGCGGTGGCACGATGAGTCCTTCTTCGGCGCTGCCCGCCGCTACCGCTGCCCTGCCCCGCGCAGCTGCCCGAGCGCGTCGCACGGCAAGAATCAGCCAGGGAATCACCGCGAACGCGGCGAAGAGGCCCCAAGCTCCGAGCGAGACCCGCCAGCCCGCGGCATCCGCAAGAGGCACTGCGACGAGGGCCGGCAACGCCGTGCTGACCGACATGAGCGTGACGTACAGGCTGGTCATGAGCGCGATGCGGTCAGGAAAGTATCGCTTTACCGCGGGTGGTAGCAGGATATTTCCAAAGCCCATGCCTGCCAGTGTGATCGCGGTGCCGACGAGCAAGGCAGGGTACCCGGGCGCCAAGGCTCGAACGAGCGGGCCGATGATCATGGCGAAACAGGCGGCCGCGAGCGCCCACTCAAGACCGATGCGTTTCGCGACCGCAGGTGCGATGAGTCCAGAGGTCGCGAATGCGAGTGGCGGAATCATGCCGAGCACGCCGATCGAAACATTCGAGAGCGGGATGTCGGCACCGACGAATTGAACGATGGGCGAGAACCCGGCGACGGCCGTTCTGAGGTTGAGGGCGATCAGCACGATGCCGAGTGCCGCAATCGAACGCCCAGCGAATGGGCGAAGGGCGAGCGGCAGTGGCCTCGCGGCAGCCACTACCGCGGCTCGGAGCTGGCAGAGCTGGTCGAGCTGGCCGAGCTGGCCGAGCCGGCCGAGCCGGTCGAGCTGGTCGAGCCGGTCGAGCCGGTCGAGCCAGTCAACCCAGCCGACCCGGTCGACCGCGGTGCAACCCCGAGAATCTCGCGGATGCGCGCCTCGTCAGCGCCCATCTGCGTGGCGAGCGCGTCGGCGTTCGCAAACTTCGTCATGCCGCGGACGAACTCGACAAACTCGATCGAGACGGTCTTACCGTACAGCTCCAGATTCTGGTCGATTGCATGGGCCTCGACCTGCTGGTCAGGCACGCCCTCGAAGGTCGGGTTGTTGCCGATCGAGACGGCGGCCGGGTAGCGCGTGTCGCCGACCAGAAGCCACGCGGCGTAGACCCCGTTCGCCGGAATGAGTCCCTCAATCTGCGGCGACAGGTTCGCCGTTGGGTACCCGAGAGTTCGACCCCGCTGCTCGCCCTGAATGACGACCGATCGGATGCTTGGCCGAGCGCCGAGAAGTTGCGGTACCTCTGACACCCGGCCGGTCGCAACGAGCTCCCGAATCCAAGTTGACGAGACCCGACGGTCACCGTCCCGAGCAACATCCTCAACGATGACAACCTCGAAGCCGAACTCCGCGCCGAGCTCACTCAGGAGCGCGACGGTGCCGCGTCCACCACCGCCGAAACGGAAGTCACGCCCAACGAGAACGCAGCCCGCGTGCAGCGCGTCGACGAGTATCGAGCGCACGAACTGCTCAGCCGACAACTCGCTCAGCTCCCGGTCGAACTCGAGCATGAGCGTTGCAGCGACGCCAGCTTCGGCGAGTCGCTCGGTCTTCTGTGCCGTGCTCACGAGGGCCGGCGGGCACTGTTCAGGATGCAGCAGTGCGAGCGGATGCCGGTCGAAGGTGACGACCGTTGAAACGAGCGATCGAGCATCCGCTATCGACAGCAGTTGGCTGAGCACCGCTCGGTGGCCGTTGTGGAGCCCGTCGAACTTGCCGATGGTGACAGCGCTGGGTCCGAAATCGCTCGGCACCTGGCTCGTGCCGCGAAAGAGCTGCACTTAGCCCTCCGATCCGGCTGGCCGCGTGCGGTGCAGCCAGATGAGGCCGAGCACGGGGATGACGAGCGGGATGAACAGGTAGCCGCGTCCGAAGTACGACCACACCGTATCGGCGGGGAACAGGATCGGGTCGACGAGGCTCAGCGTTCCGATCACGAGCACGCCGACCAGCTCGAAGACGATAGTGACCAGAGCGACTCGGTACCAGAATGCACCGCGGCGCACGAGCGCGATCGTTGCGAGCACGTAGACGACGCCGGCGAGGGCGGAGAGCAGGTAGGCCACGGGGGCCTGATCGAACTTTGTGGCGATCTGGAAGAGCGAGCGAGCCGTCGCGGCGAGGGCGAGCACGGCATAGACCGCAATAAGCAACCGCCCAGCGCCAACCGCGCGCGCGGACCCTGTGTCAGACATCGTGACCATGTTAGGCGACCTGAGTTCGGCGACCCGACTTAGGCGACCTGCACGAACCAGATCTGGCCCATGCGGTACACCATGACGGCGACCGCGAGGCAGGCGACGCCGAGGATGGCGGTGCTCCACTTGCCCCGGTCAACGAGCGCCCACAGCACGGCGGCTGGCGGAATGAGAACGGCAGACACGAGGTAGACCCAGAACTCGAGCACGCTCCCGCTCGCGATGTTGCCGGTGAACGGGGCAACGATCGAGACCACGACTTGTGCGATCAGCAGGAGTTCAACGAACGCCGTGACGCCGAGGGTGAGGTCGTTCGGGGTCTTGCCTGCCAAGCCGAGCACCAGACAGAGTGCGCCTGCGACGACCGCGACAATGACCTGCGCCGTTGTGAACCACTCGATCACGCGAGCACCCCGTCCGTCGGAAAGTTCACGAGCACTCGCGCGCGGCCGTCGACGAGTTCGACGAGGCCGACCAAGCGCCCGTCTGGGCCGATGACGGCGATCGGGGTTGGGGTATTTGGTTTCGCCGGGTTCCAGGATGTGCCTGCCACAGCGTTGGCATCGATCGCGATGCGTTTGCCGTGGGTCAGGTCGGTTGCCTGCTGGGCGTCGACGGTGACCGTCGGGAAGAGCTGTCTTGCGACGTCGGCAGGCGCTATCAATGCGTCTGCGAGCAGGGCACCTGCGAGCGAGTCGCCGAGCGGATGCGCGGAGTCGAGCGAGAAGGGTCCGATTCGAGTGCGTCGCAGGGCCGTGAGATGGCCGCCGACACCGAGCGACTCGCCCACGTCTCGGGCGAGGGCCCGGATGTAGGTTCCGGTCGAACACTCGACGCGAACCTGCAGATCGATCCATGCGCCATCCGAGTCGGTGATGTGGCGCACCTGCAACACCTCGAAGGCAGCCACTGTCACGGGCCTTGCGGCGAGCGGTGCGGCGCGGCCCTCGCGCGCGAGAGTGTACGAGCGCTCCCCCGCAACCTTGATGGCGCTGACCGTACTCGGTCGCTGTTCGATATCGCCGGTCAGCGCAGCGGCTGCCGTCAGAATGGCGCTCTCGCTCACTGCCGCGAGTGCCGCTGGGCTCGCGCGACTCGTCAGCTCGCCATCCGCATCATCGGTCGAAGACGCGGCGCCCAAACGGATTGTCGCGGTGTACTCCTTATCGAGCCCGACGATCCACGTCAACAGTCGGGTTGAGCTATTGACGCCGAGCACGAGCAGGCCGGTCGCCATCGGATCGAGCGTTCCGGCGTGACCAACCTTGCGGGTACCGATGAGTTTGCGGGTGCGGGCGACCGCATCATGGCTCGTGATCCCTGGCGGTTTGTCGACGAGCAGCACGCCGCTGGCGGTGGTGCTCGGTGCGGTGCCCGGTGCTGTACTCGATGCGGCGCTCGGTGCGGTAACCGGCGCGGCGCTCGGTGCTGCACTCGGTGCGGGACTCGGCGCGGCGCTCACTTACCCGATCGTACCCGCCAGCCCGTGCGCGCCAACTCGTGCGCGCGGCCCAGAATAGGATCGAGCGCATGCGTATCGGGATCATCGGTGCTGGCGCGATCGGTGGCTCACTCGGCGCACTGCTCGCTCGCGGCGGTCACGAGGTGCAGTTCGCAGCGCGTGGCGAGCACCTGGCGGCGATTCGCGAGCGCGGCTTGCGGCTCTATGGTGCGTTCGGCGAGTTCACCGCGCACGTTGAGGCGGCCGAGACGCTGGCCCCGGGCGCCGAGCTCATCGTCGTTGCAACGAAGGCGCAGGATGCACGAGCCGCGATCCGCGAGCATCGAGCCGCCATCGATGGCCAGCGTTTGCTCATCGTGCAAAACGGTCTCGACGGCATCGCGGTCGGCACGGAAGAAGCCCCGGAGTGTGAGATCGTCGGCGGGCTTGCGGTCTATGCATCCTCGTACCTCAAGGCGGGCGAGGTCGCCGTGACGACCGGGGGCAGCCTGTATGTAGGGAGCGCGGGCGAGGCGAGGGGGGCCGGCCGTGCGGGCGGCGCGGTTGGCGCAGTTGGCGCAGTTGGCGCGGACGGCGCAGACGTCGCGGCTCGCGAGGTTGCAGCACTCTTTGGGGCCGTGCTGCCAACCGTGTACAGCTCGAACTTCGTTGGAGCGCAATGGACCAAGCTCATCCTCAACCAGGTGAACGCGCTGCCGGCAATCACCGGGCTGAGCGTTCAGGAAACCATTGCCGATGAACGCTTACGGCTTATCTTGACTGCGAGCATGCGCGAGGCAGTGCGGGTGGCGGCGGTACGCGGCATCCGCTTCGCACCGCTGCAAGGATTGAACGACTCGCTGCTGCGTGGCTTCGCGCGGCTGCCGCTGTGGATCGGGCAGGCGCTGCCGAGGCTCATGAGCGCACGGATCGGGAGCGTGCCAAACCCCGGTTCGACGCTCCAGAGCATTCGCCGCGGTCAGCTCACCGAGATCGACTTCCTCAACGGGGCGGTCGTGCGGGCGGCAGCAGCGATCGGGGCGGCGGCGGTGAACGCGGCGCTAGTGAACGCGGCATTGGTGAACGCAGCACCTGTAAACGCAGCACCTGTAAACGCAGCGCCTGTAAACGCAGCGCTGGTCACGCTCGTGCATGAGATCGAGCGCACCGGGGTGTTTCTGAGTGCCAGCGAGGTTGCCCTGCGGATCACTTTCTAGCTGACTGCGCTTGGTGGTTTCGCGGGCCGCGACACACTGCGGTGCGGTCTCGTGCTGTGCGGGGCCGGTGCTGTGCTGGCCGGTTGGCCAGCGTTCGCGACCATCCGCTTCGGGCTGGCCACATCAGCGTTGTCGATGATCGCTGTCGCTGCAGCGCGAGGATCAGCGTCGGCGAGATACAGCGCCTGTCCGCCGCGATTCCGCTCTTGACCCGCGATGCCGTCACGCTCCAACACCCTGGCCTCGGCAACGTCGCTCGGCACATCGAGCCAGATCGAGTAGTTCCACAGCTCTCGCAACTCTGGCCGATTCAGAAAGACCCCGTCGACAATGAGGATCGAGTCTGGCTGCGTTGTCTCCCAGCGTAACTCGAGCGGAGCATCCGCAAGGTAATCAAAGACTGCTGTCACGAACCCGGCGCTGCCAATCAGTTTGAACGGTTCGATCAGGTACCGGTGAAAGATGTCGTAGTCGTAGGAGTCGTGATAGTGCCCCTCAGCCGAATCTCGGCCGCGCGCATCCCGCTCTTCGCGAGAGTGATGAAAGCCGTCGATGCTGGCTCGTGCGACCGCTTGACCCTTTCGATCGAATCGTCCGGCGAGCAAGTCGGCAAAGGGTGTTGTGCCTGCCCCATCGATTCCGTCAACGGCAAGCAATCTGCGGCCGCGGGGGTACTGCTGCACAAACTCGTCGACGATCGAGTCGAGGGTCGCCCGCTGGTCGGGGCTCCAGCGCATCATGGGCTCCAGTCTAGGTTTGAGTCGTGACCATCGGGCCAGCCACCGCGCCAGTGAGCTCGCCAGCCAGCGCGCCTGACATCGGGCCTGCCATCGCGCCAGCCATCGCGCCACCCATCGCGCCTGCCATCAACGCCTGGTTTCTCGAACACGGCCGCGATCTGCCGTGGCGGGATCCGGACATCGATGCGTGGGGCATCCTCGTGAGCGAAGTCATGTTGCAGCAGACCCAGGTTGCACGGGTCGTGCCGCGCCTCGCGCAATGGCTCGAGCGTTGGCCAACGCCGGCCGCTCTCGCCGCGTCCCCGCCCTCTGAAGCCGTTCGCGCTTGGGATCGGCTCGGGTACCCTCGCCGGGCACTGAACCTGCACCGTGCGGCGGTCGTTATCACGGAGCAGCACGGCGGCATCGTCCCGTCTGACGTGCACGCGTTGCTGGCACTGCCCGGGGTCGGCGACTACACCGCGCGGGCCGTCGCTGCCTTCGCGTACGGCAAGCGGCATCCGGTCGTCGACACGAATGTGCGGCGCGTGCTCGCGAGGGCGATCGGCGGCGCGGCCGAGGCTGGCCCGCCGTCGACTCGGCGAGATCTCGCGGCGATGGAAGCCCAGTTGCCCATTGAGGCGGCGGATGCTCGGCTCTTCAATGCCGCAATCATGGAGCTCGGCGCGATCGTCTGCACCGCCCGATCCCCTCGCTGCCTGAGCGAGCCTGACGCGTGCCCAATTGCTTCTGCGTGCGCGTGGCGGGGTGCGGGGTATCCGGAGTACGAGGGCGCTCGGGCCGCGTCGCAGAAGGCGTTCGACGGATCGGACCGGCAAGTGCGGGGGCTCATCATGGCGGAGCTTCGCGCGAGTGATGTGCCGGTGACTGCGGCAGAACTTGCGCTCGTGTGGCCGGATGCTGCCCAGCGCGATCGCGCACTTGACTCGCTGCTTGCAGATGGGCTCGTTGTGGTCGTCGACGGCGGCGGCGGATTCGAGCTGCCGGGAGGTTGAGTGGGGGGTTTGGGCTCAGTCCACAGGGCAGTACAGGGCAGTGCAGGGCAGGTCAGAGGGCGAGCACTCGGCGCAGCCCGGCCTCGACGTCTGCCATCAGGGCGGACGGAACGCTACCTGCACCGCCGAGTAGGTGGTCGTGATCGAGAGTGATGAGCTCGGTCGTAATCACTACGGAGTCACGGGGCAACCCGGTGGCAGTGTGCGGCAGAAAGACGTTGCCGGGAATCGCGGCGCGCGCAAGGTTCGTGGTGAGTGCGGTCACCACCACGGTTCCGAGTCGGGTGCGTGTATACGCGTCGCTCTGCACAACGAGAACCGGGCGACGCTTGGCGGGCCCCCGGTCGATGACCGGCCCGAGATCGACCCAGCAAATATCACCTCGCGCGATCACCATTCCTCGCCGTCGGTCAGTTCAGCGAGTCGACGCATCGCATGCTCGGAACGTGCGGCTCGCGCATTGACGTCAGCCAACTCCGAGGGGATGCGCGCGAGGGCTGCATCAACGTCGTTGCTCAGTGCCACAGTGTCGAGCTGGTTCAAATAGTTCGCAACCGCCGTTGCGTAGAACTGGGACCGGCTCACGCCCAAGGCCGTCCTGCGCTGTTCAACCTGATCGAAAAGTACGTCCGGCAAGGAGATCGCGGTCTTCACAGCCGAAGTATAACTCGGTATAAACAATGGCGGCATGCCTCGATGATGCCAAGGGAGCGCGTTCGAACACAGATTCGAAAGCAATGTCAGTGGCATGGTGTGCAATACAAGTATGAGATTCGAGGCCAAGGATGCGACAGCTCAGCCAGTGCTGTCCGACGCCGCGATCCTTCCTGCCCCGACGCTCGATGCCGCCCCAACGCTTTATGCCGCGATGGCCAACACGCTCGGCGATCTGATCGACAGCATTGCAGTGCTCGACCGCATGCAAGCATCCCTCGCCGCCCACAAGTCCGAGCTCATCGAGCAGGCACGCCAATGGAGTGTGGTCATCGAGCAATCGGTTGACGGCACCGCGAACACTTCGCAAGGCGGCTGGAACGCCGAGGTTCGCGCTCGGCGGGTGATCGTATCCGAACTTGCCTGCGCGCTTCGAATCCCCGAGCGCACCGCCGAAACCTTGGTGGCCGACAGCACAGCCTTGACCCAACTGCCCGAGACCTTCCGCGCGCTGAGTGCTGGCGCGATCAGTTGGCGCCACGCCCACACCATCATCGAACACGCGGGCTCGCTGCCGGCCGAGTCGTGGGGCACGTTCGAGACCGCGGCGGTTCCGCTCGCCGAGATTCTGACGGTCGGCAAGTTTGACCGACGCGCACGAGTACTGCGCGAGCGACTGTGTCCCGAGTCGATCGATGTGCGCAATCGGGATGCCGCGGCTCAGCGCAACCTGAGCATCGAGCCTGCGCGCGACGGCATGGCCGTGCTCTCCGCATACCTGCCGGCGGCTGAGGCCCACGGTATCTACAACCGCATCACCGACATGGCGCTCGCGCAGCAATCGCCGACCGAAGATCGCACCCTCACCCAGCTGAGAGTCGATCTCTTCGCGGAACTGCTCCTCGATGGCTGGCTGCAATCGGGTCGAGAGTGCGGCATCCGCCCGCGCGTGCTCGTCACGGTTCCGGTGCTGACCATGCTTGGCGTCGGCGATGAGCCCGCCGTGCTTGAGGGCTACGGCCCCATCGATACCGAGACCGCCCTCGCGCTGGCTGCCGAAGCTCCCAGCTTTACCCGGCTGCTGACCCACCCAGAGACCGGAGCAGTGCTCTCGGTCGGGCGGGATCGCTACAGCGTGCCATCCGATATGCGCACCTGGCTTCGAGTACGGGATGGCACGTGTCGATTCCCGGGGTGCAGCAGGTCCGCCCGTGTTTGCGATCTCGACCACACCGAGGATTGGCAACACAACGGCAAGACCTCCCACGACAACCTCGCGCACTTGTGCAAAACCCACCATCACCTCAAGCACCACACGGCGTGGACGGTCGAACAGTCAGAAGGTGGAGTTCTGAATTGGACCTCGCCGAGCGGGCGAAGCTATGCCACCGAGCCAGAAACCCGGATGGCCGCGGTCCCCTAGCCGATCCGAGAACAATCCGGGAGGGGGTAGACGATGGGCAATGTGCGGGCTTGACTGGGTGTACACGGTGAACTCTCGTCAACGAGTTCGCCCCGTCAAGGAGGACAGAATGACTACGTCAGTTGCCCGCATTACAACCATCACCGCCCGCTCGGAGAAGAGCTTCGAAGACGCCGTGCGCGTCGGAGTCGAGCGCTCGAACGCGACCTTGCGCAACGTGAGCGGCGCGTGGGTCAAAGAGCAGAAGCTGCACATCGAGGCTGGCAAGGTTGCTGCGTACCAAGTGACCATGGAGGTCACGTTCGTGCTCGACGACTAACATCGCAGTCGCCGCGTGTCCCTCGCCGTTGCGGGGCGCGCGGTCTGTGCGATCGCATGCGCGCGGGTTCTCAGCAACTCGACTAGGCGGGCCAACCGCGCGGCCGACGCAGCCGCGCTAGCAGCGCGAGCAGTGCGAGCAGTGCGCCTGCGATCGCCAGCCCGAGCGCAATCATCAGCACCGGGCCCAGGCCACCACCGAGCCCGGTGGTAGGCAAGGCAGCAGGGCTCAACAGCGCGGTGTAGAGCAGTTGCACGGTCGCGCGCTGGCAGGCGTCTTGGTTGGCGCTGGTGGTGATGAAACCGATGGATGCTCCACTGAACTCGGTCGAGCCTCCTCCGGCCTCGATCGTGCGGTTGACGGGCATGCGCGCGTTGAGCAGCACGTAGTCGCTGGGGCCGCACACGCCGGGCGCTGCGTCGAGGGCCGGGGTTACCGAACTGATCGTGACCTCGACGACGGTGACCTCGACCGGGTTCGGGCCGTTGTTGGTGATCAGGCCAATGATCGCGACCGGTGCGACACCCGGCGCCAAGCCCGTCACGACAGACGTTTGAACCACCGTCAGCGACTCCGCCGCGGCGGTGACATCAGGCGTCGCCGCCATCGCCTGGGTGGGCAAGAGAATGAGTCCGGCGCTGGCGAGGATTGCCGCGACCGTCATGGCGTTCACAGCGCGCCGACAATCCCGGTGAGCGCGTTGTTGGCCAGAGTCACCGTGTCACTCGAGAGTGCTTGCCCCTGCAGCGCGGCCGCCTCACCGATAGTGATGGCGCCACGGGCGAGCAGGGCTCCGGCAAACGTCGAGTTGGCCCCCAACCCGGCGGCTCCGGTGACGATCCAGAAGACGTTTGAGGCCTGCGCGCCGTTGACGAGAGCCACCGTGCTCGCTGCAGCGGTATTCAGGGCGGCATCCGTCTGAAAGATGAACACGGCGTTGGGGTCGCCTTCGGCGTCGAGGGTCACTGTTCCGGTGAGCGCCAGTGCGGCTGCGGTGTGATGCACTCCAATATGGAAGGTGCGCCCGTTGAGGTCGCCCGTGAACTCGGTGTGGGGTGTTCTCCCCGAGGCGTCGGTCAGGGCGGCGTCGAGGTCATCCTGCGCGGCGTTGGCCGCAGCATCCGCCACATGAAGCGTGCCCTCGAGCTCGCCCGGCGGAAACCCCGAGACATCGATGCCAGGGCTGACGCCCAAGTCCCCACTCAGCGCGGAACTGCCGGTGTTGACCACGCTGGTGGCGGCAAGAACCGAATAGCTCGCTGCCGTGCCGAGCACGATGGTGGCCGGGTTGATTTCGACGGTGAGTTGCTGGGATTCCGTGGCGCCATTGCCCGAGCTGTCGCGCACCTTCGCGACGACCGTGTAGGTGCCCGCGGCGAGCGCCGCTGCGGTCACTGCCCACGTGCCGATACTTCTCACCGACGTGGTGAGCAACTGGCCATCGACGGGAGGACGTGATGGACGATATCGAGATGCAAGTGCGGACCATCGTCGGGCACCACACAGTGGTCAGCAACGATCCGCACGCGACATGGGGCGAGATCGGGGTGGACTCCCTCGCCCTCGCTCAGATCCATTACGAGACCGAGGACAAGTTGGGCGTGCGGATCATCCGCCTCGGCACCCCTCATCTCATTTGATCCCGACGGCATCTCACACCGCGACCAGAGCGTTCTTCAGCTCGGTAATCAATGTCGGGGTCAGTTGGGCACCGACACGCTCGACGAGCAAGGTGATCTCAAAACCCACCAAGCCAAGGTCGCACTCACGCGAGGTCACAACACCGAGGGTCGAGCCGCCAGAGATCGTGCTGACGAACAGATCTGTCTCTTATACACATCTCCGAGCCCACGAGACTAAGGCGAATCTCGTATGCCGTCTTCTGCTTGAA
>ENA-ORBV01004192-ORBV01004192.1-microbial-mat-metagenome-genome-assembly--contig:-NODE-4192-length-27978-cov-6.115838_pt1 | contig 27978 bp, 24 predicted proteins | sample MGYA00237777_ERZ505514 | MGnify/ENA primary metagenome ERZ505514 (study PRJEB26160, sample SAMN06269048) | microbial mat metagenome | isolation source: Oligotrophic lake microbial mat | place...
AGAGTCCGGAGTACTGAGGCCCGCGCTCTCCGAGGCCGCACGCGCCTCCGACGGGGGGGGTGTTGAATCAACCGCGACCACCCTCCCATCGGCGGGGCTCACCACCACGTCCGCGCCTGAAGGGACGGGCCGCACCGGATCGCGAAAGAACCACAAGCACCACGCGCAGAGCAATCCGAAGACGACCGAAACAGCCACCGCCGCCGCCATCGGCAGAAATCTCCACGCCGCCGCTACGACAATCGCCGAAATGAGCACAAACAACGCGACCACCGGCCAACCTTCGCGGGCGATCGGTCCGGACCGTCCTCTAGACGACTCCTTCGTACTGGCGAGCGACGTTGCCGAGTGTTGAGTCAATCCTAACAAACTCCGTGAAGTTTCCCACGCGGCGTAACCAAAAACGCAAATCCGTCGGCATCCTACGAACCCCCCGCCCGCCCCGACCGAATTCAGTCCAACAAAGGTGAAGCCGCGGCGACCCCCATTCGATGAAAGCACCGTGAATCCTCCCGTCGTCTCCCGTCCAGAGTTAACCGCACCGCCGGACTCGTCGGCGTCGTACATTCTCGTGTGCGATGACGAGGCCCACATCCGGGCCGTGATTGCGGCGAAACTTACGGGGAATGGGCTGAGCGTCAAGCAGGGCCGCACCGGTGCCGAGGGTCTCGCGCTGGCTCTGGAGCGGCCTCCCACGTTGATCATTACCGATCTCCAGATGCCTCTGATGAGCGGCCTCGAGATGGCCCAGCGGCTGAAAGCCAATCCCATCACCGCCCACGTCCCGGTCCTGATGCTCACCGCCCGTGGCTACACACTGACGCCCGGCGAACTCGCCTTGACCAACATCCGCGAAGTCGTCGCCAAGCCCTTCGGCGTGAAACAACTTATGGAGCGCGTCGCGAGCCTGGTTTCCGCGAACGCCCTCCCCGCCCTTCCCCACACCAATCTAGCCCAGCCAATCCGCAACGCCGCATGATCCGCCATGCCGACCCCTTCGTCCAATTCTCAAGATGGATGGTGCTGCGGCCTCGTGACCGCCTTGGGGCAACTCGGCCTCCCGGCCCGCGAAGCGGAACGCGCCGAGACGATCGATCCCGCCGCTCTCCGGATTTCGTCCCCGCAGGGCTCGTTGGCGATCGTGGTCGACAGCGGTCCCGCCGACACCGGCGGCGAGCGATTTCGCGAGACGATCACCGCGGCCGCCGAGCAGGCCGCCACCATCGAAGGCTTCACCGTCTACCTCACCGAAGCCTACGACACGATCGATCTTCTTTATACGATCGGTGCCGCTCCGCGCGATCTCACCCAACCCGCCCGGTTCATCGACCTCGTGCTGAGCCGGCTCTTTAAAACCCTCAATTTCGCCTACTTCGCCGCGGTATTTGACTCCGGGGGGACTGCCCCGCCGCCGCTCTCATCCGTTATCGCCACGGACGGTGACCTCCCCCTGCCACGCGGCCAGTTTGTCGAAGCCGTCCGAAACTTTCGACCCCCCGAGTCGCCGCAAGGCTGGACAGTCTGCCCGACCATTTCCGACCTGCTGCCACCCGAGGGCCGAAACGACACGGGTCTGGCGGAGGGGCAGGTGCTGGTCCAAACTCTCAAGTGCCGGGGCGGGCGGTCCGGGCTCCTATTGGCAGGCGGAAAGCACGGCGCGGACCTTTCAATCAGTAGTTACGACATTCAACTCGTGCGGGCCGCGGCGGGGCACCTGGATTCGTTCTGTGACAACGTCGCGCTCTTCGAAGAGCAGCGCACCCTGTTCATCGGGACCGTCGGGGCCCTTGCCGCCGCGATCGACGCCAAGGACAGTTACACCTTCGGCCATTCGGAGCGGGTGTCGCTCATCTCCGGGCAGATCGCCGAGGCCATGGGAATGTCCGCTAAGGAAGTCGAGACCATCCGGCTGTCGGGGCTGGTCCACGACGTCGGCAAAATCGGGGTGTCCGAGCTGGTGCTCCGCAAGCCCGGCCGACTCACCGAAGAAGAATTCGCCGAGATCAAGCGGCACCCCGAGATCGGCTGGGGCATCCTCTCGGGGATCGTCCAACTGGCGGACGTTCTCCCGGGCGTCCTTCACCACCATGAGCGATGGGACGGCGCGGGATACCCACACGGCAAGCGCGGGGACGAAATCCCGCTCATCGCTCGGATTATCGGAGTGGCCGATACATTCGACGCAATGAGCAGCAGCCGCTCCTACCGCGACGGAATGCCGCGGGAAAAAGTGCTCCGCATCATCGCGGAATGCACCGGCACGCAGTTGGACGCCCGGGTGGTGGAAGCGTTCTTCCGCATCAATCTCGCCGATTACGACCGCGCGGCAGCCGCTTCGGCAGAGCCCCGCCGTCTCGCGGCATAACGGGCAGCGGCTCCCCGGCGGGCCGGCCTTCAAACCGGCGGCCTTCCTTCCAACCCAGTCAAAGCGGACTCCTCGCCCGACCGATATCAGAGAGTCATCCTGCCGCATCGCTCCCAGTTTGGGGGATTGCCGGCGGACGGAAGCGGTACGCACGAACATGCAGAACAGCGCCAGCCCATCCGCAACGACCGCACCCACGCCGATGGTCGCTACGGGGGGCCCGCGCAAGCGGTTTTTCCGCAAGCCCGGGCCGATCGTCGGTGCCGCCGCGACGTTCGCGGCGGTGCTGCTGATGGTGGTCGCGGTGTGCTTGGTGTGGGCCTCCGCGACGCATCAGGATGTGGTGACCGGGTTCAACGAAGACCGTCTGCGGGTGGTCTCCAGATTGCTGGCGTCCGACATCGGAGCGGTGCTGGCCCAGGGCGAGGGCGAAGTGGGGACCGTGAACGCCTCTCTTCGCGAAGCGGCCCTCCGCCATCAACTGACAATCTGCCGCGTGGTGAACGGGGCGGGTGAGTGCATCGCAGACGCCAGCGTGTACGCGGTCGGCGGTGCCCAATTGCCCGACGAGTGGCCGCCGATCCCCGAGCCCCTGCGGGCCGTCGGTGAGCGCACCGAATACGGCTTCTTCCGATCCGCGACCGTGCTGCACGTCGCGGGCCGGGGCGAGGCGCTGCTGGAAATCGGAGGGGGTGTCTCGGCTTCGCTCTTTGAGACCGATCACCTCCAGACAGGCCTGATCCTGATCGGGGGCGTGGCGGTCTGCGGTTTCCTCGCCGCGTGGCGAATGCTCAACCATCGGTTCCGCTCCTTCTCGTTCGTCCGCGCGCTCATCGAACGGGCAGCGAGCGAACCCGCGGCCCGGGCCGAATCCTTGGTGCTGGGCGTGGGTGACGCGGCGACCGGGCGTGCCTGGAACGATCTGATGTCCGCCCGCGACGCCCTCCGTGAGCGGGCCGTGCTGCGTGAAACAATCGAAGGCCTGGGCACCTCGGGTAGGGGCGAGGGCGGCGGAAACTCGGCGGTGGATGCGCTGTGGATCGGGGTGCTGCTCTTGGGACCCGACGGCAAAATCCGCTACGCGAACGGCGCTGCGGCGGTGATGCTCGGCGTGCGGCGCGATCAACTCACAGGAACCACTATCGCCGACCTGCTGCCCGATGCGGCCCTGCTGAACGCGGTGAAGGACGTTTCGTCGGGGCAGAGCCGCCAACGCACGAGCGTCGAACTGGAACGCGGCGGGGCCGGGCCGGACGCGGAACGCAGCGTGCTGCGGGTCACGGTCAAGGGATTGCGCAAGGAAGATGCGGCGGCCGCCCTCGTGATGATCGAGGACGTGACGCAGCAACGGGTCGCGGATGAGTCGCGGAACGCGTTCGTCGCCCAAGCCACCCACGAACTCCGAACCCCCCTCACCAATATGAGGTTGTATATCGACACTCTGGTCGAGGAGGCGGGCGACCCCGCCGTTCGTTCCAAGTGCCTCAACGTGATCAGCGGGGAATCTCGCCGGCTGGAGCGGATCGTGGGAGACATGCTGAGCGTCTCGGAGATCGAGGCCGGCTCGCTCCGGCTCGCCGAAGACGACGTTCGGCTCGATGCGCTGTTCGCCGATCTCGACGCCGATTTCCGGGCCCAGACCGAGGACCGCGAGATGACCCTGACCTTCGACCTGCCGCCCAAACTGCCCGTCATCCGGGGAGATCGCGACAAACTCATGCTCTCTCTGCACAACGTCGTCGGTAACGCCGTCAAGTACACTCCGCCCGGGGGCGCGGTCCGCGTGGTGGTGCGGGAGGAAGGCAGCCTTATCTCCGTTGACGTCGTGGATAACGGCATCGGCATCCGGCCCGACGAGTGCGAACGCATCTTCGAACGCTTCTACCGGGCCAAGGACAAACGCATCGGCTCGATCACCGGCTCGGGGCTGGGGCTGGCGCTCGCGCGACAGATCGCACGCCTCCACGGCGGCGACATCATCGTGAGGTCCGAGATCGACAAAGGCAGCACGTTCACGCTGACCCTTCCCTCGGCCCCGGTCGCGGCCGGGGCGATCGGGACGGGCGGAGGAATCGGGACCGGCAAGGCCGGCGAACAGCGAAGGGCGGCCTAGCGCCCGTCGCGGCGCACTTGACAGGGACCGCACCGTACATGGAGATCAGCGAACAACGCCAGGGGGCCGTGACGATCGTGAAGCCCGGCGGGCCTCTGTGCCACGCCGAGGCCGAGCAATTTTCGGGCCATATCGACGAGGTGATGGCGCGGAGCCTCGGCCGGTTCGTCTTGGACGCATCGGGAATCCCGTATGTCGATTCGAGCGGGCTGGGCGCCTTGCTCCGCATCACGAACGACCTGGGCGAGAGCGGACGCAGCCTGCGGGTGTGCAGCGCAAACGAGACGCTCCGCGAGGTGATGGACCTGACGGGCCTCGCCGACCGGTTCGAGTTCTATGAAGACGTCAACGCCGCGGTGAGGAGTTTCCTGTGATCCGCGACGCGACGAAACCCCCGGATCTCGCGCCCGCGGCGGCCGAGCCCGTTGTCGCGGTCGTCCCTTCAACCGGGACGGCCGGCACATCCCGCCGACCGCGCGTGGGCGACGTGCTGGTTGAGGAAGGGCTGGTCAGCAAGGAACAACTCGACCGGGCACTCGTTGAGCAGAAGGCCGGCGGGCAGATGTTGGGCGAACTCCTGGTCGAGCAGGGGATGGTTTCGCCCGCGGCGTTGGTGCGAGCGCTGGGCCGGTGCCTGGGCGTCAAAGGGGTCGTCCTCCGGCACGGGCTGATCGATCCCGGCCTGATCAAAGTGGTCGGAGCCGATGAGGCCGAGCGCCTGAAAGTCATCCCGATGTTCAAGGTCGGGAATCAATTGACCGTGGCCATGGCCGAGCCGCAGAGCCTTCCGACGATAGACCGCCTGCGGCAACTGACCGACTGTGAGATCCGGCCGGTGCTCGCGATCGAGGCGAACATCCTCGAGTACGTCCGCAAGTATTCCTCGGGTGACGTGGACGTCGACCAGTTTCTCACGAAGTTGGCCGAGTCCGACGTCGAGGTCATCGAGCGCGAGAGCATCGACGAAGGTCCCTCAACCGATCTCGACCGCATGGTGGCGGGCAGCCCCATCATTAACCTGGTCAACATCGCCTTCCTCACGGCGGTCAAGGACGGTTCCAGCGATATCCACATCGAGCCCGACAAGCGCGGCACCCGCATCCGCTACCGCATCGACGGGGTGCTGCGCGATCTCATGAAGCCGCCGGCCGGGATGCACGGCGCGATCATCAGCCGCGTGAAGGTGATCGGGAAGATGGACATCGCCGAGAAGCGCCTCCCGCAGGAAGGCCGGGTGCGCATCGTGGCGGAGGGGCGGGAGATCGATCTCCGCGTCAGCAGCATCCCCACGCTGCTGGGCGAGAAGGTGGTGGTCCGAATTCTGGACAAGGCGAACCTCAAGGTGCGCATGGAAGACCTGGGCTTCCGCGTGGGGGCGCTGGACGCTTTCAAGCGGTTCCTCAACCTCGCGCACGGAATGGCCCTCGTGACGGGGCCGACCGGCAGCGGCAAGACCACAACTCTCTACTCGGCCCTCGAACTCCTCCGCGGGCCCGAGGTCAACGTGCTCACGGTCGAAGACCCCGTCGAGTATCAACTCGACCTCGTCAACCAGATACAGGTCAATGAGGCGGTGGGGCTTTCGTTTGCGCGGGTGCTGCGGAGCGTTCTTCGCCAGGACCCGGACATCATCATGGTCGGCGAGATCCGCGACCAGGAAACCGCCCGCGTGGCCGTCCAGGCGGCGCTGACCGGCCACCTCGTCCTCGCGACCTTGCACACCAACGACGCGCCGGGCGCGGTGGCCCGACTGGTGGACATGTCCATCGAGCCGTACCTGCTCTCGGGCGCTTTCAACGGCGCGGTGGCCCAGCGACTGGCGCGGACCATCTGCCCCGGGTGCGCGACGAAGTATTACCCTACAGAAGACGTCCTGAGGGACGCCGGCCTGAGCGACCAAGTCGGTCGCTCGTTCCGAAAGGGCTCGGGCTGCCAGCGCTGCCACGACAGCGGGTTCGCCGGGCGCATGGGCGTCTACGAAGTCCTCGAAATCACGCCGGAACTGCGGCGGATGGTCCACCACGCGCGGCCCACACACGAACTGCGGGAGCAGATGAAAAAGGGCGGCGGTTTGTCGCTCCGCGAGGAGGGCGTTCTCCTCGCCCTCGATGGGAAGACCAGCCTCGAAGAGATATTGCGGGTCACGCAGAACGACGACGAAGACACGGCCGCGCACGGCCCCTCGGCCAGCGCGGCCCCCGCCCCGGCCGCCACCGCGCCAACCGCCGCGCCGCTCCGTAAGGAGCCCGCATGAGGTTTCGATACCGCGCGTACGACAAACTCGGGAAGGCGAGCAGCGATGTGGTCGAGGCCGACGACGCCAAGGAGGCGACCGAAATCCTCCGCCGCCGTGGCCTCTTCGTCGCTGAGATCGGACCGGCCAACGGCTCTGCGCAGGGGCCGGTCGGCACCCGCCCGACCGCCGCGACCGGCCGGAAGCGCGGTTGGCGCCGCACGTCGTCGGGGCGCAGACTCAAGGACCTCTCCGCCTTCTCGCGTCAACTGTCGATCCTTATCTCAACGGGAACACCGCTTGTCGATGCTGTCTCCTCGCTAGCCCGTCAAACACCGCCGGGCGAATGGCGCGACACCGTTGAAGACGTGCAGAAACGACTCGAGGAAGGTGCCCAGCTCTCGGAGGCGATGGCCCAGCACCCAACGTGGTTCGACGGCGTCGCCCGCAGTCTGGTTTCGGCGGGCGAGCAGGGCGGCCAACTCGACGCCATGATGGAGCGCCTGGCCAAACTCACCCGTCAGCAGCAGAAGGTCCGTGCCTCGCTCGCCGGGGCGATGGTCTACCCGTGTCTCCTCATCTTCGTGGCGATCCTCGTCTTGACGGCGATGCTGGGGTTCGTGCTGCCGCGGTTTGAGGGTCTCTTCAAGTCCCTTGACACCCCCCTGCCACCCACAACGAAGGTCTTGATGGCCGCGAGCCACCTCCTGCGGGAACGCTGGTACCTGGCGGTCGGCGGCTTGGGGTTGGCCGGTTTCGGGGTAAAGACGTGGGTCGGCTCCGCGATCGGGCGGAGCACGCTGCACCGATTCAGCGTCAGCGCCCCGCAGATCGGAAAGGTCACGCGTTCGTTCGCGACGGCCCGTATCGCGCGGGTGCTGGGGGTGCTGGTCGCGGGCAAGGTTCCGTTGCTCGATTCCATCCGGCTCACGCGGCTGTCGTCGAACAACACTCTGTATCAGTCGCTGCTCGACCGAGCCGAGCAGGCGGTGACGCGGGGCGAGAACATCAGTTCAGCCTTCGCCGATCCCGCGCTCATTCACCCGTCCGTCTGCGAGGCTCTCCGCAGCGCCGAGCGTTCGGGACAGATCGGCCCGGTGCTGTTGAGCATGGCCGACCACCTCGATGAAGACAACGAAATCCTGGTGAAGAGCGCGGCCAGCATCATCGAGCCGCTCATCCTGATGGTCCTGGGCGTTCTGGTCGGGGCGGTTGCTATCAGCATGTTCCTTCCTCTCTTTGATCTGACCGCCGCGGGCGGGGGCGGGGCACCATGAAACTGACTAGAAAAACGCCCCTCGCGGGCCCCAGCTTCTCCCCCATCGGGCTCGAACTGCGGGGCCGCTGGATGAAGGCCGCCCAAGCGGTCGGTCCCCGCTGGCGCCTCGCCCGCGTGGAGCGGGTCGTTCCGCCCGGCCCCCGTTCGTGGCTGCCCCAGCCCGATGCGGTGGCGCGGCTGGATGGAGCGCTCCGGGCCGCAGGCTTCCAGGGCGAGACGCTCATCTTGGCGGCACCCTCGGCGGCCCTGCTCTCCCAGAGCCTCGAACTGCCTCCAAAATCGTCCGGCGCACCCATCGAGGCCCTCGCGATCGCCGAAATGGCCCGGGCGTGCCGGATGGAACCAGGAACGCTCGAAACGGCGATGTGGGAGACGCCCGGGGGTGGGCGGGCGGGAGTCTCCAACCTGTTGGCGATGGGGATGGACCACGCGAGCGCTTCGCACCTGCTCTCCGCATTCGACCATTCATCAATGACACCGATCACGATCGACGCGTCGCCCGCCGCGCTGGGTCGGCTGCCGCGCCACAGCCCGGAGAGCGCCCACGCGTTCGTTGACGTCGGGTGGGACGACACGGTCCTCTGCATTGTCCTGGGTGGGCTTCCGATCTATCAGCGTCGGCTGGACGACGGCGGGCTCGCGGCGGCATACAACGACATCGCCGCACGCGATTCGGCGACGCCCGCGGCGGTGGATTCGGTGCTCTTTCCGGCGGGTGCCATGCACGCCGACGCCCAGGCAGATGTCGTGCGCGCGACTCTTCTGTCTCGGTGGCGGGGTTCGATCTCCAACGTCATCGAGCCGTTGGCGAAGGAACTGGACCGCTCTCTCACCTACGCCTCGCATCGCTTCCCGACCACTCCCATCGTCTCCGTTAACCTCTGCGGCGATGGGGCACTTCTTCCCGGCCTCGCCGACCGGCTGCAATCCAAGGTGAGCTCGGTGCCGGTTGCGGCCGTGCCCGACGCCGCGTTCGCGGTCGCCCAAGGCCTGTGTTCATGGACCGGGACGCTGGCAGGGCGTTCATTTTTCGCTGCGGAGGCCGCGTGATTGCTCTGAATCTCACTCCCCCCGCATACAGGGCCGCCCGCGACCAGCGGCGGAGAGTCCGCGCGTGGGGTCGGTTGCTTTCGGTGCTGATCGTGGCGGGCGTGCTGATCGTCGCGAATGTCTGGAAGGACGCCAACCCGGCCCGCGCCGCGTGGGCCGCGGTGACCGACCTGGAAGGCAAGATCGACGAGCGGAAGCGAGAACTGGCGTTGTTGCGGGCCTCGGTGGGTCTGCTCAACAAAGAACTTGAGTCGGTCACGGCCGTCTCCAACCACCCCGACTGGACCCCGGCTCTCCGATTGATCGCGGACCGGCTCGGGAACGATGTCGTGCTGGATTCGTGCGTACTTGATCGGCCCCGCGATGCGCCGTCGGGCGGGCCGGCGGGCCTGCCGGCGCGCAAGGCGCTCAAGCCGGCGGCACGCACCCGACTGGTCTACGCGCTCGAACTCTCCGGGCTCGCGACGAACCAAGCGGCGGTCCATCGGTATCTCGCCGACCTTCAGACCGCGCGATTGTTCGATTCGGTCACCCTGATCGAGACGCGCTCGCGACCGTTGGCCGACCGGCTCTTCATGGGGTTCCGATTGTCCTGTGAGATTGTGGCACCGGTCGACGTGGCGGGGGAGAAAGCGCGATGAGAACGTGCGCTTTCAAACGGGTCGGCAAGCGGAGGTCGCGAACATGAACGTCCACCTTGACCGTCGCGCGACCCACTGCGTCGGGACCATGTGCGTGCTCGCGATCGCGGGGGGCATGTACGGATTGGGAATTCATCCCTGGCGTGCGCACGCGGCCCAGGCGGGCGTGGCAAAAGGCGCGATGTCGGAGCGCGAGCGTGAACTCAGCGGAATTATCGATGATGTGGCGGCGGCCAAGGCGGCGATCGTGTCGGCCCGGGCCACCCTCGCCGCGGCGGCCCCGCTTCACGCGGTGTCAAGCCAGAACGAGCGACTCGCGCAACTGACCCGGACCGCGGAAGCGAGCGGGCTTTTGCTCGTGGAGATGCAGCCGGGCGGGGCGTCGTGGGATCGCCGCTTCGGCGCCGTCCCCATCCGCATGACGGGGTCCGGGGGATATGAGGCATTCACGCGGTTTCTCGTCCACTTGGCGAGCGACTTCCCGGACGTGCGCGTTGCCGGCTTTTCACTCGCCGGGCAGCCGGGGGAGACGCGGAGTCCGTCTACCTACACGACCGAACTCATTTGGTTCACCCTGCCGGAAGGGTCGCCCAGTCGGACCGACGGCGCGGGGCGTGACGCCCGTAGCGGCGGCGGCGGCACTGATAAGTAGAATCGCCCATTTTCCGTTTGCATTGTCCGAGTTCATATTGCTCAGTTAGCGCGTGGAACTCACCAAACACCAGCGGATCGCCATCGCCACCCTCGTCGTGGCCGCTTCGGCCTTTGCGGTCGATCGGTTCATGCTCGCACCCTCGGCCACGGCGGTGACGACGAATCCCACGCCGGCCTTGACACAAGACGCCGCGACCTCCGTTGCCGGGGACCTCGGGGCTCCAGTCGCAGCAACGAATCAGCCCGGGCTCGCCGATCGGCTCCGCGACTTTGGCGAGCGCGCTCCGACTCCGGGTCGGACCGATGCGTTCCTGCTGCCGGCGTCAATGGGCTGGGTGGGCGAGCCCGAAGCGGTGGAAGTCACCGCCTCGGTCGGCTCGGAGAGCGATCCCAAGAAGGCGCCGAATCTCGCCATCTCGTCGGTGATCGGCGGAGCACACCCGATGGTCATCATGAACGGGGCGTCCCTCAGAATCGGGGGTCACGCGGTGGAGGGTTTCACGCTCGTAGCCGTCGAAACCGATTCCGACGACAGGCACGCGAAGCCTCGCAACACCTTCCTTGTACGGGTTCGCGACGAGGCGGGCCGCGTTTGGGAGGTGCCCTTCGCTCCGGGATCGCAGAACGCGGGGTCGAACCCGGGCAACCGAAAAGAACGGTGAATGAACCGCATCGCTGCGGGGGACTACGAACGGGTTGAGGCCGGGCACGGCGAGGTGGTAGACGTCGCCGATGCAACGGGTGGAGGCATGCGGGGGTGTACAGGGAGTTCCGGTTGTGCGGCCCACGGCGCTGATCCCGGACCCCGGCGAGTCGGTTCTGACTGAACCTGACTCCCAGCGCGGTCGATTGATCGAACGCGGCGTGCGATGGGTCGCCCGCTCACGAACAAGACGCCCGCCCTTTGTCACACCAAACCGGAGGTCACATGCTCGCCAGTGGAACGCTTCGTCGGGGTTTCAGCCTCATTGAACTTGTTATTGTCGTGGTGATCATCGGGATCATCGGCGCGATCGCCATCCCCCGAATGAGCCGTGGCGCCACCGGCGCATCCGACTCGGCCCTGTCGGGCAACCTCGCCGTTCTGCGCAACGCGATCGACCTCTACGAGACTGAGCACCCGGGTTCGTACCCGGCGGTGTCCACAATCGTGGCCCAGTTGACAACCTACACCGACGACTCCGGCGCCGCCCAGGCCACCAAAGACGCCACCCACATCTTCGGCCCCTATCTCCGCTCGATCCCGCCGCTGCCGGTGGGGGCGAAGAAAGGCTCAACCGGGATTTCCGCGACCGACGGGGCGGGCGTGGGATGGATTTACGTTGTCGCGACCGGCGCGATCAACGCTAACGCGACCGAGTCCGACGCCCGCGGCAAGGCCTACTCGTCTTACTGATGATCCCCCATCGTCGCATCGGCGGTATGACCCGGGATGTATCCATGACCATGATGAACACCGATCGCCCGGCGAAACGTCACCGCACGATTCGCCGGGCGGCGGCGCGTTCGGGTTTCAGCCTTATCGAGGTGGTGGCATGTCTCGCGATCATCGCAACGGTCGGGGCCATGGCAATCCCACGCTACGGCGCGGCGGTCGCCCGCTACCGGGTCGAGGCCGCCGCGACGCGGGTGGTGGCGGAGGTGCACCGCGTGCGCGACAAGTCGGGCCGTGCTGGCCGGTCTCTGACCATCTCGTTCCGCGGCGGGAAGAACGCGTTCCTGACCACCTACACGGTCGGCGCGGCGCGGGAGTCGCTGGTGTGGCTCAAAGCCGAGCCGTACTGGGCGGTGATCAACTCTGTTGACCTGGGCGGCGACACCGCGATCGTTTTCGACGGATACGGAGCGCCCGATTCCGGCGGAACGATCGTGGTTCGGCACGGGTCGATCGCATCGACTATCACCATCGACACCGCCGGAGCCGCCACCTTCACCCGCCCCGTCCAACTGATACCCGCGTCGATCGTGAAGGAGACCGCGTTCAATGCCGGGGAGATCGCGCTGGGGTTCTCGGACGACAACGCCGACCGTAAGTGATGCCTCACGCACCGCCGCAACCATCTTGCCGCCACCCCGCGAACAGCGGGCGCCCGGCATTTACGCTCGTTGAACTCTGCCTTTCGCTGGGGGTCATGTCGATTCTTCTGGCGGCAATCGCCAGCACGCTCGTGTTCGCTTCGCGGTCCCTCCCGTCCGCCAACACGGGCGCGGCCTCCGAACTCGCCGGGCCGGTCGAGCGGATGCTGGCCGAGCTGTCGCTTGCCACCCGGGTCACGGCGGCCACGACCACCTCCATCACCTTCACCACCGCCGACCGCAACGCCGATTCGATTCCCGAAACCATCGTCTACGCGTGGTCCGGGAGCGGATCACCGATCACGCGAAAGTTGAACGCCGCACCGCCGGTGGCGGTTTCACCGCCTCTGGCGAGGTACCAGTTTGCACTGACAACTGAGAGCGCCTTTGAGCCCGTGACCGGTGCTCCAGCAGACGGGCCCGAAGAACTTTTGGCCGCGTACGCCGGCAGCGCGGGTAGTACCTATGACACCGGCATCGGGCTGTGGGTCGCCCAGTATTTTCAGCCGCTTCTGCCCGCCGACGCCACCGCTTACTCAGTGACGCGGGTGCGGGCGTATGCGCGACGGAAGAACTCCGGAACATCAACCTGGGGAATTCGCAACGACAACGCGGGCACCCCCGCCGCGTTGGCGATCCAAAGCCGCTCCGTCGCCTCGGGTTCTCTCTCGGCCACCGACAACTGGCATCAGGTTACTTTCAACGGAGTTACCGGCGTGGACCCCGGCGACGGGTTGTGGCTTGTCATCGGGCAGGTCTCAGGGACTTCGTGTACGGTCTCGGGCGCGCCCAGCAATGTCCCCTCACGCCGCGGCAGGTTGGCCACTTCGACGAATCTAGGGCTCTTGTGGTCGCACAGTTCGTCGGGGAGCATTGTGTTCGAGGTTTATGGCCATGTTCGCCGGCCCGCGACGGTCTGGGAACTCTCCACCCGGGCCGACGCCGTCACGATCGCGTGTCAGGGGGTTGAGGGCGGCGACATCTACCGCACATCAACCCGCTTCACCGGGCACCCGATTTCGGTTGTCCAGTCGGACCCGGGCGACCCGCCCGAGGGCAACATCCTGCGCGGTCTGTTGGGTTTGCTGCTAGGAGGGGGTTGACCGATGCGGACTCCGACGTCGCGGGATCGACACGCGTTTTCACTTATCGAACTCTCGATCTCGACGGTCATCGTGGGAGTGATGATGACCGCGTCGCTCACGGTCGTTGCGGACGGCCTCGCCAGCCGTGCCACTCTCCGCCGGGGTGCGGCCGCGCAAGCGATGGCCGAGCAACTGCTCGCCGAGATCACTTCGCAGGCGTACGCCGACGCGGGGGGAAGTACCACCCTCGGCCTGGAAGCCGCGGTCGGCACGCGCTCGCGGGTCACCTTCGACGACGTCGATGACTACGCGCTGCTGGTCGAGAATCCGCCCGCGGAACGCGACGGCACGCCGGTGGCGGGGGCATCCGCCTTCGTCCGCTCCACCGAGGTTGTGTGGGTGACCGCCGCGAACCTGCGAACGGGTTCGATTACCGATACCGGCGTGAAACGGATCGCCGTCACCGTGCGACACTCGGGCAAGGTTGTCGCCAGTGCCAGTGCGGTTCGTACGCGGCTCTATGACGGGGTGGCACCATGACACTTCAAGCCGGCTTTGCCCACCCGCGGCGGGGCGGGGCGTACATGCTTGTCTTGGGTGCCACGACCCTTCTGACTGTTCTGGGACTCTCGTCGATGATCATCGCACGCCTCGAACGGAACGTCGCCAAGGACGCGGGGTCGGGCCCGCAGGCCCGCCTGGTCGCCGCGAGCGGGCTCGAACTCGCGGTCAACACCATCAGCGCGGCGTCGTCCTCGCGGGCGACGGTTGGCAGCCCGTTCTACTCCGGAGGCGGCCCTGGTGGAACCACGCTTACCGTCACCATCACGGACCCGGACGACGGCAACCTGACCGACTCGGAGACCGACTCCCTGTCGGTTGATTCGACCGCCGCGCATCGCGGCCTGACGTTCCGCACCAGAGCGACGTTTGATCCCGAGTTCGTCGCGAATCCGCGATTGGCCTACGGCGTGGTGGCGGAAGGGGGCATGACCTTCAACAGCGCGACCGTCTTCAGTAGTGCCGGTTTGTTTTCCGGCGGGGGCGTCTCCACGAACTCGTCCACGATTGTGGGCCAATTGCGGGCGGTCGGCACCGCCTCCGGCAGCGGCTACACGCCAGCGGCACTGAACAATCAACCCGCGCTGCCCGCCGTCGACGCGTCGGTGTTCTCGCGATGGACAAGCGTTGCCACCGCAATCAGTATCAGCAGCCTCTCCGGTAAGAAGTTAGAGAACGTGGTTCTGGGGCCCAACTTGAACCCCTACGGGGCCGGCAACGCCCAGGGCATCTATGTCATCGATTGCGGCGGCCAGGAGATCAATGTTGCGGACATGCGGCTGCGCGGGACGCTCATCCTCATCAACCCCGATCCAACGAGCGAGTTCAACGGGTTTGTGACTATGGAGCCCAACTCCCCGGACGCGCCGGTACTCCTCGTCAGCGGGTCGATGATCATGGATCTCAAGCCCGGGGATTTTAGCGAGAGCGTGGAGAACCGTAACTTGAACCCGCCCGGTGCGGCGTACGACGGCGTCACCGACAGCGACAAGAATGATGTATATGCGCCCGTTTTATCCGGGCTGGTATACGTCAGCGGGAATCTCACACTCAAACAGTCGTCGACGTTCGACGGGGTGCTGTTGGTGGGCGGGACGCTGATTGTCGACAAAAATCTCGTGGTTTGGCACCGGGCCCCTTTGCCCACGCCCCTGGGCTTCCGCACGTTCAGTGAATGGAATCTTGACGCCGCGACCCTCCGACGCATCGTTGAGTAGGGTTGTTCAGCGGCCCGGCGGCTTAAAGAGCCTGGGATAGGTTTCGACGAGGGCGACGGGATCGGATAATGCTCGTGGCCGGCAGAGGCCGGCCCGGACCGCACGCTTGGCCATTTCCGACTTGGAGCATCCGCCCATTTTCTTGGACATTGAGGCGCAGTGGTTGTGGATCGTCCGGGGGCTGAGATTCAGCGTGGAAGCGATCACGGCGGTCTTCATGCCGTCGCCGATGAGCCGGATGATCTCGAGTTCGCGGCGTGACAGCTTCGCGAGCGGGCCGAGGGCCTCGGCCCGGGTGTCGGACGAGCCCAGGAGCGGGGCGATGGTGTCGATGCTATCGATGGGGTGTTCGAGGTCCGGGGCTCCGTGGGAGACGATGAGCACATGATCGAATCGTCCCGAACCCGACTTGACGGGCACGAAGTGGGAACGCCGCAACTCGCCTCGGTAGAGCAGGGGCTCGACCTGGACGCGGCCGGAGAGAAGTGCGTTCGTGATGAACGACCGCATCACCCCGGCAAGGGCATCGGAGAACCGGAGTCCGAGCGGGGTGCCGACCATCTCCTGGGACTTGGCGCCCACGATGGAAGCGCCGGTTGGGTTGGCGTATACAACATTGAAAGTGTCATCGACGAGGTAGACTGAGGCGCCGCTGCACGCCACCAGGGCGTCCCACGCCACATGGTCGCGAAGCCAATCGGGAACCGTCGGTTCGTCGATGACCGGACGTGGGTGCGGTGGCGCGGGGCATCGCGGCAGGGGGTCGGGGTCGGTGCGAACGAGGATGATCTGGGGGTGCGCAACCGCGGAATGGGCGAGTGGGTCGGGTCGGCTCTGCATGCGTGGCACCATTTCCTGTTCCGGGGGAGAACGACGAGATCGTCCTCCCCCTTTTCGATTTCCGACAACGGAATCCCCCAACGCGACCCGGTGGCTGAGGGGCGGTTTCCTTTGCAAACCGCTCAGGCCCTCTTATGGGATAGAGGCGGAAAGGATTCATCGGCGCGGGGATTTGGGGAATTTTGCAAACTAGGGACAACGCTGGCAATGCTGGCAAGAGAAACGCCTACCAGCGGCGGCCCTGGCGTTGGCACGCGGCCTCAGCAATCCATAAGACGTGCGAGCCCCGTCCAGTTGTCTATGCGTACCGGCGCCGCCCGGGTTTATCCGGATTCGGCGATGGTGAGTTCGACGAGGGCGGGGGTGAGGAAAATAGCAGATGAGCAAATAGCAGACGGCAAATCGGAGGAGAGGCTTGCAGGGAGAGTGCGCGTGGTCTGTAGGACGGGGTGGAGTGCGGGCAACGTGAGGTCGCGGCCGGTCGCTCGTGTTCGGGGGTCTGCGGCGGAGATGATGGAAGTCGCTTCCGGGGCGGCGTCGGGAGGCGTTGAAGTTGAGATCTGAGATTTGGGAGTTTGGAAAGGGACGGGGACGGGAGAGGAAGAATTGGAACTTTGCGGTTTGAGAGTTGGGGCCGGAGCCGGAGACGGGATGCACGTGCTTGCGCCCGGGGCGGTCGCGGACGGTGCTTCCGGAGTTGCGAGGGCGGCTTGGGCCGCTGTGCCTGTGCTTTCGCCTTGGGCGGTCGCGGCGGGGGCTGTGGACGGCGCGCGGGGCTTTGGGTTGAGAGGGGTGTTGATGGTGCTGAGCCGCATGAGGAGCCCGCAGGCGCGGCGGGCGGATTCGTGGGTGCGTGATCGGATGCTGACGAGCCGCAGGTCGCGCGTGTCTTGCGGGGTGCGGTCGAGGAGGTGGAGGGATTCCTTGAGGATGGTCTTGAGCGCGGTGACGACCAGCGGGAGCGAGTTGGCGCAGACGAGACGGGTGCGCATGAGCATGGCGGAGTGCAGGGCGGCGATGCGGGTTTGAACTTGCTCGGTTTCGAGCCAGAGGGTGAGTTCCTCCAAGGAGGTTTCGGCCATGTCGGCGACGTCGCGCAGGGAAAGATCGGCGCTGCAGAGGGCGTCGATGAGGCGGGTGGAGAGGGTTGGAGTGGGGAGGAACATGGGTAAATAGGCAGATAGGCAAATCGGAGAAGAGGCTCGAAGGAGGAGCGCGGCGGTCTGTAAGAAGGAGGCGCGGGCCCGCGGAGTGAGCGCGCGGGTGGGCGATCGCGTTCGGGTGTCGGCGCGGGTGGTGATGGAAGTGGCTGCTTGGGCGGGGGTTGGGGCGGCGAAGATTTTTGTTGAATTTTGGAGATTGACAGGTGCGGCAGTTTGTGTCATACTGCGGGCGGTGATTTATTACAAGGAGACGCTGATGTCCTCTGTCCTCTGTCCTCTGTCAGCCGTCGCGTGCTGAGTATCGCGGGCGTAGTCGCTGCGCTCGTGACGAGCGCGGCGCATGCGCAGAGCCACATCGCGTGGTCGAAGATCGAGCCGGGGCCGTGGGCATTGAACGCGGTGTACACGACCAACCCCGTGCCGGGGTCCACTGAAGTACGGAACATCGTGGCGGTGGCCAAGGCCGTACAACTGGAAGGGGACAACCTAGTGGCCGTGTGGTACAAGAAGACCGGGTCGGCTTGGGAAACCAAGTCGTGGACCACTGGGGACGTGTGGGAGGCCATCGAGCACGTCAAGGGCGGCTTGGGCATCGCTGATTCGGAGGACGAGCGGTGGGAAACGTTTGGAATACCACCCTCAGGCGGAACCGGCCAGGCCGGTTCGGGATATGCCGGAGGCGTCATGTCCGGCGATCCGTTGGCGGAGTTGGTGGACTTGTCGCCCGATCGGGACGCGATCATCGAGTTGCTGACGCAGGCCGGATATCCGGCGGCGGACATCCCGATCGATAAGGATGATGGATGCACTCCAAGTGAGAAACTGGACTGGCTGGCCAACGAGTTCGTGCAAATGGTCGCAGACGGAGATGAAACGTGGGCGAGCGTCAGCGCGGTTCCATGCGCAGCCGGACCAAACAACCCGATCGGGCCAGCCCCGACAAAGCCGGTGCGCCCGATAACGGCCCCGCCGTGGACGCCTCCCGGCACCGTGCCGACGGCGCCCACGTGGATTCCTGGTGGATGGCCGACGGGTCCGGCTTGGAGCTGCACCGCGACGATCGGACCCGCCGGAAGCAACACCTGCACGTGTGTTCGCATCCCGCAGTGGGGGCAATGGCAATGTAAACCCCGCTGGTTCGGCGGTTGCAAGATCGTGTGGAGGCTCATTCACGAAACGGAAACATGCTCCGATGTCAAGGTTTTGGCGTGCCCCACCGGTGGCCCCCCCGCGGCGTTGGCGAACTGCACGCTCTCCTATCCATAATCGCCGTGGCACGCGTGACACGCCATCGAGTGGGAACTTCGCGACACCTGCTCCGCAGTCTTGGTGTCGTCGGGGCGTTATGGTGCGGCCACTCGATCGGACAGCTCGCGGTGCTCGGCCGGATGCACGCCACCTCGCAGACCTATGCGTTCGCGGCGCTGCACGCGGCGGAGGCGATGCCCGTGGAGTACACGTCGAAACAAATCGCTATGTTTCGTCTGGGGTGGCTGCGAGCGCCGCGGCCGCCGCCGAGCCCCGAGTACAGCTTTCAAGTCACTATTGATAGAGGTCGATTCCCGGGGCACGTTTGGGAATCCTATGACAACTTGGGACGGCTCGGGCTCGATCCTTGGCCTTGGGCAGCGACCCTCTTCATCCTCCTGCCGGGCCTCGCGGTCTGTGCGCTCGCACTGCGCAGGTGTCCACTCGCGTTCGCGGGCCGGCCTTCGGCGGGCGCTGACCAATCGAGCCGGGGGGAGATACGGGCGGCTTGGCGTGCCGAATGCACGCGGAGCGCTGTTTCGACACCCGCCGCGCATGCGTTTGCATTCGCGGCGGGTTTGAGTGTCGCCGTGCTCGCGGAAACGATCTCGCTGGTATATCCCTACATGATGTACGTGTTGCGGCCTCACTCCCTGGCAACTTACCAGTTGGAGCCCATCATGGCCCTACTGGCTTGGCCTGACCTGATCCTGCTCCTCGGGGCGCTTGTCCTCGCTCTCATGGGGCCACCGCTATTTCACGCACGGAGGGCGATCCACAGATCACCTGTTTTCAGTCGCTGGTGCGGAAGGTGCGGATATGCCTGCGTGCCCGGCCAACCCGACTCTGGGGCCGTGTGCTCCGAATGCGGCGATTCCCCGGCGAGCGCGAGCTCCGCGTCGCGCACCGTAAACTGGAACCGGACCGCGTTCGCGCTCTTCGTGCTTGCGGTCGTCGTGTTCTACGGAGTTCCGCACTTTCTAGTCGCCGTCTGGGAGTTCCGCTATCAGGGTCAGTAGCCGGATGCATGTCGCTCGTGCTGATTTCGGGTTCTTCGGCCCTTGAAAGCACCACGGACCCCGGTTCGGAGGCAGCGAAGTAGGCCCGATGTCGTCGGCATCGATGTCCGCGGCCGGGTCGTCGAAGTCCCACGATATCAGAAGCGCAAGGGGCTTCGACCGGCCCGGTCATTCGGTCCGGCTCAGCATCCCTGCTCAAACGCGGTGAAGTAGAGAACGACGTCGTCGGAATCGACGTCGTCGTCGCCGTCAAGATCGGCCCCGTTGTCGCCGTTCTCGAAGGCTCCGAAGAAGCCGATAATGTCGTCCGAATCGACATCGCCGTCGCGGTCGAAATCGGCCGAGGGGAGCAAGGCGAGACGGACCTCGCTCGATCCCGCATCGTCGTCGAGGCCGAGCTCTACACGCACGCCGCCACGATCGGCGGAGTGGACGTAAGAAACGGGGACCCCGTTGACCGTGACCCCGGCGATGCATCGGGTGGGATCGGAACGCAGCGTCGTGACGACGCTGAGAGGGAAGCCGGTATGGTTGGTGAACGCATGAACCTCGCCGGTGACATCGCGCGACACGGTCAGCGAGACCTTATGCGTTTGGTTGAGCGGCGTGTTCCGCAGCGTGAGGTTGCTGAAGGTCATGGTGAGCCAGTCCGAAGGGAGCTTCGGCTCAAAGTGCATCGTGTTGTTGGTTGCATCGGGCCGGTAGTCGATGAACTTCATCACGCCATCCACGAACGTGGACATGCTCTCCCAGGCGTTGGGCCACGCCGTCTGCAACTTGAAGTCCTGCTGACCGGGGTAGAGCAACGAAGCCCCCGGGCCTGTGCCGTAGGCGATCTGCTCCGCCCCCATCCCAGTCGGACCCAGACGGTCGATGCAGAGGTCCATGCGGAACTTGTGGTTGTCGATGTCGGCCCGTCCGGGGTTCAGGTCCTGACGCTCGCCGTAGTAGAGGCCGTACCACATCGTGGAGAGGAACCAGGGACCGCCGTTCCAGTAGGTGTCGCCCCAGTACCGATTGATCGTGTCCTGATGTTCACCGGTGAAGTTGACGAGCGGCTGATTGTTGCCGAAACGGTCGGTCGCGATGCCGTTGATGCGGTCGGCGACGCGGGCCACGCGGCTGTCGTTGTAGGCGTAGACGTCAAAGGGGTACGCGATACCCAGCTGGCTTACGTCGGTGTTCTCGCCGTTCCAGTCCAAGCGGGCATCGAGGCCGCCCTTGACCTGGCCGGCGAGGTTATTGGCGTTCAGGGCCTCGGCACCCAGGCCCATGCGCCCAAAGAGGCTGGCGGCGTCGTTGAGGCCCCGCACGATGTTGGCGTTGCTGTAGATGAACGTGTCGTAACTGTCTTCCCACACGTTGTTGGAGTAGACGAGGTTAAACGCCTCCTCAAAGCGCAGGCGCGAGTCGCTCGAATCCTGAGTCATGGTGAGGACCGAATCACGGACCTGCTCGACATATCCAGACAGCAGGGCCGGGTCGGCGGTCATGTCGTGCTGGAACTTGAGGCCCCAGGGGAAGACGGCGGTCTCATCGATCTGGGGTGCACCCCAGATGACATACCCGTCCGTTGAATACTTCTGCTTCCAGAAGCCCAGGCGGCCCCATGGTTCAAAGTCGCGGAAGCAGGTGACCTTCATCCAGTCGTACACGCCCCCGGCTTCATCCAAGTGCCCGGTGCGGGCCAGCGTGATCGCCGCATACACCGCATCGCGCGGCCATACATAGGGGTACGCCCCGTTGTGGAACCCGGCGATCACGCCCCCATTGACCGAATCGACATGCAACGCGGTCGCCAGCAGGCCCCGTTCCATCAGGCGGTTGAAGTCGGCGTCCGGAGTCTCGACGGTCGTCCCGGAGTTCAGCCACCCGTTCCAGTAGGCATCGGTCGAGTCCTGAAGATTGCTCGCGCCGGCCCCGTAGAACCACGCGATCACAGGATCGAGCTTGAAGGCGTAGGTGCCCGTGGCACCGGCGGTATTATCGATCGCGCCGGCCATGACGATGGCAACCTCGCGGGTGACTCCCGTGGGCAGGAAGAGATTGACGCCCTGCCAACCCTGACCATTGTCGCCGGACGTATCCCGCCACGACTGGCCCGCGGTGGACTCGACGGTGCCGTTGGCGGCGAGCACCTTCATCGCGCTCGCGAGATAGAGGCTCTTGTTCTTCTCATAGCCCGGGCTGGTCGTCGGGTTGTATTCGTTCGGCGATAGGAACCCCGTGCCCGTGCCGGTGACCACCCGATAGGTGTTGTCGAAGGCCACCATCGCGGCCCGATTGGGATCGAAGAACATGCCATCAAAGCCGTCGCCCCCGTTCAGGGCCGGATCGATGTACCAGTACACATTCGCCGATTTGCTCGGGCCGCTGTTGGTGATTCGGAGCCGCTTGACAAAGATGTGCTTCTGCTCGGTGCCGCCAAGATCTTGCGGCCAAGCCACCCCGATGGGCGAAAAATCGAACTGTTCAACGGCGATATTGCCGCCCCCGGCCGTCAGCGTCTGGGTCGTGCGAACCGTGTTGGAGCCCGCGAGATACGTTTGTTGAACGCCGCCAAAACTCACCCCGTTCGGGTTGCTGAGCCAGTGCGTGAGGCCATCGACACGGATGCCCGCCATGGCCTGATTGAGGTGCATCTGCCCGCGCCACGCCTGCGGCAACCCGGGCGGGAAGGTATCGAGGCCATCGACATAGCCTTCGTTGCGCGTACCGACGCCGTAGACGCCGCCGGGCGTCGGGAAGTGGAAGTCGTAGACCGTCCCGTTCTGATCCAGCATCCCGGCGCAGAACGTGTTGCCGAAAATCGCCTCTTCCTTCCAGAAACTCACGGGCGGGTAGCCGTTGCTGGGGTTGGGTTGTCCTGCACCCGCGCCGGGCCACGCCAATTTGTTGGTGAACTCAAACTGGTTGGCGAACTCACTCTGAGATGCCCCGTTGGTGTAACGTTCGCCCCCGCCGTTGGGCCCGCCCCACGTTCCGATCTTGTATTTCACGGTCTGATTGAACACGCGGGCCGAGGCGGGGAGCGTTCCCTTCCACCAATCGCGGTTGCGGCTGACCCCGGAGTCGAACTGGTTCCGCACGAAATTCAGGCCGCCGTTGGCGGACGACAGCACCTGAGTCGTGCCGTTGGGGACACCGAAGGCACCGTGCGGTGTGCTGCCGTCGGTGGTGAAGTACACACCCACGTTGGTGTAGTCGAACGAGTAACCGACCTCCACCCAGAGATCGGCCGGCGCATCTTCGCGCGGGGCCTCAGGTTCGCGCATCGTCGTCCCTGCGGGCTCCGCGAAGACCGCGCTGCCCGGTCCATGGAACACATACACGGGCTGGGCCAAGGCAACCGACACGACCGCACCGACACCGGCGGCCATCACACGACTCAGGAAGCGATGAAACATCAATCAAAACTCCACTTACGGACGGTTATCGGGCTTCACGTCGGGGGTTTCTGCCCGGAGCACAATCGGCCCACGCTCTGGCGCAGATTCGCCTGCTACCAATATGCCCGCAAATCCCGCCGGGGTCAAGCAAAATCGAACAAGCGGATCAATTGCAAGCGGTTTCAGTGTCAAGGTCGGCTGGCGGAGACCTGAAGCCGCATCCCGCAGGGCGGCAATCAGAATGGAAAGATCGACCGCGCTCGACCGCTCGAACGCCGCCCAGCCTGTCGCTGATGTCGCTCGTCAAGCCAGTGGTCCACGAACCACGGTCGGTCCCATTCTCACAGCAGCGGGCTCAGCAGCCGCGCCACCCGCTCCGGGAACCGGTGCCGCAGCGACCGACCGGCCCACAGCGTGGGGTTCACCTTCTGCGATTCTTCGATGTATCGGGTCTGACAGAATCGCAGCCGGGCGGTGGCGTTGCGCTCATAGAGCAGAACGCCGAGCTCAAAATTCAGGAAGAACGATCGGATGTCAAAGTTGGCGCTGGTGACGAGCGAGAACTCATCGTCGACCGTGAGTGTCTTGGCGTGGAGAATGCCCTTCTGATGAAGGTGGATGCGGACGCCGGCGTTCATGAGTTCTTCAAAGTGTGACCGGGCGACGAGGTCGCAGATGACTTTGTCGCTCTGTCGCGGCACCACGAGATCGACCTGTGCGCCGCGCAGCGCGGCCAGGCGCAGGGCCGCCATCAGCGATTCATCGGGGACGAAATACGGCGTTGAGATAATGACGTGCCGCCTGGCGGTGTGCAGCGCTTCGACGAGGCAATCCCGCACCAGAGCCTCGGGCTGGTGCGGGCCGCTGGGAACGACCTGGACCGGGATCTCGCCCACGTGCTCCTGCGTGGGGAAGTACAGCGGGCCGTCGAGGACCTGCTCGGTCTCAAAGTGCCAGTCGTCGGCGAACACTTCTTGCAGGCCCGTCACGCTCGGCCCCTCGAGCCTCACGGTGACATCTTGCCAGCGGGCCCCGCGCTTGCGGGCCCTTCTGCTGATGCCGACATCGTCTTGGACGAGGTTGTGGGACCCCGTGAAGGCCGCGCGGCCATCGATGATCGCGAGTTTGCGGTGGTTGCGGAGATCGAAGCGGATGAGTTTGCGACGGAGCGGGTTGACGGGGAGATGGTCGCGCACCTCGGCACCCGCATCGCGAAGTTTGGTGTCCAGCCCCATGAAGAACCCAAAACTTCCGGCGGCGTCGGCCAGCACCCGAACTTCCACGCCCCGACCGCGGGCCGCGACCAGGGCATCGACGATGCGGCGGCCTGCATCATCATCAGCGATGATGAAGTACAGGAGATGCACATGGTGCCTGGCGGCGGCGATATCGCCGCAGAGCCGTGCGAGGAACTGATCCGGTTCCGTCAGGAACTCAACATCGTTGCCGCCGCGGGCCGGCGGGGCACCCAGTCGCTCGGTGACGCCCTCGAGGAAGCGTTGCTTCTCGCGGAGTTCCGGGGCGAGCGTGCGAGCCCGATTTTGTCTGGAAAGGCCGAGTCCGGCGCAGTAACGCATCACGCGGCCACGTCGAAACCCGGCTTCGCCGAACAACAGGTACAGCACGACGCCCGGCACGGGCAGCAGCATCACAAGCACGAGCCACGCGAGCGCGGAGTTCGGCCGCTGTTGCCGAAGGACAATGACAAACCCCATCCCGATACGGATGAGCCATTCCACCGCAATGTAGATCGCGATCCAGGGACTCATGATGGGGAGACAGCGTACGGAGTCCGGCCCTCACAGGCGCAGCCCACGTGGGGTCGCGATCCGCGATTCCGGACAGGTGCCTTGACTCACCCGCCCCCCGCGCCAAGAGTGCCAGCGATGCCCGCCACACCAAAGCCGATCCGGCCCCGACCCGCCGCCAAACCCCGCGGTGTTGCGGCCAAGAGCCCGGTCGAGTCCAAAGCCGTCGCCGGAGAGGGAGACCGCTCACCCTTCCCGCATCTGTGGCAGCACGCCGCGGCGTTCGCGGCACGGCAGCACCGCCATCAGATCCGCAAGGACGGGGCAACCCCCTACTTCTCGCACGTCGTACGCGTCGCGTTCACGGTCTCGCAGATCTTCGGCTGCACCGACGAAGACGTGCTCTGCATGGCCCTCCTGCACGACACGATCGAAGACACCACCACCGACTACGACGACATCGAGTCGCGCTTCGGAGTGGACATCGCCCGCGGCGTCGCCGCCCTCACGAAAAACATGGCCCTCCCGGAAGGCGAGCGCGAACCCGAATACGACGCCCGTATCGCCCAGGCCGACTGGCGCGTTCGGCTCGTCAAACTCGCCGACACCTACGACAACCTCTGCGATGTGGTGACGCAGGCTCCGGACAAGGTCACGCAGAAACGCAAGGACGGAATCGATAAGTGCCTGCGGGCGATCGACCTGGCGTCGAAGGATGTCAAGTCCAACCCGCACACGAGGGGCGCGATCGCGGCTCTCGGGGCCCTTATTGGCGGCGATGCTTGACTGGAAAGCTCACACGGTCAGCGGTCAACGCCCTGATTGCCGTTGAAGGTGCCGTCAATAGGGATATGAGGAAACGTCGTGGGATCGATTCCGGGGGAGTAGTACCAATCGTTATAAAGGTTCACCATCCCCGGAATCATCTGTTTCATAATCTGAGGGGACGCGCTCCCATCGGCAAAGCAGACTGAGGTTGGATGATCGAAGGTGCAACACGCCGAAGCGGGAGCCCCATCGTGAAAGACCTGCCACTGAAAAATGAGCCCTTTGTTGCTCGGGAAGGCCACTGAAGAAAGAGGCTGCGGAGCGAACTGGGGTAAGCCGGTCTGCGTTTCCCAGTCAAAGAACCGCGGGTGTCCATAGCAGGTCTCGGCTAAGAAGAAATCCCCTTGACGCGCCGGCAATCCCCAAAGCTCCAGAAGCGGGCCGGGGCTTTTGTTGCCCACCGCGACCACGACGTTCGGGTCCTCAAGAATAGCGGACATCGCAAACCCAAAAAGACTTGCTTGACGGAACCACGTACCCCGTGCTGCGTTGCCCAGCGACGGATCCCAATCATGGGTGCCGAGTGCCGGAGTGCCGAAGGTAGGGGGCAGGTCGCGGAACTGTCCGGCGTAGTGCGCCAAGCCGATGTGTAACTGATGAATCCGCGAGAGCGACGTCGCGAGTGTCGCTCGATCCACCGATGCCCCGAGCGCGGGAATGATGAACGAAACAACTACGGCCACGATCCCGATCACCACGAACAGCTCGATGAGGCTGAAGCCGCGTCCGAACGGGCGCCGAAGCATGTGGTTTTTCATCTGTTTGACTTTACGCCCCCCCCCCGTACATTCCAGCAGCGTTGCGTTGGGCACCTCACCGCCGTCTCATGCCCATGAACACCATCTTCCTTTTTCCGATATCGATTATCGCGTGCGGGTCAGTCGCTGCCGGTCAGACGTCGGAGTCCGATGCGTTGCTCGCACAGCTCGCCGAGGCCCACCGGCCGCGGCAAGCGTTCTTCTTCACGATGCACGAACGGCTGGAGCGGGCGGTAGTTCCCGAACCGCTGATTCCCTGTGACCGTCCACCGCTCCCGCATGAACTTCCCTTCTCGATCACCGTGAGCGAGATCGGGGAGGTTTTTGCTGAGAAGGTTCACCCGGCGTTCAAGAAGGTTCGAGGGGCGTCCGGACGCTGGATGCTTCGCGAGGATGGTTCGTACATAGAGGGCGAGGCCGGTATGGCCACGATGAGCGCTTCCAACATGGGCGATTGGGCGGCTTACTACATCGCCACCATGCCGTGCGCGGGCTTCTATGTTGGTCGCTTCGGCCCGGATCGTGAGGGCGTGGTCGCAGTGGTGGAGGGCGAAGAAATCGTCGTGCGCTGGAGTCCGACCTTCACCATGTGGTTTTTCAACGAAGACAAACGGCTGCTCCGCTATGCGAGCACCGCCACAAACGCATACGCGGGGGAAGTTCGCTGCTGGGAAGAGACCGAGTTCTTTGATGCCCCCGCGCCCACACTCGTCGTGGCGAAATCCGCACCCGAGGGCGTCGAGATGCACGACACTCGGTACATCTCGCGCCCGGTCGCGGCGCCGAGCGCAGCCCGCGAGCGCGTCTTTGATCCGCGGACACACTTCCGGAGTGTCACGGATTACAAGACAGGCGCGATGATCATCGGAGACGAACCCGCAGAGGCTCGTGAGTCAGCGGCCGCGGAGGCAGAGCACACCGATGCCGGCGTTCTGCATCACGAGACGCGGATTCAGGACGGCAAGATCGTGACGCTGCCTCGCAAGCCCAGTTGGATTTCGGCTTTGCGATGGAGTGGAGTAGGTGTCGCTCTGGTCGGAGCGATCGTGTGGGGCATTCGGCGCGTCCGCCGCGGCGGCTGAGCGTCCAGACCGGAATAAACGCGGTGCGCGCGAGCGAGGTAGTCCTTTTCCAACTGCGGCTTCCGAACCCTTCCCCAGCGGCCCATCCCGCTCAGCCCGCCGTTTCCGCCTTCCACCCATACGTCTCATACTTCCAGTCCACCCGGCCGTCGTCGTGAAGATCAAACAGCCCGTACCCCTCGACGCAGCGGTTTCTCTCACCCTTCCACCACGCCCCGCTCACGGCCCCATCACAAATGTACCGCACGCCTTCCACCCGCATGTCCTCGAGCTGGTGGATGTGCCCGCTGATGCACGCCTTCACCTGCGGGTGCTTGCGCAGCAACGAGTGAACCATCAACTGGTTGGTGAACACATTCCCGCCCGACAGGCTGAAGACACCGTCCTTGAACTCGCCATCGGTCAGGCACGTCACCACCGACACGATCGGGATGTGCGAAACCACGATCGTGGGTGTCTGCGGGTGCCCCTCGAGTTCCGCTTTGAACCACTCGAACTGCGCCTCCTCGATGCCGCCCAAATAACCGGCCTCAAAAGGCTGCACCGAGTCCAGCACCACAAACCGCCACCCCGCTCGCTCGAACGCCCGGTACGGAGCGGCCAGCCCCAGCACATCGCACGCCCATTTC
>ENA-ORBV01004195-ORBV01004195.1-microbial-mat-metagenome-genome-assembly--contig:-NODE-4195-length-27963-cov-6.179517_pt1 | contig 27963 bp, 28 predicted proteins | sample MGYA00237777_ERZ505514 | MGnify/ENA primary metagenome ERZ505514 (study PRJEB26160, sample SAMN06269048) | microbial mat metagenome | isolation source: Oligotrophic lake microbial mat | place...
CCTTCAACCGCTTCGGCCATGATCGCGGTACCGTCGCCGGCACGGGAATCGGGCTCGTGATTTCGCGCCGCCTGATCGAGGCCATGGGCGGTCAACTCACGGCCACCAGCGAAGTCGGCGTCGGCACGACCTTTTCGTTCAGCCTGGCTGCCCGGCCGATCGGCTAAGAGCGCCCCCAACCCTGGCTTCGCCATGCCCCCCGAGGGGGTGCGAGGAAACTTGGGAGCGGCCCGGCGTTTCCTCATGCGGGCATCAGGACCCTTGCAACCCCAGCCTCGACAGCGTATCCACCGTCGGAATGCCCTGCGCCGTCCAGCCGCGCAACTGGTAATACTCTGGCAACATTTCCGGGATACGCGCCACCAGGCCCTTGGCGGTGCCACTCGGTGCGGGTTCGGTCAACAGGCGCGTGGGCAAGGTGTCGTCCTTCATGCTCAAGCCGGCAGCCAGGTTGAACTGGCGCTCCAGATTCCAGATCCGTTCGCCGGTTTCGCGCATTCTGGCTGCGGTCCAGCCACCACCGACTGCGGCATCGATCTGGAGTGCGTACAACTCCTCGGTCACGCCGGAATGGCTGGTGAACGAACACAGGCCGGTCGAGTCGATGGCCGCGATGAAGTCCTGCGACTCCTTGACCACCTTGGCCTTGCCGGCGATCTCGGTCGAGCCGAAATCGTGGCCGTACGGGTTCGCCCGCAGGTGGCAGGCGCCGCGGTTGCTGGTGGCATAGGCCAAGCCCATGCCCTGCATGCCGCGCCCGTCGTAGGCGGCGAACTCCTGGCCCTTGACCGCCATCGACAACTCCGGATGCCCGTATTTCTCGCACAGCAGTTTTGAGCCCAGCGCAATGTCGCGCCCGAAGCCTTCGCCCTTGCCGGTCAGCTCGGCGAGTTCGCACATCGCGCGGGCGTCGCCAAACTTCAAGGACAGGCCGCCGGTCTGCTTCTCGGTGATGATGCCGAGTTCGAACATTTCCATGGCCGCTGCGATCGAGCCGCCCAGCGAGATCGGGTCCATGCCGTATTCGTTGCACAGAAAGCCCGCGAACGTGGCCGCGTCCATGTCGTCGACTCCGACTGCGGCGCCCAGCGCGTATGCCGTCTCGTATTCGAGCCCACCCGAGGCACCGTGGTACTGCGGACGGTCCTTCACGCTGAAGTGGGTCGGATCGATGTGGCAGATACGACCGCAACCGATGGTGCAGGCGAAACACGCGCCGTTGCGGATCAGGTTGGTGTGGCCGTTGGCATTGGGCTTGCCCATGAAGCTCGCGTTCATCTTCAGCAAACCCTCGAACTGCACCTCGCGGTTGTTGCGCGTGGGCAACGCACCAAAGGTGCCGGTCACGTCCATCATCGGGATCGTGCCGAAACGGGTCAGCGCCTTGCGGCCCTCGTTGTTGGCCAATGCCTTGCTGGCGGCTTGCACGGCCGTCATGAATGCCTTGGGATTGACCGGCGTGACACCCACCGTGCCACGCACGGCAATCGCCTTGAGGTTCTTCGAGCCCATCACCGTGCCGACACCCGAACGGCCCGCCGCGCGGTGCATGTCGTTGACGATGCAGGCATAACGGCAACCGCTCTCGCCAGCCTGGCCAATCGATGCCACGCGGATCAGCGGATCCTGGTGTGCGGTCTTGATCGCCGGCTCGGTCTGCCAGACCGTCTTGCCCCACAAATGGCCGGCATCCATGAGCCGGGCGCTGCCGTTCTCTATATAGAGATACACCGGGGTCGGGGACCTACCCTCCAATATCACCATGTCCCAGCCGGCCTGCTTGAGTTCGCCACCGAACTGACCACCGGAATTGGAGCAGGCGATCGCGCCGGTCAATGCACCTTTGGTCACGGCCGACCAGCGGCCGCCCGTGGCAGCCATGGTGCCGGTCAGCGGCCCGGTGGCAATGATCAGCTTGTTGTCGGGCGACAGCGCATCGACTGCCGGGTCGATCTCTTCCATCAGGTATTTCGTGGCCAGCCCACGTTGTCCCAGGTAGGCCTGCGCCCACGCCATGTTCAGCGGCTCGGACACGCAGGTCCCAGCGCTCAGGTTCACTCTCAGCAGTTTGTGGTGCCAGCCCATGATTCAGACCTCCATCGGAAATGTGCCCGGGTTGCACGGCGCCAAGTGGCCGCTGCGCGAGCCATGCCAGTCTAATCCATGCCGTCGGCTGGCTTCAGTGCCTCACCGTCAATGTAGTACCAGCGGCCGTTCTCTCGCACAAAGCGGCTGAGCTCGTGTGTACGCTGTGCCCGACCGCCGTCACGGCACCGCGCGACGAACTCGACCACGCCCGCATCGCCGTCGGCCTGCGCAAGACGAACCTCCAGCCCCAGCCACTTGACCGGCGCCAGTTCCAGGTCGCCTGGCGCCGTGGACGGATGCCAGGTCGCCAACAGATAGTCGGGCAGCCCCAGCACATAGGCGCTGTAGCGCGACCGCATCAAGGCCTGCGGCGTGGGCGCGAACACGTCCTGGTTCAGGCCGGCATGCCACTGACCGCAGCAGTGCGCATAGGCCGATCCGGAGCCACAAGGACACGGCATGTTGGCCCGGCCGGCGTTTTTCTGCCTCATGCTGTGCCACCCAGCGTGGACGTGAACACCGACGGGTCCGGACGGCTGCGCGGTTGCGCCTTGCGCGCGCCGGCGGTGCCGATGTTCACGCAACACACGGCCTGCTCGTCTTCTTGCAGGCCCAGCAACGCGCGCAGGCGATCCGACACCATCGCCTTGCCACTGGTCAGTCCGCTGCCGAAACCCATCGCGTTGGCGCCCAGCAGCAGGTTCTGGACCGCCGCCCCCATGCAGACCATGCGCTCGAGCGACGGCGTATCGGGGTCGCGTTTGCCCAGGCAGGCGATGGCCACCAGCAACAACGGCGCGCGATGCGCCTTCTCGCGCGCCGAGGCCGCCTGCTCCGGTGTGGCGGCCGGGTCGCGGTCGGTCAGCGCCAGCGCAAACACCTCGGCCAACCGATGCCGCTGCTCGCCGGGAACGATGACAAAACGCCACGGCGTCAACTGCCCGTGGTCCGGCGCTGCGGCGGCCAGCGTCAACAAAGCGTGCAGCTGCGCGTGGTCCGGGCCGGGCGGATGCAGGCGTCGCGACGAGACGTTGCGGCGCGAAAACACCAGCGACTGGGCAAACAGCCAGGCTTCGCCCTGCGCCGGATCGGCGTTGTCGGGCCGCGCCTCATGCGCGTGGGCGGGCGTGGTGTGCTGGTTCATCAAAGATCTTCGGTTTTTCGGCGCGGTGCCGCATGGCGCGCCACAGACCTGAAGTGTCGCCGACTGCCGCAGCCGGCCGCCAGAGCGATGACAAGGCCGCGTCACGGCCAAGCTGACCCGATCCGGTTCCGTGTGATGATCGGGGTTTTCGCCACAACGAGACAACCGCATGGCTTCATCCAACGACAGCATCAGCATGGCGCTGTTTTGCGACTTCGAAAACGTGGCCCTCGGGGTGCGCGACCTCAGCCACGAAAAATTCGACATCAAACCCATTCTCGAGCGCCTGCTGCTCAAGGGCAGCATCGTCGTCAAGAAGGCGTATTGCGACTGGGACCGCTACAAGAGCTTCAAGGCGACGATGCACGAGGCCAACTTCGAGCTGATCGAGATCCCGCACGTGCGCCAGTCTGGCAAGAACTCGGCCGACATCCGGATGGTCGTCGATGCGCTGGACCTGTGTTACACCAAGGCGCATGTCAACACCTTCGTCATCATCAGCGGCGATTCCGATTTTTCTCCGCTGGTCTCCAAGCTGCGCGAAAACGACAAACAGGTGATCGGCGTCGGCGTGCGCCAGTCCACCTCGGACCTGTTGGTCGCCAATTGCGACGAGTTCATCTTTTATGACGACCTGCTGCGCGAGAGCCAGCGCGCCCACGGTCGCCGGGAGCGGCAAGACACGCAGGCCGCGCCGGTACGCCGGTCGGCGGACGAGGAAAAGCGGCGCCGCGAGGAGTTGGACAGCCGCCGGCGCGCCGGCATCGAACTGGCCGTGCAGACGTTCGACGCGCTGGTGTCCGAACGTGGCGACACCGGCAAGATCTGGGCCTCCGTGCTCAAGGAGGCGATCAAACGCCGCAAACCCGACTTCAGCGAATCGAACTACGGCTTTCGCGCATTTGGCAACCTGCTTGAGGAAGCCCAGGCCCGCGGGTTCCTGTCGTTTGGCCGCGACGAGAAGTCGGGGGCCTATGTGTTTCGCAGTGCCTCGGCGCCAGACGCGACGACCGAATCGCATGGGTCCAATGCCGCGGTTGCCGCCGAGTCGCTGGGCCAGCACGAGCCCGATCCGGTTGTTGGCGAGGACGCCTCCGAGCGGCGTGAACCGCGGCGCCGCGGCAGCCGGGGCGGGCGGGGCAAGCAAGGCGCAGCACCGGTGGTGCCAGTCGACGCCGATATCTCCGAACGGCAGTATCTGTCGGAAGCCTTGCCAGAGCCCCGCTCCGATGGCGAAAACCTGCAAGACGACAGCACGGACACGGTTGTAGAGCAGCCAGCAGCGCCAACAAAGGCGCCGCGCAAGACCGCGACTCGCAGTCGCCGGCCACGCAAGACGGCGACACCCAAACCGGCAGCCGACCAGGACTAAAGCTGCGACTGCCCTGCCGTCGGTTCAGGCCCGGGACGGGGCGGCGCGGCGGGCGGCTGGGGCGGTTCGGCCGGCACGGCGCGCCGTACCTGCATATCTGCCAGTGCTGCATACAGCGGCGCGCTGACCAGACGCGAGATGCCACTGGCGAGCAAGGCGCTGGCCATCAGACTCAAAACCAGGCCATGGCCGTCGACCATTTCCATCACGATGATGAACGAGGTCATCGGCGCCTGGGTCACCGCAGCCAGGAACGCCGCCATGCCCACCGCAATCAGCGTCGTCGACGGCACGCCGAGCAGGAACTGGGCAATGTCGCTTCCGATGCCGCCACCGATGGCCAGCGAGGGCGCAAAGATGCCGGCCGGCACGCCGGCCCAGGTCGTGATCCAGGTCGCCAGGAACTTGAGCAGAAAGAAAAACCCGGAAGACTCGTCCACGCCATCGAGCAAGGCCCGCGTATGAAGATACCCGCTGCCGAAGATGGATCCGTTGCTGGCCAGGCCGATCACCGCGACCAACAAGCCGCACAGGGCTGCAAACCGCACCGGGAAGCGGGCGCGGGTGCGGCTGAACCAGTCGGTCGACTGTCCAGACAACGAGACGATCAGCAGCCGCGCGAACAGCCCGCCGGCCAGCCCACAGGCGATCGTGACCAGCAGGCCCGGCCACAACATGTGCAGGTCCAGCCGGTCGACCCGGATCGCACCGACGACCCCGAAATAGCTGGTGTTGCCGTAGACGGAGACCGACATCAGGCCGCCCAGCACAATGGCGGCCATGATCAGACCGTTGCTGCGTTGTTCGGGGCTGCGCGACAACTCCTCGATCGCAAACATGATGCCGCCCAGCGGCGTATTGAATGCAGCGGCGATGCCAGCCGCGCCACCGGCAATCAGCAGGCCATGGTCGGACACCACGCCGCGTTTGGGCAGCCAGTTGCGACAGCTGTGCATGATGCCCGCGCCGATTTGAACCGAAGGCCCTTCGCGGCCCAGCGACAAACCGGCCAGCATGCCCAGCGCCGTCAACACCATCTTGGAGACGGTCAACCGGATCGAGACGAAGAAATGCCGCAGTGGCGCATGCACGTCGGGCGCCAGCGCTGCCATCACCTGCGGAATTCCCGAGCCCGCAGCACCCGGCGCAAAGCGGCGTGTCAGCCAGACGATGAGCGCCGTCATCACCGGCGTCCACAACAGCGGCGACCACCAGTAGAGCGTCTCGAGCTCGCTGAAATGCTCGAATGCGAACTCGCACATCCAGGTGAACACGACGACCGTGAGGCCCGCCAAGCTGGCAAAGGCCAGGACCACCGAGCGGGCCGCCCACAAGCGCCAGTCGTACAACTCCCTTTGCAGCGATGAGATGAAATGGGGATGCTGTTTCGAGTGCGGCATGGGTCAAGACGGGCGTGTAGCCGTCGAACCACTGTAACGCAAGCGCGTGGATTCCCGACAACGCAGCCCGCCTGTTCATCGCGCGCCCCCTTGCGTCAGTGCCTGGTGCGCCTTGTCGACATCCACGATCACCTTGATTTTCTCCGCGTTCACCGGTGCCCGGATCGCGAAACGCGATTCGCGCACGTCGCGGTACAGGTATGTCGACAGCGGCATGCCGCCGGGACTGACGATGCTGACCACATGGGCATCATGTGCGCGGGGCCCGCGTGCAACGACCACCGCCTTTTCCGCGCTGACCAGTTGCACATAGGTGCCCGGCGGGTAGAAGCCCACCGCGGTGGCGACGGCTGAGGCCAGCACCGGCGCTGCCCCCGACGCCTTGAGTACCATCGAACGCGCCGCCCCCAGCGGGGACATCGCCAGCCTGGTCTTGCGCGCCGCCATTTTGGCAACGAACATGTCGACCACCCGCAAGACGAGGCGCGGCTGCAGCAGGTCGGCGCGCGCCGACCTGGACTCGGGTTCGTGATGCCAGCGCACGATGTCCAGCGCGTCTTCGTCGTCCAGGCCCATACCGTGCAGCGTATCCGCACCGAGCCGGGGATGGTCCCGGATCAGTGTGCGTTGGGCGTCGCTGGGCATCCCATTTTGCAAGGCCAGGTTGTCCTGTGCCCGCGCCATTGCGATGTTCATCAGCAGCGCCGCTCGGAACAGCGATCTGCGTTGCAGCCCTGAAATGCCGACCTTGGCGGCAGTGAGATCGCATACCACGGCCGACAGAAGTGCATGGGTCGCACAATACCCGAGCCCCGGGTCGGCCAGCGCCTGAAACAACACGAACAGGCATCGGTCGGGCTCACGGGTGAGCAGTTCCAGGCACCGATGGCGCAAACGTTCCAGTTGGCCTATGACGCCGGTCCCACTTTGCGGTTGGTACAGAATGCCTTGCAGACGATCGCGCAGAACCAGGCAGCCGGCAGATGAATCATCTTGCGGTTCGAGAAAATCGGAATCGGGAATCTCACCGGGCATGGTCAGGCGTGCGATTTCGTCGGTGCTGCTGCCATCGCGCAGCATCTGGTGCAACGTGCGCTCGTAGCCGCGGGTCCAGGCCAGCGCATCGCCTTCGGTCATCGCGGCTTCATGCGCGACCAGCATCTCGCGGTGCTGCTCCGACTCCAGACAGTGGCCGCGGCGCAGCAGCAACTTCCCATGGCGGTCCCACAGGTCCACAGGAATAGTTCTTCCGATCTCGAGCAGGTCGTAAGGAACAGGTACGTATTGCATCTATGGTTGTTTCGCTGGCCTATGCGCGCCGAAAGCCACCTGTTGTGCTCCAGCCCTTTTCGCCCGAATGCCTCGCCGCCAGGATGATATGTCAACCCGGCGCGCGATCACCCTCGGCTTCAGGCACGACACGGTGCCGAACGCATCACGCAGCCAAGTTGGGATCATATTTCACTTTGCCGCAGTGTCAGCGCAGCGGGACTGCGCCATACAGACATTCACAACCTGCGCAGCGAGGCGCCTGGGCTGCGGACCAACTTCAATGCTGATCCTGGCCGTAGGGCTGCAAGGCCCGACACGGCCCGATCACGGTCATCAGCACGATGGCATGGCGCAGCTCGCCACGATAGCGCACCAGTTGGCGACCGGAACGTGAGCGGCTCGATGGCGCACGTCGGCCAGCTGGCCGCTCTGGCGTGGAGCTGTAGTCATCTCGCGACTGCTCGTGCATCTCCCGGGCCAGCACCACCTCCAGCGGCTGCCAAGGCTCGGGCAAGGACGCCGGCATGCGGTCGGGAGCCGGTTCCGGTGCGCGCCCCCAATGTTCTTGCGCCAGTTCGGCCTCAGGCGACGCAGGTTCTTCCAGCGGCTCGGAGCGGCGGTCCGCCGACTGTGGCCGCACGGCTACCTCTTCGTTCTGTGACGGCCGATTCTGACGCCGAACCTGCTCACGCCGAGCGCTAGCGATCTGCTTGAACAGGTTGAACCCGACGATCGCCAGGAACAACAGCCCGTAGATCAGGAAATCGGACAGCCCGGTGACTTGCATGGTGGCTTATTTCTTCGGATCGGCCGCAGGGTCATCGCCCGCAACCGCAATTTCTTTGCGCATGTCGGTGTCGGCCTGCAGGTTCTTCATGCGGTAGTAGTCCATGATGCCCAGATTGCCCTGGCGAAACGCTTCGGCCATCGCACGGGGCACCTCGGCCTCGGCCTCGACGACACGGGCGCGCATTTCCTGCTCCAGCGCCACCGCCATCGCGCGCCGCTCTTCGGCCTTGGCCTGCGCAATCTGCTTGTCGGCATTGGCCTGGTCGATCTGCAGCTTGGCACCGATGTTGGCACCGACGTCGACATCGGCGATGTCGATCGACAATATCTCGTATGCGGTCCCGGCATCCAGGCCCTTGCTCAGAATGTGCTTGGAAATGTGGTCCGGGTTTTCCAGCACGCTCTTATGGTTGACCGCGGAGCCGATCGTGCTGACCATGCCCTCGCCCACCCGCGCAATGATGGTTTCTTCGCCCGCGCCACCGACCAGCCGGTCGATGTTGGTGCGCACCGTGACGCGCGAGACCACGATCAGCTGAATGCCGTCCTTGGCCACTGCCGCAATGCGTGGCGTCTCGATCACCTTGGGCAAGACCGACATCTGCACCGCTTCGAGCACGTTGCGCCCCGCCAGGTCGATCGCAGCAGCGCGCTTGAACGGCAGCGGAATGCTGGCCTTGTCGGCCGAAATCATCGCATTGACGACCCGAACGATATTGCCACCGGCCAGGAAGTGCGCCTCCAGATCGTTGACACTGATATCGAGACCGGCCTTTACGGCACTAATGCGCGCCGTGATCAGGGTATGCGGCGGCACCCGGCGCAGCCGCATCGCGATCAGCGTGAACAACCCCACATACGCTCCCGAGGCCCAGGCCGCTATCCACAGGGGCACCGGCACCAGGTACAACACCAGGGCAAGGCCGGCAATGACCATGATGATCAAACCAAAACCACCCACCAATCCACCTTCCAAACCATTCATTTTTTGCTCCTTTCAGGGGCATCACTTGCGCGCAATTGCTCCACCACCACCCGGTTGCCATCGACACGAACGACCACGATGGCCTCGCCCGAATCGATGGCTTCCCCATTCGACACCACGTCCACCCGCACGCCGTCGATCAGCGCGATGCCGGCTGGATGCAGGGGCGACGAGGCCACACCCTGCCTTCCCATCAGTCGCGCATCGGTTTCGGGAGCACTTGCATAACCCGCGCTGGCCAACAAGCCGGTGTCGAGCACCAGCATGCGCCCGATCGGCAAACGCGTCATGAACCGCAACAGCACGACGCTGGCGACGATGGCGAACAGCAGCGACAACATCACCCGCATTGCCACCAACATCAGCAGCTCCACCGTATTGCCCGGCCCGACCAGGCTGAGCACCAGGCCGGCCAGAATGCCCAGGATGCCGAGCGCCCCGGCGATGCCAAAACCGGGAATCACGAAAATTTCCAGGGCCAGCAAAACCAGCCCGCCGACGGCCAGCAAGACCTCCTCCCACCCGGCCAACTGCACCAGCCAGTGCCCCCACAAGATAACGCCCAGGCTGCCCAGGCCCAACACGCCAGGCACGCCAAAGCCCGGTGTGCGTATCTCCAGGATGATGCCCAGCATCGCCACGGTTATCAGCAAGGAGCTGACGATCGGATTGGTCAATACGCGCACCAGCTCTTCGGCCCAGTTGGGCGTGGCGCGACGGACTTCGGCGCCGGCGAGGCCGAGTTTTTCCAGCGCCTCGTCCAGCGTCTGCGCGCGGTGGTCTGCCACCTTGAGCTTGATCGCCTCTTCGGTCGTCAGTGTCAGCAACTTGCCCTTGGCGATCAGGCCCGGGATTGCCACGTCTGAATCGACCATGGCTTCGGCCACCAGCAACGGCCGCTTGCGCGCCTCGGCGGTGGCGCGGAACTCCTTGCGCACATACGAGACGGTCTTCTCCTCGACCGGCAGCGCGGCCTTGCCGGCGCCACCGGCCTGCACCGGGGTGGCCGCACCAATGGTGCCACCGCTGGTCATGACGATGTCGTTGGCCGCCAGGCTGATCAATGCCCCGGCGGAAATCGCCCGCTTGTTGATGAAGGCCACGGTGCGCACCGGGCTGTTGAGCAGCGCGTCGCGGATCTTGACCGCGGCATCGACCCTGCCGCCAAAGGTATTGATCTCCAGGATGACGGCGGCGGCACCGGCGGCGCTGGCCTCGTCGAGCACGCGCTGCACGAAGGGCGCCAGTCCGAGATCTATCGTGCCCTCAATCTGCGCGACCACGACCAGCCGGGCTGGCCCGGGCGCGGCGGTCGGCGCGGCGGTCTGGGCCATGGCCGCCCCCACCCCTGCCCCCAGGAAACACAACGCCAGCAGGCGCAACCACACCCCGGTCAGACGGTGCAACAAGGTCGTCAACCGACCGGCCTGCGGCAACCAGGGTTGATTCCAACGCGACGTTACAGATGTTTCCTGCATGGGCCCCACTGTAATGAGTTCCGCCGACTGTGTGGCAAGACCATCGCTGACAGCGCGAATTCCACACTGTGCCAAAGGACATCACCTGGCGACCAAACGCGACCGCATTGACATACCGCAAACAAGTCGGACGACTTCAGCATGAAGATAGCAACTGATTACTACCTTCAAACTTAACTGGTCTCAACCCATGACGACAAGCACCAAACACCTGCCCGCCGAGGAACGCCGCGCGGTCACGGTCGAGGCGGTCATCGCATTGGCTGCGGCCAAGAACCCGAACGACATCACGACCGCCGACATCGCCCGACAAATGAACCTGACCCAGGGTTCGCTGTTTCGCCATTTCCGCACCAAGGATGCAATCTGGCAGCAGGTCATGCAATGGGTCGCAGAGCGGCTGCTCGCGCGGATCGACAGCGCCGCCCACAACGCCGCATCGCCATTGCTGGCCTTGCGGGCCATGTTCATGACCCACGTGGAGTTCGTCATCGCGCATCCGGGCGTACCGCGCATGATGTTCGGCCAGTTGCAGAACGACAACGCCACGCCAGCCAAGTCCATGGCCCAGACGTTGGTGCGGCGTTATGCCGAGCGTATAGCCGCGCACATCGAGCAGGGCAAGGCCAGCGCCGAGATCAGCTCCGACGTCGACACCCGTGCTGCGTCGATGCTGTTCGTCGGCATGGTTCAGGGTCTGGTGATGCAATCGCTGCTGTCGGGCGACATCGCGCGCATGCGCAGAGATGCGCCAGGCGTGTTTGCGATCTTCGAACGCGGATTGCGGGGCCGGCCATGAACAACAGCTTGCTGGCACGCCATGGGCGCAGCCTGTCGATCGTTGCCGTCGTAGTGTTGATGCTGGGCCTGCTTGCATGGGTCGCGCTGCGCGCAGGCCCGTTGGCGCCGGTGCCTGTGCGCCTTGCCACGGTGCAGAACGAGGCCATCAGCCCGGGCCTGTTCGGCATCGGCGCGGTCGAGGCGCAGTACACACACAAGATCGGGCCGGTCGCGGCCGGTCGGGTCCAACGCGTCGACGTGCAAGCAGGCGACACGGTGCGGGCCGGCCAACTGCTCGGCGAAATGGACCCGGTCGACCTGGACGAGCGGCTGGGAGCGCTGGAGGCCGGCCGCAAACGCGCCGAGGCCAACCTGCTTGCGGTCCGCTCGCAGCTGCTCGAAGCCGAGGCCCGCGCGACCTTCGCGCAAACCCAGGCCAAAAGATATGACCAACTGCTGCTCGCGCAAGCGGTCAGCACCGAGGCGGCCGACGCCAAGCGCCAGGAACTGCAGATCGCGCAGGCGGCGCTGGCCGCCGTACGCGCCAACCTTGACGCGTCGCGCCAGGACGTGCTGCGCGCCGACGCCGACCGCGACGCACTGGTGCGCCAGCGTAGCCATCTGCGCCTGGTCTCGCCGGTCAACGGCCTGGTCACGCGGCGCAATGCCGACCGCGGTACGACGGTGGTCGCCGGTCAGGCAGTGGTCGAGGTGGTGGAACCTGCCAGCCTGTGGATCAACGTGCGGTTCGACCAGCAGCGCGCGCGCGGACTGCGCGCCAGGTTGCCGGCGCGAATCATGCTGCGTTCGCACGGCGACACGCCGCTGGCTGGGAAAGTGTTGCGCATCGAACCACACGCAGACGCGGTGACCGAAGAAGTGCTGGCCAAGGTCACGTTCGACCAGCTGCCGCAGGTTCCGCCGCCAATCGGCGAGCTGGTCGAGATCACCGTGACCTTGGGCGCCCTGAAGGCCACACCGGTCGTGCCCAACGCCAGCGTGCAGCGGGTCGACGGCCGGCTCGGCGTGTGGCTGGTGGACGCCTCAGACCTGCGCTTTACGCCCGTGCGCACCGGAGCCAGCGACCTGGACGGCCGGGTGCAGATCCTGGAAGGCCTGAGCGGCGGCGAGCAGGTGGTGGTGCACAGCTTCAAGGCATTGACGGCCAACAGCCGTATCACGGTGGTCGACCGGATCGTCGACCAGGCGCCATGATCAGCCTGGCCGGACGCGACATCGCCCATGCCTGGGGGAAATTCGTGCTGACGGGCATCGGCCTGGGCCTGCTGATCGGCGTGACGCTGACGATGGCCGGCGTCTACCGCGGCATGGTCGACGACGCCAAGGCCTTGCTGGACAACAGCGGCGCCGACCTGTGGGTCGTGCAGCAAGACACACAGGGGCCGTATGCCGAGGCGTCCAGTTTGAGCGACGACACCTACCGCAGCATCCTGGGCATGGCCGGCGTCGCACGCGCCGCCAACGTGACCTATCTGACGATGCAGGTCAGCGGGCTTGGCAACGACAAGCCGCGCGAGATCCGCGCCATGGTGGTGGGCATCACGCCGGACGGTGCCGGGCATCCGGGCCAGCCCGCCTACCTGGTCGCGGGGCGCCAGCTCACGCGCAGCCACTACGAGGCGGTTGCCGACATCGCCACCGGCTTTGCGCTCGGCCAGCAGATCCGGATCCGGCGCAACGACTACACCGTGGTCGGCCTGACCCGGCGCATGGTGTCCTCGGGCGGCGACCCGATGGTGTTCATCCCGATCAAGGACGCGCAGCAGGCCCAGTTTCTCAAGGACAACGACGCGATTCTGCGCCAGCGCGAACGTACGGCGCAGAACCCGCTGCTGAACCGCCCCGGTGTGCCGGGCCTGCTCGACGCGGTGATCGCGTCGCAAAGCAGCAACAATTCCGTCAATGCGGTGCTGGTGCAGATCGACGCTGGCGCCGATCCGCAGTCCGTGGCCGAGCCGATCCGGCGCTGGAAGCGCCTGTCGGTCTATACCCGGGAGCAGATGCACGGCATCCTGATCGAGAAGCTGATCGCCACAGCGGCGCGCCAGATCGCGATGTTCCTGGTCATCCTCGCCGTCGTCAGCGCCGCCATCGTGGCCTTCATCATCTACACGCTGACGCTGGGCAAAATTCGCGAGATCGCGGTGCTCAAGCTGATCGGCACCCGAAACCGCACGATTGCATCGATGATCCTGCAGCAGGCGGTGGCGCTGGGCCTGATCGGATTCATCGTGGGCAAGGTGTCGGCGACGTTCTGGGCGCCGATCTTCCCCAAATACGTGTTGCTGGAGACCGGCGACGCGCTGCGCGGATTCGTCGCGGTGGTGATCATCTGCGTGCTTGCCAGCATCCTGGCGATCCGCGCCGCGCTCAAGGTCGACCCGGCGGAGGCGATCGGTGGATAAACCATCCCACGCCGGACCGCAGGACCGCGGCATCCGCATCGAGGGCCTGCGCAAGGTCTACGGCCACGGCGACACCGCAGTGGAGGCGCTCAAGGACGTCAACATGGTCGTGGCTCCAGGGGAAGTGGTGGGGCTGGTCGGCCCGTCCGGCTCGGGCAAGAGCACCTTGCTCAAATGCCTGGGCGCGGTCATCGAGCCGACGTCAGGACGCATGATCCTGGGCCGGGATGTCATCTACGACCAGCGCTGGATGATCTCCGACCTGCGCGCCTTGCGGCGCGACAAGATCGGCTTCGTGTTCCAGGCGCCCTACCTGATCCCGTTCCTGGACGTGACCGACAACGTCGCCCTGCTGCCGATGCTGGCCGGCGTGCCGAATGCCCAGGCGCGCAAGCGCGCTGTGGAACTACTGACCGCGCTCGATGTGCAGCACCGCGCCCGCGCCATGCCCTCGCAGCTCTCGGGCGGCGAACAGCAGCGGGTCTCGATCGCGCGCGGTCTGGTCAACCGACCGCCGGTCATCCTGGCCGACGAACCCACCGCACCGCTGGACAGCGAACGCGCGCTGGCGGTAATCCGCATCCTGAACCAGATGGCGCGCCAGTTCGACACCGCCATCATCGTCGTGACCCACGACGAAAAGATCATCCCGACCTTCAAGCGGATTTACCACATCCGCGACGGCGTCACCCACGAAGAACCGGGTGAAGGCCGTGGCATCGACTGAGACACATAGCCTTTTCAACAAACCGGAACTCCCCATGAACAAGAAACCATCCCCAACCGCAGTCAGCAGCGACAAACGCCGGGCGGCAGCCGTAAAGACGCACCTGTCAAATAGCCCGCCTGGCCGCTACCACCCTGCGCTGGTCGCCCTGCACTGGATCTTGGCGCTGTTGCTGGCGCTGGCATTGGGCATGGGTACCTTCGTGCTCACAGAGATGCCCAACGACTCGGTCGACAAGATCGATGCGCTGCGCGGGCACATGATCGTGGGCATTGCCATCGGCATCTTGATGCTGGTGCGGCTGATCGTGCGCCTGCGCACCAGCCATCCGCCCGCACAATCGACCGGGCACGCCGCGCTGGACCGGTTGCGCAGTATTGCGCACGCTGGTCTCTATGTGCTGGTCTTTGCAATGGCCGCCAGCGGCGGCTCTATCGCGTTGTTGTCCGGACTGCCAGACATCGTGTTCGGCAACAGCATGCTGGCGCTGCCCGAGAGTTTTTCCGCCTACCCGCCACGGCTTGTGCACGGCTGGCTCGCCAAGGCGCTTTTCCTTGTCATCGGATTTCACCTGATCGGGGCGCTGTTCCACCAGTTCAGGCTCAAGGACCGACTGTTGTCGCGCATGTGGTTCGGCAGCAGAAGTTCGGTACAACACAGAAACGGGAGAACTTCATGACATCAACTACACAACGGCAACGCGGCCTGTCGGTTTGGGCCATTTCGGTGATCGCGGTCGTTTTTGGCCTGCTGACCATCAAGGAGGGCGGCGCGGTGCTGTTCGGCAACGCTGGCGCACGCGCGGCGGCGGGCAACTACATCCCGTTCGTCGTATGGTTCAATTTTCTGGCCGGTTTCGCCTATGTTGTAGCCGGCATCGGGCTTTTCATGCAGCGGCGCTGGGCTATGTGGCTGGCGATCGCGATTGCGGTGTCAACAGCATTGGCCTCGGCGGCGCTGGGTGTCAGCATTTTGTCGGGCACCCCCTTCGAGCAACGGACGGCCTACGCGATGGGCCTTCGAACCGTCGTGTGGGTCACCATCGCCGGCGTTGCCTGGCGCCGTCTGGCACGCACTGCGACATGAAAAACCGGTTCGCGGCCGCGCTGCGAAATGCAACGCCATGGGCGCTGGCTATCCTGCTGGTCGGGTGCGCCACCAGTCCCGATTTCCGACGCCCGGAGCCGACAAGCGCAACCGCCTACACGTCGACCGCCGTGCCTGGCGAGACCGTGGCAAGTCCTGGTCTGCTGGGCGCGAGCCAGAAGTTTGTTGACGCGCTCGTGCCGAACCATTGGTGGACAGAATTTCAGTCCGAGAAGCTCACGTCGCTGATCGAACTGGCGCATGCGAACAGCCCGACGCTTGCGGCGGTCCAGGCCACGTTGCGCCAGGCACAACACAGCTTCGAGGCGACTGCTGGCGCGACACAACTGCCGCAAGTGAACGCCAAGCTGGGCGGCCAACGCCAGGGCACAAATTCTGCCGCCGCCGGCTTGCCTGGCGGTGAGCGCAGCTACGGGCTTTACAGCGCCACGGTGGCGCTCAGTTACGACCTGGATCTGGCCGGAGGAAACAAGCGCGCGCTGGAGGCGCTGGCGGCACAGGTCGACTACCAGTCCTACCAGCTCGAGGGCGCGCGCATGAACCTGGCGGCGAGCCTGACGCTGGCCGCGATCGCGCAGGCGCAACTGAGTGCGCAGATCGGCGCCAGCGAAGACCTGGTCGCCGTGCAGCAGGAACAGTTGGCGCTGACCCGCAGGCGGCTTGAACTCGGCGTCGGCACCGGGCTGGAGGTGCTGGCGCTGCAGACCCAGTTGCAGCAGTCGCTGGCGACCCTGCCGAGCCTGCGCAAGCGCAGCGAGCAAACGCGCCATCTGATGGCGCTGCTGGCCGGGCAGGCGCCGGGCCAGTCGACGGTGCCGGAGTTCGAACTGCAGGATTTCTCGCTGCCCGCGCAGTTGCCGGTCAGAGTGCCCTCCGAACTGGCGCAGCGCCGTCCCGATGTACGGGCATCGGAGGCCTTGCTGAAGGCCGCCAGCGCGCAGCACGGCGTAGCGCTCGCCCGCCTTTATCCGCAACTGACGCTGAGCGCCAGCCTCGGCTCGCAAGCCTTGACAGCGGCCAGCCTGTTCGGTGCCGGCTCACTGGTGTGGGGGCTGGGCGGGCAACTCGCGCAGCCGCTGTTCACGCCCGGTCTCAAGTCCCAGGCCAAGGCGGCCGAGGCCGCTGTGCAGGCCGCACTGGCCAACTACCAGCAGACCGTGCTGCAGTCGCTGCGCGAAGTCGCCGATGTACTACGCACGGTCCAGCACGATGCGCAGGTGCAACAGTCGCTGGCGCACGCCGACACCTCGGCCCGGCAATCGTTGCAGTTGGTGCACAAACAGCACGCGCTGGGCGCAGCCAGCTACCTGCAATTGCTGCAGGCGCAGCAGCAAGCGCAGCGGACCCGGATCGAGCTGCTGGAGTTGCAGGCGCGACGCATCGCCAACACGGTCGCCCTGTACCAGGCCATGGGCGCGAGCCAGCTGCAATGAGCATGGCCATGACCCTGGCGCAACCATGATCATCGAAGCCCTGGCAGCCGGCGCGGGCCTGTGGGGTGTTCGCACGCTTGCTGCTGGTCGACGGCGCGCATGACCTGTGCGTAGGGCTCGCCACATGTTGTCCGGTCACAGTGGATTTCCTGCGCGAGGCCTGCAACGCATCGGAGTTATCCTCGTTCGCCGGTGACCCTGGTGCACCCTTCACCCTGTATCCCCGATCAGAAAGCAAAACATGTCCACGACTCAAGCGAGCCTCCCGGCAATCGATGACGAACTCGACCTTCTGGCCGAGTTGCTGCCGTTGGGTGGCCAACACATCATCGAACTGGGCTGCGGTGCCGCGGCCCTGGCGCGCGCCCTGGTGCTGCGCTATCCGGACAGCCACGTCACCGGAGTCGAGGTCGACGCGCGCCAACATGCCAAGAACCTCGCCGCGCCGCAGCCCGGCCTGGATTTTGTGGCCGGTGTCGCGCAGGCGATTGCCTTCCCGGACGGCCGCTTCGATCTGGCGCTGATGCTCAAGTCGCTGCACCATGTGCCGCTGGACGCCCAGGCGCTGGCGCTGCGCGAAGTGGCCCGCGTGCTGCGCCCGGGCGGGCATCTGTATGTGTCGGAGCCGGTCTATGCCGGCGCGCTCAATGAGATGAGCCGCCTGTACAACGACGAAGGCACTGTGCGTGGCGCCGCTCAGGGGACCGTCGACGCGGCACTGCAGTCAGGCATGTGGCGGCAGGTGGCCGAACGGCGTTTCGACATGCCGATCCGTTTTGACGATTTCGCCGATTTCGAGCGACGCATGATGCGGCCCACCTACGCCGAGCACCATATCGACGACGCCAAGCTAGCCGAGGTGCGCACGGCCTTCGAACCCCACCACGGGGCCGACGGCGCCTATTTCAATCGACCGATGCACGTGCGCCTGCTGCGCCGCACGGTATGAGCGCCGCGGGCGCGCCCGGCGCGACCTCACCAACCGCTGTCGAACGACGACAGGTCAGAGATCTGCAACCTTGCTCCCGCACTCGCCGTAGGACTGCTCGCGCGAGCTGACCATCGGCTTTTTCTGCTGGGTGGCAACGGTCGACATGGACTTCAGATCCATTTCGCACTTCTTCACAAAGGCCGTCTTTGCGCTGCCCACCAGATTTTTCTGGGTGGCCGCGGTGCTACAGCTGCCTGCCGCCTGCTGCGCGATGGCACCAGTGCAGACAACGAGGGACAAAAGAACCAGCATATTTTTGCGCATGGTTTGCTCCGGTTGTTAACGCTCGGACGCCCAGTGTACTGCGATCAATCTTCGGTGGGTTGGCAAAATTGCAATGGCTCCAGGAACCCCATCGGCAGGCGATAAATCGGCCATCGACCCGGTCGCCCGGGGACGTGCGCCAGCCACCACCCATCACATATGTTTCGACATGTGCCAGGCCTTTGGTGAATGCCAGGCGGTCGGCCTGTGCATTCGCGCACCTGAAACACGCGCCAGCGCGGCATGGTGCGCGTATGCCCGTCGGCGATCTGATGCACATGGCCGACGGCAACCCGCTCCTGCAGCGGCCAATTGCTTACAACTCGCGCCGGAAATAGCTGCTGCGCCCGCCTATGCTCCTCCCTGAAAAACGGGCAGGTGCCGTGGACGTGTTCCCGGGCACATACGCCAACGAGCGGGCCGGTATCCGGCGCCGTATTCCCTATCCCTTCGCTCTGCGGCCAACGCCAGCCTGCGGCAGAGCCCTGCAATCGGACACCATGCGCTGGCACAAGACCACTCTGATAAGCATTTACGGCCTGCTTGGCCAGGCGGCGGCACCCTCGAAGGCATCGACCGAGGCACGCGTGCAGGAGGTTCGCCTCGCCATGCTCGAAGCCCTGGCCCAGGCCGGGCTCGATGCCCGGCATCCCCACCTGGTCTGGCGCATCCAGTACGCCGACGACGCTTGCGCGTTATGGCACCTGCGCAGCGACATGATGACGCTGCTGGCAGCTGAACTCGGCGAGGCGCAGGCCTGGCAGGTCGTGGACCGGTTGTCGGACCGGTTCGAGGGGCTGCTGCCCCGGCAACTGCTCGCCAGTGCCAAGGCCCGTCGCCGGCCCACCCTATAGTCACATTTGGCGCTGGCCGTCGTCACCCAAGCGTAAACGCCCGCGCCAAAAGACCGATGCTGCCCAGGATCAGCAGTGCCCACACCGCCTTTACCGCGCGCTGGGGCGGCAAGCTGGCATGCAGGCGGCTGCCGCCAACAAAACCCAGGTAGGCGGCGGGCATCAGCATGAGCGCCAACGGCAGCAGGCCGGGCTGCTGGTAAAGCCCGCTGCCGGCAAATAACACCAGTCGCACCAGCGCTGTGCACAAGATCAGCAGGCTGATGCTGGCGCGCAGCACGTTCTTGTCGGGCAGCCGGCGCGCCAGGTAGATGGTGTAGATCGGCCCGCCGGTGCCAAACATGGACGTGAAAGCGCCGCCAACCAGCCCGGCCGGCACCGACCACCGGGTAGAGACCGGCTGCAAGGCGGCACGGTTGAACAGGCTCCACGAGGCATAGGCCAGCACGAAAGCGCCCAGCAGCGCCAGCAGAGCGCGTTCGCCGGCCTGCACCAGCAGGGTGAGGCCAAAGGCCATGCCGACCAGCAGCCACGGCGCCAGCCGCAGCAACTCGCGCCAATCGACGATGCGGCGGTGCCGCAACCCGAGCAGCACGCCGGCGGCAAGGTCGAACAGCAGCATCATCGGCACCGCGAAACGCAGCGGAAAGATGTGCGCCAGAAACGGGATGGCGACGATCGACGCGCCGAACCCGGTCAGCCCATAGACCACGTACGCCAGCGCCACGACCGCCGCAGCGCCGACCAGTGTGGTCCAGGGCAGGTCGATCATCTGCGCTGCATCGTCGGTGCCGACCGTACCGCGATCATGCGCGTTGCATGGCCGGCGCCGGCAGTCCCTCGATCATCACGTTCAGGCAGGCCGGCAGTCGGCTGTCGAGTGCGCGCTGCACAGCCGGCGCCATCTCGCCGGCACTGCTGACCTGCTCGCCATGGCCGCCAAATGCGATGGCGACTGCGTCATAGCGGCTCGGCTGCAACTCGCAACCGATCAGTCGGGCGGCGCCGTAGTCGCGCAGCTGAATCTGGTATTCGGCGTTCCAGCGCGCATCGTTGCCCACCACGGCGACAAAATCGAGCCCGTAACGCACGGCCGTGTCGAACTCGGCGATATGGAAACCCACGGTGCCGTCACCCATCACCGCGATGACCGGGGCGCCGGGAGCAGCAGCGCAGCGCGCGGCCAGCGCATATGGCAGCGCCGATCCGATCGCGCCGGCCACGCCATTGATGACACGGTGCGGCGCATCCAGGCAGGCGCTGGCCCACTGCCCGATCTCGCCGCCGTCACACACGAGCACCGCGTCCGGGTGGCTGTCGAGCGCGGCCTGCAAAGGCCGCAGCATCTGCACCGGATGCAGGCGATCGGCCTGCATGGATGTCGCCTGCTGCCAGGTCGGCGGGCGCCACGCGACGGCCTCATCGAACTGGCTCAGCCAGTCGACCTCGTTGTTCGATGCGCCCTGCGGCAACTGGGCCATCAACGCGGACAGCGCCGACGGCACATCGGCCGACGCGGTGACCTGCAGACGACTACCCAAAGCCGTGCGGCTGCGCTCGATTTCGGACGCGTCGGCGTCGATCTGGAACACGACCGCATCGGCCGCGATGGACGGCGCTATGCCGAACTTGAGCGTGAAGTCGAGCCGTTTGCCCAGCAGCAAGACCGCGTCGGCCTTGGCCAGCACCTGCGCGAACGCACCCAGGCGCGGATCGGCGATGCCGCGCGGGCTGTCCATTCCGACCACCGGGATGGCGCAGGCAGCCTGCAAAGCGGCCAGTCTGGCCCGGCCCGCACGGGTCAAACACGACGGGCCGGCCAGGATCACCGGACGGCGTGCGCCCTTGAGCGCGGCCATGATGGTGTTGGCCGATGCGGCGTCCAGCGGCATCGCCTCGGCCGCGAAGTCTTGGGCAACGCACGACGCCATCTTGCCGACAGCTTTCTCCAGCACATCGGTCGGAAGGCTCAGGTGCACCGGCCCGGGCCGTCCCGAGCGCGCAATACGCACGGCGCGCGCGAAATCGTCGGCCACCGCGTCTGCACTGGCGCAGGTCCAGGCGGCCTTGCAGACCGGCTCGGCCATGTCGGCCTGGCGCATCTCCTGGAACGCGCCCTTGCCCAACTGGGCGTGCGGCGCATGGCCGGACAACAACACGACCGGTGCCTCGGCCATCAGCGCCGTATACAGCGCCGACACCGCATTGGCATGGCCCGGACCGCCGGTCACCAGCGCCACGCCGACCTCGCCGCTGATGCGTGCAAACGCATCGGCCATGTGTACGGCGGCGGCCTCGTGGCGGGTGTGGATCAACGGGATGCCGGCATCGAACGCAGCATCGAACACCGGCATGATGTGGTTGCCCGAGAGCGTGAAGATACGGCTGACGCCGGCCGTCTTGATGGCGTGCAGGAGCGCGTCGCAGCCGCGCCGTTCATGGAATGGCGTCATAGGCTTGTCTGCGCCACCTCGTCCAAAATGGTCTGCCCCGGCGACACGCGCGTGAAGCGCACCGGCTTGCGCTCGATCTGCAGTGCGCCTTCACGCTGCGTGACGACGATATAGGTGGAGCTTGGCAGGTCGCCGGTATCGGGGTGGTCCTCGCGGAAATGCGCACCACGCGAATCCTCGCGCTCCAGCGCCGAGGTGGCGATGACACGGCTCACTGCGATCAGGCTACTCAGGTTCAGCCAGTCGTGCCAGGTCAGATTGAAGCCCCGATCGCCGTCCTGAACACCGGTACGCGACAGCGCCGCGTCCAGGCCGTCGAGCGTGGCGAGTGCACGCTGCAGTCCTGCGGCGTCGCGCAGGATGCCGACGTCCTGCCACATGCAGTCGAACAAAGCTTCACGAATCACTTCCAGGTCGCCGCGCGGCTGCGCGAAGGGCGCCAGCTGCGCTTCGACGCTGGCCGCCAGCGCGGCCGCGTCGGGCGGGCGCAGCATACCTTCACGCGCCACCCAGTCGGCCATGCTGTCGCCGGCAATAGCGCCGAAAACGGTGGAGTTCGCCACGCCATTGCCGCCGAGCCGGTTGGCGCCATGTACACCGCCGGTGTCTTCTCCGGCGGCAAACAGCCCGGTCAGGTCGGTACGGCAATCGGCGTTGAACACCACGCCACCCATCATGTAGTGCGCGGTCGGCACGACCTCGACCAGGCCAGCGGCCAGATCGAAGCCGCAATCGCCACAACGCTCGACCATGCCCTTGAACTGGCGCCGCACGTTGTCGGGCCCCAGGTGCTCCATCTTCAGGTAGACGCCGCCATTGGGTGACGTGCGCCCGGCGCGCATTTCGGTGTAGATCGAGCGCGACACGATGTCCCGTGTGGCGCGTTCGCCGCGCGGGTCGTATTGGTCCATGAAACGTTTGCGCTCGCCGTTGAGCAGGTGACCACCGGCTCCGCGCAAACCCTCTTCGAGCACGGTGCCGGTCATGCGGGTGCCGGTGCCGGCGAGCAGACCGGTGGGATGGAACTGCACCATCTCCATGTCGCGCAGGGGAAGGCCCGCGCGCAGCGCCATCGCCAGGCCGTCGGACGTCTTGTCGCCCGATGGCGTGTGGTACTTGTACATGGTCGGCCCGCCGCCGGTGGCCAGCAGCACAGCCTTGGCCTGCACGAAGACGAAGCCGCCCGTGCGGATGTCGATCATCAGCACGCCGGCCAGCGCCTGGCCATCGGCGGTCTTGATCAACTCAACGGCGCGGTGCTCCTCGAGCCGATGGATGCCGCGCGACCAGACCTGCTCGGACAGGCGGTTGATGATCTCGATGCCAGTCAGGTCACCCTTGTGCACGGTGCGATCAAAAGTCTGCCCGGCAAAGGCCTTCTGGTGCACGCTGCCGTCGGGGTTGCGGTCGAAGAAGCAGCCCAGCTCATTTTCGAGCTCGTGCACGCGCTCGACCGCCTTGGTCACCAGCGTCCAGGCCAGGTCCTGGTCGGACAACCACTTGCTGCCCTCGATCGTGTCCATGAAATGGCGCTCGACCGAATCGCCCGGCGCCAACGCGACGTTGTAGCCGCCCTGCACCATGCGTGTGCAGCCGCATTTGCCGAGCAGACCCTTCACGGCCACCGTGATATGCATGTCGCTGGAGCGCTGGTGCGCATGCAGCGCCGCGAACAGGCCGGCGCCGCCCGAACCCAGGATCAGGATGTCGGTCTGCAGGCGTTTGATGGGCGCGCTCATCGGATCACCCTGCGCGTAGCGCACTGCCCAGATGTTGATGTTGTGGAAGCCCGTGAAGTCCTCGCGAGCCCTTCGACAGGCTCAGGGCGAACGGATTGGAATCTGTCATGAAACAAGAAATGGCCCATAAGCTTGCGCTCCACCCGGCGGTTCATGGCGGCACTCCCAAACTCGCCAGCACCGCCGCGCGCCGGGCCTGCGCGGCGTCGCGCACGCCGTCGTACAGGCTGGCGCCGTGGCTGTCCATTGCCACCAGCAGCGGGCCGAAGTCGCGGATGCGGAACTGCCACAACGATTCCGGATTGAGGTCGTCGAGGTCGACGTCCTCGATCTGCTCGACCCAGGTGGTCTCCAGCGCTGCGGTGCCGCCGATGATCGCCAGATAGGCACCGCCCAGGTCCTGGAATGCCTGGGCCGACGCCTCGCGCAGACCGCCTTTGCCGACGACCAGGCGCACGCCGTATTGCTCCATCAGCGGGCGTGTGAAACGCTCCATCCGGTCGGACGTGGTGGTGCCGACGCACACCGGCTGATAGCCGGCGGGAAACGCGTCGCTGCGCTCAACCTTGCGCACATTGGGCGCGGTGTGGATCACGGCATGGCCGCGCAGGTCGAAACGGGTCGTGCGTCCGCGGTCGAACATATGGATCTGCGTCGCGTCGCGGATACCGAACAGCCGCTGCTGCAGCGTGACGGTGTCATTGACCCGCAGCGCGCGCACCTGCGCCTCGGTTGCGGGCATCGTCAATTCATGGTGGGCCATTCAATCTGCGTCCGTTTTTTCTCTAGAAGCCGAAAGCCACGCCGGTCGGTGTGATGTCGGCGCGCGCGCGGCGGGCCGAGTGGCATTGCATGTTGACCGCGATCGGGTTCATCGTGATATGGGTCGCGGCCAGTTCGATATGCACCGCAAACGCGGTCGCGTCGCCACCCAGGCCCTGTGGGCCCACACCCAACTGGTTGACCGCAATCGACAGCTGCTGTTCCAGTTCGGCACCGGCGGCGTCCGCACAGGCGCTGCCCAATGGCCGCGTCGCCGCGCGTTTGGCCAGCGCCACCGCCAGGTCGGAGGTGCCGCCCAGGCCGACACCGACGATGGTCGGCGGGCAGGTCTTGCCACCGGCGGCGAGCACGCAGTCGATGACGAAGGTCTTGATCGCGGCGATGCCATCGGCCGGCACCGCCATCTTCAGAAAGGAGTTGTTCTCCGAACCACTGCCCTTGGGAATCATCTCGATGCGCAGGTTGTCAAGCTCGTCGCTGAAGTCGATGTGGATCACCGGAACCTCGATGCCACACGAAGTGTGTTCGTTCTTGCGTGTGAGCGGATGCACGACCGAGCTGCGCAGCGGGTACTCGCGCGTGGCGCGCTCGCAGCCGCGACGGATGGCCTGCTTGAGTGCCTGCCCGTCGACCTCGACCCCTTTGCCGATCCACAGGTTGTAGATCGGCACACCGGTGTCCTGGCACAGCAGGTTGTCGGTCTGCTCGGCCACGGCGATGTTCTGCACCATCGTGGCCAGCACGCGTTTGGCGGTGGCGCCGGTCTCGTTCGTCACAAGCCGGCCAAAGCCCTGCTTGATATCGGGTGGCAGCACCTTGAGCGCACGGATATACAGCTCCTTGGCCGTGTCTTCCACCGCCTGCAAGTCGATCTTCATGGGGTCTTTCTTCGAGGGGAATACGCTCAGTTCGCCACGAGTCCGCGGTTCTTGACGACGGTGGCCCAGCGTGCCGACTCCTGGTCCATCGCGGCGACGAATTCAGCCGTGCTGTTGCCCACTGCGGTGATGCCCAGGCCCTCGAGCTGGGCCCGGGTATCGGGATCGGCCAGCACCTTGGCGGTGTCACGCTGGATCTTGGCGAGAATGGCCGGCGGCGTGCCGGCCGGCGCGAACAGGCCGAACCAGCCGGTGTTCTCAAAGCCGGGCAGGCCACTTTCGGCAACGGTGGGCACGTCGGGCAGGCGCGGCGAACGCTGCTTGCCGGTGATGCCCAGCGCGCGCAGCCTGCCATTGCCGAGCAGAGCCGAGGCGGCGGCGAAGTTGCCCACCATCATCTGCACCTGGTTGCCGATCAGGTCGGTGTAGGCCGGGGCCTCTCCCTTGTACGGCACGTGGGTGACCGCGATGCCGGCGGCATCGGCGAAGTTCTCCGCCGCCAGGTGCACCTGGCTGCCGACACCGGCCGAACCGAAGTTGATCTTGCCCGGCTGGGCCTTGGCCATCGCGATCAGGTCCTTGACCGTCTTGGCCGGCGAACTCTCCGGCACCACCAGCAGCATCGGGCCGCTTGCCACGTTGGTGATCGCCAGCAGGTCTTTCTTGGTGTCGAAGGGCATGTTCTTGTACAGATGCGGATTGATCGTGATGCTGCCCGAGGCCATCAACACCGTATAGCCATCGTTCGGCGCCTTGGCCACCATGTCGGCGCCCACGTTGCCGCCAGCACCGCCGCGGTTGTCGATCAGCACCGACTGACCCCACAACAGCGCCAGCTTCTGGCCGACCATACGCGCGACCACGTCCGTCGTGCCGCCCGCAGCGAATGGCACCACCATGCGGATCGGCTTGGTTGGCCAGTTGGTGGCCTGCGCGCCCGCAGCCAGCGGCAGGGCGACACCGACAAAGGCGACGGCGAGTGCACGGCGCAGGGGGGAAAAGGATGGAATCGTCATTGCGGTTTGTCTCCAGAGAGGATAAGGAACAGAAAAACTACCGGCCACATCGTTCTGTGCGATGTCAGGACAGCAGCGAGAGGGCGAACGCTAGCCCCGTGGCCATGGCGAAACCGGCCGCGGCAGCGATCCAGTTCTTGCGCAAGCCCGAGGCGGAACCAAATTCGATCAACAACAGGCGCACGCCCCCCATCATATGCAGCGACAGAAGCACGACCAGCCCCCACTCACCGAACTTGAACAATGCGTGGTCGGCCAAGCGCAGAAAGCTGTCCAGCGCAGCCGCGCCATGCAAGGCCTCGCCCAGCGCCCAGAAATGCACAGGCAGGAATAGCGCCAGACCCAGCCCGGACAGACGGTGTAGTAGATAGGCCCACCACGCCGGATGGGCGTGGGCGCGAGCTTCGGTGCGGCGCATCGTCGTCATGGAGCCACCGCGCCGGGCACCACGACCGCCCAGACGGCGCGCAGACCGGTGAACAACAGCATGAGCCCGAACAGGCGCGCGCCCCACAGCGCCGGCCGTGCACCGACGCCCCACCATTCTCGCGCGATGTTGGCCAGACCGACCGGCACATGCACGGCGCAAGCGACGACGAAAACGGCATAAAACACCCCGAAAGCCCAGCTGCCTTGGGTGCGGCCCAGGATCTCGGCGGCACTGAGGCCGCCACGCACGGCATAGATCATGACCGCCAGGTGAACCAGCACACACAGCGCCAGCACCATGGCGCTGATGCGCTGCCAATACCATCGTTTGGCCTCGGCGATCGATGCGTTGCTCATTGGAAGTCCCCCTCCACCCTGCGGGCCGGGATCATTGTTGCGATTTCGATAAAGCAAGACAAAAACCGTACGGGCTCTCAGGACGAACGGAGTCGTAGCCACTGTCATGCGATACGAAAGAATCAATAGGTAAGCTACGCACTCCTTGCTGCGGTACGAGCTTGCTTGGGAGCGGCCAAGCCGCGCTCACAACTGCCCCCGCACGGCGGCCTTGCCGACCACACGCTTGAGCCCGGCGATCGACAAGGTGGGTGTCAGGTGTTTCGGGCAATGTTCGGTACACGAGCCCTGGGTGTGGCAGGAGTGGCAACCTGCGTCACCGGCGACCGCGCGCAGGCGCTCGCGCTGGCGCACGTCGCGCACGTCGTTGACCAGAGTCCAGGCCCGGTTCAGCGCGGCCGGACCCAGGTAGTCGGGTTGCCAGCCGACCACGTCGCAGGAGGCGTAACACACGGCGCAGCCGATGCACTCAATGCCGGCATTGGCCGCAGCACGCTCGGGCGAGGCCGGTGCCACCTGTGCGAAGGCGTCATGGCGGGTGCGCGCGCCCTGGAACTGGCCCTTGGCGGCGGCCCACTTGTCGAAAAACACGGTCATGTCGGTGACCAGATCCTTGAGCACCGGCAGGTTGGCCAGCGGCGCGACCTCGATCACGCCTTGCGCATCGACGACCTTTGCCACGTGGGTGCGGCAGGTCCAGCGCGCCTTGCCATTGACCGTCATCGCACAGGAACCACACATGCCGACCCGGCAGGCATAGCGGTAACCCAGGGAAGGCTCCAGATGTCTCTGTATATGGGTGATCACGTCCAGCACGGTCTGGCTGGCCTGGCGCGGGACCTCATAGTGGCTGAACGCCCCACTCGCCTTGCCGCGCCAGACCGAGACCTTCAGGGGCGGCGCGCTGCCGGCAGATGGGGGTGGCAAATTGACCATGCGGGTGATCGTAGGGACAAGCATTCGAAAACAAAAGCGATTTTTAGTGGGTTCGAGACAAAGTTTTTCTTTAGAATCAGCGCCTCCCACCCTCCCCGACCGCCGCCGGAGCGTTATGCCATCGATTCGCAACCTCAAGACCTTTCTCGCGGTCGCCCGCCACGGCAGCTTCGTCGGTGCCGGCAACGACATCGGCCTGACCGCGGCAGCCGTGGGTCTGCAGATCCGGACATTGGAAGCTGAGCTGCGCCAGCAGCTGTTC
>ENA-ORBV01004197-ORBV01004197.1-microbial-mat-metagenome-genome-assembly--contig:-NODE-4197-length-27950-cov-13.270046_pt1 | contig 27950 bp, 24 predicted proteins | sample MGYA00237777_ERZ505514 | MGnify/ENA primary metagenome ERZ505514 (study PRJEB26160, sample SAMN06269048) | microbial mat metagenome | isolation source: Oligotrophic lake microbial mat | place...
ACTCAATGAATAACAAACAATTATCCACCTATTCGAATTTGCTCCCCTTTAGGGCAGTGTCGTTGAGGGGTTGGGGGGTGTGACCAGCAGTTGACACAGATTTTTGAACACTCCCGATTTGTTTGAAGCGTGCATAAGAATCGAACAACTCAAACCCATCAAACAAACCAAACCCATCAAACAATTCAAACATTACTTGCCCCCTGCCGTCAAAATCTTAATTTCCACGCGCTGGTTGGTCTTCCTGCCTTCGGGCGTGGTGTTCGGTACGAGCGGTTGTTTTTTCCCATACCCTTTGTATTGTACCCGTGAGGTGTCAATGCCTTTGTCGGTCAAGTAACTTGCGACTGCCTTGGCGCGAGCAGTGCTGAGATAATCGGCAAAATCGTCGTTCGGCTGATTGTTGGTGTGGCCTCCTACCTCGATGGTCACGGTCGGGTTTTCAGACAAAAAATCGTACAATTCATCCAGATAAGTGTACACCGCAGGCCGAAGGCTTGCGCTGTCCGTTGCGAAGGTTAGCAAGCGCATGGGGATCGTTTGGCCCTGCTGAATGGCGCGTGTAAGTTCAGGCATAGCGCGTCGCCCAATTTCAACTTCAAGCATTTGGGTACAGCCAACTGCATCCGTTACTGTAACGCTGTGTTTTCCTAAGGCCAGTTTAGCTGCAGTCAAGCCCGTTTGTTTGGTATCCCAGGCGACCTTGTAAGGAGTGACACCCCCTTTTACGGTGATTTGCGCTTTGCCATCGTTGCTGGTGGGGGAACTGGCTCCAATGTTTTGAAGCAATTCAAGTGCCATGGGTTCGGGAGATTTCACGGTGATTTTTGCGCTCTGAGTTGTTCCTTTTGCGTCGGTCACCGTTACGGCGTAATCGCCCGCCACGAGGCCATCAGGTGATTCTCCGGTGATTGCCGGACTGTTCCAAGCAAGAGAATAGGACGGTTTTCCCCCTGAGATATTGACTTGCAAAGAAGCCTTGTCCAAACCACCGCACTTGATCGGGTTCTTTTCTGAAATGCTCACAGAAAGGCCGAGGATATTTTCCGAAATAGTTACCGAACCGATGGCCGTGCATCCATTGGCATCCGTCACTGTTACTTTTGGGTTTCCTGGCGCGAGACGCGAGGCAGCGTTGCTGCTTTCCCCGCTTTCCCATTGAAAAATGTAGCTGCCAGCACCACCAGATGGTTTTGCGAGTGCTTTGCCATCAGATTTGCCCGTGCTGGCTGGTGCTTGCATTTCCACTCTCAGAACAAGTGGCTCAGGCGTTTGCACATTGACCGACGCCGTTTTCGTTGCGCCATTTGCATCAGTTACGGTCAAGATGTAATCGCCGACAGAAGCAGTGGTCAATTCGCCGCTGAGTGCAGGATTGTTCCAGGCATATTTATAATTGGCCTTACCTCCTGAAACCTGCACCTCCAGGGAAGATTTTTCACCCGCACATTTGATTTTGGTCTTTTCCGAAATACTGACTGTGAGCGGCAAAAAGGTTTCGGACATCGTGACTGAAGCAGTTGCCGTACAGCCGTTTACGTCCGTCACGGTCACTTTGGTAACACCCGGTGCAAGCCGTAAGGCGGTATTGGTGGTTTCGCCGTTTTCCCATTGAAAAGAAAAATTGCCCGATCCGCCCAATGGCTTTGCAATCGCCTTGCCGTCCGATTTTCCAGGACTAAGGGGGCCTTGAGCTTCCACACTAAGCGTTAAGGGTGCGGGTGCCGAAACTTTTACCGAAGCCGTTTGAGTAGTGCCTGTCGCATCCGTCACGGTTAGCGTATAGTCGCCCGCAGCGGCACTGGGTGATTCTCCGGTGAGAGCTGGATTGTTCCAGGCATATTTATAATTGGCCTTACCGCCTGAAACTTGCACCTCCAGGGAAGATTTTTCACCCGCACATTTGATTTTAGTTTTTTCTGAAATGCTAACGCCCAGTGGCAAAAACGTTTCTGACATTGTAACTGATGCCGTGGCCGTACAGCCGTTGGCATCCGTAACCGTCACTTTGGTAAGTCCTGGCCCAAGCCGCGAAGCCGCGCTCGTGACCTCCCCGTTTTCCCATTGATGCGTATATGGGCTTGTACCGCCGGATGGTTTGGCAAGGGCTTTGCCGTCTGATTTTCCCGGACTAAGGGGTGTCTGTGTTTCTACGTTGAGGCTGAGCGGAGGGGGCGATTGAATGGTCACGGAAGCGGTCTTGGTCGTGCCCAACTCGTCTATTACTGTCAGTATATAATTGCCCACAGCTGCGCTGGGTGTAGCGCCCGAAAGTGCTGCTTCGTTCCATGAATACCTTATAGTACCCTTTCCGCCCGAGATTTGTACCACAAGCGCGGCTTTTTCTCCAGCGCACTTGATTTTGCTTTTTTCTGTAATGGTGATTTCCAAAGGCAAAACTTCTTCTGTCATCATCACAGAGGCGGTGGTTTTGCAGCCATTGTCATCCGTAACCGTCACGGTGTGCAGGCCGACAGTGAGGCGCAAAGTAGCCGCCGTTATTTCCCCATTGTCCCAGAGGAAATTGTGCCCAATCTTACCAAGTGCCCCACCCGCCGTCATGCAAAGTGCTTTCCCATCTGCGCCACCAGGGCTTACAACACCTTGTGCAATGGCCGAGGCTGTAAGCGGCAGTGGGGTTTTTACTTTTATCGAAGCCGTTTGGCTAGTGCCCGCTCCATCCGTTACTGTCACAACATAATCACCCGCAGGCACATCGGCAGGGTCTTTGCCAGAAAGCGCGGGATTGCTCCAGACATATTTAAAATTGCCTTTTCCGCCTTTTGTTTCCACTGTAAGCGCAGATTTTTCACCTGCGCACTTAATGGAACCTTTTTCTGAAACGCTCACTGTGAGCGTCAGCACATTTTCTGGAATGACAAACGTAGCCGTTGTAGCACAACCGTTTGCATCCGTAACGGTGAGGCTTCTATTGCCCGGCGGGAGTTTGGTTGCGGCAAAAACCGTTTCACCGTTGTCCCATTTGAACGAAAAAACGCCCGTGCCACCTTTGGCTTGGGCAAGGGCTTTGCCGTCCGAACCACCCGTGCTGGCGGGCGCCTGCACAAGTGCCGACGCAACGAGCGCATCGGGCTGTTTCACACTTATGACCGCCGTACTGGTGGCGTTTGTGGCATCCGTTACTGTGACGACGTAATCGCCTGCCGGGACATTATCCGGTGTTTCGCCAGAGAAGGCGGGATTGCTCCATTTTACATTGTATGGCTTTTTGCCGCCCTTGATTTCTAGTGCCAAGGTTCCTTTCCCTCCAGCACACTTGATCGTTGATTTTTCAGAAATGATGGCTGATACAGCTTGGGCCACTTCTGAAATGCTGACCTTTAAAATCACAGTGCAGCCTTTTGCATCGGCTACTGTAACTGAGTGTTCGCCAGCGCTTAGTTTGGTTGCAGTTGCCAACATTTCTCCATTGTCCCATTGAACAGTGATGCCTGCTGCATTGGTAGGGAGGTCTACATCAGCGGCGCCATCGGCCATACCGGGTGCACTGATTGGTTTTTTCTGTTTGGCTTTCACTTTCAGACGCGAATCAGGAACGCCAATATCCGAAGTGCGTAACTTGCCCTTGCTGTCAGTGACCGTAACGGAATAATTACCTGCAGCAACGTCTTTGGGGCTTGGTCCACTCAAACCGCCCGTCCAGGTATAAGTGTAGGGCTCCAATCCACCCGTGACTTTGGCCATAAGCACCGCGTCTTTGCCATTGCCTTCACAGCTGATCGGCTTCTCCACATAGGCATTCAACACCATATTGTAGGCCTTGTCCACCATGTACAGACCTTTGTCATCGGTGCCTACCCACACAGAGCCATCGGGGGCAGCTGCGATGGTATTGCCATATTGTGAGGTGTAATATTCGGGGCCACCAAACTCGTCATAAGTGCCGGCAATCATGTCGAAGCGCGTCAAGTTGCCGCTCACGAGCCACATTTTTCCGGTAGGATCAATGTCAAAATCATTGATGTCACCCTCGAGGTATTTTTCATCCAAGGCCAAATCGGTCCATTTGTCACCGCCCGGCGCTTTGGAAATATAACCGTCGGCCAGGACATAAATGACGGTATTGTATTCACGAATGCGTTGTACTTGAGTTCCGGGGAGCTCGGCTTTCCATCGTCCCGGAGGCCCTGACATGACGCCTTTGTCGGTGCCGATCCAGAGTTTTGAGGAAGCGTCCTGAAATATGATGGTAATATTGTTGGACTTGAGTTTAGAATTGGCAGGCGTGTATCGTTGTTTCAATTTCAACTCAGGCTGGGTTGAAAACCAGTAAAGGCCAGCCTCATCGGTGCCGAGCCAGAGTTCCTGGCTTTTGGCATCGTACCAAGCTGCCGTTACGGAACAGGGTTCGGGCACTTGAGCTCTGAATGCAGCTTCCGACCAAGGAAAATCAGCGTTGCCGCCCGGGTAGGCAAGCACGTTTTTTTCGCCTGGCCCAACTTTGAGCGGAGTGGAGAGGTCGGCGGCTTTTATATGAAAAATGCCGTTGGAGTTCGCAGCCCATTTGCGACCAGAGGCTTCTACAGTCACGTTTTTAAGTGAGAGCACACGGTCCACCGCAGTGCAACGCGTTATTTCAAGCCCGGCTTTTTGGGCAATAATATCCTGAGTGAAAAGCAGCACTGCACTGATAATCAAAAAGTTGGGAAAGCGAAAAATCAAATTGAGCATTGTTTGAAATGAATGGTTTGCTGTATTGCGCGGGGGGTATTACAAACCGCCCTGCTATTGCGGGCGCAAAAGTAGGGCGGATAAATGGTGTAGGACATTAACGAAAATTAAAAGGTGGAATTGCCTGAGTTGTCTATGTAAATGTCCAAAGTAAATACCTTGCGCACGACCAGTCACTCATCAACCAAGTCAACCAACCACTACCCATGTTCCTCCTAGGCTACGATATCGGTTCTTCCTCCGTAAAGGTCGCCCTTCTGAACGCTGCCAACGGCTCGGTAGTAGGCACGGCCCAACACCCCGAAACAGAAATGCCCATCTCATCTCCCCAGCCCGATTGGGCGGAGCAAAACCCGGAAGACTGGTGGGAAGCAGCATGTGCCGCCACGCGGAAATTGTTGGCAAAAACCCGCGCAATGCCCAACCAAATCGCGGCCATAGGTATTGCTTATCAAATGCACGGGCTCGTGCTGATAGACAAACATGGCCAAGTACTGCGCCCCGCCATCATCTGGTGCGACAGTCGTGCAGTAGATATTGGAAACCAAGCATTTAAAACCCTGGGAGAAGATTATTGTTTGGAAAATTACCTGAATTCACCTGGCAATTTTACCGCCTCCAAACTCTGCTGGGTACGCGAAAACGAGCCGGAAATTTTTGACCAAATTGACAAAATCATGCTCCCGGGCGACTACATCGCTTATCGCATGACGGGGGAAATTTGCACGACCGTTTCCGGGCTTTCTGAAGGTGTTTTTTGGGATTTTAAAGTGAATGCCCTTGCCAAACGCCTGTTGGATCATTACCAGATTCCTGCAAGAATGCTCCCAGTCATTGTCCCGGTTTTTGGAAAACAAGGAATACTGAGTCGGGAAGCGACGTCGGCACTTGGCTTGGCCGTTGGAATCCCTGTCGGCTACCGGGCTGGCGACCAAGCGAATAATGCCCTGTCGCTCAATGTATTGCGCCCAGGTGAAGTAGCTGCAACAGGCGGCACTTCGGGCGTGGTTTACACAGTATCTGAACGGCCCATTTTTGATCTCCAGCAGCGCGTCAACAGTTTTGCCCACGTCAATTACGCTCCAGAAAAACCATATACAGGCGTGTTGCTTTGCATCAATGGCGCAGGGAGTATGTACCGTTGGGTACGCGAGAATGTTGGAGGCCTTGGTCTGATGACTCAAAGTCGTCTGACCAATAACAGCAATGATGATACTCGTCAGACGGCTTTGAGTCGTCAGACGAGGACATACTCAGAAATGGAACAACTCGCTGCCAGCGTTCCTATCGGCAGCGAAGGACTAATCATCTTGCCTTTCGGCAATGGCGCAGAGCGGATGTTGAGCAATCAAAACACTGGTGCTAAAGTGTTGGGGCTGCAATTCAACCGCCACGACCAGCGTCATATTTTCCGGGCTGCTTTAGAAGGCATCGCTTTTGCTTTTGTGTACGGAATGGAGGCCATGCGCGAGATGGGCATTCCGATCCGCACCATGCGTGCTGGCAATGACAACCTGTTCCAATCGGCCATTTTTTCTGAAACTATTGCGACACTGATGGGGGTAGAAATAGAGGTGTTGGAGACTACGGGAGCGGTTGGCGCAGCGAAGGCTGCCGGTGTTTCGGTTGGTGTTTTCGCAAGCCCGGAAGCGGCTCTCGAACAGCAGATTGCACTCGTTGCTGTTTATAAGCCTATACTGCACACCCATTCCGAGCTCAGGAAAGCATATTTACAATGGAGCGAACATTTGTGACGCACAATTTCAGTCGCTGTAAAAAATTCGTTTTGCAAATCTGCCCTGTTTTCCAACAGTCAGAAAATTTAAACTCCAATCATTCATCGTGAAAACCGAGACAAAAGTCTTTACGTATATGTGTAAGTTACAAGCCGGAGAGTGCTCATTAGTTGTTCAAATTTTTGAGCAGTATTATATCTATGTTCAATTGTTGGTCAAAGGCTTGTGAAGGGGAAAAAAAACCAGACTTTTGCAGCGTTCAGCCCACAGCTTAAACTCGGCTTGGGCTTCCAAACTGATGCAAGACCAACAACTTATCAACCGTCTTCAAGCACAAGACCGCACAGCCATCGGCAATTTGTACGATGCTTATGGTGCTGCGCTGTTTGGCGTGGTGCTCCGAATCGTGCAGCAACGTGAGCTGGCAGAGCAGGTTTTGCAAGACACATTTGTGAAAGCATGGCGAAACGGAGCGAGTTACGACGCTTCGAAAGGGCGATTGTTTACTTGGCTTCTGAATATTGCGCGGAATTCGGCCATTGACGCGACGCGGACGGCGCATTTTCAAAAATCAAGAAAAACCGATTCGCTCGATTCGCTCGTACATAGCCCCGGCGGTGAAAGCATCAACCCAGACCAGATTGGTGTGCGAGAAATGGTGAGCCGTTTAGACGAAAAGTACAAGAAACTGATTGAACTGATTTATTTCCAAGGATACACACAAGAAGAGGCCGCCGAAGAAACGGGTATCCCGCTCGGCACCATCAAAACCCGCTTGCGTTATGCCATCAACGAATTGCGCGGTATTTTTACTGCGAATATGGTCAGTTTGATATTGTGGTCAATTTGCTTTGTGGCAAATAAAATTTGAAAATTCAGCATAATGCTACGGGGCGTTGTGGCTTAGGAGCCTCATCGTTCATAGTATGTTGTTCATAGTTAACAGACAATGGATCTCCAATCGTTCATTAAATCGGGCTTGCTAGAAGCATACGTGCTTGGGCAATGTTCAGCCGAAGAGCGCACACAAGTGGAGCGCATGGCAGCCGAGCACACCGAAGTGCGTTCAGAGTTGTCCTCCATAGAAGCCTCGCTCGAGTCTTATGCTGCAGCCCATGCGGTACAGCCTCCTGATTGGATAAAAGATAGCATCTTAGAGCGCATCAGTCAAGAAAAGCCAGAAGTTTCGCCTCCCGATAATCCGGTGTCCGGCTCCAACAAATTCCCTTTGAGGCTCTTTCAATTCCTTGCCTTCCTACTTTTGGCCGCGTGCAGTTTCTTATTTTTGAGGCAAAAAGATATGGGGCTTGAAAACGAGGGGTTAAGATTCAGAACCGACTCGCTTGCGCAACAATTGGTGGCCTGCAATCAGGAAATTCAAAAACCCAACCCTGTTGCCGAACTGCTCTGCGACCCAGCCACCCAGCGCATCCTTGTGTCAGATGGAAAAGACATCAATACCATAGTGTACTACAACGCTCACTTGAAAAAAATGGCTTACGACCCCTTTGGACTGCCAACGCCTAAGCCCGGAAGCCATTATCAGTTCTGGGCCATTGTGGGTGATAAGCCCGTCAGTATGGGAATGCAAGCCTCCAATATGTGCGTCTCCATCCGCTCGGTTGAGCACGCTGCAGCCTTTGCCATTTCAGAAGAACAAAATCCTGAAGGCAACCCGACGCCTACTACGGTGCTTGCTGTTGGCAAGGCTGGCTAGGCGAATGTCTTGAACCATTGAATTTGCCAATTTTCAACCTGTTTCATACCTTTTCAACTGCGATTCGTCGGTAAATTCGGCGAGTCGCAGTTGCGTTACTGCTCTTTTGTGCCGTCAAATATTGTAGTAATTGGTTTCTTGATAATTAGTGCCACATCCACCAATCACCATTTCATGCTACGAGCATTCAACCCAGGCAAACTTTTCCCTTTCCTTACCTTGTTCGATCTAATCGAGCATGAAAAATCATTTTCCAAAGCCATGTCAAAAGAAGAAAAACAATCCAAAGCCTCCGAAATCATTAAAAACCATGTCGGGTTTTCACTCGGCGCAGCACTCATCCCGTTTCCAGGGGTGGATTTACTGGCCGTGAGCGGGGTGCAGCTCAACATGCTGCGCCAACTTGCCAAGCTTTACAACGTCAGTTTTTTTGATCACTTAGGCAAAACCGTCGTTTCGGCCATAGTGGGTGGCAGCGCAGCGCGTCTGGGCGCGAGCCTTGTAAAAGCCATCCCTGGCGTGGGCACCATTATCGGCGAATTGAGTATGCCCATCCTATCAGGGGCATCTACATGGGCACTTGGTCGTACCGTCGCAAACCACCTGGAGCGTGGCGGCACCTTAGAAGACCTTGACTTGACAAAAGCCCGTAAAACCTACGAAACAGAAATGGAGGAGGGCAAAAAAATGGTGCAGGAAATGAAGCAAAACGAGCCAGCACCTCAAAGCGAATCCGACGCGGCGATTGATAAAATCAAAAAACTCTCCGACATGAAAGATGCAGGGATACTCAGCGAAGAGGAGTTTAAACAGTTGAAGGAGCGTTTGTTGGGGCAAATTTAAAAAGCAGACCTTTCTTATTCTTCATTCTCAAACCACACCTTGTAATATTTCTTCCCCTTCTCGTCGTCGTAGCCCCGTTCGATGAGATCACGCCGTCCGTGGACGTAGATGTGAAAATTTTTGTCCAACTTCAAAACGCTCTTGAAGACTTTAAAATCGCGCTTCACGGCTTGGTCGCTGATGTCGAACTTGTCTTCAAGCGGTACGGCGTAGGCAGTGGCATACTGGTCACGAAATTCGCGGAAAGCCTCTTGCTGTTCCGCTTCGGGGAATAGTTTTTGAGTAAAATCGTCCACTTCAAAAAGGTCGTTTTCTTTGAAATATTCGCCCGAACGATTGAGCAAATCAATCGTCTCCGTGCGATCGAGGCCAAATTTACTGGGCGCTTTTTGGCTGATAAACTCACTGGCCAGGCTGATATGGTGGCGCGTGTTGAAATAGTTGTCCTCAATGGGGCGCAGGCGCAAAAACTCGTCTTTCCAGAAGGAACGCTCGTCCTTTTTAGTCACCGTATCTACCGCGCAAATACGGAAACCTTCTGCCTCGTCGAGGTTGAAAATAATGGCTGCCACCTGCGGTTTCCCGCTGGGGATGCCTTCCATGATATTCAGTATGAAGGATTCCGCCGTGCGCTCTGTTTTAAAAAACGGGTCTTTGTTTTCCACTTTCCAGAGGCCGATGGCAGTGGTCGGTTCGCCTTGCAACATCAGGTCTTCAAAATGCGCCAAGAAGAATTCGCCGCCCTGCACCTTAGGGTTTTCACAGTGAGCGTACAGCATCTGCGCCAAGTTGGCTGCATGATCCGAAAGGCTTTCCGGATTCTGGAAAACCTCCATACAAGCTTGATATACTTGGTGTTGGCTTACATCTTCTTCGTGGTGGAAGTAGAAAAACTCCTCGGTTTTTTCGAAGGGTTTGAGGAAGGAAACGATGAGCATTTCCTCTGCCGCGTCGTGCACTGGAATGAGGGTTTGCTTTGGCACAACGATCCCTTCGTAGCGGTTTTTGTTGCCTACCCATGTGGCGGCCAAGCGGGAAAGTCGGGCTGAGGAAAAATCGAGCATTTATTGGAATGGTAAACGATGAACGATGAACGAAAAACCTATGAGGTTTAAGTCGCAGTGATGCGCAAAAGTAATGAGCAGGCTGGCTCCATCTGGCCATAAGTTATCCACAAAACGGGTCGCAATGTCTTTTCTCTTTCCCAGCCCATCGGGCGATAACAGTCGCTGTTCACGGCTGCAACTTTTGCGAGATAAAGAACAAAATACGCACAGCAGTTTTTGTTCCCTACTTTTATTGTCCCCATTTTATTTTTTCAAAACCAATCAATTTTTCAAATGAAACACTCCAGTCTTCAAACATCTTTTTGTGCTTTCCTCCTGTTCGCCTGCTTCTCTCCGTCTTTTGCTCAAAGCGAAATAGGACTTCGGCCTTTGTTTTACCAAAACGACTTTGTTTACCAAAAAGGCAATCCAGAAGGTGTATCCCAAGGGCAACACGCAGGCGAATGGCAATTTGGCGTTTCGGGTCGAAAATGTTTTTCTCGACATTTTGCTGGTCGTTTAGAGACCAATCTCACGCGAGGTCGGTATTCTTTTTCCAATATCCGATTCTCTTATCTGAACTTTTGTGTCATACCAGAATGGCGCATTTCTCCCAGCGTTTTCTTCGGGGCTGGCGGGTTTGTCAATGCGAAACTCAAAGACCCCTTGGATACACAGCAAAACGGAGAAGCCGGCTTATTGGCAAACGTAGGACTGCGCCACGGTAAATTCGAGATTCAGTGCCGCTTTCAACGTTGGCTTGGGCAAAGTGGCAAATTCACGTTGGGTGCTGGCTTGGATTATTTTTTCAGCCTGAACAAAAAATAGGAAAAAGAAAGACTCGAACATTTGAGTGAAAAGATAAAAACTGATTCCCGGAAATTTCCTGCGGCTCGCCCATCGGCGGGCCGTTTTTTTATTGGTTTTCAAGGTTAGAACCCGACCTTCGCCGCTCATCGTTCATACTTCATCGTTCATAGTTCATAATTCTTGAAAATCGCCATCAACACCCGTTTCCTCCAGCCCGGCCAACTCGAAGGCTTTGGCTGGTACACCCATGAAATCGTGCGGCGGATGGTGTTGGCTCATACTGAGGATGAGTTCATTTTCCTGTTCGACCGGCCTTTCGATGCGCGTTTTGTGTATGCCAAAAACGTGACTCCGGTAGTGTTGGCTCCACATGCCCGATTTGCACCGCAGTTTTTGGCGTGGTTTGAGTGGGCAGTCCCAAGAGCATTGAAAAAGTACGGTGCGGAAGTGTTTTTTTCGCCCGATTCTATGTGCAGCCTTTCCACAAAAGTCCCTACGGTTATGACTTGCCATGACTTGGTGCCACTTCATTTTCCGCAGCAAGTCCCGCTGCTGCATCGGCATTACCTGCTGTATTTTTTACCAAAATTCTTGCGCCGTGCTGAGCGGGTGCTGACTGTTTCGGAATATGTGCGACAAGATATTTCCAAAACTTGTGGCATTCCTTTAGATAAAATTTCTGCCGTTTACAACGGTTGCAGGGAAGGGTTTAAACCCTTGAATGATATTGAAAAACAAAAGGTTAGAGAAAAATTTTCCGAAGGCAAGCCGTATTTTTTCTACGCCGGGGCCATCCATCCGCGCAAAAACATCCCGCGCCTGATCCGTGCTTTCGACCTTTTCAAAACGAAAACTTCCGCAGCACAGAAGCTCCTGCTCGCAGGCCGCTTCGCCTGGCAAACGGGTGAAGTCCGCTCGACTTACGAGCAGGCCACACACCGAGCAGACATCCAATTCCTCGGCTATGTCTCTGAGGAAGACTTGGCCGTGCTGACTGCCACTGCCACTGCCCTGACTTACCTTTCGCTCAGCGAAGGTTTTGGCCTCCCGATGCTCGAAGCCATGCACTGTGACACCCCAGTACTGGCAGCCAACGCTACCTGCCTTCCCGAAATCGCGGGGGACGCGGCGCTATTGGTTGACCCGCTTTCCGAAATTGCGATAGCCGATGGCTTGGAAAAACTTTGGAACGATGGCGCTTTTGTTCAAAAATTGGTGGAAAATGGGCGCGTACAGCGCGAAAAATTCAGTTGGGACAGTGCGGCGGAGCAGGTGTACGCGGTATTGAAAAAAACAGCCTCTAAGAACACCGTCTAAACTGAAACCGCCGATACCGCCGGGTATTGTTCAGTACATTTTCTGAACAAAAAGCTCGGCGGTATCGGCGGTATCGGTTTAGGCGGTGTTCCAAAAACCTATTTTACAATCGCAAAATTCAGTCCCACAATTAGCCTCGCTGGCGAGTCGCTAAAGTTGTACTTATCGCCGAAGAACGTAATGTGGTTGCCCTGTTTGCTAAAATTGCCCTCGTATCGAAGGTCGAGCGATATACGTTTGAAACCGATGTTCAAGCCACCCTGCCAGCCCCAGGTCATTTGTTTGAATCGGGCTTCGTAGCCATCGAAATCGCTGAGTTCTGATTTAGAGTTGAGGAAATAATGGCCAACAGGACCTGCCTGAAGGCGCAATGGGCCAAGTTTCACGCCCATCAAAACCGGGATGTCGAGGTATTGGTATTTTTCGTTTTTGATGACTTCGCCAATGCCCGACTCGCCGATTTTGTAGTCAATCTTGCTGGAATTGAACAATACTTCCGGTTGGACGAAAAATTTGTTGCCAAATCGCATGTACGCCCCAAACTGGGTGCCGAATTTGCGACCATCCACACCAAAATTGAAGTTGGGATCACCATCGTTACCAATGGTGATATCATCCGGGTGGTTGATTTGTGTGTTGAGACCACCTTTCAGGCCGAGGCCGAAAAACTGAGCTTGAACGGTATTGGCAAGAAGGAGGGCGAGGATTGCAAAAATCAGATTTTTCATGTTGAAAGAATAGATTGGGTTAGTCAATTTGGACGCTTAAACGGACACCCCTGAAGCTTGGTGTGTAGGGTTGCCAAGCAATGTGGGGATTAACCGTTCGGTAACAGGGGCTTAACGGTTTGAGAACAGTAGGCCGATGCCGATGGCAGAGGCAGTACAAAGTCGGGGGCCGCAAGCTGTAAGTTTCTACCTTTGCCAGCCTTTAGTGCCATAAGCTTGCCGAAGACGGATCGAATTATGGAAATCACGAGTGCAGACTTTGTAGCCAGTTATCCAAAAGAGAGTGCCTGTCCAAGAGGCGGGCCTCCAGAATTTGCCTTTATTGGTCGCTCCAATGTAGGCAAATCTTCGTTGATCAATATGCTCACCGCCCGTAAGGGATTGGCAAAAGTATCGGGTACACCTGGCAAAACACGCCTGCTCAACTTTTTCTTAATCAACAAGTTGTGGCACTTAGTGGATCTCCCTGGCTATGGTTATGCTCGGGTATCGAAGGGAGATCGCAAGGGTTTGGGAAACTTGATCAACGGCTATTTTGTCCGCCGCGAAGAACTCAGTTGCGCCTTTGTATTGATTGATTCAAATATCTCCCCCATTAAGATTGATCTCGAATTTATCAACAGCCTCGGAGAGATGCAAGTGCCCTTTGTCATTGTATTCACCAAAGCCGACCGTATAGGCAAGCCAAAACTGGAAGAAAACATTGCCGCGTTTATGGGCAAACTTTCCGAGACCTGGGAAACCCTGCCCAACTATTTTGTCAGCTCTGCCGAAAGGCGAACAGGACGCGAAGACATCTTGGAATTTATTAGTAAAACCATAAAAACCATGAAGTTGTGAAGTTGGACGCTGGACATTGCAGGAATCTATCCAAGCGCTACTGTCTAATAGTCCAACGACCAAGAAAAATTGAATTTTGGAAAAAGAAGTCAAAATTTACCCCCGCGTCATTGAGCGCATCGAGGATTGGCCGATTTACCGGCTGAGCAAAGACCGCGCAGAATTTGTGCGCGAGATTGACGAGCATACATTCCAACGACTCGCCTCGAAGCACAAAAAAGACCTTTCTGATGTGCTGGTCAAAACCATTTACCAGGAACGCATCCGCATCAAGGAAGACCCTTGGAAGGTTGACCCGCCCAATGACCGCTCGTTCTGGAACCGGATTAGCAAGCGACTCATTAAAAAAAGCCTTGACCGCGACAATGCGGAGGCCCGCGAAGTGAGCGAAGAAATCCTGCAAAAAATCATCCATCGGTATTCGGAGGAAATTGTCGGCACTTTCCAAGTCAAAACGTTCAGATTTGCGGAGCGATTTTTGACGGCGTTTTTCAACCGCATTTTTAATGCGGCTGTGGGAAAGAGTCTACGCGCCATGTTTCGTGGCAAACGAAATTTATTCGAGCGGCTCAATATCGTTGGCGATGTGGAAACGGTGCGCTCGCTTTTCAATCATGGCACCGTGGTGGTGGTGCCCACGCACAACAGCAACCTTGATTCCATTCTAGTAGGCTATGCCATGGATCAAATCATGGGCTTGCCTTCTTTCAGTTACGGCGCTGGCCTGAACCTGTACAATTTTGGTCCGGCAGCCTATTATATGAACCGCCTCGGCGCCTATCGAGTGGACCGAAGGAAGAAAAATTCCGTTTATCTCGAAACGCTCAAAAGCATGAGCCGGCTCAGCATTCAGCGAGGGGTGAACAGTTTGTTTTTCCCTGGGGGTACGCGTTCCCGTGATGGCGCTATCGAAACCGACCTCAAAATGGGATTGCTCGGCACGGTAGTAGAGGCACAACGGGCAATGGTGGCAGAAGGGGGGGCGCGTCAGCCAGATGGCAAAGTCTTTGTTGTTCCGCTTGTTATCTGTTACAATTTTGTGTTGGAAGCGCCCTTTTTGATCGAGCAACACTTGCGCAACACCGGAAAAGAGAATTATATTCGCTTGCGCGACGAAGGGACAAGTGTGCGCTCCTGGTTCAGGTTTATCTGGCGATTTTTCAGCACTTCAAGTGATATCACCTTGAGTGTGGGCAAACCGATGGATGTGTTGGGCAATTTTGTGGATGCAGAAGGAAAAAGTTTCGACCATTATGGGAACGAACTTGAGGTTCGCGAATATTTCCGCTCACGTGGAGAGGTTACAGAAGACCGCCAGCGCGAAGAGGAGTACACCAAACTGTTGGCCGAACGAATTGCGGAGCGGTATCATGTTGAAAACGTGGTACTTAGCAGTCACCTGGTCGCGCATGCCGTGTTCGAGATGCTCGCGCATCAAAACCCTAAACTGGACCTTTTTGGTATACTCCGGCTTCCGCCAGACGACTATGTTTTTCCTTTTCGGGCCGTAGAAGAGGTGGTAGAGCAAATGCAAGAAAAACTGTTCGAATGGGAACGTGGTGATAAAATCAAACTTGCGCCGGAACTTCGCTTATCACCCGCTGAACTTGTCCGCGACGGTGTAAAAAACCTTGGCATCTATCACGCCGAAAAGCCACTCCAATTCACCAAAGAAGGCGAAATTGTTTCCTCTGATTTTAGAGTACTTTATTTCTACCACAACCGCTTGAGCAATTACGGTCTCGACAAAGCCGTGTATTGGAAAGCGGAAGAAATAGAGGTGCTTAAAGTGGAAGATTGATTATTTGGTGATTTGTGGATTTGGTGATTCGGGCTCCCAAGCTTTAGTACTCGAATCACCAAATCACCAGTAAACCAAATCACCAGTTAACCAGTTAACCCAATCAATATAAATTATGGTATACGAAAACGTACAAATCTCGCTCGAAAACGGCACAGCCACCCTCACAATCAGTCGAGAAAAGGCTTTGAACGCGCTGAATACACAGACCATGCTCGAGCTCCGCCATTTTTTTGGCGAAGAAGGCCCGAATATCGAAGGGCTAAAAGGTGTGGTCATTACCGGAGCAGGCGAAAAAGCCTTTGTGGCCGGAGCCGACATTACGGAGTTCAGCAACCTGAGCGCCACAGAGGGCATGGAAATGGCCCAACGCGGGCAGGATATTTTTTTCCTCATCGAGCGTTTCTACCGCCCGGTGGTAGCAGCTGTAAATGGCTTCGCGCTCGGCGGCGGCTGCGAGTTGGCCATGGCTTGCCACCTGCGGGTAGCAGCTGAGCGGGCCAAATTCGGTCAGCCGGAAGTAAACCTCGGTCTGATACCTGGCTATGGCGGCACCCAACGGCTCATACAATTGATCGGAAAGACCAAAGCTACCGAGCTATTGTTGACCGCCGACATGATCGGTGCTGCGGAAGCACTGCATCTCGGGCTGGTGAACTATGTAGTACCTTCCGGCGAAGAAGTTTTGAAAGCCAAAGAACTGATCGAAAAAACTGCGGCCAAAGCGCCGCTTGCCATTTCAAAAATTATCGAAACAGTGAACGCATATTTTGAAGATGGTGAAGATGGTTTTGGCCAGGAAGTACGCGCATTCGGCGACTGCTGCGGAACGGAGGATTTTATAGAAGGGGCGGCGGCATTTGTGGAAAAACGAAAAGCGAATTTTACGGGGAAGTGAGTGAATCCAGACCTATGAGGTTTTTTGAAACCTCATAGGTCTCCAATGCAAACATTTTTTGCCAAATCACTTTTATTTAAAAAACTCGGCATACTTTTGGCTCGCCAAATCATCAATTAACCAAATCCACAAATCACCAAATCCACAAAAACTCCCCCGCTTAGGATTTCCTCTCCAATACTTTTTTATTTTAATCCGTCCACTTTTAAAGTATGGCAGAACCGGCAGATTCGCTGAGAAGCGAGCCGCCGGTTTTTGTTTTTTACAGCTTCCCTACCTTTGCCGCAAATTTGACCGCGTGTTATGACTTTTGAAGATTTGAATTTAAACACCCCCTTGTTGAACGCTCTCAGCGATTTGGGTTTTAACGAGCCGACGCTCATTCAGCAAAAAACCTATTCTGTGGTAATGTCGGGCCGCGACGTGGTGGGAATTGCCCAAACAGGCACCGGAAAAACCTTCGCCTACTTGTTGCCCATTCTGCGGCAACTGAATTTTTCCAAGCAAAAAGAACCCCGTGTATTGGTCGTAGTGCCCACCCGCGAGCTGGTGGTTCAATTGGTGGCTGATGTCCGAAAACTGACGACGTACATGAACACCCGTGTGGAAGGTGTGTACGGCGGAACCAACATCAACACCCAAAAACTGTTGGTAATGAACGGCTTGGATATCCTGATTGCTACACCAGGCCGTTTGGTGGATTTGGCACTGAGCGGGTATCTGAACCTGAAATATGTCAAGCAGTTTGTGATTGACGAGATGGACGAAATGCTCAGCCTCGGGTTCCGGGCGCAGTTGACCAGCATCCTCGACCTATTGCCACGAAAACGACAAACCCTCTTGTTTTCCGCCACCATGTCGGAAGAAGTAGACGATCTCATCCAGACTTTTTTCCAAGGCCCAATCATTGTCGAAGCCTTGCGGATGGGCACACCTTTGGAGCGCATTGACCAGCATGTGTACCATGTGCCCAATTTTTACACCAAAATAAACCTGCTCGAACACCTGCTCGCTACCGACGATTCGATGCAAAAAGTATTGATTTTCGGCCCTTCCAAACGAATGGCCGATGTCATTCACAAACAACTGGAAGCGCGTTTCCCCGAACAATTTGAAATCGTTCACGCCAACAAATCGCAGAATTTTCGCTTAAATGCGGTGGCTGCATTCGATAAAGGGTTGTGCCGTGGCCTTATATGCACTGACCTGTTAGCGCGAGGCTTGGATGTTTCGGAAGTGACGCACGTTGTTAATGTGGACACGCCCACCGACGCGGAAACTTACATCCACCGAATTGGGCGCACAGGCCGTGCCGACCGAGATGGGGCATCCCTGATTTTTGTTACGGAAGCTGAGCTACCCTACCAGGAGGCCATCGAAGCCTTGATGGAAAAAGAAATTCCGGAACTCCCCTTGCCGGAAGGCTTGGTGATTTCGGATGTTTTGATTGAGAGCGAACGCTATTCCGGCCCTGAAATTCAACTCAAACTACCACCCCGCCCAAGCGGCGCTTTCCATGAAAAAAAGGAGAAAAACAAGAAGGTGAATCTGGGGAACAAGACGAAGTTTATGCGGGACATGAAGTATAAAAAGCCCATTACGCGGGGGCAGAAACCGCGAGGGAAGAAGAAGTGAGCGGGGCATAACAACCTTATGTTTAACGGGTAACCAGAGACTGAAGCCCAACTTTTTGAATAATCTCCATTACAGCCTCATCCCAATTGGGGTTCATACTGTATCCTGGCTCTGCGTCGGTCTTTTTCAGGCCGTCAATCACACAGCGGGAATCGTCAATCGGACAGTCGAGCACGTCGAGGTACCAAGTACGGCTTTTGACGAAATTGCCAAAATCCAAGATGGCTTCTTCTGGAGAGCCGTAAACTCGATATTTGATCTCCTCACCACCCTCCCATTTGGAATAAGTTGGCCCAACCCATGGTTTACCCGCCTTAATCCTAAATGGATTTCCTGCGTGCTCGAAAAGTTCACTTTTGAAACTGGATTCATGGATGGCAATTGAAAGAACCACCGGCGCAGAAACGCCAATACGACTCTCCAGATTAATAGCCGCTTGTACATATCGTTCCACTACTTGAACATCGCCGCCATACATCGCGGCAATACGGGCGGAAACGGCCGGGACATCCCCATCCTGAAGTGAATTTATGGTATAAGACGCGTTTTTTTCGGTCTGAGCTGACAATTCGCCTGAAACAAAAAACAACACAGACAGGCAGGCAATGGAGAAAACCGGAAAATTCAATTTGTTTTTCATGACTTATTTGTTTTACGAATTAAGCATTGCAGCAATGATATAGCGTAGTTGCCCATCGTTTTGTACGTTTTAGATTGAGACAAAGGTGCAGGCGGATTTCAAAGCAAGCATTACAGAATTAGGAGAATAAGTTACATGATTCATTGATGGAGTTTGATGCACTTAGTTTGGCATTTCGCTCCGCTGTGCGCTTGGTCAAGACCTGTCCCGGCCCTAGTGGCAGGGGGAAGACCGTGCAGGGCGGGAAATTTTACTTGCTAAAGCCGCATATCCTTACCTTTGTATCGGATTTATGCACAAAACGTTTTTGGACGTCTGCGCGGCGCGGTGCTGAATTTTCAGGACAATAGCACGTGGCGTTGTGAAATTTCCAAAACCGGGTGGTCTTCAAGGCTTCCGGTTTTTTTGTTTGTACATGGTTTGCAGGGCGATTTCTCGTCGCTTATTCCTGATTTCTTCCACATAAACCAGCCTAAAATTATCAAAGTCCTTTTCGTAATGAAGGATGATGTTGCCCAGTTTGTTGATTTCCGTAAAGACAAGATCATATTCGACCAGGATGATTTCGACAAGCAAGAAATCTTCGATAACAATTGGTAATCGGCCACGCAACCGCTCCCTTACTTCGTCGCCATGATTTTTGAAAACGTGCCGAACGGCAACCTTATCCATCATTCGCACAAAGCGCGTGCAATCCTTGCCAGCCATTTTTCTTATCAGCATTATTTCCTGTTCCAACAGGTCTTGGGTTTTCATTTTCACATGAATTTCGGAAACATCACAAAGGGCGTTTTCGATAAATTCGAGCAGCAGTGTTTTCATTGTTAGGTTTGGTTTGACACGATGGGATTACCAACTGACCAATGGCAGTTGCAGTACAAATTTATTCAAAAAATCTGAATTTACCAGGTAGAGGGTGTAGATAGTTGTGGGGAAGTAGAGATTGGCATTTCGCTCCGTTGTGCGCTTTCCGCCGCGCTTGGGTCTTCCCGACCAGGGCCGGGAAGACCCAAGCGCGGCAGGGAGAAGACCGTGCAGGGCGGAAAAAATGCAAAAAGCCGCTCTTTCAAACGAGCGGCTTTTTGTTTTCTAAATACTGAAACACTTGATGCAAGTTTGTTTTTCTCATTGAAACCTACCTATCTTTGTACCACGAGGGATCTTCGGCACCCTACCTACGAGAAAGGGAGTTGCACAAACGCGACTCCCTTTCTATTTTAAAAGGAATTTCCCCTCTAATATCATTGCTCTGCTCAACTGCCAGAATTGGCCTTCATAAATGAGCCAGACCAATCTTATCCTCGAATATTTCTTGATGCCTCGATAGATTGCCCGACGGACACTTTCGGGATGGGCAACTTGGTCAACGTGCAAAATCAAGTTATCGGCCTTCCTTTTTGCAAAACGCATTTGCCAAATAATCGCATTCTGTATATTCCGAGCTTTTGAAACCCGTTTGATTTCAAAGTACGTTTCCCCAATCAGTAAATCAACCGAGGCGTGCCCACTTTCTTCTCCCAAAAGCACTAGGCAAAAACCCAATTTTTTCAAAATCAAGCAACCCGGGAGTTCTTCAGGTAGCGCAATATCAACGTGCATTCGGTGCAATGCGATAAAACCGCCCATGTCTTGGTCAAAACCAAGGGCATCGGGAAAAGCAACAACATTTCGGAATTTTTTTACTGCTTTTTTGTGGCTTTTGAAGTAATCAGATTCGGGAAGTTCGTCAAAGATGGTTCGGTTGTCTTTCTTCATTTGGAAGCGGGGAGGTTTTGATTGGAAGCGCAAAGTGGCTTGAGCAGATCCAGTACAAATTTATAAAAAAATCTGACTTTCCATCAAAAGAGTTGAGGTGCGTATTATGCTTAAAGGAATGGCCGGAAAGGCAAATGGGTTTGCCCATTAAGAGCGGATCCCGAGCGGTTCGGGAACAGAATGACAAAGCTTGGGATTGGTTTTCAGTCAAAAGATAATGTTGGTGATATCGGCATGGCATTTCGCTCCGTTGTGCGCTTTCCGCCGCGCTTGTGTCTTCCCGGCCCTAGTCGGGAAGACCCAAGTGTGGCGGGGTGAATATACCGGACCAAGTTGACCCCTCCGTACCGGATGATATTGACCCCCTGCGTACCGGATCAAACTGCCCCCTTGTACCGGGCCAAACTGACCCCTCTGGAATTCGGCTCAACTTCGGATCATTCCGGACCAAGTTGACCACTTATTTAGGAACGGAGATTTGATGCAAATCCTGTTATGTTCTGTTTTCTAAAAGAATACACACATGGCAGCAGTTAGCAAATCAATGCATCAGATTCGACAAATTCTCGATTTCAAGTTGCGGGGCTTTCCCACTAAAAGAATTGCCCGGCTAAGCAATATCGCTCGTAATACAGTACGCGATTACTTGCGAAAGGCTTTGGCAACAGGCGTTCCTTTGAGCGATTTAATAGCGCTTGATGATGACACGCTGTCTCGGATTTTGCAAGGTGATCCCTTACCACAAAGCAGCTTGGATCCACGTCGATCTGATTTTGATAAGCGGCTGGATTACTTCACTGTGGAGTTAAAAGGCGTGGGGGTCACCAAACAAATCTTATGGCAAGAATACTGTAAGGAGATGCCCCAAGGATATGGGTATTCTCAATTCTGCTATCATTTAAGCGCGTATTTAGAACGTTCCAAGGCGGTTATGCACTTGACGCATCGCCCTGCCGAGCAACTAATGGCGGATTTTGCGGGAGATAAAATGAGTTGGGTTGATCTTCAAACCGGAGAAGAACACCGGTGCGATATGCTTATTTTGACCTTCCCATTCAGTTCTATGACGTATGTCGAAGCGCTCCCATCTCAACGGCAGGAACATTTGCTGCCAAGTCTCGGCCGTGGTTTTGAATACTTCGGCGGTGTTCCATTTAGCGTCAAGTTTGACAACCTCAAGCCCGCCATTGTGAAGCCCAATCGTTATGAGCCCACGATCACCCAAGCACTTCAGAGTCTGGCAGAGCATTATAATACCACCATCATGGCTGCCAGGCCAGTTCACCCACGAGACAAAGCCAGTGTGGAGAATGCCGTCTATAAAACCTATCTGCGTATTTATGCGCCCCTGCGCAACCACACCTTTCACTCCTTGTCTGAACTAAATGCGGCCGTCCGCAAACAAATAGATTGGCATAACTCGCTGAATTTTCAGGGCAAAAGCCACAGTCGCCGCGATATTTTTGAGAAAGAAGAAAAGGCGCTTCTGATACCGTTACCTCCAACAAATTACACTTTACAGCACCTGACGTGGGGTAAAGTTCAAAAGAATTGTCACGTCATCCTAGGCCAAGACCGGCGCCAATACAGCGTTCCATTCCAGCTCATCGGCAAAAGGCTCAAAATAGTCTATTCCGAAGATACCGTTGAAATGTACGACAACCTTACCCGGGTGGCTGTCCATCGCCGCAACAAAAATGCCCACGGGTATACCACACTGGCGACTCATCTTCCAGCCAACCATCAACACATGATCGCCCGGCAAGCCTGGAACGCTGACTATTTTTTGGAAAAAGCGGACAAAATCGGCAGCCATACCCGGGCTGTCTTCCACAGAGTGCTGACAGCCAAAGTCTTCTATGAACAAACCTATAACTCCTGTCTGGGCCTGCTCAACCTCGCCAAACGATACGGCGACGATCGCATGGAAGCCGCCTGCCGGCGTGCCGCTGCTGCTTCAACCGTCAATTACTCGGTCATCCAAAGTATCCTCCAAAAAAATCTGGATCGGGCACCGACCCTGTCCCGTGATGAAACAACCCACATCGCGCCGCACGAAAATGTTCGTGGGGCCGACACCTATCAATAACCCATATTATTCACCTGCAAATCTTCTACATCATGAATACACAAGCAACACTCGATCAACTTCACACCCTTCACCTCAGCGGAATGGCCAGACATTACGAGTCAATCCTCCAACTGCCCACTCACCAGCATCCTGATGCCCATTCAATGGTTGCCTCTCTGACTGATGCCGAACATCAATCCCGGACGCATGCCAAAATCCAGCTCTACATCCGCTTAAGCAAACTCCGATATCCCGCTTTGATCGAACAACTATCCTACACCGCTGCCCGCAACCTGTCTAAAGATCAAATAATACCCCTGATTGATTGCTCCTGGATCGACCGGGCTGAAAACATCCTAATCTGTGGATCAACCGGAAGCGGAAAAAGTTACCTCGCCTGTGCAATCGGAAACCAGGCTTGTATCATGGGATACCGAACCCTTTACTTCAATATGAACCGGTTCATAGACAAAATCATGCTGTCAAAACTTGATGGATCCTTCACCAAATTACTTAACCATCTGGAAAAAATCCACTTGCTCATCTTGGACGACTTCGGGCTAGCACCAATGGATCAAAATACCCGGTTGGCACTACTTCAAATCCTGGAGGACCGCTATGCAATCAAATCAGTGGTGATCGCTTCGCAACTCCCAGTCGCTGCCTGGTATGATTACATCGCCGAACCCACACTCGCCGATGCAATCCTCGACAGACTTCTAAACAATGCGCATCGGTTTGATCTGAAAGGTGAATCACTCCGTAAAAAATCTTCTCCGAAAATAAAGTAGTTTTAACCCTTCAAATCTCTCATCCTAATAGGGGGTCAATATGCCCCGGAATGAGGGGGTCAATATACCCCGGTAGAGGGTGGGGTCAATATGCCCCGGAATAGGGGGTCAATATCACCGGAATAATCATCAGCAAGGCAAGAAGGGCCAAGGATACCGACTTCTTTGCCCAGATTGGTAGGGCTCCTAAACGGGTTCTGCGCTTCGAGCGTCAGCACGGCGATCACATTCAGGCTTGTAGCGAGTAAAAAACGCAACGTGTGGGTCACGGGGTATCTGGCGGATAAGAGGCAATAAGTTATCCCGACAAGAATACATGTTTTTAAATGAAGCGGGAATGAAATGTTTTTTGAAGACAAAAAAAAGCGGCCCGGTGTCCCACACACCGAGGCCGCTGAACTTAGCAGAAATATTCTTTTTCTAATGATGAATTATGAATGATAAATGATGAATCGCCGAGCGTGACAAAATTCATCATTCATCATTCATCATTCATAATTCATCATTCATCATTCATAATTATTTTAGTCCACGTTGTCGTGCAAATACGAGTTGCCGCCTACTTTGATTTCCCCTTCTTCTTCAAGTGAGATCGTCCAGTTGGACATTTCAGGCTTTTCTGAATCTGGCACATCGTCGAGATTGACGCTGCGACGGAGGTAGGCAGGCTGGCTTTCCAGGTCAATAATGGTCTGCGGCGAAGAGAGTTTCACCACATTGATGGGCCGCGCGAGCGCTTCCTGGCGACGGCGCTGGGCTTCCTCAATCCTGCGGCGACGCTCCTCTGGAGAAAGCTCCTCTTCCTCCTCCCGGAGGTAAGGGTCGTTGCTCACCGGGGTGGTGCGACGAATTTTGTCCACGGTCTCCCGGATATTGTCGAACTCGAATTCGAGTACGCTGGCTGCCTTCTCATCCACCGGGGTGTATGGCTCATCGGACGTAATCGTAAAGAGAGAAGGCTGGTTCTTTTTTCCCACGCTCTCCTCGTCAAGATGCACCACCTGACGTTCGTTGGACTGTGCTGATTTTTGGCCTGCTTGGGCAGGGTTGTGGCGTTCGCTCACCTCGAAGCCTGTAGCAATGACCGTTACGGCGATCTTTTCACCCAAACGTTCATCGAAACAGTTACCCCAGATGAGGTTTGCGTTTTCGCCCGCTTTCTCCTGCACATACTGCGTGATCTCAAAAATCTCGTCCATCGTAGCCTCTTTCGCACCAGAGGTGATGTTGACCAGGATATTTTTAGCACCGAAGATATCGTTGTCTTCGAGCAGTGGCGAGCGCAAAGCTTCGTCGGCGGCACGGAAAGCGCGGTTTTCCCCTTCGATGCAAGCGGTGCCCATGATGGCAACCCCGGAGCCGCGCATGGTGGTGTTCACGTCCTCAAAGTCTACGTTGACATAGCCCGGCACGGTGATGATTTCAGCAATGCCTTTGGCAGCCGTGCAGAGGATATTGTCGGCCTCGCAGAAGGCGGCTGAAATGGTCAGGTTGCCGTAGATATCGCGCAGTTTATCATTGCTGATAATTACAAGGCAATCCACGTTTTTGCGCAAATCTTCCAGGCCTTCCATGCCGTTGCCGACCCGGATTTTGCCCTCAAAGGTGAAGGGCAACGTGACGATGCCAACCGTGAGAATGCCCAATTCTTGGGAAGCTTTGGCGATGATCGGTGCAGCTCCGGTGCCGGTGCCGCCGCCCATACCTGCGGTGATGAACACCATTTTGGTGCCGTCTTCGAGGAACCGCTTGATTTCCTCGATGCTTTCGATGCAGGCTTGTTTGCCCACGGAGGGCTTGCTGCCGGCACCGCGCCCTTCGGTGAGGATTTGGCCCAAGGAGATTTTCGTGGGCACAGGGCTGAGGTTCATGGCTTGTGCGTCGGTGTTGCAGATGGCGTAATCCACGCCGACGATGCCTTGCTTGTACATGTGGGTTACGGCGTTCGAGCCGCCGCCGCCGACACCAATTATTTTTATGATTGAAGGTTCATCCTTCGGAAGGTCGAACAACATAATCTTGAAATTTAGTGAGTTATCAAATTTCGTCTGACGACTAAAAGTCGTCTGACGAATCATAAGGTGCAGATTCCTCTGCTTAGTGGTCAGACGACTTTAAGTCGTCAGACCACATCACTTTTTATTAAAGTCCATATCCGGCTCGGCTTCGAACCATTCCTTGGTCTTTTTGAAAACATTGTCGAACCAGGTTGCGCCTTTTTCTTCTGACACGTTGGAAGGTTCGCGGTTTTCGTCCGAAATAGTCGCTTTTGACGCTTCATCGTTGGCTTTCGAGGGGTCAATGTCTTGCAAACCCCGGAGCAGCAAACCAATGGCCGTGCTAAAAATCGGGCTGCTGACCGACTCATGGTAACCATGCGCCAGGTGCTCGACCGGCACCCCAATACGACAAGACATACCGGTATGGAGTTCTGTGAGTTTGTCGGTATTCGCCAAAAGCGAACCGCCACCAGTAAGCACGACACCGCCGATGAGTTTGCGCTCGTAGCCGCTGCGGCGGATTTCCCACAGCACGTAGTCGAGCACTTCCTCCATCCGAGCCTGGATGATTCGGGCGAGATTTTTCTCACTGATTTCCTTGTGATCCCGGCCTTTCAGGCCGGGGATCGTTATGATACGGTTGTCGAACACCTCGTTGGTGAGGGCAGAGCCGAATTTCACTTTGAGTTTTTCCGCTTGCGGCGACATCACCGTACAACCTTCTTTGATGTCGGCTGTGATGACATTGCCCCCGAATGGAATAACAGCGGTGTGCCGGATGATTCCTTCGTGGAAAACCGTGATGTCGGTGGTGCCGCCGCCGATGTCAACGAGTGCTACGCCGGCTTGCTTTTCCTCATCGCTGAGGGTCGCGTCGGCACTGGCAATAGGCTCGAGCGTAAGGTCGGCTATTTTAAGTCCGGCCTTTTCGATGCAGCGAGTGATGTTGTTGACGGCAGTAATCTGCCCCGTGATGATGTGGAAGTTTGCTTCCAAACGTACGCCGCACATCCCGACCGGGTCGGTGATGCCCTGCTCAGAGTCCACGGTGAACTCTTGTGGGAAGACGTGAATGATCTTGTCGCCGGGTGGCAGCACGAGTTTGAACATGTCGTTCACGAGGCGGTCAATGTCGCGGTTGGCGATCTCGGTGTGATCGCTTTCGCGGGTCAGGATGCCACGATGTTGCAGGCTTTTGATGTGCTGTCCGGCAATGCCGACGTGTACCGTGCGGAACTTCATGCGGGCATTGCGCTCGCAGATTTCCACGGCTTCGCGGATGGCGCCAACGGTTTTTTCGATGTTGGAGACCACGCCGCGCAGTACACCCGCGCTTTCGACCTTGCCGATTCCGACGATTTCGAGTTTGCCGTGCAAATTTTTTCGCCCGGCGAGGCAGCAGACTTTTGTCGTGCCTATGTCCAAGGCAACGACCACATCGTGGGGTTGTGGGATAAACTCCGTCATAATGTGTTGAATTTAAGTGAATTGAGCTTCGGTGTTATTTTTGTTCGCAATACCCACTCGGCGGTCGAAACTCTTTCCCGCGTCAAAGGTATTTTATTTTAAAATATTTTGTGTCAAATTTTTTGTTTATTAGGTTGATGGGGTTGATGGGGTTGATGAGGTTGATAATGTGACATACACCTGTGGCGTATCCATTATAAACCTCATAAACTCCCTCCTGGCTTTTTGCCGCTCAATTTGTTAATACTGTACGTCAAACGTTCCATTTCAGTACGGAGGACTGTATATTCCGATTCTATCAAATACTCAAAATCAATACAAAGAATCAGCAAGTTGACAACCTCAATGGCACTACTAAATGCAATCTCATAGAAACGGTTTTGATCTTTTGCCCCGATTCTGGCACTCCCCTCGGCCAAGTTGCAGCAGATGGAAATACTTGCCCTTCTTATTTGGCTGGTCACACCGAACAACTCCTCTTTAGGAAAACTTTTTGTTTTCAGATAAATCAATTTAGTCACCTGACGAGCCTGTTGCCAGACACTCATTTTTTCGAAAGCGTAGGTGTACTGCATAATTTGAAGTTTTTTGTTTAATATTTATGAGGTTGATGAGGTTGATGAGGTTGATGAGGTTGATGAGGTTTATGAGGTTTATAAGGTTGATAATTGATTAACCACGGGTGTAAGTCACATTAGGGAGAGTTCATAAAACTGTGTCAACTGCTGGTTACACCCCCTACCCCTAAAGGAGAGTTTATTCCGTCGAGTGCATAACTCAGTGAATAACAAACAATTATCCACCTATTCGAATTTGCTCCCCTTTAGGGGTAGGGGGTGTAACCAGCAGTTGACACAGTTTTATGAAAACTCCCCCTCATCAACCTCATCAACCTCATAAACCTCATAAACCTCATAAACCTCATAAACCTCATCAACCTCATCAACCTTATCAACCTCATAAACCTCATAAACCTCATAAACCTCATAAACCTCATAAACCTCATCAACCTCATCAACCTCATCAACCTCATAAACCTCATAAACCTCATAAACCTCATAAACCTCATCAACCTCATCACCCTCATCAACCTCATCAACCTCATAAACCTCATAAACCTCATAAACCTCATAAATCCCATAAACCTCATAAACCTCATAAAC
>ENA-ORBV01004198-ORBV01004198.1-microbial-mat-metagenome-genome-assembly--contig:-NODE-4198-length-27947-cov-6.145389_pt1 | contig 27947 bp, 26 predicted proteins | sample MGYA00237777_ERZ505514 | MGnify/ENA primary metagenome ERZ505514 (study PRJEB26160, sample SAMN06269048) | microbial mat metagenome | isolation source: Oligotrophic lake microbial mat | place...
CCAATTCAACTAGAAAAAAGCACGGAGGGCCCTAACGTGGCCGGTATTTGTACCTAAACCAGAAGCCGATTGAGCTGCATTCGTCGGCAAGCACCCTGCAAGAGGTGCGTTGGCACTGCCACGCTGCAGAACAGCCTGTAGCTAAGACGACATGAGTGGATGGATCTGCCGTGTAGCTAGCCAGCACTTGTTGCGTGTTGTGTTGTTGCATGGTCGCAAAAAATGTCCCGACCAGACCTTGGAAATTGCCTTGTTCGTTTTTGGGGCCAGGAAAGTTCCAATGTTCCAATGGGTTGTGAGTGATTCGGCACTTAACAGTGAGTGCCACATTGAATTTGGATCGCACCTGGTTGTTTTCCTGGTTCTGGCCTGGCGACTTTTTGACAACCCCTAATGACCCAATGGATGGATGGATCGAGCGCCCATGTTTCTGCCCCTTCCTGCTCTGTGGTTGGATTCAGTCCTGAAGCAGCACTCTGAATTTTTTGTGCATGCACACCAAGACGAACAGCCACTTTGTGCAATCACCATATGGGACAACCTAGACGTTTGATAAGGAGAACATTGCACGACGACAACGCTAAGTCTCGCCACTGAAGTAATGCCTTCGAAAAGTCCTCCTTTGTCGTTCCAGTACTAGCTAGCTAGACAGTCCCAGTCTGCCAACGGATGGATTAGTGGAGGCAGGGAGGTACCTGGTACCAGGTAGAAGTGTAGAGCTCTTGGTGCTTGTGCCGTGCTAAAAGGTTGGGCCGGGAGCTAATAGGCCTCAGGCATAACGAGCATGTGTGCGTCTGATGGCGTCCTTTTGGTTCGACAAAACTCGCGCACTCACTCGCCAACCAATGGCTTCGCCGCCGATTTGCCACTAAAGTTTTGGATCCGTATCTTTGACACGGACGACAACCAAATTAAAAGGTGACAACAACAGCAGCAAGAGGTCCCACAGAGGGTGACTTAATAGGTTCTTGGTGGTATCGTTGTTGCCATCCCACCAGATCTTTACTTTAATTATCCTTCAGGAAGTATTTGGATTCATTCTATCCATCAATGTAACAAGAAGATTTGTCGACCATCTTTATTGTAAGTCAAGATTCCGACGTGGCTACACACGCAACGATCTTTGCGCTGGTACTCTACTTTTCGGCCCGTTGGTACCGTGCCTGTACTCTGGAGTATTATGCTGTTGGTTCGCGACGGGTGATGATGAAAGCATGAAATGGATTTGAGTTTTTTTATCCCGTCACTAACTAATACTTTTATGGTTGCCTTTCCATAATTATCGTTCTCAGATATCCGACCGACCAACACTCACTTACTCCACCAACAATAGTCTTTCACCAGTCAACTACGAAAATAACACAAAATGGTATCTACCAACGCCGACAACGCTCCTACTACTCCTGATGATGATGATCGATTCATGGTCCAAGTGAGTGAAAGCTTGCCTTCCCTGGAAGAGTGTTATCAGTTTGTGGCCGCTGCTGGTGGCAGTGGTGCTGTTTCTACCTTTGTTGGAATTACACGAGACAATTTCCAAGGCAAGCGCGTCTTGCGTCTGGAATACGAAGGCTACATTCCCATGGCAGAAAAGGAATTACGGAAATTATGTAGGGATGCCTGTTTGAAATATACATCGATTCAAAAGATTGCTGCTGTTCATATTTTGGGAGAATGTCCTGTAGGTAAAGCCAGTGTTATATTGGCAGCTTCCAGCCCTCATCGCCGAGAAGCCATGCACTGTGCAGAATATATGATTGATGAATTAAAACGACGAGTACCCATTTGGAAACGAGTAAGTGGCTGTGACATTGTGACTCATTTATGTTTTCTGTTTTTTTCCTCATTTCTGATCCTATTTGGTTCCTCTTTCCATTCTATACAGGAGGTCTATGAAGGAGATGAGGGAAGTGTGTGGAAGGAGAATGCGGAAACCAGAGAAATGGAACGAGTGGTAAACAATAATTAACAAATTGAGTTGATTTGGACCGTATAGTGTGTCGTGGTATTTTCCCTCGCTGGCAGATGGTTCCGATGGGAGGGACATACGGATGCCGCAACGGTTATTAGTAGCTTGGTCGGCATTTCGTGTCCATTGGAAGCGATTCAATCTTTCAAAGAACTCGCTATCTGCCCCTTCGACAAACAGCGGTTGCCGTTCGAACAACACGGCACAAGGACATGAAAAGTGTCGCTCAAGAGGAAGAGAAAAAGAAAGCTAATGCTGAATGCAATGTATCCGATATAGGCGCAAAATTTGCCAAAGGACCTTAATAAAATTTACAAACGGTCTACTGATCTACGGGTCGAATGCGAAAATCACCACCTTGGTGGAGCATGAAGCCGGATGCCTGTGGCGGAACAGAAAATAATTCAGCCAGAAAGAAACAAAAGAATAGAGTCAGCATCATCATTCGTTGGTTGAAGTCAACGCCGCGTGCAGTATAGCGATGATGAGCCAAAGATTAGTTTGTCAATCGCTGCATCGCTTTCCAGTAGTTGTGGCGTCAGTTCTCTCTGATGGATCATGACAGCTTCCAAGGCGAAAGTCCTTCCGATAACGGCGCGGCTTGCCCATTACGAGGTGTCAGGTGCAGTTGCCGCAGCATCACTAGCTAGCAGCAGTCCGCCCCAATTAAAATGGTCTTTTATCAGAATGTTCTGCATGTCTTCATTGATTTCGCTCCGGGAGTAGCAACTGCTGTGCTCCTCCCGAGGAACTGTGCACGACACTAGCTAGCAGAAGGATCGAGCATTGAAGTGTGCTGCTAGGAGCAAGTTTCAGTTGCCAGTTAGAATTTGTTAATCCGAAACTACAACTCGTCGTCCACTGAGTAGCTACGTGGGTTCTTCATCGACTTCCGAGGAATGGATAATGTGTGTTCGTTGCACTTTTTTCTGGGGCTGTCTCCATTGTGGCAAGCAGCATTGTCAGGACTGCTGTCTGCATTGCGGCAAGCAACATTAGCACCACTGCAGTCTGACTTCCACAGTCTGGTGCTGTGTGCATTGCAGCAAGCAGCGACAGCACCACTGCAGTCACTGCCTGCACCACCGCAGGCAGTGACTGCCAGGACGCAACCAATGTTTGTAATGACCTTTTTTGAAAAAGCAAGGCAATTTTGAAAAAGTGAGGCACCAGGAAGCGAGTTTTTTTAGTATAAATGAATCAGTACGTACTTCATGTTTGACGATTCGAACGAAACGAACGCCGATTTTCGAATGGTTCGGAAGCCTGATGATCCCTGCTTTTTGCGAAGCCTGCTTCACATCTGCAGTTCATTGCTGCATGTGACATCGTCACGGCTAGACAGAATTTGAGTGCCGCCTTCCTCTAAGAGGCCTCAAGTTCTTCTGTGTTCCAATTGATTCACAAGGACAAAATCTTCGGACGGAGGAGCATGTACAACACCCTACGGTTCGCATTAGTTTTTAGCTTCTGCCCCTAATCCTGCACAGGGCTAACCAGTGACTACTGTACTTCAACAACTAACATGTGTATGTATGTGTAGTTCGAGTACCTGAACATAGTACATACGGAAATGGCAGCTGCCGGTTGACTGATCCATGCAGTTTTGGTCGGCTAGTAGTTAGTAGATAGCTAATAGTACTAGCTAGTAGCTAGTAGTAGTGCTATCGAGAATGACTACTACTCCTCTTCTCATTCAATTGACGAAGCATCACAAAAATAAAGAAAGCTTCAGGACCATGAATAAAGACATCGGCAAGGACCACAACCATCGTGAACATGGCTGTCATTTGGAGCATACGGACGACCATGTAGACGACAGCACCTTCCATGACCAACTGGAGATGGACTCTCGTGGAAGAGTCTTTCCAATGGATCGTAACAGAAAGGAGCAAGAAAAAAGTCTCATGGGGTCATTCGGTGCTAGTGGTACTTCGGGTGGTACCAGTAGCAGCAGTGGTACAGATGAGGACGGAGCTTGTGTGGTGCTGGTAGACCAGGTGTCCGAGAGTCCCAATTCCAATACGAGTCCGAATGCCAGTACGGTCGAGACTAGCGCCACCACTAGTCGTCGTCGCACTACTACGACACATGCCGCCGTGAGTCGAGAGGAGGACGAAGCTATTGTCTTCCAAAAAATCATTGAGTCGGCTGCGCGAGCTTTGCCACACCCAAGCGATGAAGAACGGCTGCTCTCGTCCAGTGCTCCTTCCCTGCATCAAACTCAAGGTGACGATGTGAAGCAATCACTACAGCATCAGCAACGACAACACGAGGAACATCAACCAGGTGCCTATGCAGGAATTCCTGGAGGATCCTTTCATCGGCTCGAACATGAAGTGCCCTTTGCTTCACTGGTGGGGGTCGGAGTCGCCACGGAATCCTCTGGAGACGACGATGAGGTTCCTTTTGACGATACCGCTGACACGGATAGTTTCGTGTACACTGAGGAGGAACGTAATCCGGATTTGGAAACCGGCAACTTGGACAGTCACAACGAGGGTCCTGCTCTTGCTAATGGTGTTTCCTCGGACTTGGCCGTTGCTAATCCCGTAGACGACGAGGACGATGATTTACCAAGAGCTCAACAAATGGATAGTGAGGATAGGGAAGAATCACATGCCCGGGCCATCACGACACGAAAGCTGCTATTAGGACTGGGAGCGTCCATGGCGGCAAATGTGATCCTAGCTGTCATCTTTGGAGTCATGTTTGTTCTCCGAGGAAGCAACAGTGTTGGCGAAAATCCAACTATTGTGGCAGCAACGGTTCCTCCATCGTCAGTGAATTCGTCGGGGGCAACTACCAATAGTAGTACCTTGTCGCCCGTCAAAGAAAAAGTCACCTCGCTCCTTCAAAATTATACCCTGCAAGCCATCGAGGATGACCCGGAGTCACCTCAATCCAAGGCCTTTCGTTTCATTATGAATGACCCCAACTTGGAAAGCTACTTGGAAGACGACGACGAGGGCGATTGGAGAATCCAACAACGCTTTGCGTTGGCCGCCTTTTACTATGCCACCGACGGCGACAATTGGAAAGACCATACAGGATGGCTGGACTATGAGTTGCATGAATGCAAGTGGAGCACACAACCCGCCACGTTTTTAGGCATGGATTATAATGTCACGACCAATTCGTTTTACTATGTCCAGACTATTCCGCTCTCCAACTACTCCAATTCATGCGAGGAGGAAGATTTGGACCATATCCAAAACGGAAAGTACATGTATATATCCCAATGGGCGAATGGGATCAGCGGTGAGCTCCCACCCGAATTGTTCATGTACTTGCCATTGCTTGAGAGCCTCAACCTGGCAGGGGTACCTTCCATATGGGACGACGAGAGCGGAGAATTTGTTCAAAAATCGGGGATCACTGGAACGCTGCCATCCGAGATTGGGATGTGCACTGAGCTCGCAATGCTCTCTATTGTCAACAGTCGATTGACCGGATCTCTCCCGTCGGCCTTGTGGCAATTGCCATCCCTCGTGTACTTGGGCATGAATTACAATTTTGACTTGTCAGGGACTATCGCTTCCGAGCTAGGGTTGATGACCAACATGCAGTTTCTGGACGTCTCTAACAATCAAATCACAGGAACCATCCCTTCCGAACTAGGACTGCTGGAACACCTGACCTTTTTGAACCTGTGGGAAAATGACCTATCAGGATCTATTCCAACTTGGGTTGGGCAACTATCATCTGTGGAGTATGTGTTACTGATGGGCAACCAACTTTCTGGACAAATGCCTGCGACTCTCGCACAACTGTCCACCTTGATGTGGCTTGATGTTTCTGACAACCAAATCTCAGGAACGATTCCGTCCGAACTGGCAATGTTGCCAAGCCTACAAGTTCTGGATCTCCATGTAAATAAACTCACTGGAACAGTTCCCGCACAGCTTGGGCAATTGGCAGTCAATGGCTCTTTGAGTATGATCGACATTCAAAACAACAACATGTCGGGGATTCTTTCGGATGATCTGTGTTTCATGGAATGGGGGCCAATAAGTTTTGATTGCAATTGGGCTCTTTGCGGATGTGGCTGCGCTTGTGGTACAAATAGCACAACCAACGAAACAATGGCAACGAACAAAGTGTTGTAACAGAACTGGGTTCATGGTGACCACAAAAATACCAATGTCCTATCCGACTGCCACCAGGCCGGCTTGCACAATGCCTTTCTAAGTTTCATTTTAAAAGTAATCGATGTCAATTGTTTCTACTTCTCTTCGCTTTTCTTTTGGCTGCTAGCTAGTGCTTTTTTGAGCCACTGCTTGCGAAAATGTAGATGCCATGAGCGCTGGCACCGCAACCACAATCACTTTTACTCCGTTTGAGGACTCATTTGGAAGGTTGTGATGAGGGGCCCCGCCGTGGGTGCCTTTGCCCCACCTGCTCTGCGCCAGTGCACACCGCACCAGCAGCCACAGCACAGGCTGGCACCAGTGTCACATGAAACCACTCTGATCCTCAGGTGCCCCCCAAAAACATTGCAGCCAAATCTTGTGGTTTTTGATCAGCAGGTTAGGGGGTGGTGTTGCCTTTTGTTCAATGGATTGTTTTGAAAAACTTTCTTTTTTGTCTGAGAGGATTCCCAGTTCCACTTTGTTGTGCAGCAGTTGCAACCCTTGTTCTTTGATTCATGTCAGTTTCTCTCATGACGCTTCTTTAGCATTCTTGGTTAGGTGGCATCCTGCTCACTTGCAGCAGTTGGATTTTGACGCTGTTCTGAAGGAGTTGGTTTTGTCAGTTGGGATTGCTACCAGGTTGTCATGTTTTCTCAGATTTGGTTGTGTTTGTTTTTGCGTCCCTTGGTTTCAATTTTGTCAGGTGCTTGTTTGATCAATTCCTCTTGTCGGAGGTGTCTTTCAGTTTCATCATCTGCTCTGGGGGCGGACAGACCAATCTTGGCAGGTTCAAGATTGGGTCTCAGTCCAGGGTTGTGTGGTCGTTGTGCTTGTTCTTCTTCTTGTGCGTTGTTGCCAGCATTTCCATTGCTTTGGTTTTCTTCATCTTTGTCTTCTTGCAGCAGCTTGAAATGGACTTTCCCTCTGTGGAGTCCATTGATCAGATCTGCAGTGATGCCTTTTCCCATTGTTTCTGGGACAAATTCATCAATGGTTCCACCCACCAAACATTCCACCACATTGTCCAACAGAGTGCATGTCCATCTTTTGTAGCTTTGGAGAGATTTGCCATTGTGGTGGCGTTGGTTGTGCCCTTCAGGTTCAGCATCATTTGTAGCATCGTTGCTCACATTGATTGAATTTCCATTTCCATTTTTGATTCCAACATTTTTTTGGTTGACTGTTGTGGGTTTGCAACAGACGAGGGGATCTTTGAGGTTTTGTGGCATTTGTGTCAGTTTGACATTCAACAGGTTGCAGCAGGGACTTTGATTTAGAATTGGAGATCAATGACAGAGTCAAAATTGTGTGTCCGTGAAAAATTGCTTTGGTTTTTGATGTTGTTCAATTTTTTACAAGTGATGATTGTTTGTCTCTTGTTTCATTTCTTGTTTGGTCTTCAAATTTGTTTTGCTGGTTAACGAAAAAAAGGTGCTGAAGTTGAGCCATGTGGTGAATCTATGACAAACTGCACAAGAAAAAGTCTGTCCTTTGTGACAGTGAGGGACGGGGGTCACTCGTTGAGAAAGGGGGATTCTTTGACATAAAAAAAATGCACAAAAAATCAAAATCAAGCAAAAATGTGCTTGTGGTGCCATGTTGCTAAGAAAGAGAAGCTTTCCCTTGAACCTCTCCACATGCTGCAATGTTGTGATTGAGTTCCCTCACAGTTGGGGATTTGAAATTCCAAAGGGTTGTGGCTTGAAATTCGCATGCACTCAACTGATTTTGTTGGGGACTTTGATGGGTGTCTCTGTTGTTCTTGATTGTTGTTCCCTGGGCACCTCTGTGGTTTGAATGCCTGGGAATGCATGTTGTGTTTCATTTGACAGAAATCAATCTTCCAACCAATTTGTTTTGCAACAAGACAAAGAAGGAAAGTGTTTTTGTCACCATGCCCAGCTCCTGTTCCAAAAGAATGATTTTCACAAAGTCTCACAAATGGTTTGACTTTTGCAATCACTGGGAAGGTGGCAACCAGCATGGCATGTGAAAATCTTCATGCTGAACAGCAATGAGAGACTGATTTGTGGCAAATCATTGGAGTTTTTTCTAAAGCTGGAGCTCTGAAAAAATCTCAATCACGAACGTGCACCAATTGCCAATTTGCATTGGTGACTGGGAAGAGATTCCTTGATGATCTGCTATTTTGAAGTTGAGTTTGAACAATGATGACATGAACCTCACAATGAGTTGGTCAAATGATTGCAATTTCTTCATTTTTTTTGCATCTGTTGCATGACAACAAATGAGATTGTCAAAGATGATCCCAGGAAACTGTGTTGCAGAATGCAGAAATCCAATTGCTTCTTTTTTGTCATTTTCCATTTGCCATAGAAAAATGTGCCAACAAAGACAGCGTGTCCGGGTCAATGCAAGAGCAAAATGTTTTGGGTGCACGTTTTGCTTTCAAGGATGGTCACAATGCATCATGCACAACAAGTTCAAATTTTTCTTTGCATTCACAACAAATTATAATTTCCAACATGTTTGCATGCATCGTTGTTCAAAGTGACTTTTTAGCATGGACATCTGATTGATGCATCCACTGCAACACAGATTTGACTTGGATTCTCTGTGTTCTGGTCATGCAAAACATTGTCTTTCCATGTTCATGGACAAATGCCTGCAGAGATCATCTTTGAGCTTGTCCATGTTGTTTCTTCATTTCTCTACACACAAGTATGACTCTGCTTGGTGGTCAGTGTGTTGGGTGTCTGGAGAGGCAGCCTTGTTGGTTGGGGCAATGTGGTGGCAATGTAAGTGACCATGTTGTGTTTCACCAGCTGCTTCATTCATTGAAAATCGTTGTGATTGTTGGTGCGCCCTATCCCTACCTGGTACAGTAACCAGTCGTTCTGAAGACACGACGCTGAAAGATAGAGGTCGTGTGCGTTCTTAGAAAGAGGTCAATAATGAGAAAAGTAGCGCATCTGATCGGTTGAAGTCACGTTTCATAGAGCGATACCTAGTGGATGACGTTTTCTACCTAGCGAAAGTGACTCAAAGACTGCATGACTTGCATTTAAGAATGTCATCTCGTGCAGTACTACGTGTACGTGTAGCATGACTAAGACATGCCCAACGAAAGATCTTTGCTTCATTTTTCTGCCTGAAACGTGCTAAATGTCTATAAAACACCCCCAATGAGAAATCTCAACCGGTTCGAGGAAAGCAGGATGCCAGCTTGCATGAATTTACCCAGCGATAATGTTCATTGAAAGCTCCCCAACCAACAATCTAGCCGTCCCCAAGAATGCCACTCGTACAGTAAGGTGAAAGCGTAGGATCTTTCTCATATCACGTAACCCTTAATCTGGATATCTTGCTGGGTTGCTACTGGCGCAATTGCTGCCGCCAAAGAAGTAGTACTACTATTAGTGGTTGTGTTGCATCTTCTACTTGATCAACACTCTGAACATCTTCTTGCTGCACTCGGGCAAAATAAAGACACTGATAACGTATATCGATCCGCCGCAGTAGTAATAAAGTCAATAACTGTCAAAAAACATTCACCAACAACAAGATGAAGCAACAACACGGTCCTTCTTCCTGGCGGTCGCTTGGCCTTGGCCTTGCACTCGTGGCGGCGCTGTTATTGGCAGGTAAGTTACAATATCGTACTCTACTACTAGCCGGTAATTTTCTACGGTAGTAGCTGCTAGTAGTTATGTCAGTCCAAGTTGAGGAAAGGTGTTACTCATCACGCTAACTTCCCCCCCCACACCCACACACTACTACTGAATAATCATCACATCTTACTGTGTATTCTTATAGATCGTGCCGTCTTGGCTTCGTACATTACCATGAGTAACGTCCGTGGAGATGTCAACCAAGGCGATTGTTATTCCATTGAACGAACCTTTCAAGGCGATTTTGCCGATGCCACGACGGGTTGTGTCCCCCAAGAAATCAATTACGTCTATTACAATGGTGGCTGGGACGCTGAGTACAACTATGACACGGGATATCCACAAGAAGTCTACGCTCGCGTCAAGATTAGCATTACTTCGTCTTGCAGTGATCCCATCGATAATCCCGACAGCTGTGAAATTACCGTCGAAGGCGTGGGCACCTGCAATTCGTGCACGTATGAGGGTGGCCAAGACAAGGTCACCATGGCGGATTGTTCCAATTTGGCGGGTGTCTTTCCGTCGGGGACCACACCTTCCGTTTTATTTGAATACGATGGCGACTCCAATCCTTATGACCTTCAATTCTTTCCGTTGGTCTATGATGAAGATCGATGCAATCATCCCGCTCTGAACATAGGCGCCATTTCCCAGGAGCCCTACTATCCCTCTTCGGTTCCATCTGGGGAAGCTCCTTCTCCCAATCCATATGACAGTTCCTACACGGAACTCCCCTACACATCCTATCCTACGTCGATTCCATCAGGTGAAGCTCCTTCTCCAATTCCATATGACAGTTCGTACACGGAACTCCCGTACAAGTCATTCCCTACGTCCATTCCATCCAAGGAAGCTCCCTCCCAACAGCCCTACACGGAAGTACCTTACACATCATTCCCTACTTCGATTCCATCGGGTGAAGCTCCCTCACAAAAGCCCTATGAAAGCTCCTACACGGAACTACCGCAGACGTCATTCCCTACTTCGATTCCATCAGGTGAAGCACCAACAACTGTGCCATCATCGGTGGAAACATTTGTTCCTACTGGAGGTGGGACAGTAGACCCTTTTTATGATGTGGAGGTGGATGTGCAAGATGCCTGTTTGGAGGGCTATGTTATGGCTACTGTCAAAGATAAGCAAGGCAATGCTATGGTGGGGGTAGAGGTTGGTGTCCTTCTGGCTGGTGTCAAATCTTATGAGGGCGGCGGAGTGACGGACGACGAAGGCCAGTATATGTATACTTTCACAGTAGACCCAGCAGAAACCAATTTTGGAGAAGACTTGTGGTGCTCCATCGCGGTTGACAATCCTGGGCTGACCTATGATCAACAAGTCCCATGTGGGGTCAAAGTTTGCAAAGACTACACTGGCGGCAGTGGAGCTGCATCCTCGGTGCCTACCATAGCTGGTCCTTCTTCAGTTCCATCGGGTGGGGCCCCATCCATGATTCCTTGGAGCTCCTATAGTGAGACTCCATCCATTGCTGGACCCAGCTCGGTTCCCTCAGTGATCGGTACTGGTACCACCGTGCCCTCTTCTTTTGCTACTTGGGGCCCACCTACCACTGTTCCCAGTGGAGTTGGGACCGGAAGTGGAACTGTCGACCCATTCTATGATGTGTCGGTAGATGTCCAAGACGCCTGTTTGGATGGCTATGTCTTAGCTACAGTCAAAGACTCAAGTGGGAGTGCAGTAGTGGGGGTAGATGTTGGTTTCCTTCTGGCCGGCGTCAAATCCTATGAAGGAGGTGGAAAGACAGACGAGGAAGGCCAGTACATGTTTACTTTCACTGTAGACCCAGCGGAAGCCTCTTCTGGCGAAGCTCTGTGGTGCTCCATTGCGGTTGAGAATCCTGCCATGCCTAATGGGGAGCATCAACAAGTGCCATGCAGTGTTCAAGTCTGCAAAGACTACACTGGTATCAGTGGAGTTACTTCCTACGCACCCTCCATAGCGGGCCCTTCTTCGGTTCCATCTGGTGGAGCTCCATCCATGATCCCTTGGAGCTCCTATAGTGAGTACCCATTGTCCTTTCAAACTGGGGGGCCCACTTCTTCCTACACAAAGGTCCCACCTACAACGGTTCCCACCTCTTTAGGAACTGACAACCCTTACTTTGATGTGTCAGTGGAAGCAGAAGATGCCTGTTTGGATGGTTCTTTGACTATTACAGTAAAGGACTCTGATGGGAATCCTGTGATGGGGGTTGATGTTGGCATTCTTCTATCAGGGGTAGAGTCTTATGAAGGAGGGGGCTTGACTGATGAGGATGGCCAATTCTTCTTCTCTTTCATTGCAGACCCTATCGATGCGACTGGTGACGCTCTATGGTGCTCTATTGCTGTTGAGAATCCAGGTCTGCCTCAAGACCAACAAGTCCCATGCGCTGTCGCAGTCTGCAGTGGGGGATACGTTGTGTCACAACGGCCATCAAGCGTATCTGCCTCAGCTTTGCCCACCATGGCCGGACCAACGGGAGTGCCAGATACTTCTGAACCCACCCTTGCTGGTCCCACTGAGCTACCATACTCATCTGTACCCACCATGAGCCAGGGCATTACTGCACCACCCACAGGTGGTCCCACTGCTTCCGACACAGAGGTCCCGCCCACAACTGTTCCGACATCTGCAGTTAGTGATACCAAGCTCGGCGGTACATTTACTGTGGACGATGTGGTATCGACGTATACGCTCAGGGTTGGGTTGGACATCTACTTGTTTTTCTTCAAAGACGAAGGAAGTCGGCCCGACTTCTACGCTGTTGACCAATTTGCCACAAATACCGCTGAGTTCTACGAGTCCGTTCTGATGAGTGATTCTTCCTTTTCAGACTTCCTACTGAATGTAACTTTGGACGATATCAAGGTGGAGTACTCGGCGGATTCGCCCGACGAAGCCAAAGTCACAATGATGGCCAACATCATCTTGGACCCGGCAACCACTGTAACATCGCATCAAGCAGCCGCGGTGATGTCAGAAACAAATCTAAACAAGTATATTGGACACTATGTTCGATTCAACCCGGCCGGTGGCAAAACGGACTTGAATGGCGTCAAGAGAGTCAAAGTCGTTGTAAAAGATTTCTACACAGGCAGTGGAGCCGGAGCTCAATAACTACCTAGAAAAGAATTATTATAGATGCCAATTAATTATTTGTATCGGTTTTGGACGTCTTGCTATCCAGCTCACGTAGAAAGATCCAGCTACATTTTCTATTTTAGTAGCGCGCATAGGACTCGGGCGCCTACGACTAGTTGATGGAAAGAAATCCAAACAAGAAATCCTGCATCGCGGGCTTGCTACCACTTGTTGCCGCTAATAGCTACAGTACGGGCCTCCGTCCTCTCTCTGGCACCCCTGCCAGGCACTCGGTTAGCCATTTAGCTAGCTACTCGCTATTGACGAGTAGCTAGTAACTAGCTAGACAGCTATGGAGTTGCTACTAGCTAGCTTCGTAGCTTCGCGGGTCTACTAGCAAGCTAGCTAGCAGCAGCATCACTCACCACACGTGGCTAGCAATAGCGACCTACCTCCGCCCCTATGCCAACCACCCAAAAACCCACCAACCAACCCAGCTAGGTAGCCACTGCTGGTAGCTATGGCCTACTTGAGTAGCTACCTACATGGTTTCGTGAAGCTAAAAGCTTCAGTAACTGGCTTGTTGTCGCTGCCACCCAAGGTCAAATGTTGAGCATGCCAGATGGATTCTCCAGATTCGATCGTCTGGCAAGCTCGCTAGAGTAGGTAGCTACTAGCTCGCTAGCTACTAAACTCAGTCAACCACCAAGTCGATATTGGCTACCAGTTAGAAGCACAGATGGTAGCTTGTGGAAGGAACTAAAACGAGTTGGTAGGAGTGATGACCGGTGTTACCATTACAGAATCGCTTGACATAGATTCCTCAACACGAATAACAGTACTACGTAGATGCGTGACATCCAAAAGTAGATTCGGATGTCCACCGGCGCGCCATGCCAACCAACTCGTGCCAACTGCGTTCAAATTGTGAGACCACGTACGAATGGATTTTATTTTGAAGGAGCGGAGCGTGCTCTTGGCGATTCATGCCATTTCGATTTTTTGGTTTACGGTATTATGGATAGCGCCTGCAGACCCTCAACGCTGAGTTTCATGTCACAAGAAACAAACTTCATACCACCAAAGACACACTTACATCTACTTAAAACAAGTATGCTAACTCAACGGTCTTCAGAAAAATCTCACACCATGACCAGGTTAGATTCGTCCTACCAGTACATGAAAGCGATGAAAGGTGGATCAGCGCTGGTGAAAGATTTGGGGGTACCTCTACTGCTGTAGCTAGCAGCTCTCGTACCAAATAGTTAGTACTAGCTAGTAGTAGGTAGGTAGCTATGTTTGGCTGCTCGGAAGCAAGTGATATGTGCACCAACCACCAAGGATACATAGGACTACTAGCTAGCTAGTACAGGTAACTAGGGGATCTAGTACTGATAGGATACACTTCCGTGGAAGCAAGAGTAAGGATGGACTCTCATCAATATTAGTGTATTGCTCGTGCATAATGTTCACGACAGGAGCAAGATTCATTCAGCAGGAAGATTCATTGAATCGTTAAGCTTCCCCGCACCTACAAAGTCTTGAGATTGCTCTCACTTTTGGAAGCTCTTGATGTCCTTTGTTCACAAGAATAAACTAACTAAAGCCTTGCTAGTTGATCAAGGACATAAACAAGATGGATCGACCAGCAGCCAAGACTTCTAGGAGCAGCAACAAGAGAAGGGCTGATGGATCCTTACTGCCGGTAGCCTCCACCCACACTAAGACAGAGCCCACGAGGAGCTCTGACAGACAAATCACAGCAGGTGGGGCACATCGCACTGCTCCCGCCAAAATGGAATCCTTTGGGGATGTCAACCTGGAAACCTCCAAATCCACGGTGCTGAATTGGTGGGATCCTGAAGCGTCGATTGAATGTATCGCATGTGCTAGTGGTGCTAGCGGTGACTATGCCGATGTCAGTCTCCACCAAAATCAAGACGGCAAAATATCATCGTCCTTAGGGGCAGACAGAGAAAGCAGCAGCTCTTCTGAAGAAAATGACGACAAAGAGGCCCCCAATCAGGGACTTACCCGGACGGTACTCAGTGTTCTCAGGATGAACAAAGGTGTCCATCTGTTGGTAGATCCCAGCAGTGGATTGCCTTTTGACGATGACATATCAATAGCATCCACATCAACTGCAGCTCAAGTGGACAAGCACAGTACCAGTAAGGGTCCTAACAGCAGTAGCGCTGCCAGCAGAAACAAACGCAATGAAAGCAGAACGCGGCCTCTGAACGCCGCCAAAATGAATACCCGGGGCAGTATCGCTGATATAAATCATATAGACGAAGATGATCTGATAGAAAAGCTTCAAAAACGGCCCAACAAGTCACGAGCAATTTCTCGATCGACGGCTGCCACTGCCAACAATTCATCTACCTGTTCTCTTACTTCGGATGAACGACAAAAGCGAAAACAACAACAGAAAGAATGCAACGGGAATAGAAGAAATGGTTGTCTTAGTCTCGCGGCAAAATGGGAAGGATGCGTCAAACGCATTGGCGATGCCATTGCCCAAGTACTCACGGCCCTGGCGTTGGTGGCCGCACGGAATCCCTATCCATGTATACTCTTCACGATCGTCCTTTCTTTTGTTATGGTAGCCATGGGCCTCAAAACCAATTTCTACCTTGTCTTGAGCAATTTTGAGTTGTGGCCACCCAAAACAAGTCCCAGTGTCGAACAAACCAATTGGTATTACTATCAATCCGATTACAGCTACGAGTATCGCTATATTGACATGGTCGTACATGCTCAAGGCAACAACGTGTTGACAGTCGACGGGGTGAGTCACGTCATGGACGCCATGAACGTTATTCAAAGCATGCCAAATTATCAAGATGGATGTCACTGGGCCAAAGTCATAGGCGATTCCAATCGTGTCGGACAATGCCATGTTTATAGCGTGACAAACTTTTGGAATCATTCCTGGTCCACGTGGCACGAACAATCGACCACACTCACCGACCAGGATATCCTTCAAGCCGTGTCGGTCTCTCATTATCCGACCACGGGAATGGCCGTGGATATATCACGCATATTGGGGAATATCCGATATGATACCACAACGACGACGAATACTTCAACTGCATTGACGGGAGCACAATCCTTTTTGATTGAGTTTGATTTGCCATGGAGTGGCCAGACTCCCGACTTTGAATTGGAGGCACTGACGCGTCTCTTTGAGCTGCAGGAAGAATGGGAGTCCGACACGACCAATATCTTTCGTTTGGAAGTAAACGCCTATCGTTCTTACGAAGATGAGTTTTTACGAGCCATTTTGGTCGACTTGCCCTTATTGCCAGCCGTATTTGGTATTATGGTACTCTTTTGCTGTCTGGTGTTTTGGAGATACGACAAAGTACACTCCCGTAGTCTCTTGGGGGTCGGAGCGGTTGTGACGATTGTACTTTCCATCATGACCAGTCACGGATTACTGTTCCTGTGCGGCATTCCCTTTACCACAAGTACTACCATGCTTCCATTTTTGATGTTTGGTAAGTCAAAACGGAAACGAAGCTATATGTGTTGCCTCTATTAGCCGTTTCATTCATACTCAGGATGTACTTATGTTGTATGCTAACCATTATCGGCTTTTAATTCAAAAGGAATTGGATTGGACGATGCGTTTATCATTATTGGCAGCTACAACCGAACTCAAGGTGCCGATATCCTGAAACGAATTGAGACAACCATGAAAGATATTAGCTTGAGTATTTGCATCACAACCTTGACGTCGGCACTTGCTTTTGGCTTGGGGGCGTTCTCAGAGATTCCTTCTGTCCGATGGCTCTGCCTATATGCTTTTCCCAGTGTACTGATTGATTTTGCTTACCAAATTACCTTCTTCATTGCTCTGCTTGTCTTGGACGAGCGGCGGATACAAGCGGGTAGGATGGACTGCTGCATCTGCGTACGGGCACAATTCTTAGACGACGAAGTTGCTTACCAAGAAAAAGGAGGCGTACCAGTGGTATTAGACGAGGAAGAAGAAAGCGCTTTAAGCTCCAATAGTAAAGATCCAAGGGTACCAGAGACGATTAATCTTCATTGGTCGGATCGATTCATGATATGGTATGCGGACAAGCTACTGCGGCCCAAAGTTCAAATAGCAGTCTTGATTGGATTTGTATCGCTGCTAGGAGTGTCCCTTTACTATACAACTCAGCTGACGCAGTTCTTTGATTTGAATGATATGGTGCCACAAGACTCCTACCTGAAGGGCTACTTTACTTCTCTCTCAAAGTATGCCAAGAATAGGACAGGACTACCATCTTATGCCTTCTTCCGAAATATAGATCATTCAGATCCGGCTATGCGGGAGCAAATGGTAGAATTTGTGGATCAGCTTGTGAAAAGTGGCTCCATCGTGTCACCGCCCACACACTTTTGGATCAACGACTTCAACAACTTTATTGCAAGCAACACTAACATGACATTTGCTGGGCAAGGTGGAAATGAAACTTTCTATGATCAAGTGGCAGCATTTTTACAGGAGCCTCTCTACAATGAGCTGTATCATGACCACATCATCCTCAACTCAAAGACGGGATACATTCTGGATTCTCGCTGTGAGATTTACGTCAATGTTGACATCGGCGATGCAAAGGGTGGAATTGATGCCTTGGAACGTCTGCGTAGTGTCTCCATGGCACAACCCATCAATGAGAATGTGGACCATAGCGAATGGAAGATGTTTACCTACCAAGACATGTACAATCTTTGGGAATTCTATTCGGCAGTCATATCTGAGCTGTCCTTCTCTACTGTGGTTGGGGTGGTGGCAGTCTGCATGGTGGGCTTTCTTTTGATTCCGCATTGGACAGCTGTCTTGTATATGGCTCCTTTGATCATTTGTCTGTACATTGATATGCTTGGTGAGTCATAATTTGATCAACAGGCCGCAGCAGTGAGATTGTTTTTCGTTTTGCTACGGAACACATGATGACTTACTTGTCCACTTGTCCAATTGATAAAACAACAGGCTACATAAGCTATTCCGGTATCAATGTGAATGCTATTAGCTATGTTCAACTCGTAATGAGCATTGGCCTGATGGTTGATTTCATCATGCACGTGTTGATGCGGTATTATGAAGTTGAAGGGAACCGGCGCGAGAAGGTACAACAGACGCTACAAACAATGGGTTCCTCTATATTTGTTGGGGGGCTTTCTTCACTCTTGGGTGTCAGTTTGTTGTATTTTAGTCAAAGCCAGATCCTTCGGCTGGTTTTTGTTGCCATTGTGGGTCTTGTTGTGTTGGGCATTACCCATGGCTTAGTGTTTCTACCAGTTATTTTGTCATTAATTGGCCCGGAATAACAACTTAAAAAAACTAAATATCAGTTTTACTTCACACTAGTCCAGCCCGGAATGACACCTTGAAAACACCATCACCATGCACCAAGATCTCATTGCAGCGATCCACAATGCTCGAATCATTAAGAAGCAGAAGCTCCAAAGTCACCGACAGGACAACTGGTAGAACCACTTGCGCTTGAAGAGCAGAAACAAGGATGGAGATTGCCAAGGGCAAAGCAAACCAGCGCCATCAAAGCGGAGAAGCAATTGCATCAAGATCATTCCATCTCTGGTGGAAGATGGCTGAGTTGAGAGTCTGAGATGGAATCCAAGTGAACACCCGGTGTGTTGCTGTGCAAGGTTGAGCGCACAACCAACAAGGTTGTGTTTCGGTGTTTGTTGGAACACGGTTCCGCGTTTGAGGAAGCTCAAAATCATGCTGGCCGGCGTCTTTCCGTTCAAATCGGTCAATGTTCAAACACGCAGCGGTGGCAGGTTTTGAATCGTTGAAATTCATTTCAAATGCAGCAATGTTGAAAGACGACCATCAATTCAAAGCAGATCATGATGCAGCATGCAACAGATCACAGTGACACAGTGACAAATTGACATGAATGACAATGTGCAGCAAGTTCTGCAATGACACCATCTGCATGATTGGCAATTCTTGTCCAAAGATTGGAAGAAAGCCAGACATTGCCAATTGTCCACAATCATTGTCAACATTCATTTTTCAAATGGTTTCCTCTGGAGGATCATCTTTGCATGGATGCAACGTGCTCAGCTGAAGAAACAGAAGAAGCGCACCAAATGTTCCCAGACCGCGAGAGCAGGCGGCAGTGCATGCAAGCGTGGATTTGAACAGTGCGTCCAGCTTGCTTGCATGTGCTTGACTCGCAAAAAGAAGATTCTTTGCTGTTTGAAAGAAAAGAGTTTCTTGGTTTCGAAAGAGAAGAACACATGCTTCCGTTTCTCGACAACATGAGAAAATAACGCATTCTTCCATTTCTCAGCATTGCAAGTGAAGAACACATTCTTTTGTTTCTCGACATTGTGGGAGAACAACATGCTTCCGGGAAAAAAAGAAGCCAGAAAAAGAATTGTGGTGTCACATTGGAACAACTGTTGATTGAGAGGCATCTCGTCGTTGATCATTTCCACACAGTCACCCTCTTGAATTGCATCAATGTGTGATCTTTGACAGAAGCCATCAATCACAGCTTGCATGTCTGGGGCCAATGCAAACTTCTCCAAGCATTTTGCAAGAGGTTTCCTGATGCAAAGCCCATTCATTTCTTCAGCATGTGAAAGCATGACGTGTGCCCAATTCTGAGCATGATGTCATTCGTTGACAAGCATTTGTTTTGTGGTGTGACCTTGTGGCTTGTGCCCAGCAGCTCTTGAATTGCCTGCTGCCCACTGACAGCTGCGTTGCCTTCATCTTCAAGAACCATTCAACTTTGTTTGTGCTCATTGAGGCTCGGAACTGACAATCCTTCACAGGCACCACATCAAAGGTTTGAGGAAAAATTGTTTGTTCTCATGTTTCACAAGCAATGATTTGGTTTGCTTCACTGTGCAAACCCATGCAGTTGTGCCATGTTCAGGAGTGCAATCAAACAGTTGTTCTCGTAGAAGAACTGTGATGCTTTGCAAGAAAACTTGGGACCCATTTGCTTGACCACCAGGGACATCTTGTTTTCTGGGCAACTGACAGGAACAGATCACATGAGCAAAATTTCGACCACATCTTTTTTGCTGTGCCTCACATTGTCTCACAATGGCCCCGAAACACGCGGCCCTGCCTCACATTCCATGTTGACACAAAGCCCTCCAAATTGGATGTTGTTGTCAAGGTTGCAACGTCAGCATTGTCATGACAGCCACACTCATTCGTGTCATTGTCACGAATCTCACCAAAAGAAGGGTTGTGCATCATTCCAGGAAGAAGATCCGGATCTTTGTCAGACAAGTCAGTTGATGTGTTGAACTGTTGAGCAAGGATGTCTTCATCATTTCTTGATTCTTCAGGTTCCTTGCCTTCTTCATCATGCACATCATCATCTTTCTCATCACAAGGTTCACCATCAGGACTGAATGGCTTTGTCATGCTCTGAAGCGCAACTCTCTCAAATTTGCATCTGAAGCTGCCATGGTGCACGTTTTGAATGTGTTTCATTTTTTATGTTTGCCACAAATCAAGATTTCTGAAGGTGCAACTTATGCCATTGATTGGTTTGATTTGGTCTGAACTAGCAGATGCTTGAACAGAACCAAATTGTTTTCACTGTTGTGAAAGGCACTCCATGTCTCTTTTTTGGGGCGAATGTGGGTCGAAAACCACAGTTATTCAGTAACGTAACAAATCACCATGCCAGTGACTCAGTGGATTGTTCACCGGTACCATTTATCATGGTTGTACAGAAACTTGTGAGTCGCGTTTTGTAAGATTTTTAAATTCCTAATCAGCCGAGTGGGTGAAAAACACTCACAATCTGCCTCGCAATCCGCAAAACGACAACAAAAACAGCTCGAACACTGCCGTACTCGTACGTGCACACACTATTCAACATGTTATTGACGACACAATTTACCGGTAAGCACAACCAAAGGCTGCACTTCTATCTAAGAGACAACATCTAATATCATTTGCTATCTTTAGGGGAAGTCGCCACCCTCATGATCAAATTCTTCTATTTGGCAATACCAGGTACAGACTCCTGGAAGCAAAACGTACACAGAATAGGCAAGACCGTCAGCCCCATCTCCACTTATTTGGAGGCTTCGAGACGATCCCGGCAACGGACAGGTGGGGGCGGGAACCGTGTCGTTATTGCCAAACAAGTTGTCCGACACATCAAAACCAGAAAGCAGCGAGCTCTCTGCCAGTGCAATGATCTGGGAGGGTACTGAACCAGATAATTGGTTACCAGTGGCATTGAAGGTGACCAAAGACCGCCAGACTTCTACGTCCGAGACGGAATCCAGGCTGCCACTCAGCAAGTTGTGTCCCAGAATCAAGTGTTCCAGGCGGCCATTCCGATTCCATAAATCCGGAGTAATTGCGCCAGTTAGCTGGTTGGATTTCAGCGCCAATGTCTGCAATTCGTTACCCAGAAATTTAGGAATGCTTCCTGTGAGGGCAGAATTAGTCCGGCATTGAACTCCAAAGGATCTTCCAGCATGCTCAAATCTACGGCGCTCGAAAAGGAAAACTTGGGAATGCGGCCCGTCAGCTGGTTGTTGGCCAACGACAAGAAACGGAGGCGTGCATTGGACGCAAGTTCCGAGGGGATACTAGAAGTCAAAGCATTTTCGCTCAACAGCAGCATTTGAAGTTGATCCAGATCCCCAAGCTCCCTTGGAATGGACCCCGTAAGTTGGGCATTTCTTAGGTCCATCGCCTCCATTTGCCGGCATTTTCCGAGCTCACTCGGGATAGGCCCATTCAAATTGTTTCCTTGCAAGGTAAGCCAGGTAAGCCAGGTAAGCTTGTCCATGGTTCCTAGCATGGTAGGAATTGTTCCTGTCAGTTGATTACCACCCAAAAACAAAGCGCTGTTGAATCGAGGGATCATAAACCGCACCAACTCGGAACCCAATTTGAAAAACAAGTAGTCGAGAAAGTCTTCATGAGGCTTGTAGTCTCGTTGGGTTTGTAGGTCGGCTAGCTCTGTGGGAATCGTGTCTGACGCATACGTTAAGCGAGGAAGGAAACATTGTTTGAGAAAGGCACACGTGACTCAGTCCTACATATCCACTTGACTGCGTCATGTTTTTTTCATTATGACAATTTGTTATCACGACATACCTGTCAGTTTGTTGTATCCAAAGTCCGCATAAATCAGAGAGGACATTACACCAAACTCAGTGGGAATTGGTCCTAGTAGAAAGAAAAAAAACACGGTTAGCGAGTGAAAGAGGTTTGTCTCGCAATTTTTTTCCACTTCCTGTATTTACCTGCCACCTGGTTATCTTCCAATCTCATGAGAACCTGATTTGAAAGTAATCCCAGCTCCGTCGGGAAAGTGCCAGACAAATTGTTGCCGTCCATGATTGTGATCCACAAGTTCGAAATGGAACCAAGCTCAGACGGGATTTGCCCGGTGAGTTTATTTTGCAAATTGGAAAGTCCGATCAATGAAGAAAGGCGTCCAACTTCGCTTGGAATGCTTCCAGTGAGTACGTTAGAGAACATGGTAAAGAACCAAAGGGGCTCAATATCACCAATTTTGCTTGAGATGGATCCTGTAAGCTTGTTGCCAGCAAGATCAAGGGTGCGAAGTCCTGTGAGCAGATAGAGCTCCTCCGGTAAGGCCTCTACCAAATTGTTGTTAAATAACCAGACATGGCTCAAATCCTCACTCTCTTGGGGGAGAAGAGTGTATGGATCCAACCAGTCAGGATAAAAGTCATCGTCAAAAAGGGAACTTGTCAGGAAAAAACTTCGATACCAATCGTACTCATCCACATCATAGGACAACCAGTCCGCATTCGAATACCAACGTCCACCCCCCGTTGCATACTGCAACATACATAGCAGAGGCGGTCCATTTAAGAGGTACTAGTAAGAATGGCAAGCTGTTTCAGTCAAATCCTAGTGCAAGTAGGAAACATCTTTTCGGGTACTTACATAAAGTGCCGCGAGTGCGTGTTTCTGAATGATTCTCCAGTCTTTGTAATCTTTCAGGTAGGGATCCTTGACGACCCAAAGGAACGCGGCTGTCTGATATGTGGGTGACTCAAGATTGACGAGGTCAATCATTGGGAGAGAATAGTCTGGCATTAATGTCAACACATAGTCTTGGGCCGAGAGAATATCTTGTTCGAACTCCTGCCGGAGTGAGAGCTGTTGCACAGTCTCTGCTGTACGGCTGGCATGGATCTCTATCTGCTGCGAGGCGAGGTAACCAGCAAAGATTGCAACGGGAATCCCAACGAGACAGCAGAAACTGCAACATTCATAAACCCATAGTCGACGACAGAACATCTTGCGCTTGTAAGCCTTCTTTTCTTCAATTCGCTGTTCTATGTCGTCATTAAATTCTTCTGCCCGGGCGAGACCAAGATGTTCAATGTGTAAGTCTTCTTCTTCTTCAAACACAAGCCTGGCAATTGCCAATCCATCTTCAGTCACTTTCGGCAAGAACTTGGAATCTAGCGATTCCTTCTCCTTCGCATCAACGTCGTCAACTCCGAATTGCTTGGAGGGTGCATCGAAGCTATCCACTTTCAATTCCTTTGAGGGTGCATCGATACTATCCCGTTTCTGGCTCTTGGGCGATTTCTCCGTGCTATCCAAGCTGGCCGACCTGAGGGCACCGTAGAGTCTATCAAACCTGTCGACGGATTGATCCAGTTGCTCATCACCGACATCGAACGCACTGACATTGACGGAATTCGCCACTTTATCAGAGGCGTTGTAGTGCTTCTATATTTCTTCCTCTGTAACAGTTTGTTGTCCCTGCATCATTGGCGGTGGAAGAGATTCGCGGTGCATCTTCTGGCTTTCGCGAAAACTTCGGGAGGGGGTGTCACTGGAGCCACCCAACGTCCTATTGGTTGCATCCGGTACCACTGCCACTGAAGCTTCTGTTGTAGCTGTCGGCGACGATACAGATTGTGAGGATGCCGAGTGGTGTGATGATGCATCAAGGTTGTTGCTCCTTTATCTTTCACCCCTCGAGTTGTGTGATGACCTGTCAAGGCCGGTGCCCTTCCTTTCACCTAGTTTCGCGCGGGAAGGACCACCGACGACAGAAACAGCACCAGGTCTAGCTTCTGCATCCAATTCCTCTGTAACTGCAGCTTCTTCGGCTTTAGCTGCTTGGGAGGATGTGAGTTGTGAGGTTGCCGAGTGGTGTGATGACGCATCAAGGTTGCTACTATAACTCTTTCTTTCGCCTAGTTTCCTGCTCGAGTGATGCGATGACCTGTCCAGGCCATACTTTCCACCCTTTGCCTCAGAAGGAGCCCCCGAAACAGAAACAACGCCAGGTCTCACTACAGGTGCAGGTGCAGCTTCTGAGACATGAGGATCCGAAGTGGCTTTTTCCGTAATAGCAGCTGCCGAAGCAACCTGGGAGGGCGCGGAATGGGAAGAAGCCTGATCTAGACTGCCTTTCTTTCTCAAGCCTCGCTTTCCACGAGCCGGAGCACCGGCAACAGACACAGCACCAGGTAAAGAATTCATACTTTCATCGAGCATGCCACCATTCCTAGCACCTGCTACCGTTGCTTCACTGCTGTCCTCCATGGCAATGTTTCGTGCTGGTGTAATTCTGGCGCCCTCCTTTGATGCTGGTCTCCTCAATCCAGGTCCTGCTGCTGCCATGGAATGTGCTCCAGGCTTTTGACTCACTGCAGCGGCATCTGCCTGTGGTGTAATCCTGGCACCCTCTTTTGAGGTTGGTCTTCTCAATCCTGCGGATGCTACTGAAACCGAATGAGCGCCAGGCTTTTGGCTTACAGCTGCTACAGCTGCAGGGGGCGTAATCCTAGCCGCATCCTTCTCCGCCAAAGGGGCTCCTTTTCTACCTAATCCACGAGGAGTAGGGGCGGCTACTTTGAATTTTGTAACTTTAGGCGACGGATTTTCTTTCAGCGCCTTTGGCATGGGAACTGCAGCGATGGCCGTATCCATCACTTGCAACCAAGAAAGAGAAGAAACAGAAGAAAAACAGAAGGGTGAGAGGACTTTTTCTTTTAGACAAACACACAAAAGATACCATCGCTAAACCCTTCTTCCCGCAGAACTGAACTTACTCGAATTGCCCTTCTGGAATGCCATCTTTTTGGAAGCCAAAGGGTACATGGTGGTACTGGCACTCTATTACCCTGTAAATGCATATTCTTTATACACAGGTCTTAAATCAAAGTAACTACAGGTCCTACTTGAAGCAGAATAGCTTCTTTTCGACCCAGTCAATGTTGCACTTGGGAAATAAAGGCACGACAAATGAAAGGAAGCAAGAGTGTTATCTGCTCGAAGGACAAGCAGCAGCAGTTGGTTCTCATTGCCCTTGATTCACCAATAGGGCAATAGCATACCTAGTAGTATTCGTATTTGTTTAAGCACGAAGACTGAAGTGTGACGTAGTGGACCTAGTGGTGGGGGCCCCGGCTTCGACAAGGAACAGTTTCTGATTAAAGGGTGCCGAGTTGACAGGAGATATAGAATGATCTCTGAATAAGCCCCTGTCGTACTGGTACCTCGTCAGGGAACTACCGAATATAGGACGGCTAAAGATCCTGTACATTTCACTACTACTACTTTGCTCTTGCTACCGGCACGTCGTGCCAAGTCACTGGCTCACACGGACACAACCACAAGCCCAAGGATTTTGGGGTCCTGAGCCCACCACGCCGACAACGACAAGCACACAGACCGCCTGCCTCAAAAGGAGGAAAGGATTTCAATGGAAGGGGGCATGTTTTCTTCCAAAGGAACACTTCTTTTCCTTCATTTCTTTTTTCGATCTCTCACAGATCTGGCTGCACTCCAACGAACTGTCTTATATGTCACTGGAGGATTGGCTCTCAACAATCATCATGTCAACACAAAATTGTCAAATTGGTTTGTCTCGTGGTTGAAAAAACAGTTGTGTGGTCTCCAATTCTTGAGATCTAGACAAATTTTCAGTTCTCAGGGGTGCTCCATCAGAGTTCTAGAATTCAAACAGCAATCTACTCATTTTCATTAAAACGTAAACTACCAAGGGGACTCCACAAGTGGGACCCAAGATCACAATGAGTCGCAACTCTGCCATACTGCACCACGATGCTCCACGACGACTGCCGTGATCATCCGTCTACGCTATCGGTATTAAGAAGTGCTAGTTTGAGTTTCGCGTCCTGTATCACCCCTGCAAACACACATACGTTCCGGGTTATCAAGAACTGAGTGTGGTCACCTTTCGCACCCGTGTAAAGATCATTCTAGATGCCGACCCATGATCTATCTAAACAAAGGAAGTATCGAGCTACTAGTGGTGTTTATTTACTCTTGTAAAGTTTCTCGTAATGCTTTCTCTAGGAGAGGCAGTAATCGGCTGCGTTTTTTTAGCTCTCGCGGCAATACATGCTTATCTGTATCATGCCAGACTGCTTCAAGGACAGGGTCGGCTCGCCTCATTTTTTTGCGGCAGAAGTTATCCGCAATGTTGTCATGATGTGCAAGAATCGCATTTTCAAGGTACATTAGTTGGGCGACATCGGCAGGACTTCTTTTCGAAGAATGAACCAATATCTTAGCGGTGCTTTTCCAACACTGCTCTGCAATTATATTGGGCATCCTTGTCCGGATATGCTCAGGTAGACGCGTCCCTCCCACCCAAAAGCCCGACCTCGATTCACGGACTAAGTCGACCAATGGATTGAACACAACAACTTTGTCGCATTGAATCCGTCCGCACAAAGCCAAAATTGCCGTTGCGCCCATGCTGGATCCTACCAAAATCACCTTGTCATATTGCCTTGTCCTGATCAGGCGATTGATTTTTTCTTCGAGCTCGTCCCATCCCGTCCAGTTGTTATGACGGAGGGAATGAAATCTTTTTGCTTTGCTACTCTTTAGATAGAACGTAACAGAAGGATCTACAAGAAAGAGACAATCTGTACGATGCAAAACCCCGCATCTTTCTGCAGCCATGGAAAGCACAGTTTGAAACTCGGCACGTGGGAACCCTCCCGGTAGAAAAGTCGACCCAGCAAAGGATACCAAGAGTATTTTTGGCTCTTTACTCTTCTCCTCGATTACCTCATCAACATCTACGTGGCCGTCTTTTCCTACCGTTCCCCGCATGATGTTGTGGACAGGGACATGGCAGCTCCGCAGCTGGAAACGTTGCTTTTCAACATGATCGATCTGAATGCCGAGAAAGGCCAACCAGTAGACCAATCGGCCTTGAATGATTTGAAATAGGCGGCTTAGGCACATGTTGCTGGAATTTGTGTTGGAGATCGCTTTCACACAATTCTAAAGCACGATACAAACTGAGTCGTGCGAACAATCTGGATCTCGTCAGGACTGAATCTTTTCATGACTCAGCATGGATTTGTGACACTGTGGAGATCAGGTTGAAGGGAGGAGGGAGCTGTGAAGCCACTGCCAGAAAGCAACTTGAATCATTAACCTGACTGCATAGTGGATTTGTAATCTATTTGCTAATTGGCTTGGCTGACAAAAGCATCCGACTTTTTGACAGCATCCCTCCTCCGTGTTGACGGACCTTTGCACATTTCATGACAAATGGATGTGAAAATTTTCATGAATCCTGAAACACAACCATTGATCAACAACAGATGAGGAAAAGAGACTGTCTGCCTGATTTCTCAGCTTCTGTGAGGCTGTTCAATTCTCATGCAAGGTCAACGCAAACGCAGCGCCTTGCGCGCACACGGTTTCAGCAACTGTTGTTCCTGTGGGGCGGTCTCACTCCACCCGGGCACCGAACCCAAAGTGGCGCCAATTGGACAGCTGCATCAGGCAAAGCCAAGTGGCTTTTGGAACCAAGCCTGCGTGGGAGCCTGGTGGCACCAATCAGACAGCTGCATGGGGCAAAGCCAAGCAGCTTTCAGCGCCAAGCCTGCGTGGGAACCCAACGAACACAAGAAGGGAAAAATGTGCAAAAATCCAAAATTCTGCAGGCACTCCGTGCAGATCAATGGACCGGAACATTTTGTTTGCCACAAAAACGCGTTCAAGCCGGGGGAGTTTGCATCAGAAACGTTTCGTTGTCCATGAAACGCGCTTGTCAAACAATTGGCATTGAAAACATTGAGCACCAAACCGTCACTGTTACACTTTTTGCACTGAATGTTCTG
>ENA-ORBV01004199-ORBV01004199.1-microbial-mat-metagenome-genome-assembly--contig:-NODE-4199-length-27944-cov-6.122439_pt1 | contig 27944 bp, 25 predicted proteins | sample MGYA00237777_ERZ505514 | MGnify/ENA primary metagenome ERZ505514 (study PRJEB26160, sample SAMN06269048) | microbial mat metagenome | isolation source: Oligotrophic lake microbial mat | place...
TATGGGCGGCGCGCCGCGGCGATGTGGAACTGACGCGCGACCTGGCCGGTGCTCACACCGGCATCGGCGATATTCTGGCGGCCCAGGGACAGGCGATTCCAGCGCTGCGGGAGGCCGATGCCGCGTTCGCCTTGCTCGAGCCGCTGTGGGCAACGTCCCGCTCCGATGCAACGACCGCCAGGCAGTTGGCCGCGGCCGGCAACCTCCGCGCGCGCATCGGCGAGCTGCGGGGCGATACCGCCGCGGCCCGTCGTGAATGGACGCGCAGTGTCGACCTGCTGGCACCCCTGGCTGCGACGACCATGGACTACTACGTAATTGAACACTATGTGCGTGCGCTCGTCAGCCTGGGCCGGCACGACGATGCCCGCCGGCAGTTCGACCGTTTGTCGGCGCTCGGCTATCGCGCACGCGAGTTCTTGAGGTTCTGGGAGCAACATGCCGTTGCCTCCAGATAACCGGGCGGCAGACCACCTCCGAGGAACTGAAAATGGAAAAACCCGTGCCAGTGACTTACGATCCGGTCTCCGGTAAATGGGCGGCCGAGAATCCCATCAACGTGTCTCCCGGCATTACCCGGATTGTCTGGAAGGTGGCGGTGGTGCCCGACGCGGCCGGTGACATCTACTTCGGCACCGCGCCGGATTTCCAGGGCATCACGTTCGCGCCCGGTTGGCCCGGCACGGAACCCAAGGGCGACGACCGCGTCTGGAGCTCCACGCTCCGCGACACAATGACGCCGGGAAACCCGCCGCAGGTATTCGAATACACCGTCAACGCGATGTACCAGACCGACCACTCGAAAATCGCGCAGCCGGTGAGCTGGGATCCCGATGTCGAGGAAGGCGGCGGTCCGCCCCCCGCCAAGCACATCTGAGATCAGGCGCGCCGCCGCGCGATCAGGGCTCGAGGTGCGGCGCGCGTCGGGCCGTCCAGTCACGAGCCGGTTCATTCGGTTACGATCGGATCATGATTATCCGGCGCAGCACCGCCGCCGATGCCCCGGTCTTGGCCGCGCTGGCTCGTGACACCTTCTTCGATACCTTTGCTTCGACCAACGACGCCAGTGACATGGCCTTGCACTTGGAGCGGGCCTACGGGGTTCCACAGCAGATGGCGGAGCTTGCCGATCCCGATCTGGTGACGTTGTTGGTGGAAGTGGGTGACCAGGCCGTGGCGTTTGCGCAGCTCCGCACCGGCGACATGCCCGATTGTGTCGAGGGTGCCAAGCCCATCGAGTTGTGGCGCTTCTACGTCAATCGCGAGTTTCATGGCCAGGGAATCGCCCAGGCGCTGATGTCGCGTGTCATCGCCGAAGCCGCCATTCGCGGCAGCCGCACGCTATGGCTGGGCGTGTGGGAGCGCAATCCCCGCGCGCAAGCGTTCTATGGGAAATGTGGTTTCACCGACGTCGGTGAACACGTATTCTTGTTCGGGACCGATCCGCAGACCGATCGCGTCATGGCCAGACCACTATGAAAACACGCCGCGTCATTGGCATGAGCATCTTCGCCACTGGACTGATCTGGTTCCAGGTGGCCGGGCGCTTTGAAGCGCATCGCATCGACCAGCAGCGCGAGTCGCGCCCGACGACTCAGACCCGTGCCGCGACCTTGCGAATCGACAGCGATCGCCTGATGGAAGCGGTGACGACGCTGGCGGATCCCAAGTTCGAGGGCCGCGCGGCCGGTGCCCCGGGTGGGCTGGCGGCGCGGGCGTGGGTGCTTGAGCGGTTCAAGGGGATTGGCCTGGAGCCGGTCTCGGGCAGCTACGTGTTCCCCTTTACGTTCACGCGCATGAGCATGGGTGGCCGCATCTCTGGTGAAGGCGCGAACGTCGTTGGTCAGTGCCTGGGTACTGACACCAAGGCGCCGGTGTTCGTGGTGTCGGCGCACTACGATCATCTTGGCATCCGCAATGGCGCGCTGCATCCGGGAGCCGACGACAACGCCTCGGGCGTGGCCGTGATGCTGGCGGTGGCGGAGTACTGCAAGAAGACGCCGTTCTCGCGGACCATCGTGTTTGCCGCCTTCGATGCCGAGGAGGCAGGCCTGCAGGGTGCCAAGGCGTTTCTGATCAAGCCGCCGCTGCCGAAGGAGCGCATCGCCCTGAACGTCAACTTCGACATGGTCAGCCGCAACGACAAGCGCGAGATCTTTGTCGCCGGCACCCATCCCTGGCCGCAGTTGAAGGCGCCGCTCGAGGCGGTGGCGAAGCGCGCGCCGATCACCGTGTTGTTCGGGCACGACAAGCCGGTGGCGATCGCCGGCGGTGTTGATGATTGGACCAACCAGTCGGACCATGGTCCCTTTAACGACGCCAAGATTCCGTTCGTGTACTTCGGCGTCGAAGACCACGCCGATTATCACAAGCCGACCGATACCGCTGACAAGATCAATCGCGGCTTCTTCGTTGACGTGGCCGAGACGGTGCTGGATGCGGTGCTGCAGCTCGATGCGGCGTTCACGACCGCACGGCCCAAGTAGGGAGCGGCATGGCGCAGGCGCTCTTCGATGCAGTAAGGACCGGCAACCTCGATGAGGTCCGGCGCCTGGTGGCAGCGACACCGGCGCTGTCGGCTGCCCGTGACGCCAACGGTGTGTCCGCCGTCCTGTTCGCCGCCTATCACGGCCGGCGTGACATCGCCGTCGCGCTGGTGGCGATGGGCGCGCCGGTGGACATTTTCGAGGCCAGCGCGCTGGGTCTGGTGCATCGGATTGGGGCGCTGATCGCTGAGGATCACACTCAGGTCTCGGCGTACGCGCAGGACGGGTTCTATCCGCTGGGCCTGGCGTGCTTCTTTGGGCATCTCGACGCCGTTCGCACTCTCATCGCATCAGGCGCGGATGTCCACGCGACCGCGCGGAACCCGTTCAAGGTGCAGCCGGTGCATGCGGCAACCGCCAGCCGCAACCTCGACGTTCTCCGTGCTGTGCTCGAGGCCGACGCCAATCCGAATGTGCCGCAGCAGCAGGGCTTCGTGCCGCCGCACGACGGCCGCCAAGGGCAACCGCGAGATGGCGGAGCTATTGGCCAAGCATGGCGCCGATCCTCGGCTGCAGAACGAGGCTGGAAAGAGCAGCATCGACCTGGCCCTCGACCACGCCCATCCCGAGCTGGCGGTATGGCTACAGGGATGATTGGGATGATTGGGGCCAGGCCCCCAAATTCACCATTTCCCGAAGATGGATGATTGGGGTCAGGCCCCCAGAATCACCGGTCTACGCGCATCGCTTCTTGAGCGCACGAACGATTCGGCTAAGCGTGTTCGGATGAAGACGCAGGGCCCGCGCGATCTCTGACAGCCGATAGCCATAGACGACATGAGCACGTATCGTTCGTTCATTTCGCTCGGATCTGGTGAGTGATTCACCGAACAGTTCGCTGAGACTCGGTCGAGCGAGTGCCTTGTAGGCTCGCGGCACCCGGATCTGATGGAAGCGCGCCTCGATCTCGGTTCGCGCCGTCATCTTCAGTTCGCTTGCACCGAATACCTCGATCTCGTCCAGTGGAGGAGTTGCTGTCGAGACCGACAGCAACTCTCTGTATCGTTTTTGCGACACGTCACGTGTTTGCCCGCCAATGGCACAGTCGAGCCAGTCCAGGCTGAGCAGCGGAAGTGGGGATTCCAGGCCGGCCGTGGCGCGGAAGCTGCTCCAAGGCCAGTCCGCGGGATGCGCAACAAGGCCAGCAGCCACGGGGTTCAAGACAACATAGATGTTGGCATTCCAGAGGTAGACGTCGCTGTCGACAACGACCGATCGGAACCGGCCTTCAAGCAGATGCCCAGTTCGACCGTGGCGCAGGTTTGAGGATTGCGCGAAGACGCCGTTCACGTAGTGCATCGCGTCTGAGAGATTCCGCTCAGTTGTCGCAATGACAGCGTGATAGTGGTTGCCCATTAAGCAGTACGAAAGGCACCGAAAGCGATATCGATACGCAGCGTCAGCAAGAACCATCAGGAATCTCTGACGATCATCGTCGTCGTCGAAGATCGGGCCCTTGCGGTTCCCCCTCGACATGACGTGATACGTGGCACCGGGCAATTCGATTCGGGGAGATCTGGCCATGCCGATGAGACCTTCAAAGTCCGATCCCACCGGAGATTCGCCGCTTCAGGCGCGATCTCTCGGACTGGCCATCGCGATGTCGCAGAAACCTCAACAGCCAGGCTGACTGATGGCCGCAGAAACTGCTCTATGTGATTCTGGGGGCCTGACCCCAATCATCCACTATGGCGAGTGGTGAAATCGGGGGCCTGGCCCCAATCATACAAACTGGCGGTAGGCGGAGAGGGTGCCGTCGACGAGGTGCTCGACGTCGAACTGTCTCGCCACGCGCTGGCGGCCGGCTTCACCGTAGCTTTGGCGCAGGGCGGCGTCCTTCAGTAACTTGACGATGGCCTCCGCGAGCGGCTTCGTCTCGCCAGGCTCCACCAATTCGCCTGTCTCGCCAGCGACCACCGCCTCGGGGATGCCGCCCGCGCGCGTGCCGACCACCGCCAACCCCATCGCCATCGCGTCGAGCACCGCCGAGCCGAGCCCTTCGGTGATCGAACTCATCACGACGAGGTCGGACGACTTCATCAGCGACAGCACGTCCTCGCGGAATCCGGGCAGCAGCACGTGTTTCTCCAGCGACAGGTGCTTCACCTGTCGCTCCAACACCGGCCGCAACTCGCCTTCGCCGAAGATGACCAGGCGCGCGTCAGGCACCTCGCGCAGCACCCTCGGCATGGCGTCGATCAGGAACTTCTGCCCCTTGTGTGCCACCAGTGCTCCGACATTGACAATCGTCGGCGAGCCGTGCGGCAGCCAGTACTCCGCATGCAGGTCCGTCGCTTGCCGATGCGCAATCTTCTCGACATCGATACCGTCGTGGACGACGACAATGCGGCCGGCCGGAATGCCGTCGTGGACAAGAATGTCGCGGATCGCGCCGGACGCGGCGATGAAGCCATCGACCTGCCGATACTTCCACTGCGAGAACGCGTTGCCCTGCAGATGGAAATCCACCCGTCGCGATGCCACGACCTTCGGTCGCGGCACCGGCGCGCCAAACGACAGGCCCAGTGCCGCCATCGCCACGGCATGCGGATCGTGGGCGTGGACGATGGCTGGCTGCCACCGCCGCACCACGCGCGACAGTTTCCACGCCGCCGCCAGGTCGACCTCGTTCACAGGCGCGAGCGGCACCAGGTCGGGCCCCTCGGACGCGCGCCGATAGAGCTCACCCTCCGGGTGCGCAACCAGCGCCGCCCGATGGCCGCGTGCCCGCAGCCCGAGTACGGTCAGGAGGACTTGTTGCTGTCCTCCGCGCCACGAGCGCGCGGTGTCGATGTGGAGGGCGAACACAGTTCCCAGAGTTTTGCGAATTTGAGGCCGACGTATCGCGCGTTCATCGCCGACACGATCAACCCAGGCACGCCGTCGCGAAAGCCGCCACGGAGCAGGTAGTTGCGGAGAAAGGCGGCCGGCGGATGCACGGCGAGGTCGAGCCAGCTCGCGCGCCGGCCGTCTTCGAACATCTGGCGCGCTGCCAGCGACGTGTAGCGATCCATGGTCTGAAAGTGATGCGCGAGATCGCGATAGGCGTAGTGCAGCAGCTCGCCTCGCAGATCCACCACCGGACCGTCGGCCGTGACCGACTCGTGCACCAGGCGACCCGTCCACGTCGCCCGGCGACGATCGTAGAAGCGCAACTGATAATCGGGATACCAGTCGGTCGAGCGAATCCATCGGCCCAGATGAAACGTGACCCGTGGCACGCGATACCCCGCCGCGCGTGGACCTGAACGGGCGAGGGCCGTGATCTCCGCGGCCAGCGGCGGCGAGACACGCTCGTCAGCATCGAGCGAAAAAATCCAATCGTGCGAGGCCTGGGCCGCCGCGAAATTCTTCTGCGCGACGTAGCCGGGCCACTCGCGGACGATCACCTGGTCAGTGAACTCGCGGGCCACGGCGACAGTGTGGTCGGTGCTGTGGCTGTCAACGACGATGATCTCGTCAGCCCACGACAGGGATTCGAGTGCGGCCCGGAGGTTCGCGCCTTCGTTGAGGGTGATGACTGTGGCCGTGACGGGCACAGGCCACAGTCTATCGGAGTTTCCTAGAAGAGCGGCGACTGCTGGACGGCCGTGTAGTTGACCACCGACTTCGCGTACTCGACCAGCGCCAGCAGCTCGCTGTTGCGGGCGATGTTCAGGTCGCGCTGCGCCTGCAGCACGAAGAAGCTGCTGGTCATGCCGGCCTGGTACTTCTTCTCTTCCGCTTCGAGCCGGCGCTCGGCCAACACCCGCGACGAGCGCGTGGCATCGACACGCTTGGCGTTGGTCTGCACCTGGCGGCCATACTCGCGCACCTGCGTGGTGACCTGGAGCTCAAGACTCTGGATCTGGCGTTCGGCCTGCGTGTTCTGCAGGCGCGCCCGTGCCAGTTGGGCCTCCTGTGTCGACTTGCCGATCGGATAGGCAATGTCGACCTGCAGCGACCAGCCGGGGAAGTCGCCGCCGAACGTGTTGCCCAGCGTGCTGAGGTAGCTCTGCTCGACGCTGGTGAGCACCGCGCCCGTCGGCAGGCCGGTAATCGGATCGCGTGCGCGGGTGACCTGCAGACCGCCGGTGGCGCGGGCGTTGTAGTTGACCTGCGCGGTCGCGTCGGGCAGGGACTGATTCCGGAAGTAGCGGATGTTGACGTCGTTGATCTCGAGGTTCTTGCGGGCCGCGGTCACGTCGGTGCGCTGGCCCAGCGCATTCTTGACGGCGCCCTCAATGTCGACGGTGGTCGGCTGGAACGTGACCGTATCGGTCGGCTCGATGCGCGCGGTCCAGAAGTCGGCGCTGCTCGGGTTGTAGACCAGGGCGCGCAGCGTGTCCTGGGCACGTTCGATCGCCGCTTCCGCGAGAATGACCGATTCCTCGCGGGTCGCCACTTCGGCCTCGGCCTGGACGATGTCGAGCGGCGCCATGGTGCCAATCTCGACGCGGGCGCGGTTGTCCTTCAGCGACTGGCGGGCGAGGTCGAGCGACTGGTTCTGCACCGCCAGGTTGCCGAGGGCGTAGATCAGGTCGTAATAGGCATTGCGGACGTTGCGAACGGTGACCGCGACCGACTGCTGCAACTGAACGTCCGAAATTTCCTTGTTCTTCTGGCTGACCATCAGCTGCTGACGGGCGCCATCGATCTTGAAGTTGCGCAGCAAGGGCTGAATGTAGGTGGCGCTCAGCGATGCATTCAACTGCGGATTGAACGTCGAGAACTGGTTGTTGGTGGTGTTGCGGCCGTTGTTCCAGCGCACGTCGTAGCTGCCGCCCCACCAGCTGGTGAGCGACGACACGCCGACGTTGAACGCCGACTGGCCACTGGTAATACCGGCCGCGGTGCCGCCCGACAAGATGTTGGTCGATGGCTGCGTCGAGTCGGACGTGCTGATGGTCGACACGAAGTTCGGCGTGTACGCAGCCTTGAACTGGTCGGTCGACAGGTCCTGTAACTGCGGGTTGTAACGGTCGACCTGCAGGTCCAGGTTCTGCTCAATGGCCGTCGCCACCGCATCGTCGATGCTCAACCGCCGGACCGGGCCTTGCGCCGGAGGCGTAGTGGCGGTTGTCTGGGCGTGGACAGGCGACAGCCCAAAACCGGACACTATCGTCGCCACGAGGCCGGCTGTCACCGCCGCCCGGGCGCAAAAACGCTGGTCAAAACGCATCACACTGCCACTCCAATCGAAGTAATTCGGGGTCTGGACTCCGAGATGTCAGCAAAAGCGGTGCCGCCAGCCTGAGCTCCGTCCTCCATCATAGACGTGGCCGGGCCGCGAAGGGTTCGGCGAATGGCGCTGGTTATACTACCGTTCGATGACCGAAACCGACCTCCTGACCCTGTTTCGCCGCTCGGGCGCGCTCCACGACGGCCATTTCCGCTTGTCCTCCGGGCTGCACAGCCCGGGATATCTCCAGTGTGCACTGGTCCTCCAGCATCCCCAGGATGCCGAGGCCTTGGGTGCAGCGCTGGGCAACGCCGTGCGCTCTCTCGGCGCCGTGACCGTCTTGTCCCCAGCTCTCGGCGGCATCGTCATCGGCCAGGAAGTCGCCCGCGCCCTGGGCGTCCGCGCCATCTTTGCCGAGCGTCAGGACGGCACCCTCACCCTGCGCCGCGGCTTTACCTTGGCACCGGGCGAGAAGGTGCTGGTCGTTGAGGATGTGGTGACAACCGGTGGATCCACGCGCGAGACGATGGACGTGGCCCGGGCCACCGGTGCCGTGGTGGTCGGCGCTTGCGCCGTGGTCGACCGCAGTGGCGGCAAGCAGGGGCTGGACGTGCCCTTCCACGCGCTGCTGCCGATGGTGGTGCCGACCTATCAACCAGAGGCGTGCCCGCTCTGCCAGCAGGGCGTGCCGATCGTCAAGCCAGGGTCGCGCGCGAAGTAACGTGCCGCGAACCCTGAAGCTGACCATCGCCTACGACGGCGGGGCCTATGCAGGTTGGCAGCGGCAGGCGAATGCACAGGGCATTCAGGCGGTGATCGAGGATGAGATCGCGACCATCGTCGGCGCGCCCAATCCGCTGGTTGCCGCCGGCCGCACCGATGCCGGCGTCCATGCCGCCGCGCAAGTGGCGAGCATCACCATCGACCACCCGATCAGTTGCGATGACCTGCGCAAGGCTCTCAACGCGCGGCTGAAGGCGGGCGACATCCGCATCCGGGCGATCGAAGACACGTTCGATCGGTTCGACGCGCGGATCTTCGCGAAGCAGAAGACCTATCGCTATGCGATTTGGAACGGCGGGCTGCCCAGCCCGTTCATTCGCCACGTGGTGTGGCATGTCCCTTACGCGTTGGAACTGCCGCGGATGACCGATGCCATCACGGCGCTCGTCGGCGAGCAGGATTTTGCCGCCTTCCAGGGTCGTGGCAGCGACGTGAAGACGACCGTGCGCCGCGTGCTGTCAGCGGAAATCCGCGAGATCAACCTCGATACCGATCAGCCCACCGCGCTGTCCCCGCTCGAAGCCAGCGCGCCGCACCGCGATGGCCGGTTGCTGCGACTGGAGATCTCGGGTACCGGCTTCCTGCGTCACATGGTGCGAACGATTACTGGCACCCTGGTCGATATTGGGCGCGGTCAGCTGGAGCCGGCCGACATGCGGCGAATCATCGATTCACGCGATCGCACCGAGGCGGGCCAAACCGCGCCGCCGCAGGGGCTGATGCTGTGGCGGGTCGCCTATTAGGCGGCACTAAAGTGCCGCCCTCCTGGCATCTCCGTCAGCCGGCAACGGCTTTGGTTTGCCAATCCACAGCGACAACAGCCACATCACGAATGCGGCGCCGACAATGACTGTGGCCAGCCGGAGGAACGCCGAAAGATCGGCCAGTCCGAACTGCGGCCAGTTGTAGCCGAGTAGCACGCTGCCACGCTCGGTGAACCAGTGCCAAGCGGTGTGCGCCACGAGCGCCGACATCAGGATGGTGCCAATGCGTTCGGCCACCACGAATCGGAAGATGAACGCCAGCAGCGGCACGGCGATGATCAGCACAAACAACTGCCCCAGTTCAACGCCCACGTTGAACGCGAGCAGCGACGACACCAGGTGATCGCCGGCAAACTGCAACCGCTCGCGCAGCAGGAACGAGAAGCCGAAACCGTGGATCAGGCCGAAGCCAAATGTCACCATCCACCGGCGCTCGAGTTTCGCGCCGACGATGTTCTCGAAGGCCATGTAGACGATCGAGATGGCGATCAGCGTCTCGATCAGCGGCGGGAACCACAGCCCGTCGGGCGCCATGCCGTAGGCCGAGGCGATCAACGTCACCGAGTGCGCCACGGTGAACGCCGTCACGACAATGGCCAGGCCGCGCAGCTTGCGGAACGGAATGACCAGGCACAACAGGAACAACAAGTGATCGGTGCCGTCGAGAATGTGGAAGAACCCCTCGCGCGCGAACAGGTAGAACGCCTGGTGCCAACGTGGATCCAGGTGGACGATGCCGGTGTCGGCATGCACGTCGAACACGCGCTCGGGCTGACCCGGCTGCAGGAACTGCAGGACGACGTTGACCCGCAAGCCGAGGCGGGTAAGACCCGGCCGAATCGCGAAGTCGGATTGATCCGAACCGATCGGGTACTCGAACACCACGTCCATGAGGCCCTGTTCCCAGTAAATCTGGGTCTCCTGGCCGAGACGCGGACCGGTGGTGATGTAGGCCATGGCCTGGTCGTAGGTCGCGAACGACCGGTCGCCCGGTAAGGAAGCGCGAGTCGCCGTAATCCTCGGCGTCGTCAGGCGCAGGCCGTTTTCGTAGACCTCGACGAAGTCGCGAATCCAGATCACCGCGGCATCGTTCAGGGCTTTGTCGATGCGCGAGAAGTCCAGAAAGCCGTTGGCCGCAGTCGGTATGTCGATATCCCGCATGGACTTAAGCGGGGCACGCATGACCAGCGTCAGCGTCTGCCCTTGCGGGCGGACGAAGGCCTGGACGGTCACTTCGTTGGGAACTTCGTGGGCGACGAGGCGTGAACCGGCTGTTGCCAGCAGGAAAAACACCACGGCCAATCGGGTCAATAACTTGCTGGAATCTATGTTGCTCGACACGGTAATCGGTCCCAAGTATACTGGCCGCCGCAAAAAGGCACTTCTTGAGGGGGAGCCAAGATGGACCGTGTTAAGAGAAACAGCAAGCTTTACGTAGGCGCGGCATTTGTCGCAATCCTGCTCGCATTGGGTGCGGGTCAGGCCCTGCTCGACAACGTGTCGGCGCAGGCAAATCAGGCTCCGAGATTCGAAGTCGATCCGTACTGGCCGAAGCCGATGCCCAATAACTGGGTGCTCGGTCAGACCATCGGTCTGACGGTCGATGATCGCGATCACGTGTGGCTGATCCACCGTGGCAACGATCCCGGAACGGCCGGTCTCGACCGCACCGAACTCGCCATTGTCACGCCGGGCGGCCCGCGCGTGGGTGAGTGCTGCGTGGCAGCACCGCCGGTGCTCGAGTTCGACGCGGCCGGCAACCTGGTCGGCAGCTGGGGCGGCCCGAACAAGGCCGGTGGTTACGAGTGGCCCGAGTCGAATCACGGCGTCGTGATCGACCACAAGGGCTTCGTGTGGATCGGTGGCAACGGCCCCGGTGACGCGCACATCCTGAAGTTCACCCGCGACGGCAAGTTCGTGGCGCAGTACGGCAAGGCCAACGCCCGCGCCACCAAGGGTGACGCGACCGCCAAGCCGGGCTTCGCGGCGAACAGCATGGACATGGACAACTTCGGCCGCGTCGCCAAGATGTTCATCGACCCGAAGGCGAACGAGGCCTACGTGTCGGACGGCTACCTGAACCACCGGGTCGCGGTGATGGACCTCGACACTGGCAAGATCAAGCGCATGTGGGGCGCCTACGGCGAGCCGCCGACCGACATCGCGCTCGGTCCGTATGACCCGGCCGCGCCGCCCGCCAAGCAGTTCCGCAACCCGTTGCACTGCGCGGAAATGTCAGTCGACGGTCTGGTCTATGCCTGTGACCGCCCGAACAACCGCGTCCAGATCTTCACGAAGGAAGGCAAGTTCGTGAAGGAAGTGTTCGTCGAGAAGAACACCCGCGCCGACGGTTCGGTGTGGGACATTGCCTTCTCGAAGGATCCCAAGCAGCAGTTCCTGTACATGGCCGACGGCGTCAACGAGCACGTGCGCGTGTTCGACCGCGCGTCCATGACCGAGCTCTACAACTTCGGCTACGGTGGCCGCCAGCCCGGGATGTTCCTGGGCGTGCACAGCATTGCCACCGACTCGAAGGGCAACATCTACACGACCGAAACCTACACCGGCAAGCGCCTGCAGAAGTTTGCCTTCAAGGGTCTCGGTGCCATTCCCAAGAGCGGCACGCCGCCCTGGCCGGGCATGTAAATCAGGAGGGCGGCACTTAAGTGCCGCCCGCCTGGCACGGATCAGCTTGAGCGCCGGTTCGGACCAAGTCCGAACCGGCGTTTCGTTGTACCATTGACGACCGACTCCATGAGCCTCGATCAATTACTGGAGTGGATTTCACCGGGCGGGGCCGAAGAGGCCTTGGCCCGCCAGATCGAGATGGACCGCCTGCCGCGGCACGTCGCGATCATCATGGACGGCAACGGCCGCTGGGCCGGGCAGCGCCACTTGCCGCGTGTGGAAGGCCACCGTGCAGGCATCGACTCGGTGCGCGACGTCGTCGAGACGTCGGCCCGGCTCGGCCTCGACGTCCTCACCCTGTACGCGTTTTCCGTTGAGAACTGGAAGCGGCCGGCCACCGAAGTCAGCACGCTGATGATGCTGCTCAAGCGCTACCTGCGCCTCGAGCTATCGACCCTGCTGCGCAATAACATTCGCTTCAAGGTGATTGGCCGGACCGACGCGCTGGCGCCGGACGTGCTCGAAGAGCTGCATGCCGCCGAGCGCAAGACGTCGACCAACACCGGCATGCTCTTCAACATCGCGCTCAACTACGGCGGCCGCAGCGAGATCATCGACGCCGCCCGCCAGGCCATGGCCTCAGGACTGCCGCCGGAGGATCTCGATGAAGATCGCTTCGCCAGCTATCTCTACACTGCGGATCAGCCCGATCCGGATCTGCTGATTCGCACGAGCGGCGAGATGCGCGTGAGTAATTTTTTACTGTGGCAGATTGCCTATGCCGAGATTTGGGTCACCGATACCTTGTGGCCCGACTTCCGCTGCCGTCACCTGCTGGAGGGTGTCCTGGCCTACCAGAAGCGCGACCGCCGCTTTGGCGGGATCACCCCACCCGTCGCGGCGGGGGTGAAATGAAGGCTTGGGAACAAGCCCCAGGCCTCAAGCCTCAGGCCCTATGACGCGTATTCTGAGCGGCGTCGTCCTGAGCACCGTGTTCTTGGCCCTGATCTGGTTTCTCAGTGCCATCGCCCTGCTCGGCGTGGCCCTGGTCGTGGCGGCCATCGCCTTCACCGAATACGAAAAAGTCGTCGACGGCATTGGCGCCAAGGTCCCGTTCTGGACGGCGCTGCTGGCGACGCTGCTGGCCTGCGCGATGGTGCCGTTTCAATGGCTGGATATTGAAACGGTGCTGGCCGCGGCGCTGTTATTGATCGCGCTCAACGTGCTGATGTCGGATCGCGTCGGCACGCCACTGCTCGCCGACACCGCCGCTGCCGTGCTGGCGCCGGTCTACATCGGTCTGCCGCTGGGCTCGCTGGTCGGGGTCCACGCCATGGCGGGACGTGAGGCCGTCCTGCTGCTGATCGCGACGGTGGCCATCAGCGACACGGCGCAGTTCTACACGGGCAAGACGTTCGGCCGGACGCCGCTCGCGCCCTTGCGCAGCCCGAAGAAAACCCGCGAGGGCGCGATCGGCGGATTCATCGTCGCGCCGGTGTTCCTGGCCGTGGCCGGTTCGTACTGGCTGCCGATCGCGTCGCCCGTGTGGCTCGCGGCCCTGGGCGTCGGCATCGTGATCGCCGGCATCATCGGTGACCTGTTTGAATCGATGCTGAAGCGGGCCGCTGACATGAAGGACAGCGGCACGCTGATTCCCGGCCACGGCGGCGTGCTCGATCGCATCGACGCCCTGCTGTTCGCCGCGCCGGTGTTCTATTTCTTCCTGCGCACGCTGTAGCCCACGAAAATGCCGCCACAGATTACGCCGATTACACAGATTGAAATGCCTGTCCACGCGTCGATTGCATTTCGGTGTCGACTCGACTCGCGCCGGCCTTCGGCCGAGCGCCATAGCGCACGAGGGCTGGCAGAAAACCCCCAAACCAGACAACCCCCTGATGCGGGGGCTTTCAGCCAGCCCTCGCGCGCTGTGGCTGTTGCCGGGCGAAGCCCGGCGACGCGAGTCGAGTGGTGTCTGCGAAATCTGTGTCAATCGGTGGCTGACCTCAAGACATGACGCGCGTCGCCATTCTCGGCTCAACCGGATCGATCGGCACCAGCGCGCTTGATGTCGCACGGACGCATGCCGATCGCATTGAGGTCGTGGGAATCGCGGCGGCGACCAACGTGGCTGCCATGGCCAAGCAGGTGCTGGAGTTCCGTCCGCGCGCTGTGGGCATGGCCACCGGCGATGCCATGGACCAGCTGCGCGCCGTGCTCGGCGCCTCGCCGGCCGAGATCTGCGGCGTCGGCAACGACGGCTTGATCGAACTGGCCACCCATCCGGACGTCGATGTCGTGCTGTGCGCCTCGTCGGGTACCGCAGCGCTTGATGCGGTACTCGCGGCAATCGAGGCCGGCAAGACCATTGCCCTCGCCAACAAGGAAGTGCTGGTCATGGCCGGCGGCATTGTCATGGACGCGGCCCGGCGCAAGGGCGTGGCGGTGCTGCCCGTCGATAGCGAGCACAACGCGATTCACCAGTGCCTGCACGGCCGTCGGGCAGGGGAGTGGCGGCGCCTCATCCTCACCGCATCTGGCGGCCCGTTCCGCGGCCGCTCGCGTCAGGCGCTGGCCGGCGTCACCGCGGCCGAGGCGCTGAAGCACCCGACCTGGCAGATGGGTCCCAAGATCACGATCGATTCAGCCACGCTGATGAACAAGGGGCTCGAGGTGATCGAAGCACACTGGCTGTTTGGCGCGCCCGCGTCGCAGATTGCCGTGGTCGTGCACCCGCAGTCGATCGTGCATTCGATGGTGGAGCTGAAAGACGGCTCGATCATCGCGCAGATGGGCATCACCGACATGCGCCTGCCGATTCAGTACGCCTTCGCCTATCCCGATCGCTGGGACGCGCCGGTGCCGTTTCTCGATCTCACCCAGGTCGGCCCGCTCGAGTTTCTCGAGCCGGCGTGGGACGATTTCCCCTGCCTGCGCCTGGCCTATCGCGCCCTCGAAGCCCCACCCCACGACGCCGAACACGCGTCGCGGGGACCCCGGCTTCAACGCAGCCTGCCGATCGTGTTGAACGCGGCCAACGAAGTGGCCGTATCGTCTTTCTTAGAGGGTCGCCTGGCGTTCACCAGCATTCCCCTGGTGATTGAACGGGCGATGGACGCTCATACCCCCGAGCCGGCGGCCACGCTGGCCGAGGTCCGGCGAGTCGACGCCTGGGCCCGGCTGCATGCCGCTGAATCAGCCCGGGAGTTAGAATCGAGTTTGCAATGACAACGTTATTGGCGTTTCTGTTCGTACTTGGCGTGCTCGTGTTCATCCACGAGCTGGGTCACTTCCTGCTCGCGCGCTACAACGGCGTGAAGGTGCTGACCTTCTCCCTGGGGTTCGGCCCCAAGATCCTGAAGTTCCAGAGGGGAGATACCGAGTACTGCATCAGCATCATCCCGCTCGGCGGCTACGTGAAGATGGCGGGGGAGAACCCCGACGATCCGAAAACCGGCGCCGGCGATGAGTTCCTGTCAAAGTCGAAGTGGCAGCGGTTCCAGATTTTGATCGCCGGCCCGGCGATGAACTTGATCCTCGCCGTCGTCCTGCTCGCCGTCGTCCTGATGCAGGGGGCTGAGGTGCCGGTGTTTCTCGACCAGCCCGCGGCGGTTGGCGCCGTGCAGGAAGGCTCGCCCGCCGAACGCGCCGGCATTCGTCCTGGCGACGTGGTCGTCAAGCTGGGCACCGCCGACGTTCGCACCTGGGAACATCTTGAAATGGCAGTGGCCGCGCGTCCCGAGCGCGAAGTGGAAGTCGTGGTGAGGCGTGACGGCCGCGAAGAGCGGCTCAAGATTCGCCCGGACCTGACCGAGCTGCGCACCCGGGGCAATGCGAGGTTCGAGGTCGGCACCATCGGCGTAATGCCCGACGTCAACCCCGGCGTGCAGTCGCTGCAGCCCGGGTCGCCCTCTGAAGCGGCCGGGTTCAAGGCCGGTGACCTCATTCTCGCCGCCGACGGCCAGCGCATGGTGTTCAGCTCCATGGTGATCGAGGCGATTGGCAAGAAGAAGGGCGAGCCGGTCGAGTTTCGCATCCGGCGTGATGGCGTCGAGCAGACCATCCTGGTGACGCCCCGGATGGAAGGCGACACCCCCCGCATCGGCATGTTCATGAGCAATGCGACGCGCTCGTTCACGCCGACGCCGATCGAAGCGATCGGGATGAGTTTTCAGCGCAACTGGGAGATGTCCGGACAGATTCTGGCGACGCTGCGTGACCTGGTCACCGGCGAGGCTTCGCCGAAGCAGTTGATGGGTCCGGTCGGCATTGCCCAGTTGTCAGGGGAATCCGCGCAGGCTGGCTGGATCGCGCTGATCAGCCTGATGGCCGGCATCAGCCTCAACCTGGGCCTGCTCAACCTGCTGCCGATCCCGATTCTCGACGGCGGCCACATCTTCATCATGGGCATCGAGACCATCTCGCGCCGCGACTTCAGCCTGCAGGTGAAAGAAAAGATGTTGTTTGTCGGCTTTGTGCTGCTGATGACGCTGATGGTCACCGTGATCTACAACGACCTCACGCGGATTGCGTGGATCGAAAACCTGATGCCCTGGCGCTAGGCGCTTTCTAGTTGGCCTTGAAGTGCGCGGCGATCGCGTCGGCGAACGCCGCCAGCGACCCGCTTGCCAGCGGCACGGCGGGCGTCACGTTGGCGCGGGCCACCGCGTCAGCCGCCGCCGGTCCGAGCGTGGCCACCACGGTGTGCGCCAGCAGGTCGGACGCCTGGTCCGCACCGACACTCGACAGGAATCCCAACACCGCTGCAGCGCTGGTGAACGTGACGACGTCGACCTTGCGGTCAAGCAGTTGGCGATAGACATCCAGCCCCGCGTCGGTGTCCATCAACACCTCGGCGCCATGACCCTGCAACAGTGGTGCGAGGTCATCCGGCTGTTCCTTGGAATGCATCACGAGCGCCTTGCGGCCAAACAACGGCCGCGTGTCAAACCACCGCAGGTGCTCGCGGAAATTGACGACGCGGCCGACAATCAGCAGCGCGGCGCCCAGGGGATGCTCGTCAACCGCTTCGGCCAGTTCGCCCAACGTCCCGGTGATCGTGCGCTGCGACGCGAGCGTGCCGTTGACGATGATCGCGGCCGACTCGTCGGCCGGACGGCCGTGCGCGATTAGCGCCTCCAGCATCTTTGGCAGCTGCTTGGGGCCGGCGTAGCACACCACGGTGCCGCCCAGGCCGGCGAGGTTGTCCCAGTTGATCCGCGCGCGCTCGCGGCCATCGTCTTCGTAGCCGCGTACGAAGGTGACCGTGTCGCCGGCACCGGGGTAGGTGATGGGAATGCCGGCGTATGCAGCGGCGCCAATCGGTGATGGCACGCCCGGCACGAGCTCGAACCGAATGCCCTGCTCGTGCAGGAACAACGCTTCCTCGCCGCCGTGATCGAACAGGAAGGCGTCGCCGCGCTTCAGGCGGGCGACGATCTTGCCTTCGCGCGCCTTCTCGGCAATCAGAAAGCAGATGGCGTCCTGCGCACTGGCATCGGGCGGCGCGCCGCCGACATCGATGCGCTCAGCCTGTGGCGTCGCGTATTGCAACACGTCGGCGTGGACACGGTGGTCGTAGAGGACGACGTCGGCCTGTTGCAGGCAATGATAGCCGCGCAGGGTAATCAGGTCGGGTGCGCCAGGACCGGCGCCAATCAGGTAGACCATGGATCGCACGGGGGAATACTAGCAGGCTTGGGACTTGGGGCTTGGGGACTTGAAGGCTACGATTGTTCTCCAGCCTCCAGCCTCCAGCCTCTAACGCGATGTCGGGCCGTAGTAGCCGCGCTTGGTGCGCGGCGTCACGTTGGGGCGGCCGACCTGCACGACGAGGCGGCGGAAGGTGCCGTCTCGCTTCGCGTTCCGCGACGAGTAGCCCATCGAGTACTGGCTCGACAACTCGTCGGCAATCTGGCCGTAGACGTTCTTCAACTCTTCCACGCGTTCGGCAAAGAACGCGCGGCCACCGGTCTCCTGGGCGAGCTGGCGCAGCACAAACTCGGCTTCGCGGAACCCGCGCAGCGCGGTCGTCTCGCGCGGCCGCAGGCCAATGGTGTAAATCGCCGTTTCCGATCGCTTGGCCAATTCCAGCACTTCCTCGAAGCTGACCAGGCTTGACGTGTCTTCGCCGTCCGACAGCACCACGATCGCCTGCCGCCGCACCTCTTCCGGGTTCTTGGCCTTGACCTTCGCCAGCTCCTTCAGCGAAATGTAGACCGCGTTGTGCAGCGCCGTCGAACCGCCGGACGAGGTGCTGTTGATCGCGCGCTCCAACTCGTCGATCTTGTTGGTGAAGGTCTGCCGAATCTCAACCCGGCTGTCGAAGTCGACCACCTGCGCCAGGTCCTGTGGACGCACCTTGCGCGCGAAGCCAATGGCAGCTTCCTGCGCGTTCTCCATGCGCTGTTCCATGCTCGCGCTCGAGTCGATCAGTAGCGACAGCGCGATCGGCAAGTTGGTGCGATTGAAGTAGGTCAGCTCCTGTTTGGCGCCGTCTTCGAAGACCCCGAATTCCTCCTGAGACAGGTCGGTGACGTAGCGGCCCTGGCTGTCGATCACGGTGACGTTGAGCGACACCATCTCGACGCCGGCGCGGAAGACTTGCTCCTTGTCCGGGCTTGCGACCTGCGGCCTGGGGCCTGGGGCCGCTTGCCCGCCTTCGCGGGCGAAGGCCGCGGCGCCGATATCGCGCCGTATCTCGCCTGAGAGCTCGTGGACGGAGAAGGACGCCGATAGGCGCGCGTGATCCGGCGTGGCGCCCACCAGCGCCAGCGCCATCACCACCGCCGCCACGGCTGACCCGCGCATGGCTACCGGACGGCCTGGCCTCTCGCCGGTCCGCCGCTGGCGGTCTGGCCTGGCTTGGTAGCCGACACCACGATCTTTTCTGGCGGAATCAGCGTCTGCGGCCGCGCGTAGACGACTCGATGCTGGCTCTTCAGCAGCGCGGCGAGTTCCTGCAGCTTGACGTCGAAGGCCTGGCTCGTGAGCACATCGACTCGCGTGCCGCCGCTGGCCTTCGGGCCCAGGTCCAGCACCGAGGCGCGGTTGCGGGCCTCGTCGGTCATCTGCGTGCCACCGGGGCCGGTCAACACCAGGGCATGCATCGTGGCGCCGCCTTTGGCGAGGGCATCAAGCACGTCCTGATAGTGGCGGGTGCTGTATTCGCGGTTCTCGGTCGTGACGATGACCATCGCCGCCCGATCGGTATCGCGCTTGCCCAGACCCTGGCTGACCTCGACGACGGCGTCGAGCAGCGTGGCGCCGGAGCCGGGCAGCGCGAATACCTTGTTGGCCGCCTCCTGGAGCTGCTTCTGGTCGGTGGTGTAGTCGCGCAGGATGGTCGGCCGGTCGGCCACGGTGATGATGGCGACCGGGCCAAGGCCGTCGAGCGACTTCACGAACCCTGTGAGGGCCTTGCGCAGGTCAGCGATGGTCGGCGTCGTCGCCTGCGAGTTGTCGACGATGATGGCGACCGACATGGGCGAGGTGGCCGGCGTCACGCGCAGCACCTCGCGCCGATTGCCGTCCTCGCGGACGTTGAAGGCGTCGGGCCCGAGCCCGGTGATGGGCGCGCGCGTGGCCTGATCCCAGACGCTGACGTAGAGCACACGCTCGAGCGTCTGCGCGACGAGCACAACAGAAATGAACAGGGCAACAGCGGCCCCGGCAACGAGACGAACGAGTGGGTGTCGACTCATGATTCTCACCGAACTGCGGCCGAGGCGCATCGGGCAGCTACGGTCAGTATATCCGTGGCGACAAACCTTTAGGTTTGTCGTTTAGCCCTACACTGGGACTCAATGGCGCCCACCTCTCCGACCACCTGGCAGCTCATCGGGCAGCTCAGCACGATTGGGATGTCGTTCGTTTTAGCGCTGGTGCTGGGTTTTGGCGGCGGCTACTGGCTCGATCTCCAGCTCGGCACCAAGCCGTGGCTGTCTTTCCTGGGCTTCTTCGTTGGCTTGGCCGCGGGCATTCTTAACGTGTATCGGGTCATGCAGATAGCATCGCGGCCCATCGCTCCGAAGAAGCCGTGACGGGACCACACGGACTGACGGGAGGGCACCTCTTGTCGGGAGGGACTTTCCCGTCGGGAGGACACCTCTTGTCGGGAGGGACTTTCCCGTCGGGAGGTGCGATCCCGTCAAGCAGTGCCGTCCCGTCAAGCAGTGCCGTCCCGACCAGCAGTGCCCTCCCGACCAGTCAGTCCCTCCCGCCGCGAATTGCCGTCCCGGCATGATCGCGCGCATCGGTCGTGATACTGCGCTCATCTGCGGGTTGTTTGCGCTCGGGGCCGCGCTGTGGTTTCGCAACGTGGCGGTGCCACTCGGGGTGATCGGTGGCGGACTGCTGATCGGGTTGTCGTTCTGGGCCATCCGGGGCAGCGTCGAGGCGTTCATGGGGTTTCGATCCGAGGGCGAAACGCCTCGAAAACCAGCACGTTTCCACTTAGTGAAGTTTTTCACAAGGCATGCTATGCTGGCTCTCGCAGCCTACGGTATGATGGTGCGTTTGCAGCTCGACCCGGTGGCCATGCTATTAGGTGTGACGTCGCTTGGCGTCGCCGTTGCCGCAGAAGCGGTGAGAAGTCTGAGATGGAGGCGTTTTCCGTGAGAACAAGTCGGTTTGTGCTGTCGTTGATGTTCGGGTTTGTGGTCCTCGGTCTGGCCTCGCCGGTCTATGCCCAGGAAGCCGCCGCTAGCGCGGCCAATTCCGGGTTGGTCCAGTGGTCGATCATCACCGCCGGTTTCGCGCTGGCCATCGCCGCGTTCGGCGCTGCGCTCGGTCAGGGCAAGGCCGTCGCCTCTGCCGCTGAAGCGATTGCGCGCAACCCCGGCGCCGCCGGCGAAATCCGCGGTTCGCTGATTCTCGGTCTCGTGCTGATCGAGTCGCTGGTCATTTACGTGCTGCTCATCTCGCTGATTCTGTTCTTCCTGAAGCCCTTTGGCGGCTAAGGAACGTAACAGCTCAGAGTTTCGAGCTTAGGGTGTTCGCAAACGGGAGCGCGCCACGCGGCGCCGCTCCCGTTTTCTCTGTACGGATACAATTCCCGCTTGGCCTTGACCCTCCTCGACGCCGCCTTGCTGCTGATGGTCCTGATCTGGGGCAGCAACTTCTCGGTCGTCAAGGTGGCGCTGCGCGACTTCCCGGAAATTCCGTTCAACGCCATGCGGCTGGTGGTCGGCAGCCTCGTCTACATGGGCGCGCTCTGGTGGCACCGCGACAGCGAGCGGCAGCAGGAGCCGCTCACGCGCACCGACTGGCGGCACCTGATCTTCCTCGGCGCCGTCGGAACCTTTCTCTACCAACTCTGTTTCGTCGGCGGCGTGCAACGCACCAGCGTCGCCAATGGCTCGCTGATCGTCGGCATCTCGCCGATTGTGATCGCGCTGCTGTCGGCGTGGGCCGGACACGAACGCATCAGGCCGGCGCGGTGGATCGGCGTGTTTCTCGCGCTGGGCGGCCTCTACCTGATTGTCGGCCGCGGCGCGGAGTTGTCGTCGCAAACGCTGTATGGCGATGCGCTGATGATGTGCGGCGTGCTGTGCTGGGCGGTCTACTCCGTGGCCTCGCAACCGATCCTGAAGCGCCACTCGGCGCTCACCGTGATCGGGCTGACGTTCTCGATCGGCGCGGCGTTCTACGTCGTGACGATGATTCCGATCTTGATCGAGGTGAACTGGGCGTCGATCTCGGTTCAAAGCTGGGGCCTGATGCTGGCCTCGGCGCTGCTGGCACTGAACCTGTCGTATTACATCTGGTACACCGGCCTCAAAAAGCTGGGCGGCTCGCGGACGTCGGTCTACAGCTACCTGACGCCGGTGGTCGCCATGGTGGTGGCGGCGATCTGGCTGTCGGAGCCGGTGTCGGCCAATCAGGTTGCGGGCGCCGGTGCGGTGTTCGCTGGCCTGCTCATCACGCGGTTCGTCAACTGACACATTTGAACGGTCGTTCGAACCTCGTCGGTTGCAATTCATCCCAAGGAACGCTATTGTCTCGGTTACTTCGGATTACATCTAGGACTACCAGCGGGGTGGTCCGGACGATTTGTGGTGTGGTTCGTTGGTTGTTGCAGTTGTCGCTTTGTTCGTTGTCATTGGGACCTGACCTCCGGTCGGCCCCCACATGATTTGAGGAGGAAGAGCATGATGCGTTGGACTACGGGCCTGTTGGCCCTGCTGGTTACGCTGTCTTTTAGCGCACCGGTGTTTGCTCAGGGCGGCGGCGCCAGCAGCACGGGCACAATTCAGGGACGTGTGAGTGACGCGCAGGGCGCCGTCCTGCCGGGTGTCACGGTCACCGCGACCAGTCCGTCGGCCCTTGGCGCACAGACGACGGTTTCCTCCGAAGCGGGAAATTATCGATTCCCGGCCGTGCCTCCGGGTGTCTATACGGTGAGCTACGAGCTGGCCGGTTTCAACATCCTGCGGCGCGAGGGCATTCAGATCTCGCTGGGGTTCACGGCCAACATCAACGTCGAATTGTCGTTGGCGACGTTACAGGAAACCGTCACCGTCAGCGGAGCCTCGCCGGTGATCGACACAACGGCCACTCGAACCGTGCAAGCCTTCAAGCTGGATCAGCTGCAGTCGCTTCCGAACGGCCGCGATATGTGGTCGCTGCTTGCCGTGACGCCCTCAGTGCAAATGTCGCGCATCGACGTGGGCGGCAATCGCGCCGGCACGCAGACGGGCTACACCGCTTACGGCTTCAGCGGGCAGGTGCGGGTGCTGATCGAAGGCATCAACACCACTGAAGGCACCGGCGGTGCGGGCTTCTATTTCGATTACTCCTCGCTCGAGGAGGTGTTCATTGGTACGTCGGGCCAGTCGGCGGAGATGCCGAACCCGGGCGTGCAGAGCCAGTTCATCGCCAAGTCCGGCGGCAATATGTTTTCGGGCGAAGGCTACCTCGACTGGTACAACAACTCCCTGCAAGGCACGAACATTCCCGCGGACGTAATTGCGCGCGGTATCCGGCCAAACTCGAATGAGATTGACCGCTATTACGACACCGCCATCAATGTCGGCGGCCCGATCAAGAAAGACAAGATCTGGTACTTCGGCACCTACCGCACGCAGTTCAATGCGGTGGCGCAGCCGCAGTTCCGTTTCGACCAGACGTTCGACACTAAGCTGTGGAATCCCGTCGTCAAGGGCACCTGGCAGGCCAACCAGAAGAACAAGCTGATTGGTTACTACCAGTACGGGCAGAAAATCCAGCCGTTCCGCACGCCGTTTGCGACCTACTCCTACGATTCACCCGACCAGACCTGGATACAGGACTCGGGCAGCTGGGTGTACAAGGGCGAGTGGAATTCCACGGTCAGCGACAAGATGTACCTGGAAGCGCGGGCCGGTGATTTCGGCTACTACTTCCCGTTGCTTGGCAATGGCGATCAGGACTTCAGCTTTCGCGATTCGGGACTGCAGACCATTGACGGCACCGGTCGTCGGTGGCAGACCGACCGCGACCGAAAGCAGTTGACCCTCGCCTCGACCTACTTCCAGGACACCAACAAAGGTAGCCATACCTTCAAGGGCGGCGTGGAGATATTTAAAGAGACCCAGTGGGAAGGCTTCGAGCAGTTCCTGGGCGGTAATCGCGACCTGATTTACACCAATGGCGTATCGAACCAGGTGGTCTTCGGGTTCCCGACCGCGTCAGGTCCGGTTGGCAGTAAAGGCGCACGCAGTAATCTCCTTTCGATTTCCAAAGTCGACGTCTTCGGTGCGTTCGTGAACGACACCTGGTCGGTCGGCAAAGCCACGCTCAACCTGGGCGTGCGCTATGACCGCTACTCGGGCTCCACTCCGGAGCAAGAGCAGATCGGGGGGACCAACGGTCCCGTGACCATTCAGTCCGCCACCTTCGCCGAGAAGGATTATTACACCTGGTCATCGTTCGCCCCTCGCGTCGGCTTCATCTACGACCTGTCTGGAGACGGCCGGTCGGTGGTCAAGGCTAATTACGGGCTCTACTATCACAACCCGGGCCCTGGTCTGGCCGGTTCGGCCAATGCCAATCAGGGGAGCAAGTCAGCCACCTACGCGTGGAACGATCTGAATGGCGACAGGCGCTTCCAGTCTGGTGAACAGGGAGCGCTGCTGGCCTCGGCCCTCGCCGGAGCTGTGTCTGCCGATCCCAACATCAAGCAGCCGTATACGCACGAGGCCGGGATGTTCTTCGAGCAGCAACTGTCTGACACCATGGGCGCTCGCGCCGGCTTTGTGTATAAGACGGAGGACGACCTGTGGGCGACCTATCGTCCCAACCGGCCGATTAGCGCCTACTCCGTGCCGTTCCCCTTTACCGACATCGGAGTTGATGGCGTACGCGGCACGGGCGATGACCGTGCGCTGACGCTGCTCGGCCTGCCATCGTCTCAGGCGGCCAACTTCCCCGTCAACGCGGTTATCCAGAATGTGCCTCAGTTCTCGCGCTACAAGACCGTCGAGCTGCAGCTGAATCGCCGCTACAGCAACCGCTGGTCGGCGTCGATTGGCGGCGGCCAGACGTGGCTGAACGACTTCCCCGACGGTTATCCGAACAACCCGAACGAGCCGTTCGACCAGAAACGCACCACCTGGAACCTCAAGGCGACGGGCAGCTACGACGCGATGTGGGGCATCCGCCTCTCACCGGTGCTGCGCCACCAGTCCGGCTCCAACTTCGCCCGTACGATCTCGGTCCCCTCGTCGGCGGCCTCGGCGTTTGGTCTGATTTACAGCGGCACCATCTATGCCGAAGCAGCGGATGCGAATCGAGAGGACAACATCACGGTATTCGACGTGCGGTTGGAGAAGACCCTGAACTTCACCGCGCGGTCGAAGGCGCGCATGTTCGTGGACTTCTTCAACATTGGAAACAGCGCCGCGTCCGAGAGCATCACGCGCTCGACGGGTGCGAACTACCTGCGTCCAGCGGCCATTCTGGCGCCGCGAACGGCGCGGGTGGGATTCCGCTTCCTCTGGTAGGCAGCTAAAGGTTCTTGGAACTCGGCTCCTGTGGGGGAGTCGTCTTGGCGGGAGGGCGCTACGCCGGCGCCCCCCGCCTTTTTTCAACCCAGATGACCCAGGGCCGCGAATCACCCAGGGCCGCAGATGACACAGATAACGCAGATCTAATCTGGGTCATTTCGTTCCCGACAAGTAGTTCCCTCCCGACAAGTGGTGCCCCCCGACAGGCAGTGCCCTCCCGGCACGAAGTGCCTTAAGCTGTCCCCCATGGCTGACGAAGCTGTGACCTATGGAAGCTACCTGGCGATCGACGAACTGCTCACCCTGCAGCGCCCGCGTTCCGAAGGGCCCGAGCACGACGAGATGCTCTTCATCGTCATTCACCAGGTTTACGAGCTGTGGTTCAAGCAGGTGCTTCACGAAGTGGATCACGTGATTGCGCTGCTCGATGCGAACGACCCGTTTCGCGCGCAGCATTCGCTGAAGCGCATTCTCACCATCCTCAAGGTGATGGTGGCGCAACTCGACATTCTCGAAACCATGACGCCGCTCGAGTTCCAGTCGTTCCGCACGCGGCTCGAGGCGGCCAGCGGTTTTCAATCCGATCAGTTCCGCCAACTTGAGTTCGTGCTCGGCCAGAAATCGCGCCCGGCCGTCGATCGCTTTCCTGCCGGCAGCCGCGCACACTCGGCGCTGCAGCAGCGCTTCGTGCAGGGCACGCTGTGGGATGCCTTTCTTCGTTACCTGTCGCGTGAAGGCTACGCCGTTCCGCCCGCGCAGCTGGCGCGCGACGTGACGACGAAGGTCGAAGCATCGGAAGAATTGCAGACGACGCTGATCGAGGTCTATCGTCGCGACCCCATGCGTGCGGAGATGTGCGAACGGCTGGTGGATCTGGACGAGGGCATCCAGGAGTGGCGCTACCGCCACGTCAAGATGGTGCAGCGCACCATCGGCGCCAAGATCGGCACCGGGGGATCAGCCGGGGCGCAGTACCTGATGACGACGCTGATGACGCCGATCTTTCCGGATCTGTGGGCCATCCGGTCGGCCCTCTGATCCATCTACCCGAAGGCGCAACTTTCAATCCCTTGGATTCGTCACGCCCGGCGTGTGACAGACCTCTGGATCTGGCCCATTTCGCCGCCATGCGGCCAACCTTCAACCCGGCACGGCGCTTGCTCTATACCGGGTGAAAGTTTGACGTCCCCCACAGGAAGTCATTTGCTAGTCGGGCCGAAGCCCCAGTTGGGCCAAGGCGGAATTTTGAGTCAGGCTGACTAGGCCGCTGACTCACGGGGCCCTGATGAGGGCCCTTTTTTTTGCCCGCCTTCCGGCCCGCCGCTACGGCGCGGCCATCGCGCCATAGCTCGCAAGAGGTGCCGAGCGACGGTGGATAATGATTCCGAGATGACCCTCGGGACCAAGCTCCTGTACGCCGCCAGCCTGACGCTGGCACTCACCGTCGTGGTCCGCGCGTCAGATCAGAATCCGGTGCCAGGAGGGCGGCCCTTCAGGGCCGCCGATGCCTCCTCCGAATACGCCGGCTCGCAATCCTGTGAACGCTGCCACGTCAAGGAGCACGCGACGTGGAAAGACTCCCTCCACATCAAGATGACCAAGCCGATCGCCGAGGCGACCGTGCTCGGCGACTTCAGCGAGGGCACGACGTTTGCGGATCACGATCGCGCCTACAGCTTTGGTCGCAGGGACGGCAAGCCATTCGTGACCGTGAAGCTCGGGCAGGCACCGCCCGAAACGTTCTCGGTCGACTTCACGCTCGGCGCCAAGCGCTACCAGGGCTATCTCGCGACGCTGCCTGGCGGCAACATGTACGTGCTGCCGATCTTCTGGCACGTCGAGCACAAGCGGTGGATCGACTGGAAAGAGATCACGCCCATTCCCGACGGGGCGCATGACCTGCGCCAGATCTGGAATGCCAACTGTTTCAACTGCCACGCGACGAACATCGCGCAGGGCTACGACGTGGCGGCGAAACGCTACAACTCAACGTGGACCGAGATGGGGATTGGCTGTGAAGCGTGCCACGGCCCCGGCCGCGAGCACAACACGTTGATGGCAGCGTGGGAGAACAACCCGGCGCTGAAGCCGGTCTACGACACCAGCGACAAGAACCGGCAGTTGAGCGCCACGCTCAAGATCCTGTCGACGCGAAGCTCGGACCCGAAGCGGACGTTTGACACCTGCGCCTACTGTCACGGCAACAAGACCAATGTGTTCGTGGGCTTCAAGGCCGGCGATTCCTACGTCGACTACGCATTGCCATTTCTCATCAGCCAGCCGATCCCCGCCAGCGATCACCAGGGCGAGTTCTGGCCCGACGGCCGGCCCAATCGCTTCAACCGTCCGCAGGCCTTGACGATGAGCGGATGCTTCCAGGCGGGCGCCATTTCATGCGCCAGCTGCCATGTTTCGCACGGATCGAAGTACGAAGCCTCGCTCAAGGTCGACATCCACGACGGCCGCAAGGGCGATGAGCTATGCACGCAGTGCCACAGCGAGCCACGCCGGGAGCCGGGATCCGGGATCCGGGGTCCGAAGACGGCGGCTGTGACGGCCTCGTTTACCGGGGCGGGTCTCGCAGATCATACGTTCCATGCGCCGCAGTCGGAGGGCAGCCGCTGCATCAGCTGCCACATGAGCGACGCCAATTGGCGCCTGCTCATTCGCAAGCGCGATCACACGTTCCAGCCGCCGGTGCCCGAGAACACGGCGCGCTTCGGCATTCCCAACGCCTGCACCACCTGCCACGACGAGCGATCACCGGAGTGGGCGGCGCGACAGATGAACGAATGGTGGGGCGATGGCGATCGGCGCGACAAGGCGGTCACGCTTGCCGACACCATGTACCGAGCCGGCTCCGGCGATCTCACCACGTTGCCCGGTCTGGCCAGGCTGGCGGTGGATCGCTCGCAGGGCCTGCTGGTGCGCGCGAGCGCGGCAGAATATATTGCGCAGCTGGTGTCCGATGGCCGATCTGATGGCGCGCAGCGCAGCGGATCGATGCAGACGCAGACGTCGTTTGGTGGCCGGATGGGAGCGCGACGTGCTCCAGTGGCTCCGCCCCCCCCAAGCC
>ENA-ORBV01004201-ORBV01004201.1-microbial-mat-metagenome-genome-assembly--contig:-NODE-4201-length-27942-cov-6.057814_pt1 | contig 27942 bp, 28 predicted proteins | sample MGYA00237777_ERZ505514 | MGnify/ENA primary metagenome ERZ505514 (study PRJEB26160, sample SAMN06269048) | microbial mat metagenome | isolation source: Oligotrophic lake microbial mat | place...
ATGACCCATTTCTGATAAGTGTATGCGGATCTGATGTGTTCGACCCGTCTCGAGATTCAATTCGAGTAAGCTCAGGGCCTCTGAAAAAAAAGTGTTTACTCGGAAATGCGAAATCGCTTTTTTCCCCGTTGAAATGTCGATGGTAGAGTTTAACATATGATCTTGGGGTCTGATAATTTGTTTGGTGTTAGGATGTCGAAGCGACATTCTCTTTTTTCTATTTGAGGGATTTCGAATTAAGTAAGACTCAATTTTACCCTCTTGAGTTTTCGGTCGGCCATAGCAGAAAGCAAAATAAGTGCGACCTACCTGGTGCTCTTTAAATTGTTGCTGCAGATTCGACTGGGCGCCATCGTTTTTGGCAATTAAAAGCAGGCCACTAGTTTCATTATCAAGTCTGTGAACAATTCCAGGACGGTCGGGAGCAAAGCCAGAAGATAAATCTTTTGTATATTCTTTTAAGGCGTCTACGACAGTATAAACTTTTTTGCCCGCCCCTGGGTGAACGGATATCATGGCAGGCTTATTAATTACTAATATATCTTTATCCTCGTAAACAATGTCGAGCGATATTTTTTTAGAGAGGTCTAACGGCGACTCTTCGGGGAGATTAATTTCAATTTTGTCACCCGCGCGCACGAGTAGCGAGGGCTTTCCGGGTAACGTATTAATCAAAATTCGTCCATCCGAAATTAATTTAGATACTTGTGATCGAGAAAGCGTGACAATGCTTTCAGAAATAAATTTATCCAATCGAAGTTTAGATTTTTCTTCTGGCACAGTAATTTCGAGTGGCCGACTATTTTTTTCCAAGGGCGTTCTTATATAGATCGAGGTAGGATTTTGTGACTCTTCGCTCGTCAAGATTTAAAATTTTACAAAGCTGAACTAAAAAGCCGCGTACAAAAACGGGTGCAGGGATAGCTGTAAAATCATTTCTCTCCATAGCTACTAAATAGCTGAGCCCGATTCGGGTAGTTTCTGCGATGCTTTCCACAGGTATTTCTTTGTATTGTCGAACTTTTTTTAAAAACGAGCCATCCCACACTGTCTGTGCGTTGATTTCATCTTCCATTGCTGAACTAATTTTGTAGGTACCGAACTTGGTTCTACCTAGCCCTTCTTCCGAGGCAATATCACCCGACGGTTTACGCAAATTAATTGAGACTCGAGTCTCTCCGGAATTAGCAGGAGTCTCAGACTTCAATTTTTCATTATAAGCAGAACGCAACCTCTGGTTACCCAAGACGGCATAGGCTTCTTCGATAAGGCGATTTAACTGTTGGGCCTCAGTGGGTGTAAACATTGTATAAAGGGCCGGGCTCTCTGTAGAGTATGTGGCTTTTGCTCGCAGGTAGGCCTCATGAACCTCATGTTCACCTGCTTCTTTAGTAACCTCTAATATTTGATAGTAGGTTTGCTCCTGCCAGTCGGCCATAATGTATTTATATTACTGCCTTTTTGGCCTGGCGATGAACTAAATTTTTCGCTATGTTTAAAAATTGGGCAACAAGTCGACTGTAGGGATATTCCGTAATTACGGGCCGTCGTTTTCTGAGGGCCTGCCATACGGCATTGTCGTGGTCTAAGTAACCTACGTAATTTGACTCAATACCGAAGTACTTACTGCAGACGCTGGCAACAGAGTTACCAAGGTCTACGTCTGCCCGCGTTCTTATCTGATTAACTAAAATATCAATATTGAATTCCTGCACAGCCCTTTCTAGTCTCTGCCCAGACAGTGGATTGCTTTTTTTAATATATTTAATGAGATCGGCGGGAGTCCTAATTCCTAAGTTATTTTTTTGGTCCATCGCCACATCGATAAGGTCCTGTATTTGTAATTGTCCCTCAATGCTTTTTAATGATCGATAAAAGGCGGATTTAATAAACCTATAGGCGTTCTCAACGCTTGTCGGTTCAGGCGTTAAGGCTACAATTTTTCGATCGGCCATAAGAAAAAAATCTAAAATACTATTGTTTGAGCCAGCACCCAAATCAAGTATGAGGTACTGTGCAGGAAATTTTTTAAGTTCGTCGACAATTCTTTCCTGTGTACCCGGGTTGAGGTTTGCTATATTCAAAGAATCATTTGAACCGCTAATAAGAGACAAACGTTGAAAGTGAGTAGGCGTAGCCACGGCTAAAAGGCTGTCCACCCGGCCTGAAAGAAAATCAAAAAGTCCTAATTCGGGAATGGGCCCACCTATGCAAGTGTGTAGATTGGCGCCGCCTAAATCGAGATCAACCAATAAAACGGAATACCCAAGCTGCGCAATAGATATTGCAAGACTGGAGCTAATCAGACTTTTGCCAATTCCACCTTTTCCTCCGCCGACAGCAATGATCGACATAGGGCCAGAAAAGAGATCAGACTTTCTTGCAGTAATTTCGTTTTCTTGAGCCATTAAGTTCCACCTAATTTCTCTTCGGCTTCAGACTTTCGGATATAAAGGGGTAAGACCTCTTTCCAGGAAACAGTCTCTTGGTCCTGAATGGCGCGTAGCGCTAATGGGCCCAAGGTCCTAGCGGATGAGAAATTAGGGGATGAATCTAAAAACGTTATTTTTTTGCATTCTTTATCTGAGACATATTTTAAAAAAATGTCTTTAGCATCACCTATAAAAAGCAGGTCATTCTCAAGAAGAGATGCAAACGCTTCAGGTGCATAGGCTCGCGGCTCAAGGCACATTTTTATGATCTCATTTTGTATAATAAACTTAGCTGCATATATAAGGTTTCGAAAAGCATTAATGGCCACAAGAATGGGCCGGGATTTGTCTTTTTGTTGGTGAGCCTGTTGAGCCAAGAGAGTTAGCGAGTCCACCCTTATGACAGAAACACCCAATGAATACGCCAGTGATCGTGCGGCGTTTACTCCTACCCGAATTCCAGTAAAGCTTCCGGGTCCGACGTCTACTGCAATGTAATTAATTTGCGACAGAGGGATTTCGGTAGACTCTAAGAGATCCTCTAGTGCCGGAGAAAATAGCTCACTATGTGAAGTGTTAGTTTGAAAATTTTTTGACCAATTGCGTTCTCCCAAAAGCCGAGAGTCGTCAAAAATGGCGGTGCTGCCAGTGGCATTTGTGGTAGCAATCGCCAAAATTTTCATTACCAGTTTAACTTAAAGACTAAACTTAAATCGTTAAACAAAGCAAAAACCATAAGTCCAACGAGTATAAAGAGTCCAACTTGAGTCGCGATTTCCATCTTTCTTAAAGAAACCGGAGTGCCTTTAATGGCTTCAATGAGATAAAAGAACAAATGTCCGCCATCGAGAACGGGAATAGGTAGAAGATTCATAACAAATAAATTAATAGATAAAATACCCATCATTTTTACGAAAAGCGAAATGCCAAAATCATAGGTTTTTTTCGCCGCCTGATGAATCGAGATAATTCCACCAATGTTTCTCGGAGAAATTTTAGCTTGAAAAATTTTTGCGAAAACTAAAAACGTTGTTTGAGTCCAAAGGATCGATTGTTCCCAGCCGTAGACAACGGCAGCTCCGAGGGAGGGTGTTTTTAGCCAAAAGAAATTCGGGACAGAATCCAACATTGGAGTTGGAGAAATACCAATGGTATAGCGTTTTTCCTGTTGGCCTTGGGCGCCCGGAAGCTCGCTTGATAGCGGGGTTACTAAAAAATCAAGTGGCTCTCCATTTCGTAAAAGCGAGACTTTAATTGGTGGTTGGCCTTCTTGATAGGACTTAACTAATCCAAGAATGTCCATCCAGCGCAAAACTTTAACTGAATTTATTGCAGACAAGCGATCGTTAGCTTTAATTCCCGCCTTTTCAGCCGGCGAACCTTCGACAACTCTAAAAAGATAGAGTTCACCGGGCTCAATGCCAAAGGTCGAAACGTTAGTATTGCGGGTGACCGACCATTTGAACTTGAGATGCTCTGGATTCTCTAGGCTCTGCGGATAGCGGTCTAATGAGAACTCTATTTCGGCGCCACTCAAACCCTGCTCGAACGCTGCGGATACTTCTCGCCAATTAGTAACTTCTTTACCATTAATATGAGTGAAAATATCGTGTGACCTAAGTCCCAAAGAAAAAGCTGGAGAATTGTTGTTAGGGACTCCAATTGCCGATGATTGTGACAAATTTGTTAAGCCATCGACGGTTCCTACTTTGGAACGCAGGCTCAAGAGATCTCGACTTTCCTTAAGCTCTGGTTTTATTTGAACTAAAGAATTTTCGCCCGAGGCTCGAGCCACTTCCACACGCAGTTCATTTCCTGCGTTGCCCTCGATGATGTCATTAAACTGTTTCCAGGCTAAAACCTCTTTGGCATTAACTCGAACAACTTTGTCGCCGGAGCGGAAACCCGCTTCAAAGGCGCTTGATTTAGGATCGATGTCTCCCAAAAAAGGATAGAGGCTGTGTTCGCCAAGTAAGCCAACTGCGGCAAATAAAAATATAGCAAAAAAGAAATTCATCAGCGGTCCGGCAAGGACAACAGCAATTCTCTGTCCTAGAGGTTTGTGTAGAAATGATATTTTTTTGAGTTCGGGTGAAATTTCTACTCGAGGATCGTCCCCAAAAAGTTTTATGTATCCACCTAAAGGGATCAGAGAAAGACAATAAACAGTGTCACCGTACTTATATTGAAAGAGTTTTTTTCCGAAACCCATGCTGAACACTTCAACGCGAACCTTAAAATACTTGGCGACTAGAAAGTGCCCAAGTTCGTGAACAAAAATTAATAGGCCAAGAAGTACAACAAAGGGAACGGTGTTCGAAAACACCCAAGATATAGAGTTTTGAATTGCATCCATAGAAACCATTGTAAACCTGGGCTCAGCGATAGGCCAATGGATTGTGTTTATATGCCTCGCACTACGACTTAGGGTTTGAAAAAACCTAGTACAAACATGTAGAAAACGGCAGATGAGAAGATAACGCCGTCGATACGATCAAGAATTCCACCATGCCCAGGCATTATGCCGCCGGAGTCCTTCACATTGGCCAAGCGCTTGAAGAAGGACTTAAATAAATCTCCGAGTTGAGCAAAAATAGCGGTCATTAAAAAGACCACCAACAACAGGGCAAGGCTTACTTCCAATTCAAAGAAATATGCCCAAGCTAAACCAGTTAAGACTGAGCCGAAAAGTCCCCCGACAGCACCTTCGAGGGTCTTTTTTGGTGAGAGGGTCTCGTGTAGCTTTCTGTTCCCGAAAAAACGTCCTGCAAAATAAGCGGAAATATCTCCCGAAAAAACTACCGCAAGATGAAGAAAAAAGAGGACAAGTCCATTTTCAGCTAGCGCAATTTGATAGGAGATTGAAGGCATTAGGCCGCAATAGATTAGTCCTACAATTGACATGCCCAAAAATTTTAACACATTGGGCAGGTTTTCTTTTTTCGCCAAAAACCAAAGAGTGGGTCCCGAAATCAAGGCGCAGAAAATGGGAAGAGTGAAAAAAACCCAATGTGGATATTCGGCAGCCATTAAGAAAAAAAGAGTACCGATAAAAATAAAATAGGAGCGATAAATTAGAGGCGTGGACGAATTTTGTTCAGACTCTAGCTTTGGCCACAATCCTGAAAATTCAAACAGACTTAAAATTGAGGCCAATAGGCAAAGACAAAAAACACCTAATGTGCCAAAGTGGTGTCCCAAAGCGAGTACGCCGAGAGCAACTAGGGCAGAAAATATTCTTTGGACAAGATTAGACATCAAATCTGGGCCGGCTCATCAAGTAAGATTTGAGCCCGGGCCTCCTGCACTTGCTTGCTTGTTTTACCAAAGCGCCGCTCCTGTCGACTGTAAGTGGCGAGAGCAGCCCAAAGATCTTGGGCGCTAAAATCAGGCCAAAGTGCTTTAGTAAAATGAATTTCGCTGTAAGCAGACTCCCATAAGAAAAAATTTGATATTCGAGTTTCGCCACTCGTGCGAATAATTAAGTCGGGGTCAGGAATGTTCGCGCTTTCCATGTATTGTCGAAAGAGGGGCTCGTCAATTTGTTCCGGCGTAATTTCGCCCCGGGCTGCCTTTTCGCAGAGCGCTTTGACGGCTCCGAGAATTTCTTGGCGACCACCGTAGCTTAAGGCAAAGACCAGTTTTAATCCGGTATTGTTTTTAGTAGCTTCTATGGTTTTATAAACTTCATTGCGTGCGGCTTCTGGAAGCCTCGTGAGCTCACCTATGCTTAGAAAGCGAATATTTTGTTTCATCAAGCTTTCGCGCTCGCGCTGCAAATATCTTCGCAAAAGGCGCATTAAAAAATGAATCTCATAGTTTGGCCGTTGCCAGTTCTCATTGCTAAAGGCGAACAGGGTTAGATAGGGAATCTTAAGACGAACACATTCTTCAATAATGACCTTTGAGACCTTGGCGCCCTTAGCATGCCCAAATATTCGCGAGTGATTTTTTAGCTCTGCCCAGCGCCCATTCCCGTCCATTATAATTGCAATGTGATGTGGTTGATTCAAGTTGATGAAATCCCTTTGGCTCAAATTGTCATTACATCTTTTTCTTTTTCAGCAGACACTTTGTCTATTTGTTCCATGAAGTCATCAGTAATTTTTTGAACTTGTTCTGTCAGTTGTTTGCTTTGATCTTCACTTAAAACTTTGTCCTTTAGGCCTTTTTTTATTTCGTCGTTTATATCTCGCCGTACAAGTCGAACGGCAATGCGTGCATCCTCGACCATCTTTTTTGCCGTTTTTACTAAATCTTTACGCCGCTCCTCGGTTACAGTCGGGACCTTTAATCGAATAACTTTTCCGTCATTCATTGGACTCATTCCCAAATCACTTTTTATAATCGAATTTTCAATTTCTTTTAAAAGATTGGGTTCCCAGGGTGCGATCATTAGTGAGCGCGGGTCTGGGCAACTGATCGCTGCTGTTTGAGATAGAGGTGTAGGTGTGCCGTAGTAATTAACTTTAATATTATCCAACATCGAAATATGAGCTTTTCCAGTACGAATTTTTTTTAATTCGTTTCGAAGAGCGTTTATGCCCTTCTCCATTTTGGCCTTGGCGTCATTTTTAATCTTGTCCAACATAATTCACCCCTTACCGAACAATTGTGCCAATTTTTTCACCCATGATAGCACGCCTAATATTACCAGGAATAGATAAATTAAAAGTGATTATTGGGAGCTTATTGTCCATGCTTAAAGAGACAGCAGTTGAGTCCATTACTTGCAGTCCTCTGTTGAGCATTTCGATATAAGTCAGTTCTTCAAACTTAACTGCGTCCTTAAATTTCATAGGATCTTTGTCATATACTCCGTCAACTTTGGTGGCTTTTAAAATGACCTGTGCATTTATCTCTACAGCTCTAAGCGCCGCCGCAGTATCCGTTGTAAAAAAAGGGTTCCCTGTGCCTGCCGCAAAAATAACTATTCGCTTTTTTTCTAAATGTCTTATGGCCCGCCGGCGGATATAGGGTTCAGCGATTTCGTTCATTGTTATCGCGGATTGAACGCGGGTGTACAACCCTACATTTTCAAATGCTTGTTGGAGAGCTAAAGCATTGATACTGGTTGCCAGCATTCCCATATAGTCGCAAGTGGCTCTATCCATACCATTTGCGGCCGAACCAGCAACACCTCGAAAAATATTGCCGCCGCCAATGACGACGCCAATTTCCACTCCGGTTTCAAACGCATCTTTTACGTCATGAGCGATTATATTGAGAGTCTTGGTATCAATGCCTGAGCCAACGGTTCCCGCAAGTGCTTCACCACTTAGTTTTAAAAGAACACGGCTATATGCTGGCTTGGCCACTTTATCCCTTAAGAGCTGCTTGTACGTCTGCAGCTAAGTCGTGTTTCTTTTTCTCAATACCCTCGCCGAGTTCATAGCGAACGAAGCGGCGGATAACTATATTTTCACCAATCGTGGAAATATTTTCTGAAAGAATTTGAGAAATCTTTTTGTCAGGATCTTTAATAAAGTTTTGTTCCAGCAAACAATTCTCAGAGACAAACTTTTTCATTTGGCCAACAATTATTTTTTCGATCATATGGTCTGGCTTGCCTGATTCTTTGTTTTTGGCAACTAAGACGGCTCGTTCTCTTTCTAGAATTGCCGGCTGAAAATCTTCAGGACCAACACAAAGGGGGTTTGTTGCTGCAATTTGCATACAGAGTTCTTTTACAAATGCCCTAAACTTTTCATTTCTGGCCACAAAATCAGTTTCGCAGTTAACTTCAATGAGAACACCAATGCGACCCTCGCCATGAATATAGGCATGAACTAAACCTTCTGCGGCAACTCGGCCAGCTTTATTGGCGGCTGCACTGAGTCCTTTTTGCCTTAACCAATCTACGGCTTTTTCAAAATCACCTTTAGTTTCCTGTAAGGCGCGCTTGCAATCCATCATGCCGGCGCCGGTTCGCTCACGTAGTTCTTTAACTATTGCAGGAGATATACTCATATTTTTACTCCAGAATAAAATTATTTTTCTTCAGGCGTGGTTTCGTCTTGATCTGTTTTTTCTGAGTCGAGCTCCATCTGGATTTCAACTTCGTCAGCTAAACCAGCCGCAACAAGTTTTCGGGCTTTTGCAACACGAACAACCGCTGGACCAGCGCCTGGCGCGACGACGGCTTCGGGCTTACTGTCCTTTGTCCGACTTCGTGGTCGACTTTCGCGGACGGGCTGATCTTTCTGATCTGCAAGGTCAATTTGTTTATCAGAATCTGAGCGAAGTTTTTGTTCCCATTCTTTTGCGCCTTCAAGAAAAGAATCCGCAATAAGGTTTGCAAAGAGCTTTATGGAGCGAATGGCATCATCATTTCCCGGGATGGGAAAATCAACTTGTGTAGGGTCGGCATTGGTATCCACTATCGCTATGACGGGGATTTTAAGTTTTCGCGCTTCTGCAATAGCAATGTGCTCTTTAACAATATCAACAACAAACATGGCCTTTGGCGTATCTTTCATGTCTCGAATTCCCTCGAGGTATTCAGACAAGCGACCAGCTTCTTTCTCTATTTTAGCACGCTCTTTTTTTGTTAATAGATCAAAGTTTCCTTTGTCCTTCATCTGTTCAATTTTTCGCAATCGATCAATACTGTTTTTAATAGTTGAGAAGTTGGTGAGCGTGCCTCCCAACCAACGTTTAGTCATGTAACTTTGGCCACACTTTTTTGCAGCTTCTAAAATGGGCTCAACAGCCTGTTTTTTTGTTCCAACAAAAATTAATTTTCCACCGCTGGCGGCAATCTTCTGGATATATTCGGCAGCCTTTTTTGCTTGCGCCACAGACTTTTGTAAATCGATAATGTGGATGCCTTGCCGAGCTCCAAATACAAAGTTTTTCATGCGTGGATTCCACCGCTCAGTTTGGTGTCCAAAATGTACGCCCGCATCGAGCATCTCTTTCATAGTCACTTGTGCCATTAAGCCTCCGGTTTTGTAATTGAGCTAACAAAATGAATTATCTAACTTTGACCAATAAAACAACATTTCTTAAGGGGTTAGAGCCAATTATGCAGGGTGACAGCCCGGAGAACAGAGCAGAGCCTCGGAACAGAGTTCTGCCTGGAGAACCAGGCCAGGAATATTTTTTGCCTCACCAATTGTTGGACTGATGACAAAAAAGTTTTTAAAGCCAACAAGAGAGGACATCTGATCAACACTTGTCGAGAAGGTCCCGTGACTTGCATGAAATACAGAAATCTTTTCGTACTTCAGGTCATTTAACGCGCCATGATACGCGCGCGAAACATGCTTTTTTATCCTTTTTATTGCTGCAGCAACGAGCTCCTCATCTTCAGCGTCGGCTTCAGACAAAAAAGTGAGCCACTGAGAGTTTTGCATTTTTAAACCAGAATCTAAAACAACAGGGGCATAGAACTGGCCCAAACAAGGGTTTTTAAAGTCGGATTTGCCATTTAGCACGTGAACCGCAAGATTGTCAGAAACTATATTGGAGTGCACAACTTGTAGTAGCACCGAGGTCCACAGCTTTCCTCGCGTCAATTTAGTTCGAATTTTAGGCGAAATTTTTTCGTTGGGGAGAATTTCTAGAAGTAGTTTTGGGTTGCAACAAAAGACGACCTTGGGCGCGTGAATCTCTTTTTGCCCATTCATGATCACCGAATACCTGCCGAAATCATCAACATCGATTTTAGTAACTTGGCTTAAATTGAAAAACTCACCAGTAAAACGTGCATAGAGATCATGAATCCACTGATCGGGGCCTTCGCGCAATAAATAGCGATTAGGGTGAGTGTAAAAAGAAAACTCCTCAACAAACGTAGGAGAGTTTTCGCCAAAGCCAACGAACGGAGAAAAGCCCTCATCAAAAGTCACAGGACTTTCATGAATTAATTCCCGATGGAGGGGCTTAGCCAGCAAGCGTTCTATGTAAGCCAGTGCGCCATCTGTCTCTGAGTTAGCGGGAAGCATTTGAAAGTGCCCAGTCAGGTCTTTATAGCTCGTATTTTGGCGACAGAGCCCTCCAGGGAGCTCCGCGCTTTCAATAAGGGCGACCCTATAGTTGTGGCTGGTTGATGCGGCTACTAATAGGCCGCTGAGCCCACTTCCTACAATAATGATGTCAAATTCATGTGCTCTAGAACTCATTAAGCCAAGTTCCTAAAAATTCGCTAATTATTCAAGTGGAATTTCTGATTTGCGATTTTAACAAGCGGGTACAGGGCAGCTCGAACGCAAGGCTTAAGAAAATAACAGCGGTCAAGAATGCCTGCAATTGTCGGAGAAAAATAATAATACATGCTTACAAAGGCCTCTCCAAGAGGCGTGGCCAAAAGCACCTGGTCCCTGAACGCGCAAAGTGTTAACACGCTGGGATGCTCGGGGCTTTCATAGGCGGCCGAAGCAATGAAGCAGCGTGGGCGCGGAGCATTACAGCGTTTTAATAGCTCGCTGATAATTGCTTTGTTGCGGGCTTTTGGCGCGTAGGCGTGCATTTTTCTGGCCAATTTAGCAAACGCTGGCGTGGATTTTGAAAAAAGAATAAAGAGTTCAATTTTTTCTTTGAGTTTGCCCTGGTAGTTTATATTCATGTCGTAGATTTTTATGAGGTCCCACAAAACTGACAAAATAACGTCCATTTCTGAAGATTTTTTTGCAGACTTAAAAGTATCGGGCGTTAGGGCTCCTGGCTTTGTATCATATACGACCTCAAGGGTACGCAAATATTTTTCAAACTCTATTGCGGCTTCAGCAAATACCTTTTGCGCGAGATAGGCCCGGGCCTGCTTGAGTACATTGATGCGATTCCTGAATAGGGCCATAAGATTGGCTTCGCGGGCTTTACGCTGCGCCCGCAGCTTTGCGCCTTGAGAAACCATTTTTGAAAGATCGCTGATACAATTGGTGCAGACCTCTAGGGCGCCTTCCTTGCGGTGGCCTGATTCCGTGAGGCTAAGTCGCATGCCCGCGTCGATGCGCACGAGTTCACGTGAGTCACCACCGCAGCGCGGACATTTTTTAAGATCGGTAGGGGCAGTGCTCAAAAGAGTCTCCTCGATCTCTATACTAGCTAAAGCAAGTTTAGGGGGTCAATGTCGACTTGAACTTTCACTTTTGAGTCGCCAATATTTTTTTGGACTACCAATACCTGACAAAATTGATTCAAATGATTTGCTTGTTGGGCCTTAACTAATAATTGGTATCGATACTGGCCGTGTAATTTCGCAAGGGGAGCTTCGGCTGGTCCCAAGACCTCGACCTTAGAAAAGTTTTCGTATTTTTTCTTTAAAGCATTAGCGAGGCTCGAAAGTTTTTGCGCACTTTCTAGAGCTTGGGCTTTGTCGATTCCCTTAATACGAAAGGCGGCGAGCCGGCCAAATGGGGGGTAACCCAATTTTTCTCTAAAAGATAATTCTTGGTTGGCAAATCCTCGGTAATCATTTTTTATTGCAAAATTTAAACTCAAATGTTCAGGATTAAACGTTTGAATGATAACTCGACCGGGTAGTTTATCGGCTGAGATATGCCGGCCAGATCTGCCACTGACTTGCGTGATGAGTTGGAAGCTTCTCTCGCTCGCGCGAAAGTCGGGCATATTAAAGCCGATGTCAGCAAGTACGACTCCGACAAGAGTCAGTTTTTGAAAATCAAGTCCCTTGGCGATCATTTGTGTACCGATAATTATATCTGTTTTGTGGTCTTCAATATCCTTAATGAACTCTTCTAGCTGTTCACGGTTTTGAATTTCATCGCGATCTGCGCGCGCTAGCCGTGCAGTTGGAAACAAGCTAGCGATGTCTTCTTCAATTTTTTCTGTGCCCAGTCCGATGGATTTTAACTCGCCGATTTTGCACTCGGAGCATTTCTCCTTTAGCGTTTCGCTGTAATCACAGTAGTGACAAACTAAATGCTTTTTGCCATGAAGTGTAAGAGAAACGGCACAGTTGGGGCATTGGGATGTAAAGCCACAACCTGGACAAAGCACAAGTTGGGCCGTGCCGCGACGGTTAAGAAAAAGGGCTGACTGTTCTCCTCGACTGAGATTTTTTTTAAGCTGTTCGTAGAGTGTTGGGCTTAACCAAAACGGCAATTCAGATTCCGGAGTAGGTTTTTTTAAATCTACAATTTCAATTGTTGGCATAGATCTGTTTTCCACGCGATATTTCATTTCGTGAATCTGGTATTTTCCCGTCATGGCATTATGCCAGGTTTCCATGGAGGGCGTCGCTGAACCGAGGACTACTGGGATGTCGAAAAGTTTCGCGAGCATCACGGCCGCATCACGGGCATGATAGCGAAGTTTTTCATCTTGTTTAAAACTTTGCTCGTGTTCTTCGTCGACAACAATAAGTCCTAAATTAGGAAGGGGGCAAAAAAGAGCAGAGCGTGCGCCAATAAGAATTTGTTTTTTACCCTCGCACATTTCCCACCACTGGGTAGTTTTTTCTCGCTCTGTCAAATGAGAGTGAATCACACCAATTGCGTTTCCGAACCGAGCTGCAAAGCGATTCACTAGCTGAGGGGTTAACGCAATCTCTGGCACCAAAAACATTCCCTGCTTTCCGGCGCGAAGTACTTCCTCGAAAAGCTCTAGGTAAACTTCGGTTTTTCCAGAGCCGGTAACTCCAAACAAAAGATGAACGCCGAAACCAGAGGTGGCAGAAATTTTATTAAAACACATTGTTTGTTCGGCGGTTAATGGGTGTTTTTTAGTTTTAAGTATTTTAGGGTCAATGAGTGGCGCTTTCGATGTCTTGCGCTTGGTATTTTTTGAAAGGGGTGGGAAAGAAAGTGAGGCGACCTGCCCAACTGGATATTGGTAGTAACGAGAGAGCCAAACCAGCCATTCCAAAAGTTTTGGTTTTAGGATTGGCCATTCGCTATGAGCCTCAAGAATAGATTTTACTTTAAATTTTGAAGAGGAGTGGTCGGCGGCGAGACCCAATATAATTCCCGTTACTTTGCGACTGCCAAGCGGTACAATCACGGACTGACCGATAGAAAGTTCTCCGGAATAAGAATAAGTCAGCCCCTCGTCCAGAGGAGCGTCAACCCCCACTTTATAGAAAGTTTCTTTCAACGAAACCTCGAGTAAAATTCCTGAATAATGGGGTCCTCAGGGAGCACATTTAATTTTTCTGCCTTCTTTTTTTCTTCGGTAAAGATTTTGGGAGAAAGAAGTTCCCTTATTTTAGATGTAACGGGTGTATTTTTTATGTTGATGACACGAATTTTAACAGAGTTATTAGCCCACCGGACAGTTCGCGTTTGCGGAAACGAAAGCGAGCCCACAAATTTTTGGTAGTCGTCAGCAACAATTTCTGTTTGGCTGGGAAGTCTCATTTTTCTAATTACAAATCGATCTTGTTCAATCCAAATCTCGGGATTTAACTGTGTGGCGTCTTTTTGTGGTGGCATTCCGAGTGCATAGGCAATAACGCCGGCAGCGCGGCTCAATCTGAGGTAAGGAACTTTATCATAAGTTGGCTCTTTGACATCGATGGGAGCAGATTTATGTCTGGTTGAGGCCTCGGGCAATATTGATAAATCAATTAGTGCTCGATGAAGTTTTTTGACGGTTCTAATATGAAAGAGTGGCTCAAAAAACTCTCCAGAAAATCGCGTGGACCTTACGGTGCCCGACTCATCCATATAGAATTTTTTGCTTTTGTCGTAAATGCGGAGCAAGCTTAGCTGCTCTTTTAAATCTCGTTCTCCACGCGCAAAGACCCGCAAACTTTCAGCGTTTTCAATAACCCAGTGTTCTTTAACGACCTGAGTTTGTGATTTGTTATCGAAGGAAATTTCAAGGTCAATTACATAGCCGGTGTTCCCCTGATTTTTTGCGGTGCGATCTAAAATCATTTCGAGATCGGGTATGTACCCAAAAGCAGAAGGGCTAAGTGACCCCAATAGATATAACGTCAAAAGACATTTTAACATGTGACCTCCTAAAGAGATTTTGCCAGATCCTTCAGATATTTTGATAGGGCCTGCTTTATTTCAGGGTGGGAGAGTCCGATGTCAATGTTTGCCTTTAAAAAGCCCAGTTTATCTCCGGCATCGTGCCGCGTGGCTTTTAGCTCTAGACCGTGAAGGCCCTCTTTCTGGGCAAGCCTGATCATACCATCAGTTAATTGGATTTCACCGTTTTTCCCGGGAGTAAGGTCCGCCAAATAATTCATAATGTTATTATCAAAGACATAGCGACCAGGAAGAGCCCACTGGCTGGGAGATTTATCTATCGCGGGTTTCTCAACGACGTCTTCAATCTTCCAAAGGCCGCTTTTCTGCATCGAGCCCTTAATCATTCCGTATTTGCAAACGTCTTCTTTGGCAACGGTCATTATTGATACGGTCGAAATTCCTGTTTCTTCAAAGCTGGTGATTAACTGCCGAGTGACAGTTGGTTTTTCAGCATCGGTTAACATGATTTCATCGCCAAGCAAGACGGCAAAGGGCTCCTCGCCAACAATTGGTTTAGCGCAATGAATGGCATGGCCTAAACCCATTGGGCTTTTTTGCCGAATACTGATGATGTTGGCCATTTCACGAATTTTTTTTAACGAGGTTAAGGTCGCCAATTGTCCTTTTTTATTTAAAAAATCTTCGAGTTCGTAGGAAACATCAAAAAAATCTTCGATGGCGCTTTTGCCGCGGCCTGAAATTAAAATTATGTCTTCGATGCCGGCGCGGACGGCCTCCTCAACTATGTATAATAAAATGGGCCGATCAACTATTGGTAAAAGTTCTTTGGGTATTGTTTTGGTCGCAGGTAAGAATCGAGTGCCTAGGCCTGCTGCGGGAATAACCGCTTTATTAACTTTTTTCATATAATTTAAAGAGACCACAGAACACTAATGTTAGACAACTATTTTTCAATGGTAGAAAGCAGGCGTTGAGCGAATTGGTAGGGGTAACGCTTTAAAACTTTAAATGGATCAATATGTTTTCCATGTTTTTTAACACCAAAATGCAAATGGGGACTGGTGCAGTAGCCGGTACAGCCCACCGCCCCTAAGAGTTCTCCATCTCCCACAGATTTACCCACAAAAAGTTTGGGCACTACAGAGTTTAAATGATGGTAAGAGGTCTCGTATCCATTGGCGTGTCGAATAATTATGTAGTTACCCGAGGCCCGATTTTTTTCAATCCTTGTAACTTGACCAGATAATGCGCTCAATACTTCGCTGCCGACAGGAACTTCAAAATCAACGCCCAGATGGGCTACTCGCCGCTGCCGAATAGGATGAAATCTGTGCCATTGGAAAGGACTAGAGACGCGCAAATAATTTACCGGCGCATAAAGTGGTTTATCAGCTTCATTTTGCTGGTTGTTTTCTAGAAATAAACCGCCATCACCAAAAGCCACAAATTTTCTTTTTTCTGCCAGCCCGTTTACTTCCAAGCTTGTTTCTAAAACTTGGCCATATTTGACAAACTGATCACCTAAAAAGTTTTTTTCTACCTTCATAGAAAAATGCGCACCTCGAGTAAGATCTCTTTTGGGATTGATATCAAAAACGTAGGCATCCAAAAATCTATAGGCGAGCCAAGTGCTATCAATAATATTACGTATGCTGGTGAGAATTCCGCCCACAACCCGACCGTTAAATGAAAAAACTTCTTTTCTAAATTTTTCTAAAAGGGATTCGAATCCGACTTGCCCATTGGGTTTTTTCCAAAGGAAATAAGATTTGTCTGTTAGCTGCTCAAAAAGCTTAACTCCTTGGCGCTTTTCGTTAGAATCATTTAAATAGAGATAGGGCTCGCTGGGAATGAGATGATATTTAGGTGGCAGAGGCTTTAGAGCCAAAAGCTTATGAATTTCGTGATTGCTAAAAGAATGTTTTTTAAGAATAGAGGACAGCGTGTCGCCTTGTTTGATGGCAACGCGCGACATTTTGGTTTTTTCATCCTTTGACCCATAGGCCTCGGAATGAAATACAATTAAAGCAATGAGAGAAAAAAGTACGCTCAAGCTGTTCTTCACAAGCTGCATCATTATGACCATTGTCCTATTAATTTTAGGTCTTCCACTACAATCCTTGCATGCCCAAGTTAATTTTGCACCAACTTCCTCGGCCTTGGGTGGGGCTGGAATCGCCAATCTAGATCAACTGGAGGGCGCATTTTTAAATCCAGCTGTGCTTCCTCATTTTAAGGAGTTTAAAATTGGCGGCACATTTGGGCAAGGATCGGTTTTTGCCAATCAAGACGATCAGGTTTGGGGGATTTTAGCTTCTGATTGCACAACGGTAATTCCTGGCGCATTTGCTTACATAAGTGCCAAAAGAACGGGGGTTCTCCCGACTGAAGTCTTGCAGAAATATTACAGTATTTCGCTCGCTAGTTTTGTGCGCAACAGAGTTACCTTGGGTCTGGGCCTCAATCGTAATGAGTCTCAAATAGTTGAAGGACCTAAGTATATTGAAAACAACTATACCCTTGGCCTTCTGTTTTCGCCAGCAACTGAGCTAGCTTTTGGTCTAATAGCCAAAAATCTAGCTAAGCCGTCAGGTGCCTTGCCGGTGCCATTGCATCTGCCCGCCACATTAGGAATCGGTGTGTTTCTTATTTTTGCAGATAAGTTTCATTTTAGGGCTGATTTGGGGCAGGAAATTAGAAATAATCCCGAGTCCAAAAAGTTTGTAAATTTTGGGATTGAAACGAGACCAGTCGACTATATTGCTATAAGGTGGGGCTTTGGCTGGGATACGCTGAGACAAAGAACGCTATTTACAGCAGGTCTCGGTTTTGAAGGGCCGCGCTTAAGTGCCGGATATTCCTTCCAAAACGAAATACAAGAAGAGGGCGGAACTAGGCATCTGTTTGACTTTAGACTGCCGTTTTGATAGCCACTAGTCTTAAATTAAAGAGGTTTAACTATGTCGCCAACAAAGAAAACAGAAAAAATACGTCGTCGAAAATCCCGCACTAAAGGTAAAGAGGCGCGAGCAAAGCGTCGCAACAAGGGCACGACCCATTCTGCTAAAGAATTATTTGGCGATTGAGTTGTTAGAGGTTCGATCGGCTAGCCTAGATGGCAACTGCCGCGCTGGACCCTTCAATACAAAATTAAAAGACTTAAGAACATAACCTTGTTGGCCAGGCTGATAACGATAATTTTTAAAAGATTTGAGGGCAGCCATATCGAGTGATTTGTGTCCTGTGGATTTTAACATCCGCACATTTGTTACGGAACCTTCAGGCGTAACTTCAGCCAAAAATTTAATTTCTCCCTCACGTTTAGCCAGGCGATCATCAAAATTATAACTGGGGTCTTTATTGCCAGGCATAGCTCTTAGTTCAGAGTCTTGACGAACGGGCATAATCGGCGCGCTTTCGCTGACGACATTTGTGTTACCCGCGGGTGCACTCGCTGCTACGGGTGCTGTCGGAGCAGATTTTTCAAGGATTGCAGGCACTGCGACTTCGGCGGGCGTTGGGTCGGGCACGACAGCAGTGGCTTCAGTCTGCGTGTCGGGAATTGTCGCTGGAATTATTTCTGGAGCAGGAGTTACCACATCATTTTGAATTTGTTCGACAAGCTGTTGTTCCGCCTTTTTTTCTTTTGTCGCGGCCGCAACTGGTACGGGTACGCTCTCAGGACTTTCAGAAACTACAGGGTTTTCAATTTTTTCTTTTGATTTGGCAATAATGGCCGGAGACTTCTCGGGTAATTTGGTGTTTTTTGGTTCAGTAGTTATTTTTGGAGCGGGAAGTTCAGGAGCCGGAGCGGGAGTCAGAGCAATAGGTGTGGTATCTTCAGTTTTAATTTCGGGGGTGAATTCAACCATCACAGACTCTCCGGTACTTGGCGCAAGTTCGCCAGGGATATCGCTTCCGTAATTAGAAGCTGCGACGTACATCAGGAATCCCGCATGCAAAACAGTGGAAAGACCAATAAAGGCTGCAGTTTTATAATGTAAATTGTTACGTCGTCTACTCACTTGAAATCCCCCAATTAGAGCATTGATTCGTTTGTATACAAGATTGATACCAATGTGCCCCTATGGAAAGTGGCGGTATTTTCGCTCTATAATATGATGTTTATGTCTCCGTAAGAAAAAATTACAACCGAGGCATGAAAATAATTCGGTTAAGGTCTGCGACACTTGGGAGCCATTCTATCTGCTGCACAAATTGAATGAAAACCAAAAAAATCAAGTCGCAAGAATTTTTCCGAGTAAAATCAAATCTTGATGAAGGGTTTTTTTACCCTCAGTAGCTTTAATTAATGAAACCAGTTGAGGTCTCAAGCCATCAATTCCTGTCATAAAATCACTATAGCCGCCAAGCAACTCGCGCACTGCCATAGCCCCCATGATGCTGGCAACTTTACGATCACGCGCAGTTGGCGAACCACCGCGCTGGGTGTGGCCTAATATGCAAACTCTCGCTTTATACCCATATTTTTTCTTAAGTTCATTGGCGATAGCGTAGGATTTTCCTTGAACTGGGCCTTCCGCACAAACAATGATGGAGCTAGTTTTGCCACGATTTACTCCGCGCTGAATTTGTGCCGCAATGTTTTTAACGCTCGACGGATCTTCAGGAATAATAATTGAATCGGCCCCGCCACCGATACCCACGTCCATAGCAATGTAACCAGAATTGCGACCCATGACTTCAACAATAAAGAGTCGATCATGAGAGCCCGCCGTATCGCGAATTTGATCTATGGCACGAAGTCCCGTGTTGATGGCGGAATCAAATCCAATTGTAATGTCGGTGCCCCAGCAATCATTATCGATCGTACCTGGAACTCCCGCGACCGGAAAGCCAGTCTCGGTCCACAAAAGATGAGCTCCACGAAAGGTGCCATCCCCACCAATGGCAACCAGTGCATCGATTCCGTGAGACACGAGATTTTGGTGAGCTTGTTTTCTATAGGATTTTTTGTGAAATTCAGGACAACGCGAAGATTTAATAATCGTACCGCCACGTTGAATGATGTTGGCAACGCTAGATAAATTAAATTCTTCAAAATGCCCTTCGAGTAGTCCGGCGTATCCTTTATAAATGCCAATGACTCTGCAGCCATAATAAATTCCCGCGCGCACTACAGCGCGAATGGCCGCGTTCATCCCAGGGGCGTCGCCTCCGCTCGTCAAGACGCCAATGGTTTTTATTTTTCTTTTGTGCCGCACTACTTTATGTCGAATTATTTTATTGGAGTTCATCACGATTCGTCATCGTCAGTCGTGCCCTGAGGCACGCGACCCTCGCCAATGGCTCGAGCGATTTCTTGATGTTGCTCACAACCTATAATTTTTTCGACAGCAGTATACTTTCCAAAATTAAAGTTTTTAATTTTACTTTTCTTAAGATCGATGATGCGTTTGTGATTTGTAGTGATGGTAAGCGCATCAATAGCTTTGCTTTCCGCAGCAGCTATCAATGCTTGTATGGCCATTTCAGGCGCCGCGAAATCATTGCAGTACAATATTAAATTGGCGCCTGCCTGATACGCTAAAACGGCGGCCTGACCGACTTCAAAGTTTTTAGTGATGGCTTTCATTCCCATGTCGTCAGTGATCACGAGATTTCTGTAGCGAATTTTATCATGCAAAAGATCTTTTAAAAAAATTCGGGAGAGCGAAGCGGGGTAATCGGGGTCAATATTAGTAAATTTAATATGCGCAGGCATAACTAAATCCAGGCGAGCTCGAAAAGCCCGTTTAAAGGGTTGGATCTCACGCTCTTCAAGTTGTGCTAGCGTTGCCGTTTCCACTGGTAAATCATCGTGACTGTCGATTAGGGTGTTGCCATGTCCCGGAAAATGTTTGGCACAAGCAATTATATCGGCCTTTAAAAGACCTCGCACAAAAGCCGAAGCAATTTTTCCCACGGCATCGATGTTGTCACTAAATGCTCGGTCGCCAATGGCGGTGTTGGTGGGAATTGTTAAGACATCTGCGCAGGGTGCAAAATTAACATTGATTCCCACAGCAAAAAGTTCGCGGCCCATGCAATTTGCCACTAAAAATGCTACTGAGGATGAATTGAGATCGCCAATCTTTTTAGCCGAGGGCCACTTTGTAAACGGAGCTTTTAGGCGGTGAACTCGGCCGCCCTCCATGTCAATTGAAATAAACAAGGGGGCTTTGTCGGGCATTTGCAGCGATAACTTTTGAAGTTCTGCGCACAGGTAAAAAAGTTGCTCGGGGCCTTCGATGTTACGATCAAACAAAATCACGCCACCGATATTGTTTTCAACGATAAATTTGGCCTCCTCGGGCAAGAGGCTTTTGCCTTTTAGTCCGATGATTAAGGATTGACCAAGGCTTCTGTGTATAGCACTGCTCACATTACGTCCCGTTAAAGTGTTGAATCTATTTAGAGTTCATCATCTTTAGTAAACAAAGGCTAAGAAAAAAAAGGCCAGCACACTTAGACCAAAGTCGAGGTCCAATTATTCAGTTTGAGGAGGTGGTTTAGTGGGTTTAACGATTATGCCTTGGCCCGCCGGAAAGGTGGCCTTCCCGCCGGTTGTGGCAGGCGGCGATGGGGACTTTGTTGGATTCAGAGTGCTGACGCCGAGAGAATTTTTTGTGCCAGCAGGTGTTCCGCCAAAAAGAGCACTGATGATAGATTGCGGCACAGGCATGCCCTGGGTAGCTATTTCTTTGGACGTAAGTTCGGTTGAGGTTTGTTGAGTCGGAGAATCTACATAGAGAATTTCGCCGTTCGGCGCGATGAAGCTGGAGTATTCAACACCCATAAATTTATTGCTGACACGAAAAACTTTTTGGCCCTTAAAGTCCTCCATGGTCTTACCAATGTTTGCCGTACCCTCTTTTACTTCGGCACTTTCTTCGGTGATAGAGTAGTAGGTAAAACCTAAACCAGTTTTCAGCCCCGCCTTCAGCATCAAAAATGGTAAAAAGGAGCTAAAAAATACACCTTTTTTAATTTTAACATTTAATTTCTGTGGAGGACCATTGGTAACAAGTTCACCCACAAAGTTTTCGCCCACCATTTTTGCCGTAATGGCCGTTTTTCTTTTAGTATTATCGACCGACGTAAACTGCAGTGAAATTGGTTGATAGCCTGTGTTGGCGCGGGCGACATAACTTTCGGTGAGGTCAGTAAATTTAGGTGCCGTTTTAATAAAACTAGTGGCGATCATTTCTTGTTTGGCGGGATTGTACTCAAATCGTAAAATCGTATATCCAATATGTATGTTTTCTTTAATTATTTTGTAGTAACCCTCAAAAATTAGGTCGGCATGGGCGGTGGTCGAAATAAAAAATAGAGTGATTGTAAGTAAAAGCTTTTTCATAAGCCTCAGTTTCTCTTAAGGCTGGGATTCAAGTCAAAGGCTAGGTGACGCTAAATTGGGATTATAGCTTAAGTCTAGGTTTAGTGGCTTTTGTCCGCTACCGATAACTGACTATGGACACGAATAAGTCAGAATCTTTAGAAGACGTCTGTCACTTGCGAGCAGCTGATCGAGAAGTGTTTATAGATAGGGCCCGGGACTTTTTTAGAGAAAATGCAGAAGAATATCGCTGTCAGCACACCATCTTTATGTTCTCAATGGTCGAGGGTGTGTACAAATTTACCCATAAAACAAGCTTTGACTCCGAGGAAAGTGCAAATAAATTCTGGACAACTTTGGATGAGTCTAAATGCTTTATCCACTTGGGCAAGTTAAAAGGTGAATTCTATTTTTACTTCGCAGGAAAGGATTTTGCTGGCATTGAAAACTTTGACGTGGATTATGGAAAAATAAGTGACTATCTTGATGCAAATGGCGAAGTAATAACGACGCCTCCAAAGAATCTTTGGGAAGTATTTATTCGTAAGGCGGTTGAACAATATGTTGCGGACACCAAACCCAAAAAAAGAAAACTGGTGAGTTAGCGATAGTATTTTCTAAAGAATGACTCTCTCATTGCAATGACTTCATTTTTGTCAGTAAGGATAGGGTGCGGCGCCCACTCCAAGGTGTTGGGGTTAATTAAATGGATTATAGGTGTTGAGTACTTCTTGTTTCGCGTGTTGATTTCTGCGATTAAGTATGTTGCCTCTTGAGTTAATTTGCGCTTTTAAATTTTGAACAGCGACGCCGGAGAGATGGGCGTTAGGAATCTGAATCAGAATTCTTTGGTAGATTTTGTGAAGACCACTTTGAATTGCGAGAGTGCTTTGAGCCATTTATGAGCTTAGAGCAAGACTTGGGCCCAGCGAGAAAAGTCTTTTAACGGTGGCTGAGACAAAACAAATTCGAGCCTCGAATAAAATGGGCGAAGGCTATTCCTACGTCTATGTCTAGTAGTCGCTTAAACAATTACAGCCTACAATTACTTACATGTGGCAAACGCTTAAGCGAATTATTAGATGTGCCAGCGGGCAGATGGCAATTTTTATCGCGATTATTTTTCAGGTACTCTTTGTTTTTTTCGCAATGATAATAAATATTGGTCTGCTCGTTCACGATAAAATTAATTTACAAAACTCAGTGGATCTCGCCGCTTATTATGCCGCCTCTAAACAGGCCGAAGTATTAAATGCGATGGCGCACGTGAATTATCAAATTCGCCAGACATATAAATTAATGGCGTATCGTTTGAGGGTTGTTGGTGGGTTTGGGTACAACGGGCATCCGGCACGTTTGGATTACGGTGGTCCGCTGGCTGAAGCTCTATTTCCATCTGTCATTTCGGGGACTCCCTTTTTAATGGCTGATCAGCCCGCAGTCTGCATCACACATAAAGGCTGGCGTGATTTTAGTGATGCCGGAGACAACGAGTCTCTGTGTCAGTCGGCAAACAATACAGTTTCTCAAATTCCGTCTAGCCCAGTCATCTTTGCCCTTAATCCATTAAATGCCCAGCTTTCTAATTATATTGAACAAATTAAAGGGCAAATCACAGAAACGTGTAAAAGGGGCGGGCTCGCCAATTGGCGATTTGCGGCAATAATAAACTATATGTATAAAAAGGACATCGTGCGAAGAAAAATGGCTTTTTTAAAATTTGCTAGAAATCTGTCGGATGACGAAAATGGTTTTATGGACCTTGATGGTCAACCCGTTCGAGGTGGAACTGCAAGTACGCTTGAGAAAAATCTAACTTCGGGAAATAAAAGAAATCTAAAAGAAATGTCTATCTTTAATTCTTTGGCTACCAAAATTGAAAATGGCAGACCACTTTGGATCTCTGATTTAGAAATAGATCCAATTGTTCGTTATGTTTTACATACACCGGGCAGTGGAAGTGGTTGTTCAAATAGTATAGAAGTCGTTAGCACAATGCCACCAAACGTAGAAACTAATGACCCTGACGGGGCATTAAGGTCAATGATTGGCGAGCCGCCACGCGGAAACATTTTTCATTCCACTCGGGGATTTGAAAAAAACCCTTGGTACATGGCTTATGTGGGAGTGAGTGCGAAAACATTTTCGAAGCCGCCGTTTGCGCCATTTGGTAGCCCAGTGGAACTTAAAGCGGTAGCTTTTGCAAAGCCATTTGGAGGTAGAATTGGACCATGGGATACTGTGAGTTGGGAACGTGAGTCGCCGACGTCAAATCCTGGCGCGGCTAAAGTTGATCCGCTCGCTGTGCCTCGCAGCAGTCCAAGTAATCAGCCCACTGGTGATTTAGCTAAAGATTCGATTTTTTTGCCTAACTACTCCAAATATCCCGGGGATAAGTTTGGCTTAAAATCATCGCTCTCTATGTCGATGGGCCGGGGATTGCTTAACAAGGATGATGTCAATTTGAGGCCCTATACTAATCACTATCAAACTCTTAAGACACTTGGTTCACCGCAAGGAGATGATTTACCATTTGCCGAAGCGGTGCCGAACGGGGGAGTCCTTCGTCAAGCCGAGCTTGCGGCAGTTTCTCCCGATATTTTTGACGCCATTTATTACTCTGTTGAACCTCAGTTTTATCGGTACTATGTGAACAGAGGCCCGCAGAGCTTGGGAATTGGCGCAGGAGCACCCGACGACCATGGTTCAATTGGCGGGACTTCGTCCATTGCCAACGCCTATGTATTGCTTGAGGCGAGCAGAAGCGCCTTTACAATAAATAATACTATTGATTATTTTTTTCTTACCAAAAAACCGAGTCAATTACTTACCGGGTGGGCGCAAGAGCAAGAGGCCGACTACTCCTTTCCAGCAAACAAATTTGCAGAATGCAGTTCGATTCCAGAGCCCAATTCCAACGAGCCGCCGACGCCCGGAGATTGTATTATAGGGGGGAGAACAGGGTACTCCGTTAAAATCGTTTCACGGGATTATTTGTTATCGCAGGAGCACTCTCTTGGCGGCGTGGGCGCGGGGAACGGAAACATTAAAAACCCTCCCCCTTCGGCATTGTGGGGCGGCGGTAATTAGCAATAAAAAAATGCTTGGAATACATGTTAAAACAAGCACTTAGTGTGTCTATAGAATTGACACTAAAAGTGAATAATCTGTTAAAGCAAATCCTATTATGAGCCGATAAGACTTTAGTAAGTAATCAAACACAAAAAGGTAAGCAATGACTAAGTTATTTTCTTTTGAAAAGACGTATCGAAAGATTGGTATACTCATTCTGATTTTGTCGACAGTAAGTTATGGCTCTTTTGCGCAAAATAATCCAGCACCGTCGACGAACCCCACCCCTCCGCCGACCAATGTACCTACTTACCAGGCCCCCGTAAATATGGCTTCGAACAATTCGCAAAAAAAGGCCAACTCGGCGTCTATTGTAAGTTATGTGATGGGTGGAGGATTGATTATTGGGGGTACTGCAATAGCAGTATCTAATTGTCCAAGTGCGTGGACGCAACCAATGTGTTGGGTGGGATTAGGTATGGTTGCCATGGGTGTATTGTCAACCGCTCAGGGTCTTTCTCAAAAAAAGGTAGCATCTGGAGCTGGTATTTCTGGCGCGCAGTCTGGATTTGATGACGGCGCTCCAGATAAGTTTATTATTACTACGCCTGATGGAAAACAAATTGGTCCAAACAGTTTTCAAAATCAAATTAACAAAGGCTTGAACAGTTTAGAACAATATGGCGCGAAACTAGATTCCAATACTGGCAGTCTAACATTACCAAATGGTCAGGAGGTTGCTCTTGGCGGCGTTGGCGGTAGCGTAGGTGATATAGCAAAAAAATTGGGAGTCGACGAAGATCAAGCAAAGATACTAGCTGACGAATTAAGTAAACAGAAAAAAAATGCGTTAGCTGCGGCCAATGATTCAAAATTCGAAATGATTGCAGGTGGCGGCGGGGCGTCTTCTTCTCCCCCACAATCTTCAGCGGATACAAATTTAGACCGGTATTTTGGCGCGCGGCCGATGAGGAAAGTGGCTACATCCAAAACCGCGGGACTTACAAAAAATATTGGCGGAGACAGGGTAGGGATTGCCCAAGATGACATTTTTCAGATGGTGCGAAGAAAATATGAAGATAAAAAATCCGAAAGTTTTTTTATTGAAGGCGATTGGGGATTTTAAATGGCTAAGAAGTGCATTGCTTTGATAATTGCGATTTCATTTTCTGCGAGCTTAGGCTTTGGCCAGGCGAATAGTGGGTCCACAAGCGCCGGCGGCCAAGCTGCCATGGGTGCAGGAGCAAGTGCGGTAGCTGCGGCAATGCTTTTTATGGAAGCCGATGAGAAATGGACTGAGGGAACTGTTCTAAAAGAGAAAGGCGTCGAGCACGAAAAAGCAGCGATAACCGCTGCTAACGCCCAAAATTTTCCTCTGGCAACATCTGAAGCGAAGCTCGGTATTGTAAAAAAATCTGCAGGCGCAAAGAAAGATATGTTGGGTTTTGTCTTTTTGGGAATGGCGGGACTTTCGGGTCTTCAGGGATTGTATCAGCTATCCACGGTTGCAGGGGCGGCTAAATCAGAAGATGACTCCGGTTATTCACCCAGTCTTGACCCCGAAAGATTTCGGCCCACACGGCCGGATGGCTCGGTAATAGAACCAGAAAAAGTGCGGGAAGAGTTAAAAAAACCATTGGCTGAAATAGCAAAACGTGGAATTAAGCTCGACGAAAAAGGGAATATGACATTGCCGAATGGCAATACGGCGAACCTAGAGGACTTAACTAATGGGAATGCGGGCGCCTTCGCGTCAGCTACAGGTTTAGGCCCGGCCGAGATGAAAGAGATTGCAGGCAAAATGAATGATGTGAACTCAAAAATTGCATCACTATACGGTTCCAACGAAAAAAATATGCGCCTTTCATATTCAAGTGGCGGCGGCTCGTCTGGCGGACAAGGATCTGGTGACGGTACGGCCGGTGGTAGCAAATTTGATTTTAATTCTTTGTTTGGAAAGATGAAATCCAAGGACAGATCTGCTGCTTCGTTTACGGGACCCGCAAAATTGTTTCGGGGTCAACCGATTGGTGTGGCGCAAGATAATATTTTTAAAATGGTGTCGAGAAGGTATCAGGAAAAATCAAAAGTAAATTATTTTATGGTGGGCAACTAAAATGAGAAAAATAAGCTTAAGAAATTTAATGCTAATTTTCATAGTTGTGATGACTATTACTGAGGAAAATAGCGTGATGGCTCAGGTGGAAGACCGTTCTAATAATTTTAATAATTTTGGACAGGGTTTTGAAGGTTCTCAAGAGGTGGCTCCCGAAAATACCAGTAGCACAAATAGCCAGGGCGATGACGGCGGCGAGCTGCTACTACCAAAGTATAGAGCTAGTATGACAGGAGAGCGAGCGGAGAATGCAATTGAAATGGAGCTTGGCGAGTGCGCTTTAAATGTTAAATCTGCAAAGTCGACATGTAATGTTTTGACGAATCCGGTGACTCTTATGGCGGTGAATATGTTTCAGGGCTTGGGCGGCGCCGTAGCAGGTGGCGCGGGTAAGTCTACGAAAGATCGGTGTGAACTGGCCGCAACGTTTTCGAAACTTGGGGTGGCGGTAAATTCAGGCTTGGCGATTACCTGCGGCGAGATTGCCAGACAGTGTGATAGTACCTGCAGTGAAAAAGCAGAGTCTTCAACGGCTATTGCGAACAGGGAATTGAACGAATCAAAGTTACAATATGAGACTTATGAGGAATGTACGAAGTGCATCAGAAAGAAATCGCAGCAGCCAAAGAACAACATGGGTGCCTTTGGAGTCAATTGTAGCAAATATGGCAGTGCGAGCGTGTGCCAGGGACATTATGAAAAGCATTCGACCGCCTACAATAAACACGAAATTCAATTAAGAGTTTCTAAAAGGGCTAAAGCTGGAGAGTCCAATTGTCAGAATTTATATGTCCAGACCTTGCCGGCCGTTTTACAAGCCGCGGGGAATGCAGTGCAGTGGGCCGTAGCAAATGACTGCGCAAAACAATCCGAAGGGTTTAGCATCGCAGAATATTGTGCCAAACCCGAAAACAAATCTCAGCCGAGTTGTGGTGGGGCACCAGATTGTAATAGTCCATCGGAACAATTAAGTAGAGACTGCCTCTGTGCGGACCCTAAAAAAGCTGTCTCTTATACACATCTGACGCTGCCGACGAATAGAGAGGTGTAGATCTCGGTGGTGGCCGTATCATTAAA
>ENA-ORBV01004203-ORBV01004203.1-microbial-mat-metagenome-genome-assembly--contig:-NODE-4203-length-27935-cov-5.814272_pt1 | contig 27935 bp, 22 predicted proteins | sample MGYA00237777_ERZ505514 | MGnify/ENA primary metagenome ERZ505514 (study PRJEB26160, sample SAMN06269048) | microbial mat metagenome | isolation source: Oligotrophic lake microbial mat | place...
TTAGCTAAAAACTGCAATGCTTCTGTTGATGTTTGTTGTGGAGTGCAAATCCAGATTCTAGCGGAGCCATCCAGCTCTGCTGCCTTATTTTATGTGTGTGTTGGGCGGTGAAGTTTGTTTTGAGCATAACTGTTGTGATCATCTTCATCCCTCACCCTAAAGGGCACGCTTAAGCAATGAATGACGCCATACTCGGGAACCAAAAACTCACACTGGCTAGTTAGCACTGGAGGAGCTAGTGGAGGTAAGTCCTGGTACGCTTCTGCTACCAGTACCAGGTACCATTTAAACAACAAGTAGCCATTGCAGGTAGCCAGAGGTTGAAAATGCATCCAACTTCTACCTCTTCCTACAGGAAGTCTCTCTGGTCTTTCTGCTACCAAACCTCAAGCAATCAGCGTTGAGGACGGAACCTGTTTTGCTGGGCACCAAAACCTGCTTGCCCGTCTTCCGAATAGTCCGGCTCTGTTGTGGCCAGGTCAAGCCCTTCCAGCCGCAGTCCGACTTGGTGGTCGTCAGGGTCAAGAACTGACGACTCAATGCCGCCACCACTCAATCCGCCGATGAAATCCACTGAATCGAAATTTCAGAGCAGATTGCTCCGCCAACACAAGGAGCCGTCGGACTGAAGACTACCGCTGGACGACCTTGATCCGTCCATGACCAACATTGGTTTGGCCAAGTACAATTTCAAGAAATGTACCCCATAAAAACATAGGATGTTTCTGTCGTTGGATTGTGGAACAGACGCGCACATGGATTGTGAAGTGGCAGCATGTTTCAGGATTCAGGTATCATGTCAAGATATAAAGATTCACAGAACTAGCTAGCTGGGGTTGTTTGGTAATGTTTCCATTATTTTTCTTGTAAGCAGGCTATAGCCAATTTAAAAAAACTCCCACAGTTATACAATTCCTACTTCAAGAGGATCTGTATGTTCCGGCAGAAGAGACTACTAGCTGCGCGTTTGCCTTTCTGCTAGCTAGCTTTTGTAAGTGCTTGTGTTTTTCATTTAAGGAGATAATTCTTCCGCATCACAAAATTCCACATCCTCGTGAGTTTGACAAAAGACTTCCTTGGCATTGTCGGCTCCTTTGCGTGGTTTGGCCTTGAAACTCAGAATGCGTCCCTGTACTTTCATATCCTTGAAAAAGACATGGGCCATTTCTCCTTGCAACAATTTCCAGGCCATGTATTCTTCGACGGGGGAAGCCTTTTTGCCTTGAAGGAGTTGAATAAAGGATTTGGCGGTGAGTTCATGATTGTTGGGGTCAGCGGCCTTGTTCTCAGCGACCAGGGCCGTTTCAATGACTTCTTCAATGTCTTCCGTTCCTTCTACTTCTTCGGCAGCACCTTCGACGGCACCTTCGACAGCAGCGGCAGCGTCAATTTCCTCGACAACCTCTTCTTCCTCGGGCTCGGGTTCTTCGTAAATGGTTTCTTCCCACGCCATTTCCAACAATTCCGGAGTGACTCCGAGTTTTTGAAGCAAGACCGACTCCTCAGCTTCCTGAACTTCCAAGAATGACGCAATCAATGCGACCGCCTGTTTTTCATTGGTAGGACGAGGTGTGCTAAACAACACTTCTTTATCGGCGACATCGTACTTGTGTTCCACTTCCCCATCCTGAACGACAATCGTGTATCGAGCCTTGCCATTGGCATTGTGTTCTGCCGACTGAATGGTGCCAATGTGTTTCCGTCCCTTTTCCTCAAATTCGACAATGGAACCCTTGGTCAAGGCGTGTTGTTGTTGTACTTCGGTTGCTTCTTTGGTGGAAAAGAGGGCACTCTGTTTGTAAAGAGAGAGGGTGTGTGGAAGAATAGAAGTGTGAGCCAATAATTCATGATCAAAAATTAATAGAATCAAGATGCACACAGGACCATCTGAAGTAAGAGCGCACAAGCAATCAATGACATGACCAAGGCCACCAACAGACATTTAGAAACAGCACCCATCACAGACAGCAAGCAAGCAAGAGGAATACGGTGCGCCAAACACAAACTGACCTTGACGGCGGCCGAAGGAGGAGCAACCACAAATCCTGTCACGGCGGTCGAGGAAGCCAAAAGGCAAAAGGCGGAAAAACTGTTGATATGCATGGTTGCTTAGGTTTGTTTTGGGCGACTGTTTCTTTAAAATAAAATAAAATTATGTGCTTTACCTCAGAGAAGGGAAATCAAATTATGGTAACTACTGTGATGTCGTCGTCGATCTTATTAGCCGCCGATCTTATTAAATCGAGGAAATAAAGAAGCAAACGGAACATCATCAAGATCCATCATGCAACAGCCGATCGACCAAGGTTATCCAAATACTTAGGTAGCCGACAAGGTGAGCAGCCGTCACACCACAGTAAGCATAACCGTGGTTATTTTCCGGCTGCGAAGTGTTCTTTGTTTTCTTTGAAAGATACCACCCGTGATGTCTCGTACGAGGTCTCGTAGAATTGTACGACAACGGATCTAAATCGGGTCGTAGGTTTATTTGCAGCTGTCGACAGGAAAAGGAGTAAAATCAACACTCTGGAATTGATCTGATTGGATAAAAAGTTGAAGTATCTCCACGTGCTGGAAACGCCGATGGCGAATAAGTCTCGCACAGGCTCCTTCCAATCCATCCCTTTGGAGCCAGGCCAAAAGCAGACTTGCTGCTGATGATTTGAGGTTTTGAACAGCCCACATGGAGCTAGCAGCATTTCACTGCCAAGTTTAGTTTCTGTTCAGTGGAATCGATATTATGTGCACTACCTGTTGTTGGTTTTTGCAGGTCAGAACACAGCAGAATGCAAACTCTCACAATTCAAAACAACATTCATTTGAAAGGGGCAAAAAGATCAGCATTGTGTCGGATGTTCACAATGCCATCCAATCATGCAGCAAGCAAAGAAAAATTGAGTCCACCAAGAAGGTTGAAACAAATTTCAACTCAATCGAAAGACAAATGTGACGTGGGTTCAGGAAAATTGCATGTTCACAGGTGCAACAAATGATTCATTGGACAAAGCATAGGAAAAGAAGACATGCATGTGCTTGAATGCTCTCAAATGTCCCATCAACTTGAAGGCAGAAAATGCATTGTTGAATCAATTTGCAAGTGAAGTGAGGCTTTGCGACGACACATTTCAGGTGGGGATTCCACCAATGAGACGATTGCAATGTCATCTGAAGAACATCATGCACCACACAGTTTCTTTTGTGCCCATCTCTGAAATGACTATTCCCACAAACCCTTCAGTGTCTGGACTGATCAAAACACAATTCAATTTGAGCCCAACATTCGAACGTCATCTGCGCAGCAGACCCCTGCTGGCTGCAGTTTGTAGCTGCTGGAATGTGACTCACATGCTGCAAAGATTGCCAACAGTTGTGACTGGCTGGCCAGTAGCAGCAGTGCAGCCTCCACTCTGGAAGGGCATCAGTCACTGATGATGATTTGAAAAAGAAGGGCAGGAACAAAAGCAGAAGGGATGGAATAAAAGACCACGTGACGAAGGTTCTTCGGGATTTTCATTCATGGGGTGCTGTACCATAATTGACTGCAATTGTAAAGCCTACGGTAGCTAGCACTGGAGTACAGTGCTTTACCTACATGCACTTTTAAAAACGCCTCAACAGCGCGACAAAAATGATGTTACCCATGAATCTGAGACTTTCGATTTGTACATTAGTACTGTAGTACGGAACTATGGCTTCTTCTGGTACATTTGATTACGGTAGACGGTTGTGAAACTCCGAACCACAGCTATGCATAGTAGCTATACTGGTAGCTACTCTTAACTCATCAACGGGCGATAACAATTTATTGAATGACTGCATTCATTGTGGGAGCGACGCTGACACCCAACGAATGAATCTGAGACTTCTGATTTGTGCGATGTACTAACCCGCCAAGTACAGTTGAGTACCAGCCAGCACGAGTAAGGCTTCACCGTTAGTTATACAAGTACTAGTACCAGATATTGTCCTACCTACTACGCGATTATGGTCTCACTTTTGGTCAGCCTGTTATTGTATGCAATTGCAGAAAAGGAAATGTTCACAAAAACAACAGTTTAGATCTATTCAAATTGTACTAGTACTGGACTAATAGTAGCATCATCTTGTCGAGTCAACTCGTCCGAGACCAACAATAACCCCAAGCGCTTGGCAGACTTTAGCTCGGCTTTGACCCTCTCTACTTTTTGACAGCCTTGTCGCTAACAAGGCACGAACCACCCCGATTAGGAAGAAGCCTGCCGCCACAAACGTGAACTGACGCCGTTCGATCCCTGACAGACGCAGACTACCTGTAGACGAAGCGCCTTTTCAGTTTACTACCATTCTGCCACCATCATGTCGTCCTTTGATGATCAAGATGACTTCGACACATCCTATGATGCGTTCTGGATCCAGAAGGTTCTTCCAACCGTCTTGGGTCTCACGGCGACCGTGCTTGGTATACTCTACATGCTTGGATTGATTTGCCACAACAAAGAGCGTGCTAGTAGGGTTGCTGCCATCACAACTCCTTCCAGGCAAGATGAGGATGATGAGGATGGCCGCGGGCGTCTTTCCACGTCGGAGGCAGAGCAACAATATGGGCCAGTGGCATGCCAAGCCAAACTATGGGGACTCCAATGTCGTGAACGCCAAGCCATATTGGAGCATGTCTTTAGCAGGCCCAACCGCAGAAGAAAGGCGGACCACAACACTGTGGAAGACTGCATGGAAAAGGGGTCGAGACACGAGTCCCAGCACTTTGACCGCACCGCACACAGTAGTCTGGACATGCGTTTCTTGTGTGCCATTTGTTTGGTCAAATACGGTACGTTGCTCTACTAGTAGAGGAAACTATCTAAGGTCTCTTATGGGGCAACCTTGCACCTTTGACACTCATCCTTCGTTTTGCTATGGATATATACTTGGTCTTTGCTGTGATTTCTGTACCCCACTATCAAAACAGAAAAAGGCGACAAGCTGCTCAATGGAACTTCCTGTGATCACAAGTTTCATTGGGAGTGCGCGATGATTTGGATGACCAACGAGAAGAGGCCAAAGGATCATTGCCCCTATTGTCGAGAGCAAATGATAACTCCCGAAGAAATGCAATTGGCAGCCACGAAAGTCTTGGGAAAGGACCGTGTCAAGGAATTGATGGCCAATCATGAAGGGGCTGGAGAAAAGAGAGATATCGCGCCTGGTAGTGTCCAGACAGATAGTACAGTGGAAAGCGTGAACAGTACAGCTGTCCCTCATCTTCAAAACCAAGACGACACTTCGATGATGGACCGTACCAACGTCGAGATCCATACTGCAAACAACCAAGTGGAGGATGACATTGGTGTTTGATTGGCCGACATCCGTCTTGTGCTACTTGCAACACGACGTTTGCTGCTTTCTGAAATATCTTCCGCGTGCGCACCCCACAGTACTAGTGCTATTACTCCATCAACTACAACCACTCCTCGTGTGCGAAATTCGATCGATTTCTATATAGATTCTAAAATAATTAGCTTGATATAGTTCTCCCTTTTGTACCTGCGTGTTGAAGGTATTAAGGCGTATCCATTTCGGTCAATAACTACAGACTCCAGCCGCAGATGAGAAAAGTTGAAGAAACCATCGCTATCTAAAAGCTCTCAAGACTACCTGTTTGCAATTTCGCAGCATTTGCCATCAGCATGGCCCTCTTTTGGCCTGCATTGTTGTCGCCGCTATTCCGCTTGGCATCATCAAACTCAGAGTCGCCTCCTCTCTTGTTTTCAAAGGCCAGGGCTGCGCTTCGCTTCTTCTGGACTTCCCCGGGACCACTTCGACTATTTTTGACCAATGTTTTGGGAGGCTCTCGCAAGGCAAAGGATTTGGCAATGTGTCCCAAATGCAAGGCTCGGGCCGAGAAAATGTGTCTTACAAGCTTTTCCTTGGTTGGATACGCACGCATGTGCGACAAAAAGGCTGCTCGTGCCATTTCCACAAGAGTCGCAGGACCACTATTATCTTTGCCCGTCTTTTTCGTCTTTCTATCGCCTTTGTTTCCGGCTTTGTCCTTGTTGTTAGAGGATTTGGAATTTTCCAGCACGCATTCTTCCAACCGATACTGTAGCTCGGAGCAAAAAGCTTCCCCCCGTCGATGCCCCTTCTGTCCGTTCTTATCGTCAGACGATGCGTCTTTATCTTTGCTTGTCCGTGCCAGCAAACCATTGCGTTGCATTCCAGCAAGAGTCAACGTAGGACACACCTTCGAAGCCTGCTGCAGGGTGGAAGTCAGAGACAGAGCTGGCATCTCACGACTACTTTGTAGAGTGACACTTGATGTGTCTTCTTGCTGTTGCTGTTGCTGGAATTGTAATATTGGCAACAGCGACTTTTCAGAGGGTAGCAGGAATAGGAGCGAATGTCCCAATTGACCAGCTCTCGCGACACGACCAGCCCTATGGATATAATCCGCAATTTCACAGGGCGGATCGTATTGCACAGTCCAGTCGGCTTGCAGATTGAGACCACGAGCCGCCACATCGGTTGCCAACAAAATATGGGCCGATTTTTTTGTGGTGTTTCCATGGAATGCTTGTAGAACGGGTTGTCGTTGTTGGTGAGGAATGTTGCCGTGTAATTTGTGGATGGCACAAGCCTTGCCAAATATCCCTTTGCCGCTTTGGTCGTCGTTGACGTTTCCCAGGATACATTCCATAGTTGTAAAGAGCTGATGGTAGTAATCGACACTAGCACAAGTGCTCAAGAACACGACAGTGCATTCTCCCTGAGCAACCCGATCCGCCAAAAAGGCAATCAAAGTGGTTAATCTCAATTTGGCACTGACCATGATATGGTATTGGACAAGCTGTTTGGGAAGGGATCGTCCACCTTGATGATGCGGCTGATTTTCGGCGCCGTCGGCATTGACGACGTCCGTTTTCGAAATCGATGAGGAAGCATTTTCGCTTGGATTATGACGATCACCCTGAACCCACGCCCACGTTAGTTGTTTCTTGCGTGATGATGATGATGATGAGGTCGACGGTGACAAACAGTCTTGGACCAGGGTTTGGACATTCTGGGGTACCGTTGCCGAAACGAGAATGCTACGCCATTGAGTGTCTTCGGTCGTTACACTCTTGGTCCCGACGTATCGTCTCAACAGTTGAACGACTTCTTGTAATTGAGGAGCCAACCCAAGATCAAAGAGTCGATCCACCTCATCCAATACCAACCACTGTAACTTGCCACCTTCCACCGAGGTTTGCAAGGCTTGGGTCGTTTTTAAGTGATCCAACAACCGCCCAGGAGTCGAAATCAAGACGGCAAGACCCTTACGAATACGAGCCTTTTCTTTGGCGCGAGATGTTTGCGCCACCAAACTTCCACTTACCAGTGTTCCGGCACAGAGTTTGTTGAGAATCAAGTCGCAAGTATGTTGTGTTTGTTGGACCAACTCTTGTGTGGGACAAATGATGATGCAACGCGTTCCGAGCGTAGCTCGATTGGCAGTAGAGGCGGATGATGATTGTCGTAGTTCTTGCAAATGACACCACAAATGGTGAACAATCGGAAGAAGATAGGCCAAGGTTTTTCCCGACCCCGTTTCGGATTGGATCCAAACATTTTGGGGGGCACTCGCTTTTTTCGCTTCTCGTTCTCCCAAAATGGTTCGAATCACGCGATCTTGAATGCAGGTAGGCCTGGCAAATTTGGTGGTGCTTGCCTTGTTGTTGGTATCAGTAGTATCATCCTGTTTGGGAAGCAAGACTCCCACGACCTTGGAATCCAATGCCAGATCCTTCCATTCGGTATGATTGGAAAAGACGTCACTGTGATCGGTTTGACTCGCATTATTATTTTTGGGGTTGGACTTGTGAATTTTTCGGACGGTGGCATTGTTTCGCCGATCCAATTCCAATGGTCGAGCATGATATTCTGCCATGTACGCGGCATGATCTGCTTCGTCTTTCGCCGTTTTCTTGGAGGCAGCAACTTCTTGTTCCTTTTCGTGAGCCTCATCTTTTTCCATTTGCTCCTTTTCGGCCTCCGTCATTGGGGTATCACCCTGTTGTAGACCCAGCTCATCCATATGATCTTTTTCGTTTTCTCTTGGATGTACCACTACATCCTCACTAGCAGCAGCAGAACTGCTGCTATTGTCCTTATTGTGGTTACCGTTTGGTAATGCCACACTGTCTCCGATCAGGCCCATTAATTCCTGTGCCACTTTAGCATTGGTTTCCGTTTCCATTTTTTCTTCCTCTTCTGCTGTAGGCTGTTGCTGCTGCTTGGCTTGGGCTGATTTGTGTCGTCGACGTTCATATTTGTTCATTCGTTTGCCCCGCTTTTTAGTATTCTTTGGCTGATTGGCCTCGCCAGCCGGTTCGGCCACAATATTCAAAGAGAGCTCCATTCTTTTCTTTAAACTCCTCCAAGCAGGCGCGGTCGCCAATGGGAGATTGGCGGGCAGATTTCGACCGATCTAATCGTAGAATTAGGGCGTAGGACTTGCTTCAATACTACACTGTCTGCCCCAGTTTTTTTTTTAATCTTTGTCTTGCTATTGAAGAATATGTATCGGTGTGCTTGCAACAATACAGTGCTGTGGCGTTGTGTTGTGTTGTGTTGTGGGCTCAACATGTTGGTTGATAGAATTTTCTCGATCATAATGAATGGAGAGAAAATTAATGCGGAAGGGTGGACGAACCGAACTCGTGACTTCATCTCGGACTGGTTTGATTTTTCATGTGCATCAAACTTGAGTCACGATTCAAAAAGGCGCCAAAACGACTGGTCTTGGTCCTGGGATGACTCACGACTCGCCAATACCGTGTTTCTCTCTCACATTTCTCGCGAGAATCCTTCCCCATCAATGACACAAAAATTCGGCCTGGATCAATCGATTCCAAACGTGAAAACAAAGCAAACCCCACAGACATCGTCGCAAAATGAAGGACAGTCAACCACAAGAGGAGCAGCAGAATCATATTCGATATGTTGCCGCTTTGCGCCAACCACACAACGAAGAATTGGGAGTGGAAGCAGAATGTTGCCTGGATGTCGAGCAACGAGATCCCATTGTCAAGTTTGCCCACTACAAACTCAAGTCTGTTAAAGAAGTAAGTATGCGAAAACGACATTGCCGTGTGTCCACTGATTTTATTGTCGTACAGCAGCTAACCGCATCTGCTACTTTTTCTTCTGTGTAGCCTGCCAATTTCATTTCCTATTTTTTCAATCACATGGGGAAGTGGTACGTTAAAGGCCTCAAGGGCATTACCTACATTGTCATTACCAGCGAAGTCTTTCCAGAAGAATTAGCCATGGAATGCATGGACGAATTTTCCGAAGCGTACGAAAAAGTATCCAAAAAGTTTTTCACAAATAGACGAAAAGATGCTCAAAGAACATGCTGTCAAGCCATTGCATTCAAGTACTCATCCATGGAGGTGGATACCGTGCCATATGCATTAATGCATCAACAAGACCTCAAGGAATGCCGATTGGAATACTCCAAGAGTGTCCGGAATCTAGTGGAACAAGTGAACGCTCTAGAAGATCAAATGCACGATAATATTCAAAAACAACTGAATAATATCGAGAGCGCCGAAAAGCTGGAAGAACTGACGAACGATTGCTTGGCCAAGGCAAAAGTCTTTCGAAAAAAGGCCAAGAAGGTAAAATGGCAAACGCGATGGAAGAATGTAGCCACGACTGCCAAGGGAGTAGCCGTCTTTAGTGCGGTCGGAGGAACGATTGGGTTTTTGGCCGGTGGTCCAGGCGGTGCGTTTGCTTTGACGACCATGTCCTCGGTGGCGGCCGCCGAAGTCATTGAGGCTTCGGTCGTTGCCTCACTGTTTGGAGCCGGATACCTAATGGCCCAATCGCGAGTGGAGAATTGGTCCTGGAGTCAAAAGTTTGTTCTCCTATAGCGCTTACTCGCCATGATGTGTATGTGCAAGTTCAAGTAGAATGATATCATATCCAGCTAATTATTTTAGAATCTATATAGGCATCGATCGTCTTTTGCACATGATGACCATAAGACGAGCGTTGTCGTACAATCAATAGTCGTCTACATTTAAAAGTATGCTATTACTTGGGCATGGAGGAGCTTATTTATACTACAATCATCAAGTCAGCTGGTTCTACCGTATATGCCTTGGTTGGAGAGGGAATTGTTTGGTACCAGATAGTGAAGGAGCAGCCCCCCTATTACGGTACAACCCGCTACTGTTAGGGTAAAGAGGATAGCTGTAGTTTGTCGTCTCATGGCGCGGCACCGCCGCTTGCTGGGCTGTCAAAGCGCTATGTTTGGCAGATTGGACAGCTTCTGCCATTTGATATTGCAAATATGCCATGCCTCCTCTAGGCGGGGTTGAGGGCATTGCTGCTGCTGCTCCTGCTGGAAAGGATGGAAACATCATGCCCCGGTTTCCAACCCACTCTTCGGGGTCTTCTTCCGATACGACAGTCTCCACGGTAGTCGAATACTGCGACTGCTGTTGTAGTTGTGGTTGATACTGTTGTTGTTGTGGTTGTGGTTGTTGTGTCGGTAGGCTTTCGATCAAAGGCTCAACTAGAAATGCCCCTCCTTTTGTGGATTTCTCCTGTTGATGACCAGGTGGCGATGGGAGGAAGTTTGCCGTTCCACTGGGACCAACACCAACCCCAGCTGCCGTCGCCGCGGCTACTGCCGCCACGGCGCTAACATTATTAGTATTCGCCGCTACGACATTATTTTCGATTTGATCCAGAAACGTTCGGAGTGCCTGAATTTCGTCTCCAGCCTTTTGCATTTTATTCTCCAACATATTGTGAGTCTCCTTGTACTTGGCAAGCATAGATCGAGAATTATCAAGCTCCTCATAGAGGTCTCTCATTTCCTGCTCTTTAGCTCGTAGTTGTTCTTCCATTTCCCTCATTTGTTGCTGCTGTTGCTCTTGTTGCTGTTGTTCTTGTACACCACGAGATTTCTTAGTAGTAGAAGTAGTAGTACTGCGTTCTCCCAACTCCAATTCGGCCTTGAGCTCTTTAACCAACTGACGAATACCTTGTATAATGGTTTGTGCTGCTTGTACATCGATTGTCGATTGTTGAATGGCATGATCCAATTGCTCTTTTAAGATTCGGTTTTCTGCCAGTGTTGTTTCCCACCTGTTATCGACTTGTTGCAGGACGGGTGCGGCAGCCTGCATCATGGGAGCTGCTTGCTGTTGGGAAATCTGGGGTTGTTGCTCTTGACCACCAGATGCTCGGGAAGAATACGTCGGCTCGTGGTACCCACTACTCGTATTCGTCGTTCTAGTAGTGGTATTCGGGATATCTTGGGCAGTACTACTCGGAACATGACTCGCCGGCTGATTCCTCTCCAAGCTTTTTGTAAATTCTTTCAATAACAATCGTATGGAAGAGGTGTCCAAGGAGGCGAGAGGAGCACTGGCGGTGGCAGTTGTTGATCCTGACTCTGCGAGGCCAATCAATCGACTCAAAAAGCCCTCTACAGCTTGTCGCAGTCGAGCATCTTCCAGAGGATCCGCTTCCTGTAGCACTATGTCGGGCTTTCTTCGTTTGGGATCGCTGTTGTTGGGGACATTCATTTTTTCTTTTCGTTCTATCGATAGAACAGCGCGAAAACTATTTTTAGCCGAGTCAATGGGCTCTGCCTTTCTTAGCTTTCTTCTGGTCCCAACTACTATTAGCTAGCTAGTTACTGGTTAGGTTATTGCAAATGACTCCTCTGGGAGTCAAGTTCAATGATGGAACCCTCCTCCTCGGTTGTTGTGATCGAGTTTTTGGGGTTGGTTTTTGGTTTTTGTCGCCGAAACCTGCCGCCGGCACGGCACGACTGACGAAATCAGGGAGTTGGCCCCAATTTTGTTTTCAGCCACCACCCAGGCCCAACATCCTTTGACATCAGTCAGATCAGGTACAGTAAATTTGAAGCAGGAATTTGTTCAAGGATAAAAGGCTACCATTTGGTCTACTGCTAGCTGCTACTATAGTGCTAGCTAGCTAGAGAGCACAACATGATCTGCTGCATTTACTTTTCTCTAAAGTGTTCCCTAAGATTTTGCTCAACGAAAAACTGCATGGCACATTGTGGTTTGCTGCTGCTAGCCAACTGAAAGAAACAACCACAATCAACTCTGCATAGAGCACAAAGCATGCATGGCATTTATCATCACCATCAATATGTTTTGTCAAGCAAACAAGTTGTGGTGCATGCAGAAATTTCATCAGTTTCATTTCGGTCCTTTCCTTTCTTTTGCAAGCCAGTGATCACATTACAAAACAACTTGAATCTATAAAAAAAATCTAGCCAGGCAACTGAAAGATAGATCACAAATTGAAAAGGGCTGAATGACAGCATCTCTAGAGCAAAAGCATTTAATCAAGATTTTTCGCTCACATGGCAACTTTCTACATTGAAAGAGGTGACATTTTCAAAGGAATGTTTTCCCGGTTCAAAACATTTAATTTCAAAAAACTCGAGTTAATTTGACATGGATTTATGCAAGCTGATGTCAGTCAATCTGACAAGGCAACCTCATCAGCATAGCCAAAACTTTTGCAACAAAAAATGACAACCTGTGTTCAACGAAAGAACTGCAATTCTAAAACAATCTAGATCCAATCCACAACTGCTTGTCAACTTTAACAACAACATTTATGGTGCATGCATGCTAGACACAATCGCAGATTCCATGCCAGTAGGCATGGAAGCAGACCACCCCCGGCACCAATGAGCCAACCGATGACAAACAAGTCAACCCAACAAACAAAGTTGCCACATACAGTATGTTAATAGAGTGTTAATAGGCGCAATGTTTGCTGAGCTGATGTATGGTACTAGCTGCTGAACTAGCTAGAGTATGCCAGTACAATGACTTGTATCATGGTAGCAACAGCTGCATGTAGCAACTTACCACAGTAGCAAGACTTCACCGGTAGCGCGGCGCGCGTGACTTACTCAAAAGAGGAGCGGTTAATTTATCTTGACCACTTGCTTTACGACGATGGGAGAGCGGCAACAGAAAACGACGCTCCTCTAAATTGATTCTTCTACAGACCAAGATGACTTCTTCAAGCAATGGCTTCTCTAATATTCCTCCGAAACAGGCGACGGCCATGAAAGCCTCGCAAAACGCCAAATCCGATGTAGCGTATCCCCGCAAACAGTATGCCTGTCTCGGTGAAGGTTGCTCCCATGTTTCTGGAAACTGGCCTGTACCAGGCATTCGAGTGGAGGCGTGAAGCCTTCCATGGGCGAAAGTGCCAAGAAAGCCAGAGGTGTCATTGCATCTCTCGTCAACGAACATAAACACGACTGCCATGTTAGCAGTGCCGTTTCGACGACGCTGCCTAAACACCTCAAACAGTACGCTTGTCTTGGCGATGGCTGCTCACATCTTGCTCCACAGTGGAATAAGGCGCGGAGTCACATGGAAAATTGTCCAGTCTACACTAGTGTCGCACGAGGAAAGAAAGAAAGCACCAAAGAAAGCTCAACGTATCACTCGCTACCAAAGCGCTGGCGAAACCATGGGAAAACGTTTCTGAGGAGCAGCTGATTCAAGATGTCCGCGCCTACTACGATTCCATCAAGTGGGATCGCAAGACGATGAAGTATGTGCTTGACATGATACGCAACAAGTATGGAAACTTCGACTTTTGCAAGTTCGGATATGGAACCTTCAGGGAGTGGAGCCGCAAACACGGTCTTTCTCCGTATCCATAGGACTCTAGACCAGCTTGAGACAACTCTGGGGTTGAGGTGCAGACACGGCTCAAACCCGTTTCCCGTTTTGCAGGTAGCATTCATCACGGGCTGTACTACAGTATTGCTTTTCAGTACAAGCAACATATTCTTGCTCGCAAGGTAGAGTTTGCTTTAAGATAATTGAGTAGTAATCCGCATTACCTGATACAGATCTTTTTTTGAATCAAAGAAATCATTCTATTTCATATTATAAATTATTCGTGACGAGGCAGGGCCTTCGTAGTTATGCATTATGAGGTAGAGCCGTCTCCTTTCCGGGAGGTGCCGCTAGAAATTGCCGTAGGCAACTGACCGTCTTCTAGACAAACCTTTACTCTTCGATCTAGGAGATCCCGGAGCGGCGTTCTTCGTGTCCTTCTTTGGTCTGGTTCCACCATAGCTCTCCGATACAAATTCCATTTGGTGCTGCTTATTGCCCGTAATTGCTGTTACCATATCGTTAGAGATCTTGTCTTCGTGGATTTCCCCCGCCAGTTTTCCGGATCCACAAAAGGCAAGGAGCGAATACGATTTGGCTTTGGTGGCCACCATCTCAAGCGTATGGTTCTCGATTATCTCACAAAAATCAGGTCTTCCAAATCGAATGGCACCAGTCTTGAAGAGATCCAACTCGGAAAACTCCTGTTTGAGCATATCGCAAGCTTCATCATCCTGGTCCGTTACATAGATGGAGATTCGGCACACTTTGGCAGCATTTTCCCTGCCCCACTCGGCCACAAGAGTATCCCATAGCACATGGATCTCGGGCATGATTCTAGAGACCAAGGAGGCAGATCTGGTCACCCAGATCAAGTCAAGGCGATCCAAGGTCCCTCCAAATCCATCATCTTGCACGACATTGCTGCGCCACGATCGATGGCGAGGACGAACAACCATCGTCCAGAGACGAGCCGTCATATAGGCGATTAAGATAACGTACAACGTGACGTCACATGGACGGAGTTGCTCATACTTTTTCACTTGAAGAACCCAGTACCAATCCGCAAAGGGTGCAATGAGACACATGACACCATCCACTAAGGCAAAGAAGTGTGTCCCGTCCCAAATGAAAAAAGCGACGAAAGCAAAGCAAGCTTGGAAGATAACTGTCAACACTCCCAAAGCTTCCATCATTCCATTCAAGAGCTCAAAGCTGCAGGTATTCCAGGAAATTGTCAAACCAAGGAGAGCAGCACCAAGGACCGGTAGGATCGAAAGAATGACAACGCCGTAAATGGACCTAGTCGCAGCAAAAGCAGCGTTCTTCATGACATTCATATTCTCACGCAAGTCGCCCCAGCGTCTCAACTCACAGTGGATGTCGATACTATGGCGAAGAGATTTGGACAACTGTGCCCGTTTTGTAACTTCATCTGCATCTGGATTGTCTAATTCCTCTTCATCGTCGCACCATTCGCACACTTTGTTGTAACAAGGGCGGGTAGCGATTTCAGCAACGGAACCCTTGCGCTCGTCTTCGGCACATTCTACTTCGATGATCTTTTGTTGCCGTTCCGCCAAAGTACGCAAGAAGGTTTCTGGCTCCAAACGAAGCAATTGGCGAATGTGCTGCTTGAACAGGGATAGAATCGGCACAATACCTTTTGGACAAAAGTGGAAGAGAAGGAAGGAAGAGCGCATGGTTAGACGGATCATCATTTATGCAACAAAGGCAACGAAAAGCTGACAGCACTACTCAGCAAACGTACCTGTACCAGCGCCAACGGCAATGCCGTGCGAATAGTCCTGCGTCTTTGCCAGAGGTGTCCCATAAGGGCCCATCACTTCAAATTCAATCCTTCGATCTCCAGTGACCTCGCTTTGCAAGAGCTGCCACAGCTTGCTGGTCCACGATTTCTCGCCAAATACCTCGATGTAAAACTCAAGGCAAGTTGATCCAGGCCCGGACGCAATGGAGAAAGGATGCCAGTGATTGTCAATCTCCTTCAAACGAAGCTGTGCAAATTGTCCTGGCTTGAAGTGAAACAAGACTGGTCGCCGAAGACGAAGAATGATCATTTTCGATCCATTTTGTTGTTGTTCACCGCCATCCACGACACTGGAAGCTACCAATGGAGTGTAATAGGTATGATTCAATCGCATGGCTGCTCGGTCGCAAATGTAGTATACAAGGGTCGATGAGAACCATTTGAAGGTTTGGGATCTAGCCGTCTCTCCGCTCCGTTGCTGCTTGTCAAAGGTATGAATGATAGTGACCAAGTAAAGGAGAAAGACCAGGTGATGGATGGCATAGAATAGCTCGTAGGGCATGTGGTGGCGAAAGTAGGCTGTTCCTCCCAAGATAAGGAGGAAGCCAATGATAATGTATCCCGTAATCATAATCTCGCTTTTAAATTTGTCGCAGAATTCTTGATCACCATCGTTGCAGAGCAGACCAAAGAAGGTGAAGAAGAGAAGCGTCGAAATGAAAACTAGAATCACCATGGTGTATCCCAAATGGATATGGATGCGCAGCATTCTATTCATGGGAACGAATCGTGAAACAACTGTCTCGGATAGAGCGGAGATACTGAATCGACTCATGGTGAGGGGGATAAGAGCCATCTGAAAGAGGATCGCGTGCATCGCCCCAAACTCCAAGGTTGGCACCATCACCTTCCACCAATACCGAGGAGCGCCTTCCGGCACCTTATTGATTTGAGTGTCAAACTTTTGCATTGCAAAATGGCCTGAGAGAGAAGCAGAGGTTAACGTGAGCGATACATGTGTATAAGGGCAGCTCAAAAGATGATATCAACACCCAAAGCCGTAGCACTTATGGTACTCACCCCAAACCACCAAAGTAATAACAAAGTGAACACAGAAGAAGGTCAACAACTTTCGTTCTGCATAGAGATAGGTGAAGAAACGAAAGAACATTCCTGGATTCAAATAGTGTCGGGCCTTGTCAAAGATTGCCTTTTCCTTCAAGGCAGCATCACTATCTACACCCACCTCTTGCAGTTGATCTTCATGACTGTCTACAGAATCAGCAGGATGCGTCTCGGTTGTACCGGCATGAGATTGTTTGGACTTGGCATCTTCATCTTTGTGCTTGTCAAAGCTTTTACTACTCCCTGGACGCTTGGCCTTTTTGCTAGGCAAGTCGGCGGTCAACGAGGCGAAGATGATTTCAATGCTCGTTTCAACGTGGCTGTCCTCGTTGTCCAACATGGTTGCAGTCTGTGGCTGTTGCAAAGATTGTAGATAGTCTTCTTTCTTTCTATTCTCTCTCTCCTCTTTCTTTGGGATTGAAAAAGTACAAGAGCCTAGTATATATATCAATGCTTCAGCCAACACGAAATAGATACACCTTCCCACAAAGATCAACGGCCACTATTGTAAGAAGTAGGACAGTTGAAACAAATGCTATCACTTGTCACCGACAAGCTAGCAGCAATAGCAACTGAAAGAAGCTACAGACGATGTTGCCTCTGAAATGCGATATTGTAGGACTGAATTTGGTAGATGCCGTGCCGTGAAAGGACGATGGATGAGTTGACTTCTCTTGTGTTCATCGAAAGCGTGCTCTCGGCAACTCAAAGACTCAAATCGCACGATAAGCTCTATATTGGCGTGGTTTGGCGAGTTTTCAGACCTGGAATTTGCTAGTTTGTAGCTCAGTAAGGTCGCTCCAGCATAAATCTAAGATCTTACAATTGGGAACCGTACGTTGAACCGGTTTCATGTGTTCCAGTTAGTACACGGCAGGCACTCTCGGCAGCTGACATGCATTAGGGACTTTAGGGTAGGCTAATTAGGTGTAAATACATTGTGTTCAACCCAAAACGTGCACGAATCACCGGGCGACCCACATTATTAAGTTTTCGCTCAATCTTTTTTCAAGCGAATTGATCGTGCATAACCAGTGTGTCCCCTGTAACTTCATCCCTAAACTCCTTATTCATCCGTTAAATTTGAATCTAACCTGGACTTGCGCGCTCGGCGCATGGCAAACATTTTGTTCTCACAAACTTGTTTTTTTTGTTGAAAATCCGTTTCAAAAACCTAACTTTCAAGTGAGTGCATGAGAGTGTCAACATTTTCCCGTTATCAAAATCATCACTTTTCGCATAATCACAACGTTAATGATTTCATGATTGTCTACCCCAAAATAACCGAGACAATGGCACATGCTCTTCTTCTTGACGATACGACTCTACAACTCTCGAGTCTTCTTCGATTCTTCCACTACTATCAACTGTCGTTCCGCAACATGATCCAATGGATGGCAACTATACATTCAACGACCTTCAATGTTCAACTCTTTGATCCCCGAAACTCTTTTTCAGCGCTATTCGAAATGGACGACAAAAGTTCGCTAGAGGTGACCCCCGGGACTCTCGCTTTTGCTCTTGCAGCAACTGCGCCAACCCCAGGGCCTCGAATGGACTTTATGATTCCCAATCAACCCGCTTGACAAAGAAACGAAGAAAGGAAAAAGAAGAATACTACTCGCCCGTTCCCATTCTCAAAAAGTCGATCGATCACCTTGTCGCAATTCATTCACAAGATGATGATCCTCTTGTCTCAAGTCACACCTATCCATGACAAGTTGTGCATTGATTTCTACTACTGCTACATTCGCGAATTTGGGAAATTACATCGTATTCGAAGTGATCTTCCGTTTTGGGACGCCTATCAAATCACTCTACACAAGAACCTACAAAACACAAATTGAATTTTCACTTGGCGTATCCGCCTCTACAAGGCACGCCATTAAGACCGTCGCTCCAGCTCCTATGACGACGTCACCATACTCCAACAAAGACACTGCTATCCTTCTTCAAGTGCAAGCTATCTACTCTTCCCGACATTTGATTTGATTCATTGTCCGCCTTGATTTTAATCTCTCTTTACAAGACTCGCATTCATTGCATTTTGATCTTCCAGACACGACTGTACACGAATCTTCAAGACTCGTTCTACTACTTCCCATTGCAACTTCATTACAGTCTCACGGGATCCTTCTACCCGTCTTCAAGATCAACTGCCATTCAAGCCATCTCTGCTCCTTTCGATTCTACAATTCAAGCTATCTACCTACAAGCTATCTACCATGCATTGCCAAGTCTCATTCGAAACCGTTTGGATTACCCACTGTGCCGAAATTCTTGTTCGAAAACCAATGACGACTGTTTGAGCTTTATGCTCATTTTGGGGTGACACGTGCCGCCTGCACAGTTGTCGGAGGAGGTAGGCTCGAATAGTAGGCCGGTGTGGTAATTCATTCATGCAGTACACGCATTGCATTCGCTCCCTTTCTTTTTCAAGACTCGCCATGACTCCATTCGCATTAAAATACGCTTTTCATCCATCAAGACTTCGAAAATCTACAAAACACAAGCTCTACAAGACCGTCATCTTCTCTTTACCTCTTGAAGATTTAGTCATACGGTTGGGAATCCGCCGGGGTGCTGTTTGGGGTCTCACAGGAGACCCGCGCAGGCTTTGGTGGAGGAAAGACTTGACTGACTATGGACGGCACAAAAAAAAAAAAATGGGCAGTACTATCGTCCTCCTTTGGGTCCTTCGCTGCTATTACCTACCATTTTCTCTACAAAGTCCTTTCAAGACACACCCTACGCAAGCTCTACAAACAAGAAACGCACAAGCTCTACACATAAGACACGCCACGCCATGAATTCAATTTTCTCGCTTCGCATCTATCAAGACCGTCGCTCAATTCACAAAAGCTCTATTATATAGCCATACGGAATGGAATCCACTCGGGATCACTGGCAGCTCTCGATTTATCCTTTGCTGATTTGGGACATCACGGGAGGTCCGCCCATATCTCTGGTGGCGAACAAACTTGACTGAAAGTATATTTTACAGCAGAAGCGAAAAGCGGAGCTATTTTCCCTCAACCTCGAAGGACGCATATACCTATCCATCAAGTCTTTCGATTGTCTCGGACCTTTCTGTATTCCCTCGATAGCAAAAGCAAACACAAGCACCGCACAAAGCAATAGACACAGCCAAGCAATTTTTCTCTCGAAAGCAAACGCAAGAACCGAAACAAAGCAAAAAGCAAAACAAACATATGATCTCTCGATCGACCTCCAGTTTAAGACCGACTCGTCTACAATGAATTTCGTGGACTCGGGTCTTTCTATTTTCTCATTCAAAGCAAAAGCAAACCCGAAAACACGACGACTCGATTTATTATATCCCCCAAGCAAGCAATCAAGTTTCAAGCAAGATTTTTACTATTTCAATTTGATTTATTCGCCAATGACAAGTGCTACAGCGCTAACCGAAAAGGATCACAGTTCACACACACTAATGTATCTCCCGGGGCTCGTGCTGGGGCTCTCGCTCCTTCACCAACCCCAGGACATTAGGTGGACTTGATTCCGGATCTACTTACCTGGCAGTCAAAGAAGAAGAAGAACGCAAGAATGCAACAGAACCAATCAAGCGTCAAGGTTTTCAAGACAGTTTTGACTCGATTTCGTTTTTGACCCGATGGGTGGCAAAAGTTCAGACATACTAATGTATCTCCCGGCGCTCTCGCTGGGGCTCTCGCTCCAGCGCCAACCCCAGGACATTATGTGGACTTGACTTACCTGAAGAAGAAGAGGAACGTAATAAAATTAACCAAGCACCAAACGAGAAAGTGAGGATTAATTCGATTTGGAGGTTCATTCGTCGACAGCAACTGTTGCAGCACCAAACCGATACAATGGATGGCAGAGTTCACGCGTACTAATATGTGTCTCTTGGAGCTCCCGTTTCGTCCGCAACCCCGGGACAGTATGTGGACTTGTTTCAGGGATCAATTTTCCCGACAGAAGAAGTTGACCGCAGCATAACCAGAAGAGTTCATTTCGATTTTGATGTGTCGGCGACAAGGGGCCAACGAAAATGAAGGACTGTTGGGCGGCCCTTTAGACGAAAATACCATCAAGAGACTCTGCGGCGAAAAACCAAAACCATCAACTTCAAGCACCAATACTTCAGCTGGTATTCAGTGGGATTCCAATGGGGACTGTCAGCTTCGCGCTGGTTTGGGGTCTCAAGGGAGTCCCGCACAGTCTCCGGCGGAGGAAAACTTGAATCGAGGCAAGAAGAAATTGGTTGCAAGAAGAAATTGGTTGCGAAGAAGCAGTGGCGATTGGGGCAAAGACTCGAAGTCTACATGCGCACAGACATGCAAGCAGATGTTTCTATTTTGGGATGGAGAAGAAGAACGTTTCCTTACCAGGAGAGTTCATTTCGGTTTTGATTCGTCGGCGACAAGAGTTCAGTGTTGCTACTTGGGATGATGAAGAATAACGTTGCCTTACCAGAAGAGTTCATTTCATTTCGATTTTAATACGTCAGAGACCAGAGTTTCAGCTTACTATTTGGGATGACATAGAGGTGGCTTATCCCACGCTCGGGGCTCCCGCTTCGGCCCCAACCCCGAGGCCTCGAAATGCATTCAATTTCTGACCAAGCTGCACTTTTGACAAGAAGAGTATCATCACCTAATACAACGAAATTGGATTGGATAGATATCTACGTAAGGATGAGCCGAGAATCGCTTACTACCGTGCTTGAGAGCAAGCAAAAGAACTACTATGCGCGGTGGTCGTCAATTGAATATAGATAACGCTTGGAAATGATGACGAAAGCAAGCAACCGACGACTACCGCAAGGAAATCACGGCGTTTTTCAGAGAGCAAAAGCCGGGTTGTGATCTGTTTTTGAGTGGCATGAGAAGTTTTCGGCATCAAGGAGGTGGCTTATCCCACGCTCGGGGCTCCCGCTTCGGCCCCAACCCCGAGGCCTTCTTGTTGCTGGACTCTTTTTTTGATTCTCTCGAACTTTGATCGACCTGTTCGATACTGGCCGTTTCTGTCGATCAAGCAAGCAAGTCATTTTGGTTTGGTGGACATAAGATTCCTTCCATTGGCACACGAAACAATAAACAACGAGGTGGCCTTTTTTGCCCGATACTTCTGGGGACTCGCGCTTCGGCTTTTTATCTTTGTTGGATTGGATTCCTATTTCGATCCACTACCTGCTCTGAACTGACAGTTTTGACAGCAAGCATGTTGCGCACTTCCGAGCAAGAAAGCAAGCTATTGGAATATTTTGGTGTGCATGTATTCCTTCAACACACGGAACAATTTGCGGAGGTATTGGCAGTAGAAAGTCGAGGAAGCAGCGCTTCTTCGGTACCAGCTATCACGATCAGAACCGGCGGACCCCCCTCTTTGGAGTACGGGTATGAATGAAGAGATTCTCAGCAGCACAACCCTCTAGACACGGAAGTTGACTGGGTCCGCCACTCGGGAACAAGCACCAAGAGAGAAGTCGCTGTTGTTGAGTGTCGCTATAGAGAAAGCGTTGATCTGAAAGCGCCCATCAATCATCATTACCATTATCGTCAGTAAAGTGTCGTTGCCAGCACAGTGTTGAAATATTCAAGGCGTGCTCAGAACGACGAAATCTTTTTCACAAACATCAAGCTAATATTACAAGTCGAACCACGAAGATTGGTCGTGGCGATGTCGAACAGCGAAGCGGCAGATCCAAACATCAAAATGAGGATGCGAATCCACCCTTTCAATTTTTGTGGATGGCAGATACTACTTCCAGTGATGAAAGCAAGAAACAAACAGCCCGCCTTTCCATATGCGCCTTCACATTATCCCAATACTGTACCACTTCCCAAAACAACTTCAGCTATCAATCAGACGGACTCGACCGGGGATCACTGCTTCGCATCTTGCTCTTCTGGCGTCTTACGTTAGGCCTGCGCAGGCTCCGGTGGAACCAAATTGGCGGAAGTAGCCAATCATACTTTGACAACCCGGTAAATAATGAGACGGAAGACAGCGGCGAAACAGCAGCCACAGCAACCTCAAACACCAAACTTCAGCTAGTAGTCAGACGGAGTCCGCCAGGAATCACTGTTTGAGCTTCGTGCTCATGTTGGGGTCTTACGTTAGGCCTGCACAGTCTCCTATGGAACCAAACTTGACTCGACGGCAGAAGAAATTGGAACCAGAAGGACGGGATGGAAGCTTCGACAGCAGCAAATTAATGATCCTGCAAGAACGACACGAGCAACGTGCATTCAAAAAAAGAACCACCAGCAGTCACTATGCTCTCCTTCGGAACCCACCGATGATTCCCAGTCGAAGTAACGGTTGCGCTGATAATATCAAATGAATATTCCGCATCAGTCCAAGTCGTTGTTTGATGATGAACAACGCATCAACCTAAACCGATCATTGAATTCTCCTGTGATCCCAGTCCCAAGGCAGAGAGCCTACGTCACAACAAATGCACCGAATCAAAAGAGAATTCGCCATGCAAAGCACTTTTCAATTAACGAGGAACAAAACCATCACCAGTCCCAAGGCAGAGAGCCTACGTCACAACAAATGCACCAAATCAAAAGAGCAATCACATACAAAGCAATTTTCAATTGACAAAGAACAAAGAACAAAACCATCAATGTCAAACACTAACTCTTTCCAAAACTTCACCTAATAGTAGTCAGTGGGATCCTACCGGGTGCTGTTTGGGGTGTCACAGGATGCCCGCGCAGGCTTTGGTGGGGGAAAACTTGACGAAACGACAGAAGCGATTGGCATAGAACAAGCAACAGCTATTGGGGCAACAACTTGAAACCTACATACACACAGACACAGACGGTGCCCACACTCGGTCTCAAAGCAAGTATCAGTCTACAATCGTGGCCGTGTGTTGATACTTTTTCAAGTGCCCGTGAAGTCCAGATTGAGCCCAGTTGGAGAAGTCTGCAGTGGGGTGTGTACTACGATTCTATTTTGGATGTGCTCAAAGTGTCCGTTCGCCAAATCAAACTCGAACCAGAGGCAAGTCAAATCAGTCAAGTCCATCTTGTGAACAAACATCGAATGGATTTGATTCGGTTCAATATCCAAGTCCCGCAAGCAAGACAAATCCCAAGGATTAAGACCTATGTCATCACAGAATAACCCCCGAACGAGAAGGAACAACTCTCACAGATGGGACGAAGATAGACGGAGATACGAGCTACTTGTATACTCAGGAACAAAGAGTTCATATTTATGCTGTGACTCTAATTTCGCTTATGCGTTGAGTCAATACTTACTGATGGTTCAACATTCAGTCTTGATCGGTCTGAAATAAAACATGGTAAACATCCGCAAAGGCACCCGAGACGTCATCTTTATCTTCCATGTCGTCTCCAGCAGAACTGTCCTTGGCGAGTGCTACCAGTCCCTTGATGCACGCCTCCAATTTTCCCGAGTCCCGACTGTGAACACGCCTGCATGCTTCCTCAGCTTCTTCTTGGCTAATGACAGATCCTTCTGATTCGGACAAGCGACGACGGACACTACCATGGCTCAGAGGATCGCTTTCGGTGCTGCGCACGGCAAGATTCTTGTGGGCAGACGATGTAACCTCAAAGTTACATTTTTGATGTTGTGGAGCGGCTGGAGTAGTGGACGACGATGCCGCATGAAACAAGGACGGTCGGTCCTCTTGATAGGCTTCCCATTCTCGAGCAAATTGGGAAACATCATGAAACATGGTTTGGTAGTCGCTTCCAATTTTTTCGCCATTGGGAAAACTTCCCATTAATCCAAAGGCTCCCTCGAGGACCCCCGAAGAAGGCGTGGTCTGCAAATCGACCCGTACGTATTGTTGAAAGGTTCGAATGGAGATCATGTCACCATAGCCAAAGTCGATGGAAAAGTCCCGTTGCCTTGGATTCAATTGCTTGGAGACAACCAAAAAGCTTTCCGAAAAGAGACCATCCAAGTTCTTTTGGAAGATTCCATTGACCCAATAGGGGTTATGTTCCGCGGCGGCAGACTTGCCCTTTTTGCCGTTCTTACTTCCTTCCACTTCCAAGACATCATCTCCAATCTTAACGGCGACAGCGGAAATAAAAGACCAGAGGGGAGTCGTCTTGGTTCGGACATGAATCTGCAATCCCAAGCCGTTCATAAAGTCCGGATGATCCACCAATATAAAGTCGCACAGCGAAGTGGTAGCACTATCGGGGTGCTGCGCGAGGTGATAACGCTTGGCATCGGGGCCCATCCGTTTCAGATTGGGTTTTCCAAAGGTGATTTCTTCGTCCCCGCCCCAGGTTTCAACATGGAAATGACCAAAACTACTGGCCGTCAGGACAGGGTCGTTTTCGGGAACAATCACATTGTCCCTATTGGCATCATCCTCGGATTTCAATAAAATCTTGCACAAGACTTGCACCTTCATAAAGGATGGCATGGCGGCATCTCCCAACAAGACGGGCTGTTCGTGGTCATGACCGGGTACCAAATACTCGAGCACAATTCCATGCGATTGATACTCTTGCGCCAAGTATTCGGGAGAGGCTTGGGCCCAATAATGATGATATCGTTTGAGTCCCATCTCGTCTGATTCGCCAGAAAAGAGTGGGGCAAAGCTTTTCCACTTCAAGGATACATCCAGACTAGCAGCATCCTTATTCTTGTGGTTGTTGACAATGTCGGCATCGAGATCTAATACATGAGCTCCCATCCCAAACTCATCATTGCAAGCACGATCGAGCAAATCCTTGTCTTTTAAGGAATATTGGGATGGTGTAACGGCATATTTGTACGCAGGCTTGAGTCGAGGAGTGCCTGCTTCGACCACCGATATCGAAAGGCCAAGAGCAACTGCCGCCACGAGAAGGGGGGCCCTTTGGATGGCTGTCATTCTTATTATTATTTGCGTAGATAATTCTACTACTATCCTCGTTAACCTGTTTGTGCTTTTGATATTCGGGATTGGAATGTACTACTAACGCAGCAGCAGACGTTGGGTTGAGTCAGTGGAGATGCTACTACTTGACTTGGAGTAGCAGGTGATTGATTCTCTGCAAGTCGAAATGGGATACAGTGATGCTATTGCTCTCTTACCTTCTAAAAGCAGAGTGTGTAATGAGTAAGTATGCAGGCACAGTAAGAGCCGACGCAACAGGGGTTTTGCGTTGAGTCGATATCGTACTGATACTCTATCAATCAGGGGGTGGTTGGTTCTATGCAAGCAAGTGGTAATGCGATATATGCTCTCTTACCTAAACACTGAGTGTAAGTATGCGGGCAGACGCGTTCTTGTTGTTGTTGCTATTATTATGTGAAGAATAGATGCCACTTCTTCTGCTGCAACAACTGAACAAAGCACTTACCTTACGTTTTGCTTGCTTTCCTGCCAGGTCTTTTTGCGTGTGGTCCTCGACAATTGCGAATACTGCTAGCTTTTACGATAGGTCGCTACTAGTTAGTAGCTACTCGTCCTGGTATGGTATGAACCCAGCGGAAGCAGGTGGCGAGGGAAACACAAGGCAAGCCATCCCTGCCAACTCTTACACTCACTGGTCAAAGCAATGCAGTTCGATTCAGATGAACGAGAAGAAGATATGAAATGACCCTCGAATCTTTCTTGTTAAAGCTGGCTAGCTAGCCAGCGAGATGAGCTGCTGCAGGCTATTAGCCAGCTACTAGTAGGTGGTAGTACGTGCAGCAATAGGCAAGAGAGCTAATTACGAATGCTAACAATGGTGGGTTCATGCTGTGGCATGGCCATACCGAAGAAAATTCATTCATCCCGTTTGAGTTATCCCACTTACTGGAAAAACCGAGCCATCATCCGATAAAAATGACCACATCCAAAAAAGTATCTTTTTCTGTGCTGACCGCACACTTGTTCATTGACCGCCGAACGTACACTTCTTCTGTCCTCCCTCTATCTGGATGGTACGTCATCGATCGATTCATTCCATGCACAACTTTCGAGACGACGAAAGAAACATCTTGGTTGCTTGCTTCGTTTGCAAGCGGAAGCAATGGCGGCTGCCAAGCCAAAATCTTGATACTAGCTAGCCAGTAGAGGCACCAGCAGGCGAAATGAAGCGGCTGTTATCCTTCATTTTTCTTCTCTCCCTATGGGAAATTCCTCTTCCCGTAGTCGAAGGGCTTGCTTTCCGTACAACTCCAACGTTGACCTCCAAATCGGAATCCTGCAATAATGCTGCTGTAACGCCCTCTTTGGAGGTTGGCAGTTGTGGAAGACGCGAAGCTCTGCAACGGGCCTCTGCATCCTTCGTGTCCCTGCTACTACTACAAAATTCACAACCCGCCTATGCCTATACTCCGGATCCCGATCCCTTGAAAGAATCCCTCTATTTGATCTCTCGCGTCCAGGAAGCCACCTGTTTGCAAGAACGATACATTGAAAAGAATCGACCCCCCTATTCAAAAAATGAAATTGACCTTGAGGCTAGTCGATAAGAGTTATCGATTGTTGGATCAAATCAATTTCATTTCCAAATACATTACCGATTCGGACAAGGTCGTGGCCGCGACACAAGCGGGCAATGAAGCTGCCGATGCCTTGCAGGAAGCCATTGATTTTGTCTTTGGGTACAAACAAGATGGGGCCGCCATGACGTTGGAACAAAAAGACTTCTTAAAAGAAGCACTCACCACAACCCGAGAAAAATTATTTGACTTTGTCGAGTACTTGCCGCCGGACCTCCAGCAAAGCAAGGTCTTGGCCGCTCGAACTCGTGTCGAAGAAGAAAACAAATTGAATACCGATGAATTTGATCCTGATTTAGCGACGGACGCGGGCGTTTACAATCCGGTGGTTTTGCCATGGAAGAATCGGAAATTCTAATAACAATCTGGCTAAAGTTAGTAATATGATGATGATAGTGCTATAGGATGTGGTGGTAGTGCTCTGTATACATCCTTGATTAACAGAGCCAAGCCAAACGAGCAACAGGGCGGACATCAATGCAAGATGATATTACTACATGGTCGATTCTAAAAGTGCTCCACGACGTTTGCATCCAAAATCATAGTAAGGGATGATAGGCTCACGAGACGCTACAGTAGCAAGCAAGCCAGATAGCTAGGTCCTCTACCGAACATACAATGCCACTGGAAGAGACTCACTCCTCCATATGCATGCGTCCTCCTTTTGTGTTGTAAGCCCACATTATCATTGTTGTGTATCGTCATCCACGTCTATTATTTCCCTTCGTTGTTGCCGATTTCGGTCTCTTTGTTCTTGTACAAATTGGTTGTCCCATTGTTGCATGTCCAAAAGCCGTGGATCTTCGTCATTGTTGTTGGCATAGTCATTATAACTACCAGTATCCACATTATCATTGTTCGCTTGTTGAAAGACGAACAGAACCGATGATATTCCCACCGCCATCATG
>ENA-ORBV01004209-ORBV01004209.1-microbial-mat-metagenome-genome-assembly--contig:-NODE-4209-length-27910-cov-15.862465_pt1 | contig 27910 bp, 24 predicted proteins | sample MGYA00237777_ERZ505514 | MGnify/ENA primary metagenome ERZ505514 (study PRJEB26160, sample SAMN06269048) | microbial mat metagenome | isolation source: Oligotrophic lake microbial mat | place...
CGCTCCTATCTCCTCGCTCCTATCTCCTCTCTCCTATCTCCTATCTCCTCGCCCCTAGCTCCTAGCTCCTATCTCCTATCTCCTATCTCCTCGCTCCTATCTCCTCGCTCCTATCTCCTATCTCCTATCTCCTATCTCCTCGCTCCTATCTCCTTGCCCCTCGCTCCTAACTCCTCGCTCCTATCTCCTTGCCCCTCGCTCCTCGCTCCTATCTCCTATCTCCTATCTCCTATCTCCTTGACCCTCGCTCCTAACTCCTCGCTCCTATCTCCTTGCCCCTATCTCCTCGCTCCTATCTCCTCGCTCCTATCTCCTATCTCCTTGCCCCTATCTCCTTGCCCTTCGCTATGGCTTTGAAACCTGAAAAACAATCGGAAGCTTCATCCTCACCTTCACCTTTTGTCCATCCTGCTTACCCGGAATCCAGGCCGGCATCAATGCAATCACCCGCAGTGCCTCTTCATCGCATCCTGAACCAAGACCTTGTTTGATCACCGGATTGATCAATGCTCCATTGGTATCAATGACAAACTCAACGACCACCTGGCCCTGAACTTTATTTTTCAAAGCTTCTTCAGGATACTTCAGATTCGATTTGATGTGGTTGACTACCTTTAAAAAAGAGCAATCTATCGAATCATTTACGGCTGCTTCACAACCCGCGTAAAGTGGCATCAGATCTACTATTTCAAAGACCTGGTTTGAATGGTCAGTTGATTCTTTGGTGGTTTTGGTCTTATTAGTCGCCGGTAAATTCAGGTTGAAACTAACCGGAATGGTATATCTGAAAGGAACCTTTTTGCCATCAGTTTCGGCAGGTGTCCATTTTATTTTTTTAGTTTTCATCAGGTTGATGACGCGGGCGGCTTCCGTACCAAGGCCTAAACCTGGATCGTGGATTGGCTTTATCTCGCCAATGTTCCCGTTTTTCTCAACCACAAATTCCATCATCACTACTCCGCCTGCACCCTGAGCCTTAGCATCAGGTGGTATCTGGAGATTAGCGGCGATAAAATCAGCCATCCTGGATTTTGTGCAGTCGGTCAGTTTGGCATCACATCCAGGCCATGCTGGTGAAACGTCAGCTCTTCTAACCGCTTCATCCAAAGTGGTTTGTGCAATTGAAAAGCTGGCCAAGGAACTAAAAATCAATGATAATAGGAGGGTATATCCCGGAGAAAATTTCATATTGAGTAGAATTGAAAGGTTTGACAGATGTCCTTTAACGAAGGTGCAAAGGTAAAAATTCCTTGACGTGCTATTTTACCGCTGAGGTTTGTAGTAGGAAAGATGTAGTGAGGTGCCATCCCAGACGGCATAGCTGTTATATTTTAACCAGTCACCGAGGTTGAAATATTTTGCCCCTTTGATGCCCAGGTCAAATTCGATGGGAAGGTGGCGATGGCCAAAGACAAAATAATCGATATCCTCCTTCTGGAGGACTTCACGTGCATATTGAATGAGCCATTCTTTTTCAGGGACGAGGAAATTTTCAATTTCTGTATGCTGCCTGCTGGTACCGGAAAAAAACTTCATCAACCGAAGTCCTGTATTCGGATGTATCCGGGCAAACAACCATTGGCTGACCGGATTGGCAAATATTTTTTTAATCATCTTATACCCATGATCACCCGGACCCAGGCCATCACCATGACCGATATAGAATTTCTTCCCGTCAATCGTATGCGTTACCGCTTTCCGGTAAATGGGGATGCCAAACTCTTCAGTCAGGTAGCGGAACATCCACATGTCGTGATTGCCGGTAAAATAATAAATGGGTATGCCTGCATCTCTTAACCGTCCGATACAACCTAAAATCCTTGAATATCCTTTTGGTATGACCTGCCCATATTCAAACCAATAGTCCCATATGTCACCGACCAGGTAAAGTGTTTGCATATCCGGAGCGGCGGCATCCAGCCATTCCACGATGAGTTTCTCCCGCTCAACACTGGTCTGCGCACCATCTATACCCAGGTGAAAATCAGAAGCGAAATAGGTCTTTTTCATCAATCGGCCGCAAATTAACTGGAAATCGCCCAAATAGGGTAAATACATAAAGGAGGTAGGGGTTCAAAATTTTGAACCCCTACCTCCTTTATGTATTTATTTAGCTCACAAATCTGGGATCTGCCTCCATCACATGTCCGCAGTTGGGACAGGTGCGTTTTTCAACGGAAGCATAATAATCTTTAAAGCGTGGGAGGAAATCTTTTTCAATATTGGTGAGATGAAAACGGGTATCAAACAACTTGGTATTGCAGTTGTCACAAAACCACATCAGGCCATCCTGTTCATTTTCGCTGCGTTTTAATTCGATGACCAATCCGATAGTCCCTTCAGGGCGCATAGGACTGTGCGGCGTATGGCCGGGAAGCAGAAACATTTCCCCTTGTTTGATCGGAATATCCACTGCTTTTCCATCTTCCTGGATCCGGACATTGATATCACCCTCAATCTGGTAATACAACTCTTCCGTTTCATTAAAGTGATAATCCTTTCGGGCATTAGGGCCAGCTACGATCATGACGATATAATCGCCTGCATCATGGTAGAGGTTGCGATTAGCCACAGGTGGTTTGAGCTCATGACGATGCTCGTCTATCCAGGCTTGAATATTGAAGGGTCTGCGTATCATGGTTTAAAATTAAGAAAAAAGTCAACAGTTAACAGTCGACAGTCAACAGTCAACAGTCGGCTGTGAGTTGTGAGTTGTGAGTTGTGAGTTGTGAGTTTGAGTTTGAGTTTGAGTTTGAGTTGTGAGTTGTGAGTTGTGAGTTGTGAGTTGTGAGTTTGAGTTTGAGTTTGAGTTTGAGTTTGAGTTTGAGTTTGAGTTTGAGTTTGAGTTTGAGTTTGAGTTTGAGTAATTTTTGGAAAATCAAGATAAGCAATTCAAATCTGCTCAACATACGCACAACTCACAATTCACAACTCACAATTAGGTTCACACTTCCTTTAAAGTTTGATAAATCCGATCAAGTTCCTCTACGGAGAGCTGAGAGGTATTCCTTTGATTGCAATATTCCAGCAGCCATTTGTCCTGGCGATTACCTTTTTCCTTGGCATATGAATAAGAGTGCTGCTCGCAGAAAGTGACCAGGTTATATTTGGAAGCGTAGTCCGGATATTTTTTCTCCAGCTGCATTTCAATAGCGCGCTTGGCAATGAAGTCAGGATTGTCTACATGATTGCGCATTTCGTAATAATTTTCAACGGCGAGATCCGCAATGGCATCCGCGTCTTTTTTCCTTCCCACGTAGTACATATCAAATGCCTTTGGCCAGTTTTCTTGGACATCATCCAGACATTGATCCAGTTTCAGCACGTCTTCCATTGAGCAATTCATCCCCTGGCCATAAAAGGGAACTACGGCATGGGCGGCATCACCCATGAGCAATGATCTTTCCGTATTCCATGGGCCACACTTAACCGTTCCTAAGGCACCTGTTGGATGGTATTTGAAATCCTCCGCCAGATCAGGCATCAGCGCAACGAGGTCTGGAAACTGATCATTGAAAAAGTCAAGGATCTCCTTGTCTGTATTTAATTGATTAAATCCCGGATGACTGTCAAATGCTAGGAATAAAGTGACCGTAAAACTCCCATCAAGATTAGGCAAGGCAATGACCATAAATCGCTGGCGCGGCCAGATATGTAGTGCGTTTTTCTCAATGAGCCAGGAGCCATCTGGTCCTGAAGGTATTTCAAGTTCCTTGTATCCATGGTCGAGCCATTGAAGGCTGTAATTAAAGCGAATGGCTGAGCTGATCTGTGAGAATCCGTTTCTGACTTCCGAACCTGCACCATCTGTCCCGATCAGCACATCGCCTGTGTAATCAAATGTCTCGGTCGTATTATCTATGGTGCCGGATACACGAGCAGCTTTGACATCTGCAATGCGCACTCCGTGATTGAAATGGATATCGATAGAAGGGTGGTCTGTAGCGGCATCAAGCAGTAAGGCATTCAATCCGGGACGGGATATAGATTGAATATACTCTCCATCGCGACCGCTATAGGGCAGGAGCATGGTGGTTTCACCACCTTTGGGGTGGATCATCCTGCCAAGCATGGGAATCGAGATATCAAGCGCTTTTTGTTTGAGGCCGACAAGGTCCAGTGCAGCAAGACCCCGATCAGACAAGGCAAGGTTGATCGACCTGCCGGCAGACAAGGCTTCTTTGCGCAGGTCGCCTCGTTTTTCAAGCAAGGTAATCTTATGCCCGCGGTGGGCGAGCTGGAGGGCGAGTAGGGTGCCGCAAAGTCCAGCGCCGGTGATAATGACATGTGAAGACATGCGGAAAAGATAGGAAAATCGTTAGGGCCAAGAGAAAAATCTTTTAGACATTGGCTATTAAAAGGTGATCGTCCGTGACATATGATTGGTTGAAATTATCCCGGAGTGATTGCTAGTGTCAGATATTCGGATTGATAAATAAAACCATAATTTTAATTGTTGTTTTTGATTTCAGAAAGCCACTACCTATGAAAAACTTCCTTTTGGTGCTCTTGCTAACTCCATTTTCTGTCGTTACAGCCCAATCTGTATCGATCTCATCCGAGTCAGCGTCGGTGGAGTACTACCGTATGCCCGATGTCCCGTTGACCAAAGAATGTACCACCTATAGCGCCAACCTGGACATATCATATACAGAGCTTGCCAAAAGCGGATTTACGGAATCATATATCATCGACACCTATCTCGACCTGGCGGGCTATAAGCAGGTGAATAAAAATCCGGATGTGGAGATTACCGCCACCATCGGAGAATTTATCATCTGGAGTGAAATGAGAAATACGAATAGATCCAAAACAAAGGACAAGGATGGTATTGAACGTGTAAAATATACGTACAATATGGAGGTGAAGTACAGCCTGCCCATGGGTATCCAGGTGTATAATAAAGAAGGTAAGACGCTCATCGACAAGTATATATTTGCGATGTCCGATACCCGGAGCTGGATATCTTCATCCTATAGTAGCTTGAGCGACCTCGATTCGTATTGGCGCATTCAGCGAAAAACAAAACTCTCTGATTTGCAAAAGGACCTGATGAAGGAAGGGATGAATGCGATATCCGACCTGATCAATAATACCTATGGCTTCCGGCTGATCAATGACAAAATCAAATTTGCAGCCATCGGCAAGAAGAGCCATCCAGACTATGACCGGTTTCAAAAGAATGTGGAGATCATGCAGGCTGCCTTTCAACAGATGGATGCAGACAAGAGCCTTGATGCAGTTCAGGTCAAGGCACAGCCAGCCCTTGAGTTTTATGCTGCCTCTGCGGTGAAATTTAGTACCGGAAATAAGGACCAGAAGAAACTGAAACACATCTGTCTCTACAACCAGGCTCTAGCGTATTGCTGGCTTGAAGATTTTGACAAAGCGGAGACTTTAGCCAAATCGATACAGAAGTTTGATACTAAAAATAAAGATGTCAAAAAGCTTCTTGAGCAAATCGAATATGTGAGAGCTTCTCTGGTGAATGCAGGAAGGACTTCACGTCACCAAGTGGTGGTGGGAGAAAAAACGTGAATGTGTATGAGAGTAAGAGATGCGAGAGAGTAAGAGGTGTGAGAGGTGTGAGAGAGTTTCGGTGTTGTTGGTGAGGACACCAACAACGGCCGAGCGCGCTTATATTTATTCAATGGTTCCTGAGCTTGTCGAAGGGTAGGGAAATGCCTATTCAATTCGCCGCCTCTTCGCTTCGCGAAGAGGCGGCGCCTAAATATTTTTCGCTCTCTCCCCTTCGACAGGCTCAGGGACCGAATAAATATTTCATCAGGATCACCTTCGACAAGTACAGGGACCGAATAAATATTTCATCAGGATCACCTTCTGTCATGGTTCCTGATATTCCAAAAGGGATATTGAAGAGGAGATTCATTCCCGGTCCCTGAGTTGCCTAAAGGATGTTGAAGAGGAGATTCCTTCCTGGTCCCTGAGCTTGTCGAAGGGGAAAGGAGTACTACCATCTTCGCCGCCTCTTCGCTTGGCGAAGAGGGCGGCGCCTAAATATTTCACCCTTATTTCCCCATGCGGATCAGGGTAGAAGAGAATGCAGACAAGACGAGATTATCTTCTACATTCACTTGCTTTCCCTCTGACACAATTTCAACTTTGTCCTTGAAAGGCAATATTATTTCAGTATCACTCAGATTGTGAATGACCCAAAGCGTTTTTTTCTTATCCTCAATGGTCCACGCCAGTATCGAATTGTTTTGCAGGTTTTTAAATTCAGGTGTACCTCTCGAAAGCAATGAATGTTCGTTTCGGAGAGCGATCCATTTTTTATAATGGTGGTAGATGGAATTTGTATCAGTCATTTGTATTTCCAGTGACTCCACTTCTGGTGGAACGGAGTACGTGGATTTCAGCCACCTGGTATCTTTTAACAGGGCCTCTCCCCAAAGAAAAGGTTCGCGAAGATGAATGTCGGGCTTGATGCCCAGCATTCCAATTTCTTCACCATAATAGATATATGGCGTTCCTGGCAAAGTCAGCAGGATGGTAGCCGCAAGTTTGGCTTTCTGGATATCTCCTCCGAGCGTGGAGCGTATCCTGTTCATATCGTGATTGGAAAGCAGGATTGCATCTTCAAAAGGAACGCCTGCGGATTGATAAGCCTTCAGGATATTCAAGTAGGGTTCAATCAGTCGGCCTGCATCAGCTGCCAGAATGCATTCGGGTATAGCTTTGGTCAATTCGAAATTAAATAAGGAGGGCAGGCCTTTGAAAAGTGTTGAAAGGGTCATTGAATCTGACCACACTTCGCCGATGATCTTGACATCAGGTTTTAGGGTCCGCATCTCTTTCGTAAATTCTTCCCAGAATAAACGTGTGTCATTAAAACGATCATCGGGATAGATATGCTTGGCTGCATCAAGGCGGAATCCATCAATGCCTTTATCCAGCCAGAACTTTCCGATTTTATAAATCTCTTCCCGTACCGGGGGATAATCAAAATTCAGATCAGGCATGCCTTTCCAAAAGAATCCATAGTACCGATCATCCTGGCCTTCCCATTCATGCCATTGCGTTAGGTTGTCTGAGTCAAACGTTATTGTTTTTTTCTGGATTTCATCTTTTACAGATTCGAAATCCTTCCACACATAATAGTCACGGTATGGGTTGTCAGTAGAGGAACTGGATGCTACAAACCAGGGATGTTCTGCAGATGTATGATTGACTACCAGATCTAAAATAATTTTCATCCCCCTATTGGTTGCTGCTGCTATGAGCTGATCCATATCCGCCATCGTTCCAAAGTCGGGATGAATGTCATAATAGTCAATGATATCATATTTGTGATAGGACGGAGATGGATGTATCGGCATCATCCACAGCGTATTGGCACCCAGTTCCTGGATATAATCAAGCTTGGAAAGGAGACCAAGTAAATCACCAATTCCATCTCCGTTACTGTCGCAAAAGGATTGGACATATACCTCATAGACGATGTCATTTGTAGATATGGCAGCCTGAGCTTTCAAAGAAGGGACGATGTTAAACAAAGAAATAAGAGGGATTAAGGCAAATACTAAGCCATCATGAATATTATGCATAGTGGAGTAAATATAAACAATCGGTCATTGCTCAGGTGAGGAATAGGAAAGGCTATTCTTGCCATCTTACTTTCACCCATTCTTTTTGAGCTTCCGGCGAGAGGAATGTCCAGGCTACAAGGCGGCTGGCTTTATTGCCCTGGCCCATCGGAAATGTTTTGACATCGACCGCTTCAGCATAGCGTAGTTCTGCATACACCATCTTGAGATGTGTTTGTTTGGAGATCAGGGTAGAAAACCAAAACACATTCGAGGCAAATTCTTTGCTCTGTAAAATCATATTGGCCACGAATACTCTTTCTCCTCCTTCACACCATAATTCGCTTGGATGACCACCGAAATTGAGGATTGGTTTGTTGGTTTTTTTCTCAGTCAGGTTTGTTAGTTTCCTGAGTGTTCCTGATTGTGCCTCCGCCAGAGAAGCATGGAATGGAGGGTTGCAAATGGTAAGATCAATACGTTCGTCTTGTTGAAGTATACCTTTAAAGATATCTTCTGTATTAGGTTGCAATCGCAACTCAATCTTTCCTTTCAGGATCGCATTACTGTCTATGATTTTTTGAGCGGAAGCTATGGCCACCGGATCGATATCACTACCCATAAACGACCAGCCATACTCTTTGACGCCGATGATTGGATATACGCAGTTAGCACCCACGCCAATGTCAAGGCATTTGATCTTTTTGCCCGTTGGTATTTTTCCATATTGCTGGCTTCCCAGGAGATCTGCCATGGTATGGATGTAATCTGCTCTGCCGGGAATGGGAGGACACAAATAATTTTCAGGTATATCCCAATACCCGATATCATAGTAGGTTCTCAACAATGCTTTGTTCAGCATTTTTACAGCGTCAGGATTGAAGAAGTCTATAGATTCATCTTCATACTTATTCAATGTAACATAAGGCGCGAGCTCGGGACACGAAGCAATAAGTTGCTTGAAATCATATCGCTCGCGATGCCTGTTACGGGGATGCAGTCGGGTTTTCTCTTTTGGATGTTCTTTTTTTGGTTGAAGCTTCAACGTCGTGTCTTTTGCATTCGGAGAGCGAAATATTCCTTAAATGTAAGATTCAATCATCCTGACAAATTGTTCAAGATCATCTTTGGTATTGTAAAGTGGGGCTGCAGCTATCCGGATCACATCGGGCTCACGCCAATCCGCAATCACACCTTGTGCGGCAAGATGATCAAATAATTGCCTGCCATCTTCTTTGACCAGGAGAGATAACTGGTTGCCTCGCTCATCTGGATTTTCAGGCGTAAGGATTTTTATTTTTTCTGAAATACGCAGGGCATCGTATAGATACTGCACGTTTCCAAGGGATGCTTTTCGCAGTTGCTGAATACCAGCCTGGTCAAATAATTCCATCGAAGCCCGCATCGCAGCCATCGGTAGGATGGGCGGGTTGCTCAACTGCCATCCTTCTGCACCGGGAAGCGGATCGAACTCATCACGCATACGGAAACGTGTTGTTTTATTGTGCCCCCACCAGCCGGATAATCTGGGAACAGACAAATCCTCTCCATGGCGCTCATGAATAAATATGCCTCCAAGACTTCCTGGCCCTGAATTGAGATATTTATAACTACACCATGCCGCGAAATCTACATCCCAGTCATGAAGTTGCATATCGACATTGCCCGTAGCATGCGCAAGGTCAAAACCTACTACAATATTATATTCATGTCCTAATCTCGTGATTTCAGGTATGTTCAGGTATTGACCTGTATAATAATTGACGCCCCCAACGAGGATCAGTGCAATCTGTTCACCTTCATTACGCAAAATACCTTCAAGTTCTTCAAGATCAATAAGGTGTTGATCCGGACGAGGCCTCCACAATACAATGGCATCATCCGCATCATATCCATGCCACTTCGCCTGTGAAGCAACCGCATAGCGGTCTGAAGGAAACGCGTCACTCTCGATGAGGATTTTATATCGCCCAGCAGTGGGCTTGTAAAAGGAAGCCATCAACAAATGCAGATTGACCGTCAGTGAATTCATCACCACGACTTCACTTTCGTTTGCTCCGACAAGTCTTGCCGTCGATTGAGTCAGAAATTCATGATATGGAAGCCATGGATGACGTGCATGCAGATGTCCTTCAACGCCAAGGCTTGCCCAGTCTTCCAATGTTTCATTGACGTATTCCTTTACTTTTTTAGGCTGTAGCCCGAGAGAGTTGCCACACAAGTATATGGAGTCCTTTCCGTTGACTTGCGGGATGTGGAATTGATCGCGGTATAGACCTGATGTCATAGTGTGAGTTTTTTTACCCTACAAGCGGGAGTTGATATGTTGATATGTTTATATGTTGATATGTTGAGTGTTGATGGGTTGATATGTTTATGTGTAGATAAGTTGAAGGGTTGATAAAAATTCTTTAGCATCTTATATTCTGTGTCTTACGTCTTACGTCTAGCGTCTTGGCACTCATTTTTCATTCTTCACTTAATATTCATCCACTCCATCGCTGATTTATACAATAACCACTCCTTTGTATGGTCACTGTAGGGCATGTGCTCAATTAATTTTCCTGGAGATTCTTCACCTAAAGGGAAAGGGTAGTCACTGCCTAAAGCTATTCTGTCTGCGCCGACAAGATCGATCAGATAATCCAGGATACGTTCGTCATGCACAAGGGAGTCAATCCAGAATTTTCCCAGGTAGGTGCGTGGTGATTTGTCATTGTCAATGGCGCACAGGTCCGGTCTGACATTAAACCCATGTTCGATGCGGGCAATGGTGGCAGGAAATGAACCACCTCCATGTGCAAATGCCACCCGCAGATTTGGAAACTTCTCAAATACACCACCGAAGATCATAGAACAAATTGCTCTACTTGTTTCGGCCGGCATACCTACAAGCCAAGGAAGCCAGTATCGAGCCATCTCATCAGATCCCATCATCTCCCAGGGATGAACAAAAATACAGGCGCCTAATTTTTCTGCTGCTTCATAAAAAGGTAATAAGGCAGGATCATTAAGATTCCATTGATTGACATGCGATCCGATCTCGACCCCTACCAAGCCAAGTTCTTTTATGCACCGTTCCATTTCCTGGATAGCCAGTTGCGGATCCTGCAAGGGTATAGTCCCTAATCCGATAAAACGATCAGGATGTCTGCTGACAACTTCAGCTATGTAATCATTAAAAAATCGACTGGTTTCGAGCCCATCATTTCCTTTTGCCCAATAGTAAAATAGTACCGGGATGATCGAAAGCACCTGCTTGTGCACGCCATGGCTATCACACTCATGCATGCGTACCACAGGATCCCAGCAGTTAGATTCCACTTCTCTGAAAAATTTGTCTCCGACCATCATTCTTGCCCTGCAGTCACCACAATCTTCGAGATGCACGAATTTGCCATATCCGTATTTCTCCACCCATCTGGGGATGTCGCGCGGCATGATGTGAGTATGTATGTCGATTTTCAATGTGTTGTACTTTGTAAATGATTTTTCTGTTTCAATGATTATCGTGAAGAGAGTGTTCTGCTAAATGGGTTTATTAGCCTATAGGCTTATGGCTTATTAGTTTAGGGGCTTATAAGCCTTTTTTAATGTTTCATAAGCTCATAAGCCAATAAGCTCATAAGCCTTTTTTAATGTCTCATAAGCTCATAAACTTTTTTTAATGTCTCATAAGCTCATAAGCTCATAAGCCAATAAGCCTTTTTTAATGCCTCATAAGCCCATAAGCTCATAAGCCAATAAGCTCATAAGCCTTTTTTAATGCCTCCTAAGCTCATAAGCCAATAAGCCAATAAGCCTTTTTCAATGTTCATACTTTATCGTCACATTTTTTGCTTCTGTAAAAAATCTTATCGCTTCCCATCCGCCTTCTCTGCCGATGCCAGATTGTTTGACGCCACCGAATGGAGTACGCAGGTCACGAAGGAGCCAGCAATTGATCCAGACGATGCCGGTTTGCAGTGCACCGGCGACACGATGTGCGCGGGCGAGGTGATTCGTCCAGATGACAGAAGCCAGGCCATAGGCTGTTTGATTGGCCTTACCTATCGCTTCCATTTCTGTTTCGAAAGGCATGATGGTTACGACCGGGCCGAAAATTTCCTCCTGGTTGGTATGACAATTTTGGACAAGCCCGGTGATGATAGTTGGCTCTACAAAATAGCCTCCTTCATTTGGAGCAGGCATATTCACTTGTTTTCCACCACATTCAATTCGACCACCTTCCATCTGCGCAAGTTCGATATAGGAAAGAACTTTTTGTAAGTGGCTTTCAGATATCAAGGCACCAACTTCCGTTTCAGATGAAGCGGGATCGCCGATTTTCATTTTGCTTACGCGGGCGGAAAAGTCTGCCACAAATTTTTCGTAGATACTTTTCTGTACCAGGATTCTTGAACCGCAAAGACATATCTGACCTTGATTACTGAAAGACGATCTGATGGTGGTCTCCAGCATTTCTTCGTAATCACAATCAGCAAATATGATGACTGGATTTTTACCGCCAAGCTCGAGTGATGCTTTTTTTAATTGTTCGGCACAGATCCCTGCGATTCGCTTTCCGACAGCAGTGCTCCCTGTAAACGATATTGCCTTTATACCTTCATGTCTGACGATAGCTTCTCCAACAGCAGGTCCTGTACCATGGATTATGTTTAAAACACCTGCAGGCAACCCAGCTTCATTACAGATATCGCCTAACATGGCCGCTGTGACGGGAGTGAGTTCTGAAGGTTTGGCAACAACTGTATTTCCTGCGGCCAACGCCGGTGCAATCTTCCAGGTAAATAAATAGAGCGGAAGATTCCATGGTGAAATACAACCGACAACACCTATCGGTTGACGCAATGTATAATTTAAAGCCTGTCCAGGCATGTAATGCGACTCAGAGGCGAGTTGTGAAGCTGCTGCTGCAAAAAATGCAAAGTTGGAGGCAGCCCTTGGAATATCAAGCTGGCGCGCAAGTGAAATTGGTTTGCCGGTGTCAAGCATTTCAGCTTCGGCAAGATCGTCCGTTTTTTCTTCAATGAGTGATGCGATCTTTTGCAGGATGGCTTGTCTTGCAGGCAGTGGAGTCAATGCCCAGGCTTCCGCAGCATTTTGGGCAGCGTTGTACGCAAGTTTAACGTCCGCTTCATCACCGGATGCAAGCGTCGCATATTTTTTTCCGGTCGCAGGATTGATGATATCCATCGTCCCTCCGTTTAGAGAAGGACGATATTCACCATTTATGAAGTGATTATACTGTTTCATTTGGATGAAAAGTGAAAGCTCAAATGTTTTCTGAGATCATCAGGTAGTGAAGGCAAATCAGATCTTGGAATCAGCAGGGTAGCAACCTGGTAAAGATCGGTAAAGATCTGATGCTGTTGTGCAGTCGCCTTTAAGTAATGATGTCCTGACGAACCTCCTGTTCCTGTCTTACGGCCGATCATCCGCAATACCATCTGCGCATGTCTGTTGCGCCAAAGGGTGAGCATCTCTTCGATATCCATGAGACGTGAAAGAAAACGATATGGTTGTTGCAGGATTGGCTCGTCGCGGTATAGGAAGATAAAGAGGGCCGCAAGCATCGCCTTGTAGGAGAATTTAACCTCGCCGAGATTGCGCATTTCTTCAAATTTTGAAGGATCAAAGACAGCCATAAAATAGGTGCTGGTATCACCTACCATGGTCAGTCTTTGTTTTTTGGAATCTTCATTCAGGATATCAGACGCATTGATCGCATCCTTTTCTTTCTGCAACATACTTTCTACCGCTTTCTTGTAGGACTCAAGGAAATTGAATTTGTCGAATTCAAGAAAAGGTGTACGGTCCAGCCAGTCAATTACCAAGGTAAGCAGTGATTTATTATCCATGCTCTCTTTAAGAATCTCTTTCTGTTGGCCTGAGAATACAACATCATAAGGCATGCTGTTGTACGTAAGCCGTTGTTCTTCTTTCAAGCCCAGCATGTTTTCCACAATCCTGAATTGCAGGCTTTGAAATCCACTGGCCGGAAACAGGTATTGTCTGAAGTCTAGGAAGTCCATCGCGGTCATGGTCTCCATCACGTTGATCTGTTCGATCAATAGTTTCTGGATTTCAATGATTCGTTCCAACCTGGCCACTGCAGTGGAGATCTCACGCTCATCCATCAGGTCGCCTTCAAACATCACCGCGATCGATTTGAGTTCGTGGATGATTTGTTTAAACCAGAGTTCGTACACCTGGTGCATGATGATAAAGAGCATCTCATCGTGCGCAGGTACTTTTTCAAGAGCTGCGGAGCGCAGGTTTTGTGCGTTCAGGAGTTTGTCCAGTTCGAGATAGGCGTGATAGTGGACGGAAGTGAATTTTTCGGACATGATTATTTTTAGGTTATATCGCCAATGCTTATTTGTTGGAACGCATGGTTCGGCTCCGCTCACCACAAGGATGACGCAGATGCATTATAAAAGGATTTTCGCAGATTATTGATTCTTTAATTTGGAACCCAGATGACGGCAGATGCATTATAAAAGGATTTTCGCAGATTATTGATTCTTTAATTGGTCCCTGAGCCTGCCGAAGGGCACGTAGCCAAGCACCCTCTCTGCACCACCTCTTCGCGTACGAAGAGGCCGGTGCAGAGGGGGAATGGTCTTTTTTATTACCTTCGACAAGCTCAGGGATCCAGTTAAATCAAATGATCCCGATGAATTAGAATTGCATTTTCGCAGAATGTAAAGATTCATTTTACTGAGATTATAATTCCTTAATGAAGGCTGTGCCTTTTATTTCAATGAGAATTTGTGGCCTCGGGAGTGCGGATACCTCGATCGTCGTCCTGCAGGGACCGGAATCTGGGAAAAAGGAATTATACACATCGTTATAAGCATCGAAATCGGCCATATTTTTCAAAAATACAGTGACATCGACCAGGTGGCTGAGGTCGCCTCCGTTGAGCTGAACATAATGGAGGATATTTTCCAGCACCGCCCGGGTCTGGACTTTGATATCGAGTTGCCAGGTTCCATCCGGGGACTGTTCGGATCCGGCATACGTATTGTCGGGCCTCCTTGAGCTTGTCCCGGAGATAAACACCCAAGGGCCCACCCTTCGGGTATGTGGGTATCTGCCCAGGGGTTGGGCGCGATCCGCGGCAATGATTATATCTTGCGCCATAGTCGTTAATTTCATCAGCGAAGGTAGTCATTCCCGAAAAGGAGAAAGGACTAGCCTGCCGTAAATAAACCAAATGAATAAGCTATGAATCTGGATCTCAAAGGGAAAAATGCGCTCGTTTGCGGTGGCAGTAGTGGCATAGGAAAGGCTTCTGCCATTGAGTTGTCACGCCTTGGAGCCAATGTGACCCTACTAGCACGAAATCCTGCTTCCCTCGCTGAAGCGATGTCAGCATTACATCACGAACCCGGCCAGGAGCATGATTTTATCATTGCCGACATGACTAACCATCCTGATCTGCATCAGAAGATCACTGGTCTGATCACGCAGAAGAAAATCCACATCCTGGTCAATAATACGGGAGGTCCACCTGCAGGATCGATACTTGACGCTGATATCGTGGCCTTCAAGCAGGCCTTCGAACAGCATCTGCTGGCCTATCATCTGATAGCTCAGCTCATCGTGCCAGGCATGAAATCAGTGGCGTATGGAAGGATCATCAATGTCATATCAACTTCGGTCAAACAACCACTGCATGGCCTTGGGGTTTCTAACACGATTAGAGCAGCGGTGGCCAACTGGTCCAAAACGCTCGCCACGGAATTGGCGGCTTCTCATATCACGGTCAATAATGTGCTACCAGGTGCGACGGAGACTGAAAGATTAAATGCGATTGTAGTGAATAAAGCAACTAAGCAAAGTAAAAGCACAGAGGACGTTAAAGCGGAAATGCTGGCTGAGATTCCAATGAAACGATTTGGAAAACCGGAAGAAATCGCGGCAGCCGTTGCTTTTCTTGCTACACCTGCAGCAGCATATATCACGGGTACGCAGATCACGGTTGATGGGGGGAGGACAGGGGTTTTGTAAATGAAAAATGATGGTTCGACTCTAACCAACCGTAGAAATGAAAATCGAAGCGCAGCGTAGATCACGACGCAAGGCGTGAGTGAAAAGTGGCCCCTAAATCCCCCCGCAGCACCTCGGTGGCGGGATCTGCGTTGTACTGTGACCTGAAGGAGACTTGATAAATGCCATACAAGCCCCCTTTGGGGAATTTAGGGTCAAACGAAGTCACAATCTCCCGATCACCATTCCGATACGCACGCCTGGTGAAAACTGACGCGCTTCCATGGTGAACCACTTGACGTCTGACCGAATCTCAAAAAAGGAATAGGCCTGTCGCCAAACCAGATCTTCGAGCCGCTTATGATTGAGATGCCGGTTGCCAAATCCCATCTCAAGGCTGTACCCCAGGTGATGATCATCATGATATTCAAGCCCAAAGCGCAACCCAGGATTTTTGTCAACCCATGCAAATGGAACATTATACAACGTGAGTGTGCCGGCCATACCACTCAATTCCTGCGCTATCCCATGACGGGTCAGGATGAATACATACAGCGATATCAAGGCAATGGCTCTCATCTTCAATGAACATGCAAAATGTTACTGTATGTGACAAGCTGACAAGGCTTACTGTCTTACGCTTCTCACTGTCTTACGCTTCTCACTGTCTTACACAAAGCGTCTCTGCCCCCATCCTATTTCGACTTCCTCTAGCGCATCCTTGCCCGCCCGCGCAATACAGCGCCTGTTTTCCGCTGCACACATCCTGACACATGGAAATCCCGGGGCGACCTTGCGCATCTCCTTAATTACTCTCTTACGTTCTTACCCTCTTACTGTCTTGCACCTCTCATTGTCTTACATTACTTTCTGTCTTACACCTTTTCCTTAGGTTTGCAGTCACATTCAAAGTAAAGGAGCGTGAACAAGAAAATATATGTAGTCACCGGTGCCAGTCAGGGCCTAGGACTCGAGACCTCGAGAGCCCTTGCTGCCCGCGGATCGAAAGTCATATTAATAACGCGTACCATTGAGAAAGGGGAAGGTGCCATGGCTGATATCCGCAGGACTCATCCTGATGCTGACCTCGAAAATTACGTTGCGGAACTAAGTCTGCTACGTGATATGCGTGCTGCGGCCAGGGAGATCACGGAACGGCATAAAGTGATCGATGGTCTGATCAACAATGTAGGTACATGGATGTCAGATCATTTGTTGACTGATGAAGGAATTGAGACTGTCTTTGCGACAAATCATCTCAGTTATTTCATGATGACCCATTTGCTATATCCATCGCTGCGGAATGCGGATCATGCAAGAGTAGTCAATGTAGCCAGCAATGCACACTCGTACGGTAAGATTAATATCGAAGATCCAGGCTATTCGAAAAACTATCACGGACTGAAATCAAACGGGCAATCGAAACTCGCGAACATTTATTTTACTTATGAATTTCAAAACCAAAAGCCGAACGATAACATCAGTGTATATGCGGTATCACCGGGGCTGGTCAAAACAGACATTGGTCTCAAACATACTACTTGGTTGCACACGCTCGCCTGGAAGTTCAGACGCCGCAAAGGCCAGACCCCTGCGGATGGGGCTCGCACTTCAGTTTTCTGCGTCACAGATCCGGGCGTCCAGGCTATCAGTGGCAAATACTGGGAGAGTTGCGAAGAGAAACCGGTTTTCAAATCAGCTCAAAATCCCGAGCTTGGAAAACAGTTGTGGCTGCTGAGCGAGAAGATGTGTGGGATTGAGGATTATTTTGGTGAGTTGTGAGTTGTGAGTTGTGAGTTTTGTGTGGTGAGTGGGTCATGCAGCCTGAGGCTGCTTCGTGTCAACAAGTCGTTAGTCTGGCGTCTGCGAGTCTGGCATCTACAATACAGTGATAATCCCTGCTCCCCACCCTTCGCCCTTGCCCTACCTGTACTGAGGAAGTCGAAGTATGCTCCATGCCAACAAATCCTTACCTTTGTCGACCAACCTTAATTCACCCCCGCATTAGGGCTTGTTAATCAACAGCTTATGGTGTTTCTTGAATTTGAGCAGCCCCTTGAAAGCCTCTATGACCAGCTCGAGCAAATCAAACAAATTGAAGCTCAAGGGGACGTAGATGTCAGTGGGGCCATACGGGATCTGGAGAACAAGATCATCCAAACCAAAAAGGAGATCTATGGCGGTCTGAGTGGTTGGCAGAAAGTCCAGCTGTCAAGGCATCCTGAGCGTCCGTATACCTTATTTTACATCCAGCAGATGTTTACCAATTTTGTCGAATTGCACGGCGACCGCCTGGTGCATGATGACAAAGCTATTATAGGGGGATTTGCCCAGTTGGATGGACGCACGGTCATGGTGATCGGACATCAGAAGGGGGTCAACACCAAAATGCGCCAGTATCGCAATTTTGGAATGGCCAATCCCGAAGGATACCGCAAAGCGCTGCGGCTGATGAAACTGGCCGAAAAATTTGATATCCCTGTGGTCACCTTTATCGATACTCCCGGAGCTTATCCTGGACTCGAAGCAGAAGAAAGAGGTCAGGCTGAAGCCATCGCACGCAACCTGATGGAGATGACTCAGCTCAAAGTGCCCATCATATGTTATATCATCGGTGAGGGAGCTTCCGGTGGTGCATTGGGCATCGGACTAGGTGACAAAGTATTTATGCTGGAGAATACCTGGTACTCTGTGATATCACCTGAATCCTGCTCTTCGATCTTGTGGCGCAGCTGGGATTATAAAGAAGTCGCAGCAGAAGCCTTGAAACTGACTGCGGATCATATGGCTGAGTTTGCCCTGATCGACGGAATCGTCAAAGAGCCTTTAGGTGGTGCACATAATGACCCGGAAGGAATGGCCGTTGCATTAGCAAAACATATCAAAGCTGAACTCAAGGCACTCAAAAAACTGACCCCGGATGAACGGATCAACCAACGGATTGAAAAATATTCAGCAATGGGCCGCTTCCAGGTAAAATCTGAAACCGAAGATTCCCGTTAATCATGTTTGACGCAGTGATCAAGTAAGGGATATATGCTAAAGCCGATCAGGACATATTTTTTTGAAAGAGAAAAGAAAAAGAGGTTAAGCGAGTCCGTCAAGCGTTCCCCCCAGTTTAAAAAAGACCGGAAAAATCATTTTGGAATTCTCGTCGATGCCGGTATCCCCGGAGATCGCAATGAGGTCATGGCCTTTGCCGAGAAGTTACGGAATGACGGTAACCGTGTTAAAATATTGGGTTTCATAGAAGGGAAGGCAGATGCTATGGCTATGCCTTTTGATCTCTTTACCACCGCAGACCTGGCTAAAGTTTCGATGGTTCCTCGTGGCCAGATGGTGGAGGAGTTTATCGCACAACCTTTCGATGTGCTCATCAATATGTCCATACATTACAATCACAAGTCCCTTGATTTTATCAGCTCCCTTTCGAAAGCCACTTTTCGGATCGGGCCGTGGTATCAGCATGCCAACAACAACCCCTATGACTTGTGTCTTGACACCGGTTCGTCCGCGACGCTCAAGGAGTGGATCCATGAACTAATGCATACCTTGCAGAAGATTTATTAGATTCAGTACTATGGCACATTTTAACCCCTCAGGCACCGGTGTAGCCTTGATCACACCCTTCAGGAATGGTGCAGTAGATTATGATGCATTGACGGCGCTGATCCATCATGTCATCGACGGTGGAGTAGATTACATCGTATCCCTCGGCACCACCGGCGAAGCCACCAGCTTATCCGACGAAGAACAAACAAGTATCATAAAACATACCGTTGAAGTCACTGATGGTAAGGTCCCTATTGTCGCAGGTCAGTTTGGAGGCAACAACACAGCCCAGGTTTGCGAGAAACTAAGAGCGTTTGATACCAAAGGCATTGCTGCCATTCTCTCCAGCAGTCCTGCGTATGTGAAGCCATCACAGGAAGGAATCTATCAGCATTACATGGCACTAGCGGAAGCATCGCCTTTGCCGCTGATCATCTACAATGTACCATCACGTACATCCTCTAACATTACAGCGTCTACGATCATACGATTGGCTAATGCTTCTGAAAAATTTATAGCCGTCAAGGATGCCTCTGCAGATCTTGTACAGGCTGCTGCCATCGAGCGGGATACACCGGTTAGTTTTATTTTGTTGTCTGGTGATGATCCTACAGCACTGGCTTCTGTGGTGGTAGGAGGCAAGGGAGTGATCTCGGTGATTGCCAATGCATTTCCGTCCACTTTTTCTACCATGATGCGCAGAGCGCTTGAAGGTAGCTGGGAAGATGCGCGGGAGCGTCATTTTAAATTACTTGACCTCCACCATTGGCTCTACGTCGAAGGCAATCCAGTAGGTATTAAAGAAGCTGTTGAGTACAAAGGTTTAGCTTCTGCTGAATTGCGATTGCCACTCGTCAAGATGAGTGCGTCGAATAAGATGAAACTGCATGAGGAGATGCGGAAGTTGGAGGGGGTACATTAATTTAATTATAGCACTTAAGAAGAGTCATGTCTATTTCTGCGCAATAAAAGCTGCCAAAGTCATGATTTTAGTTTTTGCGAATGATTTTAAAGACAATAAATCTTTATCTTCAGTTATCAAATGTGTTGCCTTACTTGCCTGAGCTAGAGCTAAGAGAAAATTGTCTTTAGGGTCACGGCAAATTGCCACATTTTCTTCTACTTCCACCAATATGGCATGATGGCCAATTTGAATTAACAACTCATCTAGATCTTCTGATGAAAAGTACTTTTTAAATTTTGGTCATTGAGAAACCTCGATGAATTCATCAAGTAATTCCTGGCTAAAAAGAAGCTAAACTTATTCATCAGCAAAAAGCAAGTCCAATTTTGAATATTCGTTCGCGAGTAAAAAGCTTACCCATATATTCGTATCGATAATGATTTTACTATGCCTTCTTTTGGTCATAGCGTTTTGACCTTGCCGATTCTACTTCTTTCGTGATGTCGTCCAGGGAAGGTGGATTTTTTTCAGCTTTAGCCCTCAACTTGGTAACCATATCCAGGAAGCTATTATTGGTGGCATCGCGAATGGAAATAAGTTTGAGATCTTCCAAATCTTTGAGGAGACGTTTGGCTTTCGGATTGAGGATCGACTGTCGCTGTGGCCATTCTTTCAAAAGTAGGGGTTTAGAATGAAAATGTCACTGAACACGAATGAGCCAGGTAACCATTTTTACAGATTAGATATTCAATGTCTAATTTGCAAATATCTTCCTGGATTTCTATTGAAAGTGTTGAAAAGCTGAATTAGAATTAAAAGGTTGGCTATCACTTGAATCGTTGAAATCTGTGTCTAAAAGCTCTTTTTAAGTGCTTTTTGCGATCATAATCGGTAAAAGCTATAACTATTTGCGATTATAATCGGAAAAAGTCATGATTTTGAGTGATGATACCCAGATTAATCAACGGGACACTTAAGGAAAGATTAGGCAAAGGCATGGCCATTGTCCTCCTTGGACCACGCCAGGTCGGCAAGACTACCATGCTACTGGATATCCTAGACAAAGGTAAAGCCGGGGTATATCTTGACTGAGATGAACCGGATATCAGAAAGCGGCTGACGGAACCTACTTCTGCCGAAATAAAAAACCTGATCGGCGACCATCATCTCGTGATCATAGACGAAGCGCAACGCATAAAAAACATAGGTGTTACGGCTAAACTGATGGTGGACAAATTCAAGAACGTCCAATTCATTCTGTCAGGTTCGTCAGCATTAGAACTTTCCAATTCGATCAATGAGCCACTTACGGGTCGTAAGTTTGAATTCCTGCTGCTTCCTTTTTCCACACAGGAACTTGTCAATCACGATGGCAGATTAGCGGAAGAACGACAACTTGAACAGCGCCTGATCTATGGGTTCTATCCCGATATCGTGCTCCATCCTGCAGAAGCAAGAGAAAGGCTTACGGAGCTGGTGACCAGCTATCTCTACAAGGACATATTTGCGTATCAGGATATCCGTAAACCGGATCTCTTGCCCAATCTCCTTGAAGCGATAGCCAGGCAGGTAGGGAATGAAGTCTCCTATCACGAATTGGGTACTCTGATCGGAGCAGATGGTGAGACCACCAAGCGATATATCGATTTACTGGAAAAAAACTATGTGTTGTTTAGGCTTCGATCCTTAAGTCGCAATCTCAGAAATGAGCTTAAAAAAAGCCACAAAATTTACTTTTATGACAATGGGGTACGCAATGCTATCCTGGGTAATTATCAACCGATCGAACTCAGAACGGATATGGGTGCGCTTTGGGAAAATTTCTGTATCAGTGAACGAATCAAAATGCATCATTTCAGTCGTACAGAAATGAAACCTTATTTCTGGCGGACGAAGCAACAGCAGGAGATAGACTATATCGAAGAAATCAATGGAGAGCTCATGGCGTATGAATGTAAATGGAGCCCGGCTGCTAAAGTCTCTTTTTCATCTACTTTTCTGGATGCATATAAACCTAGAGAAACCCGGGTGATCCATCGGGAGAATTATATCGACTTTTTAACACGGACATAGACATATCCGGGTTAAGGCAGAACAGGGAGGAATAGTTTTTATTCTCGCATTTCTTGAAAAGAATACATCACGAACGTTATATTGTATAACCTGGATCCGCTCTTTAATTTTAGCCGATTGTATTGAAGTGACCTCAAAAATCGATGCTTTATCCCGGGCTATAGGACATCCTTTCCTTTCTATCATCATCATGACTCCATGGACTGCGGCCCCGCATGTCTGCGGATGATCGCTTCCTTTCATGGCAAGGAATATACCCTCCAGGACCTACGAAATAGAAGTTATATAGACAAAGAAGGCGTCTCCCTCCAAGGGATCAGTGAGGCAGCTGAAAGTATAGGCTATCGCACCCTGGGCGTTAAAATCCCATATGTAGATAAGCGGGATCTTCCCTCCCTCTCTGAAGCTCCCCTTCCAGTCATCGTCCACTGGAACCAAAACCATTTTGTAGTCGTCTACCGGATTTCAAAAAACTATGTCTGGATAGCTGACCCGGGAAGTGGAAAACTTAAACTCACACCTGAGGAATTTAATAAACATTGGCTTAGCGATTATGACCGTGGCATTGCCTTATTTCTCGAAACGACTGCCAAATTTGCAGATATTGAAATGGGGGGGGTGAAAATGTCAGTTCATTTGACTTTTTCCGCTCCTATGTCAAGCCCCACAAAAAGCTAATCATCCAACTGATACTTGGTCTGCTCCTGGTATCAGTATTCCAATTGATGATCCCATTCATGACCCAATCGATCGTGGATGTGGGGATAGACAATCAGGATATCCAATTTATCTATCTCATCTTATTTGGGCAGTTGGCGATATTTATTGGACAGCTTTCCGTCAGGGTGATTCAGAGCTGGATACTGCTCCATATCAGCACGCGCATCAACGTGCACCTGATATCGGATTTTCTCCAGAAGCTGATGAAACTGCCCCTTGGATTTTTTGATTCGAGGAATACAGGTGACCTGCTGCAACGCATCGGAGATCATCGGCGGATTGAAGCTTTTTTAACTCAATCCTCACTTTCGATTTTACTATCCTCGATCAATCTTTTAGTATTTGGAGTGGTCCTGCTGATGTATTCGATTCCGATCTTCTTTATATTCCTGGTGAGTTCGATGCTCTATATAGGCTGGATTAGTTTCTTTTTAAAACGAAGGAGGGAGATTGACTACATGGCCTTTCAGCAGATGTCAGACAACCAAAGCTCTCTGATCGAGATCATCCAGGGGATGCCGGAGATTAAATTGCAAGGTTCCCACTTCAAGCGCAGGTGGGCATGGGCTTCAATCCAGGCGAGACTGTTCAGGATCCAAATGAAGACACTGGCCATAGCACAGTATCAGGATATAGGAGGTTCCGCTATCAATCAGGTCAAGGACATCTTCATCACTTTCCTGGCAGCAAGAGCGGTCATAGATGGGCAGATGACCCTGGGGATGATGTTGGCCGTGCAGTATATTATCGGACAGCTCAACGGACCGCTGCAGCAACTGATTAATTTCATCCGCTCAGCTCAGGATGCACGCATCAGTTATGAGCGCCTCAGTGAAGTCCATAGTCAGGATGATGAGCAATCACCTGACGAGATCCGCATGAAGATCATTCCCGGAGGGGACATCATAGTTCATGATTTGAGCTACCGATACACACCGATCGCGGATCCTGTATTGACAGATATCCGTATCACTATCCCGCGTGGTAAAGTGACAGCTATCGTGGGCACCAGCGGTAGCGGAAAGACTACGCTGATCAAGCTATTGCTGGGATTTTACAAGCCCACCAGGGGATATATCAAGATAGGGAATACGGCGCTCGAAGCACTTGACAAAGCCACTTGGAGGGCCGGCTGTGGTGTCGTCATGCAGGAGGGATATATATTTTCAGACACCATCGCCGAAAACATAGCTGAGAGTAGTGATCATGTAGATATATCGAAGCTATTGAACGCCTCCGAGACGGCCAATATCCAGGAGTTTATTGAGTCCATGCCGCTGTCGTATAACACTATGATCGGAGCTAAGGGGAATGGTATCAGCCAGGGACAGCGACAGCGTATGCTGATCGCAAGGGCAGTATATAAGGATCCCGATTTTCTGTTTCTGGATGAGGCGACCAATGCACTCGATGCCATCAACGAAGGGGTCATCCTGGATCATCTCAACCAATTTTTCAAGGGGCGCACCGTTATTATTGTGGCACATCGGTTGAGTACGGTCAGGCATGCGGATCAGATTGTGGTGCTTGAAAAGGGAAGTGTTGTTGAGACTGGAAGTCACTTAGAACTAATAGAGAAAAGAGGGAAATATTATGAACTCATCAGTAATCAATTAGAACTCGGCTAAATAGAACACCTTGTCTACACCAACTGAGCATTCCATAGAAATCGATCGTCGCTATCATAGGGATAGGTTGATGGATATCATAGGGCATCCCCCTGGATGGCTATTGCGATCAGGCACTGGACTGATTGCTTTCATCACGGCATTGTTGATCTGTTTCGCATGGTTCATCCGGTATCCTGACATCATCGAGGCTCCGGTGGTGATCACCTCAGACCATCCGCCGGTGGAGGTGTACACCAATCATGCGGGGATCATAGATAGTATATATGTCAGGGACGGAGAGCGAGTCACCGCAGGGCAGATCCTGTTGTATATGGACAATACGGCCAGGCTACCAGATGTATCTCTATGGAGGGAGTGGTTAGGATCAAGGATAAAGCACACATTACCAGATTCGATAGTAGACGCTCCGCCCTCATCCCTTTCGCTTGGGGAACTCCATCCAGCATATACGGTGATCAGCCAGAAGTATCAGGAGTGGTACAGATGGGTCTTGGATCAAAGTGTGACGGAAAAGATAAAAGCCAACAAGACAGAAATAAAGACCATAGAGATGCTGATGGGTTCGTTGCAACAGCAGATCAGCATTTATGATCAGGAGTTGGGCTACCAGCAAAAGGCACTTGATCGAGATGGCTCACTTTATAAAGACAAAGTGATTAGCACTTCAGATCACGAGAAGTCAGCTACTGCATATCTGACAGCGAGCCGTCCACGCGAATCGATGGCTACCGGTATCCTCACTCACCAGATGAGGATAGACCAATTGGAATCACAGATGGTGGATATGCGTATCGCCTATGAAAACCAGTTGCATGCCTTGTTTAGTGCGTTGCACACGCATTGCCGGGAGGCTTTGGCCTCCATAGGGAAATGGGAGGAGGAATACTTAGTAAGAGCTCAAACCCCTGGCAGTGTATCAATACCAGGTCAACTGGTATCGCATGCATTTATCTCAACAGGGGAGCCGCTCATGGCGATCCTCCCGGAGGAAACTTCGTCAGGCATCTATGCCCGTGCTTCTGTAGCGAGTGCGGGATTGGGAAAGATTGAGCCGGGAGACCGGGTCATCATCAGATTAGATGCCTGGCCGTATAAGCAGTATGGAAGCCTGAAGTCCGAGGTTCAGGTGATATCGCCACTTCCAGTGCCCGGGGAGGAAGAAGGTAAAACATTTGAACTCAAGATGTCACTGGCTGCACCCATTCTTACCACGACGGGTGCTTCAATATTACTGAAACCACAGGAATCCGGAACTGCGCGTATTATCACGAAGGAAAGGCGGATACTGGAGCGACTCTTTGATCAACTACTTTCATTAACCCATATTAACTCCTGAACACCATGAGCATCATAGATCACATCTACCTGCTGGAAAGTGTCCACCACCACATTGAGCACAAGTCTACAGGCACTCCCAGGGAGTTTGCAGCCCGCCTAGGGATATCCGAAAGGAAACTATATCGCATCCTGGATGAGCTCAGGGATCTGGGGGCCATCATCACCTATAATGTAGAGCGATCATCCTATCTATATAGCAATGAGGTCAGGATCAATATCCATCTCCGGATCGATCAATTTGACTCTATCAAGACGAAAGGCGGACTTTTTTCAAAAAATGTGGAGCTACTGCCATTTTTGGCAGTGGGAGGACCTAAACTTGTACCCGATAGCTATTGGGGGAATTCTCCAAGCCCTTGAAATTTGGAACTAACTTTTTAAATTTTCGATTATGAATCAACGATTAATTGCACAATTCAAAAATTGTGAAATACAGAACCAAAAATCTGTATTAGGTGGTATTTGGGTATATTGCAAAGATGCCCAAGGGAATAATCTCGGGTCCTATGAAACTGATTGTACTGACAGTAGTTATTGGGTGGAGGATTGTAAAATGTCCTGGCCAAACACTGAAATGGCATCAGGTGGTTCAGCAGGTGGTGGTGGATAATTACCCTATGATAGAGTTATGTTTTTAAGACATATAATTAAGAGCGCCTTTTATGGCCTTCAACCTAGTGGATATCTAATAATTACACGTTTTAAATATAGTGATTCCACAGTGGATAGCTATTAGAGGCGCTCTTATATGCTTAATTATAGATACAATGTTAATTATAAATTCCATTCACTTCAAAGCTGAGCATGAGATCCGAAAATAAATCAAACCAAATTTCTTTAAAAAACATACGTATACTTAAAATATATATATTCCTTCAGATGTTATCGATGACTATGCATGGAAGGCAGGCTGATATTACGCGAATTGCCGGAATATTTTTATATCAACGTAATATTGAGGCTTCAATAGGGTATTATGAAAATACACTTGTTGAGGATCAGCCAAAACATATTGGTTCTACCATTACAAATAGCAATGGAGATTTTGTGTTTGAATTTTTGTTGGATTCTCCTAAACTAATAATATTTTCATTTGCTCATGACGTTTTGCGCATATACTGCCAACCAGGTGACTCTATTTATCTGGAAATAGTTAATCGACAGAACATCATTTTTACAGGCGACCATAATGCTGAAAATAATTTGCTTTTTTCTGAAGGTCTCAGTACGGATATTATAAGAATATCTAGTATTGACGACCTTTCTATTGAAGAAAAAAGTGGTATTATTTTAACTACTTTCCAAGAAAGACTTGCTTTTACAAAATCACAGGAGAAATTACTTGATGATGATTTTACAAGATTATTTATTGCTGAGTCCATCGGAAGGAAATATAGTGAATTATTTAGAGCTCTTTCGAAAGGAAATAGGGAACATTACCCAGAACTCTATGCAATATTGGATTCCTTTGGAAAGGATACAATTTTGGACGAAAGTCGTTCAAGATCTTATAATAATTGCTTTGCAATTTTTACAGATATATTTTTGCAGAATCAATATTTAAACTTATTGCCACAGGAGCAATATGATGGTCGCTGGTATCATAATTTAGACTTTCCTGAAAAGACAGTATTGTTAGATTTAGTACGGAATTATCCAAATTTATATCAACTGTTGTCGTATTCGAGCTTTAACAACATGATCTATCTGACAAATACAACAACAGGACTTGATTCCCTAGTCCTGGCGTTAGAAAGCATTACTTATTCGCTTCCAAACGAGTATTTATTAAGTATACTTCGTGAGCGACTTGTCACTAAGATTAGGAAACTGAAATTACAGAAACCATATGATTTTGTTTCAGAATCAACATCAGGAGATAAAGTCTTACTTAGTGATTTTAGAAAACCTTTAATATTAATTGATTTTTGGGCTACTTGGTGTAAGCCATGCATAGAAAATATGTCTAAAATGGATGAATTTGCATTCAATAATAGAGATAGTATTGTTGTTCTGGCTATTAATATTGGAGATTCTAAAGCAAATTGGAAGAATTATTTATCTGAGAACAATTTCTCCCTGTCTCTTATACACATCTCCGAGCCCACGAGACTAAGGCGAATCTCGTATGCCGTCTTCTGCTTGAA
>ENA-ORBV01004211-ORBV01004211.1-microbial-mat-metagenome-genome-assembly--contig:-NODE-4211-length-27891-cov-11.750054_pt1 | contig 27891 bp, 22 predicted proteins | sample MGYA00237777_ERZ505514 | MGnify/ENA primary metagenome ERZ505514 (study PRJEB26160, sample SAMN06269048) | microbial mat metagenome | isolation source: Oligotrophic lake microbial mat | place...
CTCTCTATTCGTCGGCAGCGTCAGATGTGTATAAGAGACAGGGCTTGGGGCAGCCGGTCAGCCCGGCAATCAACAGCACCGCGGATGCACCGCCGATGATGCGGCGGAGCAGGGTCCGCTTGGAAACGCGTGGATATCGAGGCTCATGGTTCGTCATGGGTTTGGACCTTGGTTCCCTTCTCGATCCGTCGCATCAAGCCGGCAAGGGTCTTGCCCGGCGCAAGTTCGTGCCATTCGGTGCCGCCGAGCCCGGCCAGCCAGCGGCAGTTCTGTTCCCACCGGACCGGCATGGTGAGTTGCTCAACCAGCCGAACGCGGATCGAGTCTTCAACTGTACGCCCGGCGGAGCCGGTTGTTTCGTGCCCCTGCCCGGTGACATTGGATGCGACGGCGCACTGGGCGGGCTTCATACGGGTCTGCTTCAGGGCGTCGGACAGGCGATCGGCCGCGGGCTTCATGAGGGGAGAGTGGAATGCGCCGGCGACCGGAAGTGCCGCGGCCCGGAGGCCCAGCTCCGCCGCCACCGTCGCGGCCCGGCCGCAGGCGCCGATAGATCCGCTGACCACCACCTGCCCGGGAGCATTGAAGTTGGCCGAGACGAGCACCTCGCTCCCCCGGGCGCGGTCGCAGACCTCTTCGGCCTGGGCTTCCGTCGCGCCGATCAGCGCAACCATTCCTGAGCCCGGTGCGCCGTCCGCCGCCTTGATGGCATCGGCCGCATCCTGCATCGCCCTCCCGCGCAGCGCTACGAGTTCCAACCCTTCTTCAAACTCAAACACACCGGCCAGGTGCAGCGCTGTGTATTCACCAAGCGACAGGCCGGCGGTCGCCACGACGCCGGCTTCGGGCGCGGCGGACTGAGCCCCCGCACCCCATCCCGCGAGCATGCCTCGCCACGAAGCCACGGATGCGACATAGATCGCAGGCTGGGAAGCGTCCGTCTGGTTCAGGCGTTCGGCCGGCCCTTCGAAGCACAACTGGGAGAGCGGAGCACCAAGCCGCGAGCCGAGGATGCGGTCGGCCTGTTCAAAGATGGCCCGTGCTTCCGCGGATGCCGCGTGCCACGCCTTGCCCATACCGACCGACTGTGCACCCTGCCCGGGGCAAAGGACGATTCTCGCCGTGCTCATCCAAGGAGTTTAGCAACCGGCCGAGTATCGCGCGATGAACTCAAACAGGTCGAGGGGCGTTGTCTGGCCATCACCATTGACGTCCGCGACTCCGGCGAAGAAGGAATTCAAGTAGGCGAAGAAGTCGGCAGAGGTGACGACGCCATCAGCGTTCCAATCCGCCAGACAGACCTGATCATCACCCGAGAGCGACTGAAGCGCACTGGCGGCGTTCACGCGTCCGTGGCCATACTGCGGGTCCCAGCCTGCCGGGCCACGGTCATCAGCGGTTTCCTTGATCAACCGGCGGATCTCCGCAGGGCTGAGCCAGGGGGCAGTCTGCAACAGGAGCGCTGCAACGCCCGACACAAAGGGCGCCGCCATCGAGGTCCCGGTTTCGTAGCGGTAGGTATCGGGCTGTGCGGTGCTATCGGTGGTGGTGAGGATGCTGACGCCCGGGGCGCACACATCGACTTCCGGGCCCGTGGTGCAAAAAGGTCCGATGATGTCGCGGTTGTCCGTGGCGGACACGGCGAGCACCGATGACCAGCGCGCCGGAAAGAAAATCGGGGCTCCTGGGGTGTTGCCCGCCGCAGCCACCACCACGGCGCCCGACGCGTTTGCATACGAAACCGCGGCAGCCAGATAGGTCGTCCCGGCGGAGAAGCCGAGGCTGATGGAGATGACCCGCGCTCCGTGATCGACGGCCCAGATGATTCCGTTGGCGCAGAGAGTTTCGGTGCTGTTGCCCCATTGATCCGCGACTCGAACCGGCATGATGCGTGCGTGCCAACTGACACCGCTGATGCCGATTGCATCATTTCCGGACGCCGCGGCGATTCCCGCGCAAGCGGTTCCGTGCGGCAGGAAAGAACTGTCATCGGTGGCGGTGGGATCAGTGCCGACGAAGCTGTAGCCCGGGACCAGCTTGGGGGCGAGATCCGGATGACTGCGGCTTACACCGGTATCCAGGATCGCGATGGTGACGGGGGCGCCTCCCGCGAGCGCCCAGGCATTGATCGCGGCGATGTCGGCATGCGGAACTCCCGGGCTTCCACCCACCGGCGCGCCGGTGTTGTTGAGCCCGTATTGAAGCGCAAAGTAGGGGTCGTTGGGCGCTTCGCCACCCAGTACGGAGCCGGGCGCATCGGCCTCGACCGACACAAAGTGATCTGCGTGGGCGGCGAGCCCGGCGATCAGTGATTGAAGCGAACTGCCGTGCGCTGCCTCAACAACAATGAATCCGCCGAGGCGAGCGTGCGCGGCCGCGCATTGATCCACCTGCTCCCAGGTCAGCGGCGAATCGGCGGCAACGACTTTGATGTTCGTGAATGTCGCGGCGAGAGAAGCACAGTGCGCTGCGTGCGCCGACGCCACAATGTTCTCACCGCCCAGACTCATCGAGCGAAGCGTGGCGCGGACGGCGCCTTCGCTTCCGGCACGAATCTGACAGATCACTCGAACAGGCGAGTCCGGGACGCCGGGCGGACCGGGCGGCGGAGCCGCGGCGGCGGACAGCGCGATCGCGCTGCAAGCCGCGAGTGAACACATTTTTACCTTATCTCCAACGGACGCAACAACACCATGGCGGTTCAACATCAAGGTCCTCCGCCCGTCCACCCCGGAAATTTGCTTATCGGTCACCCAAGCCGGGCAGTATACCGGTGGGACAGATCCTCGAACAAGGCAAAAACTGCCGATCCGGCAAAGGTTTGGCGAACAAACTGGCCATGGCTGGCCACTGGATTGCGACACCATCACCGTATTAGGGGAGTGTCTTTATGCAAGAGCAAGGAAACATCCACAGATTACATCAAGAAACATGATTCTCGGGTGAGAAGCGCGTGAAAATAGTTGACAAGGGGGGCTTCTTCGGGCAAACTTGGGACGTTCACAGAGAGATGTTTGCGCGGTTCGCTCCGCACAAAGAAGAGAGAGTCCCCAAACCTTGGTCCGCTGTGCGACGGATTCCACCCGTCCGAGTGGTACCAAATGTCTGGCTGAGGAGGAGAGATCACATGGCGTTTGTTTCCAAGGCTGTCGTTGCTTCTGTCGCTGCTGTCCTGCTTTCTGCCGCAGGCGCTTCGGCGAGCGTGTCTCAAGTGTGCTTCAGCGTGCGGGCTTCGTCGATGATCGACGGCGTCCTCCAGACTGCGATTTTCGAAGTCGACAGCAGTCAGATGTATTACGACGAAGTCAGCCAGACCTACGGCTGGGATCTGCAGTCTCCCTATGAGCTCCGTTCCTCTCAAGGCACCGTGCTCGGAACGCTCACAAGCGGCAGCGTTCTCGCAATCGAGGACCCGGTTGTTGCGGTGAACTTCAGCGTTCAGTCCGGTGCGGTGATGACCAGCTTTGCTGTTACCTCCACGCTGCTCGGCTTTGCGACGCTGAACTCGGTCGACGCTCTTGCCACCGGCACGCTCGTCGCCGATGATCGCAATGGCAATGGCGTGACTGTTTCGCCGCTGGGCGTGTTCCCCAGCAACGGCATCTACGTCGCGAAGTACAACAATAGCGGCCTTCCGTTCCAGGATCTGGACGGGGCGACGTTCGCAAGCCTCTTCACCGCGGGCCCATACAACAACGCCGTGGGCTTCAACGTGGCTGACGGCACGGGCCCCTTCCAGCCCATCCCCGGCAATATCTCCAACATTCAGGGTGGCTTCAGCTTCGCGCTGACCGCTGGCGACATCGCGTCGGGTACCAGCACCTTCTTCGTCACTCCCGCCCCGGGCGCGGCCGCGCTCCTTGGTCTGGCCGGCCTTGTTGCGACCCGTCGTCGCCGTTGATTGATCACGAGCTTGAGTTTCGTTCCCGCGCGAGGACTGAACACTCGTATCGCAAAGGATCGGCCACATGGCTGTTTTCTCAAATCGTCTACTCGCCTCCGCACTCGTTGTCGCCGGGCTTTCAGTTTCGGCGAACGCGAGTGTGTCTGACCCCGCCCTGATCATTTATGCCCAGGCTGGCGCGAATGTTGACACGTTCACCGTTCCGCTCGCGCTGCTGGGCGCAGGTTCGGAAGTCGGCTCGCTGCAGTACACGCTGCCCATGCCGCTCTTTCTGCCGAACACCGGGACGTGGGTGCGGAACCTGAACCTGAGCTATGTGCCTGAGAACGCGCTGCCCGTCCAGGAGAACTTGATCTCCCTCGGGTTCACGCTCTGGACGGGCGATGCCACGACGAACTTCACGATCAGCACGGGCACGTTCGGGCTCGCCCAGAACGCCGTGATCGCTCGCGGTAGTGCGAACGTCGGCATCACCGACGGTAACCAGAACGTTTTCCCCAATGGTCTGGTGTCGTACGTTCCTTCCAACGGCGGGTTCCTTACTCAGACGAATGGCGGCTTCGGCCCCGCTGCGGGTTACGCGCCGCTCGGAACACCCTTCGCTCTGCTCGGCCCCGGCGCCATGTCGACGGGCTTTGGCAGCATCTCGGGCGGTAACAATGTTCCCATTGGCCTGCTCGGTGTGCCGGGGACGGATATGAGCGCTCAGTGGCGTTTCAGCCTCACCGGTGGCGATCAGATCGGTGTGACCAGCACGTTCTTCTCCTCCAGCATCATCCCGGCGCCAGGTGCCGCGGCGATCCTCGCCATTGGCGGGCTCGTTGCAACCCGGCGTCGTCGCTGATCTCTCGCGCCGACGCGGGCCATCTGCGGAACCACGGTCGAGCCGGCCGCCCCACAAAGGCGGCCGGTTTGTTTTTTGGCGACCAGGCTGCCGCCTCGGTTGGCGCATCGGACCCAAGCCGCACGCATTCGGAATGACTCGCAGCGAAGACGTGCCTGGAAGAAACGTTATTGGACACGGAATCTCTCTTGACACGGGGTGCTCTTTCAGGCAAACTGGTAGCAGAGAGATTTGGCCGCGCCACGATACTGCGCGGCGGTATTGAGAGAGAGAGAAATGTTCACGCAAGGTTCTGTGACTGCAGACGGGCGCGGCCCGTCGTGTTGCGATTCTGCGTGCAGCTCGAGGAGGAAGAGTTCCATGGTCTGTCGCCCAAGATTGTTCACGGCCGTCGGAGTTTTCGGCGCGGGGCTGCTCGTCACATGTGGAAGCGCATCCGCGAGTGTGTCGCCGGTGTGCTTCTCGATCCGCGCCACGGCGGTTGTGGACGGCGTGACGCAGACGTCACTCTTCGAAGTCGACAGCGGGCAGATGTACTACGACGAGGCCAGCCAGACCTACGGCTGGGACCTGCAGTCTCCGTTTGAACTTCGATCCGCGCAGGGCACAGTGCTCGCCACGTTGATCAGCGGCAGCGTGCTCGCAATTGAAGACCCGGTCGTCGCGCTCAACTTCAGCGTTCAGGCCGGCGCGATTGCAACGTCATTTGATGTGGTCTCCACGCTGGTCGGCTTTGCGCCGATGCCGGTGAGCGGGCTCGCGACCGGAACGCTGGTCGCAGATGATCGCAACGGAAACGGGGTCACGGTCGGTCCGCTGGGCCAGTTCCCGGGGAATGCGATCTACGTCGCGGCGTACAACAACAGCGGACTGCCGGGCCAGGATCTCGATGGTTCGATCTTCGCGGGTCTGTTCACCGCAGGCCCGTACAGCGATGCGGTGGGCTTCAATGTTGCCGATGGAACCGGCCCGTTCCAGCCGCTACCCGGCCTTGTCGGCAACATCCAGAGCGGATTCAGCTTCTCGCTGACCGGCGGCGACATTGCCTCGGGCACGAGCACCTTCTTTGTCACGCCGGCTCCCGGCGCGGCGGCACTGCTCGGCCTTGCGGGAATCGTCGCGGCACGTCGCCGGCGCGATTGAGTTTGCATTCAGTGTGTTCGGCGACCCTGTCTGTCGCGGGTTCTTCTTTCGTACGTCCCTTTCAGGAAAAGAGACATGGAAATCGTCCGAAACCGGGGTCGAATCGCAGTTGCAATTCTCCTGACTGCTGCCGCATGCGGCACCGCGTCAGCGAGCGTGAGCGATCCGGCTTTGATCATCTATGCGCAGTCCGGCGCGAACGTGGACACGTTCACGGTCTCGAACGCGTTGTTGGGCGCCGGCCCCGAGGTGGGCTCGCTGCAGTACACCCTGCCGGTGCCGCTCTTCCTGCCGAACACCGGCACGTGGGTGCGGAATTTGAACCTGAGCTTCGTTCCCCAGAATGCCCTGCCAGCGCAGGACAATCTGGTGTCGCTCGGCTTCACGATGTGGTCGGGCGACGCCGCGACCAACTTCATCATCACCACCGGAGAGTTCACCCTCCCGGGAGCGAACGCCGTGATTGGCCGCTCGAGCGCCAACGTCGGGATCTCGGATGGCCATCAGTTCGCGTTCCCCGATGGCACCGCCGACTACACCGCAGGCTTTGCCGGCGGCGGCTACTCCTCGCAGACCAATGGCTGGTACGGGGCGGGTCCGGCATATGCGGCGGGCGGCATCGGCTTTGGAGTCATTGGGCCGGCAGCGCTCTCGGCTTCGTTCGGCAGCGACTCGGGCGGCGGCAGCATCCCCAACACGCTTCTCGGCGTTCCCGGGACATCCATGAGCGCGCAGTGGAGCTTCGGCCTCACGGGTGGCGATCAGATCGGCGTCACCAGCACGTTCATTACTTCGAGCATTATCCCGGCTCCGGCCTCGGCCGCGTTGCTTGGTCTGGGCGGCCTCCTGGTTTCGCGTCGCCGACGCTGATTCCGCTTCCCGTCAATCTTTCAAACCAAGCCGGCCGCCCCCAAACGGGAGCGGCCGGTTCTGTTTGGGAGGGAGCATCGAAGCGATACGGGCGCGATCAGTGCCCGTACGCGCTCATCGGCGGGCAGGTGCACACCAGGTTGCGGTCGCCGTAGGGGTTGTCGACGCGGGCAACGGGCGGCCAGAACTTCCGTTCCGCCAGCCACGGCGCGCCCTTGGGGTAGACGGCCTGCTGGCGCGTGTAGGCGTGCTTCCAGTCGTCGCTGGTCGCCGCGCTGATTGGGTGCGGGGCATTTTTAAGCGGGTTGTCCGTCTTGCTGCCGCGTCCTTCTTCGATCTCGCGGATCTCTTCGCGGATGGCGATAAGCGCATCGCACAGGCGGTCGAGTTCGGCCTTGGGCTCGCTTTCGGTCGGCTCGATCATCAGCGTGCCGGGCACGGGCCAGGACATGGTGGGGGCGTGGAAGCCGTAGTCCATTAGTCGCTTGGCGATGTCCTCGGTCTTGATGCCAGCGGACTTGTCGAACGCGTTGCAATCGATGATGAACTCGTGGGCGCAGAAGCCGGACTTGCCGCGGAAAAGCACGGGGTAGTGCGCTTCCATCCGCTTGGCCATGTAGTTGGCGTTAAGGATGGCAACCTCGGTGGCCTTCTTGAGGCCCGCGGCGCCCATCAGAGCGATGTAGACCCAGGGAATCGTGAGAATGGCGGGCGACCCCCAGGACGCGGCGGAGATCGGCCCGATGGCCTTGCTGCCGACGCCCTTGGCGCGGGAGGCCTCGGCGAATGGCGAGGTGACTGGGTGGCCGGGCAGGAAGGGAGCAAGGTGGGCCGCGACGCCGATGGGGCCCATGCCGGGGCCGCCGCCGCCGTGGGGGATGCAGAAAGTCTTGTGGAGGTTCAGGTGGCACACATCGGCCCCGATGTCGCCCGGGCGGCACAGGCCGACCTGGGCGTTCATGTTCGCGCCGTCCATGTACACCTGCCCGCCGGCATCGTGAACGAGCTGGCAGATCTCCTTGATGTGCTCCTCGAAGACCCCGTAGGTCGAGGGGTACGTCACCATCAGCGCGCCGATGTCGGCCTTGTGCGCGGCGATCTGTGCCTTGAGATCATCGAGGTCGATATCCCCGTTGGGCTTATTGGCGACAGCCACGACCTTGAAGCCCGCGATGACCGCCGAAGCTGGGTTGGTGCCGTGTGCGGAGTCGGGGATCAAACAGACATTGCGGTTGGTTTGGCCGCGGGCGTGGTGGTAGGCGCGGATGACCATGAGGCCGGCGTACTCGCCTTGGCTGCCCGCGTTGGGCTGAAGGCTGATGGCGGCGAAGCCGGTGATCTCGGCGAGCCAGTTCTCAAGGTCGGCAAAGAGCTTCTGGTAACCCTTCGTCTGATCGAGTGGAGCGAACGGGTGGAGCCCGGCGAACTCCGGCCACGTGACGGGCACCATCTCGCTGGTGGCATTGAGCTTCATGGTGCACGAGCCGAGCGGGATCATGCTGTCGGCCAAAGAGAGATCACGCTTCTGGAGCTGCGTGATGTAGCGCAGCATCTCCGTCTCGGAGTGGTGCGAGTTGAAGACCGGGTGCGTCATGAACGCGCTGGTTCGCGCGAAAGCCGGCGGGACGCCCGGGTGGGCGGCGGCGGCGAGCGTGTCGAGGTCTTCCTTTCCGCCGCCAAAGGCCGCGAGCAGGTTCGCGAGGTCCTCGCGCGTAGTCGTCTCATCGAGCGAGACGCCGACGGAACCGTCGCCGAAATCGCGGAGGTTGATCTGCCTGGCGCGAGCTGTCTCAACGACCTGCGATGCGCTGCGCCTGGCCGGTCGAACACGCAACGTGTCAAACACGAGTTCATCGCCGATGGCGTGCCCGAGCGTCACCAAGCCGCTGCGAAGAATCTGCGTCATTGCGCGGATGCGGGTCGCGATCGCCTTCACGCCTTCGGGGCCGTGGTAGGCTCCATACATCCCGGCCATGATGGCCAGCAGAGCCTGCGCGGTGCAGATGTTGCTTGTCGCCTTCTCGCGGCGGATGTGCTGTTCGCGGGTCTGGATCGCCATGCGCAGCGCAGGGTTGCCCATCGCATCGCGAGAGACGCCGATGATACGGCCCGGGATCTTGCGTGCGTATTCCGTCTTCGTCGCGATGAAGGCTGCGTGTGGCCCGCCGTAACCCATCGGTACGCCGAAGCGCTGCGAGTTCCCCACGGCGATATCCGCACCATTTCCGCCGCCGCCGCCCCATTCGCCCGGCGGCTTGAGGAGTGTGAGGGCGAGCAGATCGGTCGCGACGACGACCAGCGCACCGGCCTGGTGTGCACGCTGGGTCAGCTTCTCCCAGCACTCCACGCGGCCGTCGGTCGTCGGGTACTGCAAGAGCACGCCGCAGACACCCGCGAGTTCGATGTTCTGGATCGCGCCCTTGCCGCCGGCTTCACTGTTTGCAATCACCAGATCGATCCCGAGCGATTCGGCGCGGGTCTTGACGACGGCGAGCGTCTGCGGATGGCAGTCGCTCGCGGCAATGAACTTGTTCTTCGACCCCTCCGCGCCTGCGATGGAGTGGCACATCGCCATTGCTTCCGCGGCGGCGGTGCCTTCATCAAGCAGGCTCGCGCCCGCGAGGGGCAGGCCGGTCAGGTCGCTCACCATGGTCTGGAAGTTCAGCAGCGCTTCGAGGCGCCCCTGCGAGATCTCCGCCTGGTACGGCGTGTACTGCGTGTACCAGCCCGGGTTTTCGAGGATGTTGCGCTGGATCACGCCCGGGGTGATCGTGCCGTGGTAACCCATGCCGATGAACGAGCGGAAGACCTGGTTCTGGGTCGCGATCGTCTTGAGTTCTGCCAGCAGTTCGTTCTCGCCCTTGGTGTCGGATGCGCCGGGAAGGTTCATGGCGCGGCGCAGACGGATCGAGGCTGGGACCGTCCTCTCCGCAAGCTCGTCGAGGGTGGCGCACCCGATGACCTTCAGCATCTCGGCAATCTCGTGTTCATCCGGCCCGATGTGGCGGTGCACGAACGTGTCGCCGGCATCAAACACCGATTGGGCGCGGCCTGCGGCCGAAGCGCCATTCGCAGAGTTCGCAGTTGTGGTGGAACGCGCAGCGGCCGACGGGGGGGTTGTCATGGTCGTCATGGGGTGCTGGAGCCGATACGCAGGTCGCCCACCGAGCCATCCCGCGGCCGTTGCTCCGGCCGTATCCGGCGGGGTGGTGGGGAGACGAAACCTGAGTCCGACATCGTAGGGCGCACAGGGGGGAATCTTCGCCCCAAAGAGATTCTCGCAAGCGCCCCATGCAACCCGCCGGGCGGGGAGTGGTAGGGGCAGTCGGAGGCCTGAATGCCTCGCCCTACCATTCGCCTCCCGCCGCACGCCGCGGTACGTATTGGCCGCGCCCAACCAGGAGTTATCGATGCTGCTGCGACCGCTCCGCGTCCTTGGAACGTTCACCCTTGCCGTTGTGCTCGCGGCAGCGGGGAGTTTGGCCGCCCAGTCGGCGCAACCAACCAGCGATGCAGAGGTCACGTCGTACTGCGAGCACGTTGCAACGCTCGCCAACCCGTTCTTCGAAGGCCGCGGATCCGGCTCCAAGGGCAACGACCTCGCTGCGGATTACCTCGAGTTTTATTACAAGAAAGCGGGCCTGAAGCCTGCGTTCCCATCCGAAGCGGCTGAGGCGGAAGGCGCAGGAGGCGCCGAACCGTACTCTTCGTACCGCCAGAACTTCACGGTTGGCAGGCGTACCGCCGTGAAGTCCGCCGAGCTGTCCTACCGCGGACCTGGGGGCGTTCAGAAGTCGCTTGCGGCCGGCACAGATTTCAATGCGCTCGCGATTTCGGCTACGGGGAAGACAGAAGGCAACGTGGTCTTCGCGGGCTATTCCTTGGTGAGCGGTCCGGATGGATACAGCACCTACCAGGAGAACGACTCCCTTGAGGGCAAGATCGCGATGGTGATGCGGTTTGAGCCGATCACCGAAGAAGGCAAGTCCCGATTCTCTGAAGCGGGCGGCCCTCGCTGGAGCAATGCAGCAGCGCTGCGGCCGAAGCTGCAGGCGGCGGTCAGCCGCGGCGCGGCAGCGATCATCCTGATCAATCCTCCCGGTGCCGACGATGTTCGGACGAATAACCTCGAGGATGCGGAAACCTCCGCGGGGTTCGGCCGGAGCATGGGCGTGCCGGTCGTGATGATGTCGATCCCGGCGGCGGATGCGTTGATTCGCGCCGGCGATGCAAACGCCCGCTCGCTCGAAGACCTGCGCAGGCTAGCAGATTCCAAAGGCGGGTTGATCGAGCTGGAAAACGCGACTGTCACGATTGATATCGCTGTCGAGGAAGTGCCCAAGGCCACGCAGAACCTGGGCGGCATTCTGCCGGGCCGCGGCGAGCTTGCGGGCCAGTTCATCGTGATGGGTGCGCACTACGACCACGTCGGCTTCGGGCGCGATGGTGGCGCGAATCCGGCGAACGTCGGTGAGATCCACCCGGGTGCCGACGACAACGCGTCGGGGACGGCGGGCATTCTGATCGCCATGAACAAACTGAAGCGGATCTACGAGGAATTTCCGGCTGACCAACCCCTTCGTTCGGTCCTCTTTCTGCACTTCTCTGGCGAGGAGATCGGCCTGCTGGGTTCCCGGCACTTTGTCCGCAACTCTCCGTTTGATGCCAAAGACATCTATGCCATGATCAACTTCGACATGATCGGCCGGATGCGGGAGAGTCAGGTCGACATGAACGGCACGGGCACGGCGGTCGGCTTCGATGCAATCGTGGATCCGCTGATCGCTCAGTCGGGTTTGACCGTCAAAAAACTCACGGGCGGGCAGGGGCCATCGGATCACCAGAGCTTCTATAGCGGTGGCATCCCAGTCCTCTTCTTCTTCACGGGTTTCCACGATGTGTACCACGCCCCGGGTGATGTTGCATCGCTGGTGAACTGCGAAGGCGGGGTGCAGGTTGTAGAGCTTGGCGTGAGCATCGTGCAGACACTCGCGTCGCGCGCGGGCCCGCTGGAGTTTCAGGAGACCGAGAGCACGTGGGGGCGAGCCGATCGGCCGCGACGCCTTGGAGAGCGCGAGCGTGAGCAGGCGCGTCAACCCAGCGGCACGGCCGGCCAGAACGAGCCTTCTGACGCTTCGGCCACCCCCAGCCCCGGTCCGGCCATGTCGCAGATGAAGGTGCGTTTTGGGATTCGTCCGAACTACGGCGAATCAATTGATTGCGTGGCGGTCGAAGGTGTTTCGGAAGGCGGAAGCGCGGCCGCGGCGGGAATCAAAGCCGGGGACCGCATGCTCAAGTGGAACGGTGAGACGCTTACGAACATGCAGTCGTGGATGGCGCTTTTGGCGAATCACAACCCGGGCGATGTCGTGGATGTGACTATCGACCGCGGCGGTACGGAGCAGGTCATCAAGGTCACGCTCAAGGCCGCGGACGCCGGGCCACGATAAGCAGAAGCATGAGTCCAGCAACGTGCAAGACGCCTCGTTGCCCCTGGTGCGGCGTGCCTGCGCCGGTGATGTATGTGCACGGGCACGGACAGTGCACTGCATGCGGTACAAACCGGGAACCATGCTGCCAGCCCGAAGAGGGTGGTGACTCGCCTGACCAGTCGCGCAGCACACCTCCGGGAGCGATCGCCGGCAGAATCGTCGTGAATTCGGGCTCATGACCTTGCCCATCGCCCTTCCGCGCACGATCGTTTGGGGTTGGCTCCCAACGGTTTGTTGCGAGGCAGGAGAATTGCGATGGTGTCGTTTACCGCTGACGGCGATGTTGTTTTCGAGATTTACCTTCCCCATGCGCAGGACATTGTGCTGCTGGGCGATTTCACCGAATGGGAATCGGCGCCGATCCGAATGCTCCGGCAGCAGGGGCAGGATGAGGGTTGGTGGCGGGCGCTCAATCGGCTTGCGCCGGGGGAGTACACCTTCTCTTACCTGGTGGACGGGCGATCCTGGGTGCCGGATTATGCCGCGGCGGGGGTTCGCCGCAACTCCTATGGGCGGTGGATGAGTCTGCTGAATGTTTCCGATCCGGCCGGACCGGTTGCGATCGTGCGCAACGAGACCGTTGCGGCGAAGCCCGACCTGCGGAGCTTGCGGCTCGATCGTCAGGATCGGGTGCGCAACGTCACCAATGCTGATAGCGATCGTGAGTTCAGTACTTCAGCACGGAATGGGCATCGCCATACTGCTTGAGCAAGCCGCGCCCCTGGAGCTCGACCAGCTCGATCAGTACGGTGATGCCGATGATATTGGCCTTCATCTCGCTGACCATCTGGCAGCAGGCCTGCATGGTGCCCCCGGTGGCGAGTAGATCATCCACCATGAGGACGCGCTGGCCGGGATCGATGGCGTCGAGATGAATCTCCAGCGAGTCGTGTCCGTACTCCAGTTCGTACCTGATCGACTTGTGCTTCCACGGCAGCTTGCCGGGCTTGCGGATGGGCACGAAGCCGCAGGAGAGTGCCTGCGCGATCGCGATGCCGAAAATGAACCCGCGTGATTCCGCGCCGATGACCAGGTCCACGCCCTTGCCGCGGTACGGATTGGCCATCAGTTCGACGCCGAGCGCGAGCGCGGCGGGGTCGCGGATCAGGGGCGTGAAGTCCTTGAACACGATCCCGGGCTTGGGAAAGTCCGGGACATCGCGGATCAGGCTGCGGATGCGCTCGAGCTGTTGCATGGCATGGGTCCGGGTGCGGTGCGGAGCAGGGGGTCGTCGTCGCGGCAAAGCCTACCCGCCTTGCAGCGGTTTCGCGCGTGGGGATCGGAAGTCCATACACTTGTGCGATGACCAAGCCTCCTTCCAACTCCGGCCCCGCGGGTGCCTCGGGCAACTCGCCGGGCGCACGGCCGACTCCCAAGCTCGAAGTCGTTGAGCCCATCGGCAAGCGTGTTCTGATCCGCAAGGATGAGGACCGCAAGACGACCAAGACCGGGATTCACCTTCCCGACAAGATCGAGATCCCCACGATCACCGGGCGGATCGTCGCGATCTCGCGGCAGATCGAGAAGGATGACGATTACCCGGTGAAGCGGTACGACCGCATCCTCTTCAACCCCAAGCACGCGATCCCCGTTGAGTTTGAGGGCGACAACCGGCTGTTTGTCCTGCCGATTGAGGATGTGGTGGCGGTGTTCCGCAAAGCGGAGGAGATGCCGGACTGATCGGGGCCGGGGCGGTGCGGAAGGACTTCAAAATTTTTATGCGTGGATCGCTTCGGAGGGTTGCCGAACGGGTCTTGCCCGGACGGCGAACCTTCGGTAGCCTGCGCCTTATGAGCGTTCTACCGAGTCGAACGATCGGGCTGAAGCCTATGAAAAAGTGAGCCGTCCTATGAACCCGACCCCCGACACCGATATCCCAGTGCAGGCAACTTCCAACGGGCGATCCGGGCAATCGTCCGGCCTGGGCAACGCATTCGTGGTGCTCGGTGCCATCGCGGCGGTTGCTGCCTGCGTGCCTCTGGCTCTACTGGCGATTGTCGCGCCGAAGTTCGCGGAGTTGTTCGCCGACTTTGGTGTGGCGCTCCCGGGTGTGTCGGTGTTGCAGATCCGAATTGGTCTCGCGCTCGCGTCGCCTGCGGGCATCGGAGTGCTGACGCTTCTGGGGATCGTCATTCTGCTCGCAGTCGGCCTTGCAGGTCGTGTGAATCGCGCACTTGGGCTTGTCCTTTTCGCCTTGTGCTGCGTTTGGTTCATGGCCTCCATCGGCATTATGGTCGTGGGATTGATGCTCCCGCTGGTCGCGATGATCGAGTCGCTGCAGAAGGGCGGCGCAGTCTGAAATGCGTTGGGGCGGGAGTGCTTCCTCGTCTCCCGAGGCACGCGTGCTGCGCTTACACTTTCCCATGAATCACCTGCTGACGATCGACCAGACGCCCGCGCCGCTCCTCCGAGCGATGCTGCAGCGTGCTATCGACCTCCGCACCCTGCCGGAGCCGGGACTTCTTCGAGGCAAGACGATGTGTTGCCTGTTCGAGAAGCCAAGCCTTCGCACCAGGGTCAGCTTCGAGCAGGCGATGCGAAAACTCGGCGGCGATGTCATGAGCATGGGCCAGGGCGAGGTGGGTATCGGCGGGCGCGAGTCTCCGGAGGATATTGCCCGCGTGCTCTCCTCGATGGTTGACGCGGTGATGGCGCGGGTGTTTGACCACCGCACGCTGGAGCGCATGGCCTCGGTCAGCACGGTCCCGATCATCAACGGACTTTCGGACCTTGCCCATCCGGCCCAGGCTATGGCGGATGTTCTCACGATGATCGATGAGTTCTGCCCCGGCTCCATTCACGGGCTTGCCGGCAGAACGATGGCGTTCGTGGGAGATGGCAACAATGTCGCAAGATCGCTTCTGGAGATCTGCGGGAAGATGGGGATGGGCTTTGTGCTCTGTGCACCCGAAGGGTTCGAGCTCCCCGAGGAATGGGTCGACGCTATGCGGTTGCGCATGCCCGCATTGCAGTTCTCAACCGTGCGCGATCCGGTCGAGGCTGTGCTCCGCGCGGACGTGATCAGTTGCGATACGTTTGTCTCCATGGGGCAGGAAAGCGAGAAGGCTTCCCGGCTGGAGCTCTTCCGGCGATACCAGGTGAATCAGGAACTGGTCTCGCAGGCCCCCGCCCACGCGATCGTGCTCCACTGCCTGCCCGCGTATCGCGGCGTGGAGATCACCGACGAAGTGATGGATGGGCCGCGATCCAGGGTTTTCGCGCAGGCACGCAACCGCCTTGATGTTCAGATGGGCCTGCTGGCGACGCTGCTTGCGCCGCGGCCTGCATGACCGCGGTACGCTCCTGCCTATGACAGAACCGGATACCGACAAGCTGGTGCTCGTGGTCGTCGGCGCTCACCTGCGGGCCGAGCTGCACGATCGTCAGGCGGCGCACCACCTCCGCGATGCGCTCGACGAAGCTGTCTCGGCTTCCTGGATGAGCAAGGTCTGCCCTGCGGGTCAGGACGCGGCGGACATCGCTCCCGGCGACTCCCTCCCCCCGAGCGTGATAGTCCTTACCGATCTCCGGCGGCTGAACGATCCCCTCCTGGCGCCGCTCCCGCAGGTGTCGGTGGGCCATCCCGAGCTCAACGCCCTATCGGCATTCCTCGCCGACAAGCTGCCGCCGGCGTTTGTGATCGATGGTGAGCTGGCGGTGCAGTTTGACGCCGCCTCGCCCGAAGCGATCGCGTTGTGCTGGGGCACGGATCACCACGCCACCCGCCGCGCGGTCGATGAGTTCATCGGCCGGTACATCGAGAGCTTTGCGGATGCGGTCGTCCGGGAGCTCGGCACGGAGCATCGCCGGAAGGAATGACCCCGATGGGATTCGAACCCATGTCGCGTCCGTGAAAGGGACGTGTCCTGGACCAGGCTAGACGACGGGGCCAATGCGGGCGGATAGTAGGACCCCAATCTCCGCCCGTGAAGCGTCGTCGGACCGCAAATTCGGCGGACGGTCGGGTCCGATTGGCGTTACAAGCATGCCAAAGCATTCCCGCCCCACCGCCTTGTCATCTTTGCCCGAGGCATCGGCAGAACCTGCCGATAGTCCGATCATGGAAGCTCAACCTACCGGCCAGGAAACAGGGCAAGCCGACGCGGTGAACGCACCCACTCCCCCGTGCCTCACCCACACAGATCACTCGCCGCGATGGCTGCGGCGGCTGCTGCTGGTCGCCGGGGGCATCTGCGCGTTCGCGCTGGTCGGCAGCTTGATCAACCCGGATTGGTCCCAGGCGGGCGAAGATGACGAACTTCGCTCTCCGCGTGTCTCGCGCGGGGCGAGCGGACGGCCCGACCTTGGCGCTGGCAGATCGATGCCCATCGTGGAGGCGAGTTTGCTGCTGGGCACGTTGGAGTGCCGCGAATATCGCATCCTGATCCACCACGCAGACCCGGTGCCGCTGTACACCGTCTGCTCCCCCGATGGGCGGGTGCTTCGCGAGAACATGGAAGCGGGTGATGTGTATCGCGAGTTCCCGACGATCGACCTGGAACGACTCCGATTCGAACCGACCACCGGCGAGAAGAACTCCGGCGCCCTGATGCTGGTGTACCCGCTCGATTGATTCTTCCGCGATTCATCGGTCCATCCTTGAAATCCGTTGCTTGCTCCGCGCGGTGCGCCCGACGCCGCGGCGGTACGCTTGTGCCATGGCTGTCATCGTGTTCTGCCCAATGGAGATCGAACGCAAGGCGGTTGCCCGTGCGCTGCGGCAAGCAGACATGCACGAGGTTCGCGTCATCCAGACAGGTATCGGCAAGGCGGCCGTGCTGCGAGCGCTCGCCGATGCAGCTGCGGTGCAGGACCGCGAACCCGAGAAGGTCGGAGGCACCCACGGAACACTCATGATCCTCGCGGGGGCGTGCGGAGGATTGATCCTCACGCAGGATGTGCCGCGGATCGCGGCGGTGATTGATGAACACGGCGGTCGATGGACCCCGCGATTCTCAGATCCAGCCGGGGTTACGCTGGTAGCCGTTGATCAGGTCGTCGCAACCCCGGCAGAGAAAGCCGCAGTCGCCGCGCGGACGGGCGCGTCCATCGTGGATATGGAGACGCATGCGTTCGCGGCGGAATGCCAGCGACGCGGTGTGCCTTGGGCGGTGGTTCGCGGTGTGAGCGACACACCCGAAGAAACGCTCCCCGCGGAAGTCATCAGATGGGTCAAGCCCGACGGCGGAACGTACGCCGCTCGGGCGGCTTGGGACTTGCTTTGCAAGCCGCTGCTCGTCCCGCACATCGCAGGCGTTGTGCGGCGAGCCAATCGTGTGTTGCCGCTTGTTGGCGCGCGCGTGGTGGAGATTGCTCGCGGGTGGACTTCGCAAGGCGCCGGATCGCCAGCGATTCCTCCCGATGACGTCACATCGTCGGTTGTTCCATTGCCGATTCCACGCGCTGTGCCACTGGTGCTTCTCTTCGGCGGTACGTTTGACCCGCCGCACCTCGGTCATGTGCAACTTCCACAGCGTGTGCGGAGCGTGCTTGAAGCGCGCGATGATTGCGCCGGGGCGGCATGGATTGTGTACGTGCCCGCGGCAACTTCTCCCCACAAGCTCGACCGCCCGATGGCCGCCGATGACGACCGTGTTGCCATGCTGCAGATCGCCAGTCGAGGAGTGGAGCGGACCGCGATATGGGTTGACGAGATCGCCCGGTCGAAGGACAGCGGCAGCCCGAGCTTCACCGTGGAGACGCTCGAACGTGCAAGAGGGTGGCTGGATGCAAGGGGAGACGCCGCGACGAAGCTGCGGCTGCTAATCGGGGCGGATCAGGCGTCGGCGTTCCACCGGTGGCGGGAGCCAAGGCGGATCATCGAGCTCGCCGAGCCGGTCGTCATGACGCGCGGGGAGAGCGGAAGCAACCCGTCATTGATCCTGGCCGCGCTTCGCGCCACGGGCTTCTGGTCCGCGACCGAAGTCGAGGAGTGGGGGGGGCGGATCGTGCCTGTCGGCCGGATCGATGCCAGCGCGACGGAGATTCGTCGGGCAATCGCCGGGGGGAACGCGGCGGCAGCCGTTGGCATGTTGCCTCCGGGAATGGTCGAGTTCATCCGCGAACGCGGGCTGTACGGGTCATCGGAGCCAAGGTAGGACGACCCCGGGGGCGGGTTTGCCCCCAACTCGGCGCCCCAACTCGGCCCCCACCCGGACCAGAACGGCCCGGGTGTCCGCCCAGTAGCCTGGGGTGCGTTCGTGGCGGGTTTGCGTCACGCGGGCGGTACCTTCCGGTACACTTTGTGTCCCCATTCGCACCACACCCGGGCGTTGGCCACCCCGGCCGTCCGGCCACTTTTTGGAGAACCTTTCATGTTGACTACTCGAAGTTTCTGTAAGGCCGCGATCGGAGCCGCCGCGATCGGTTGCGGCTTGATGCTTTCTGGCTGGGCGCCGACAACGGAGCCCGCAAAGAAGTCGTACGTGTTCGGCGTGATCGCCAAGAGCCAGTCTAACCCGGTGTTCCAGGCCGCACGTACCGGGGCTGAGGACATGGCCAAGGAACTGTCCAAGAAGCATGGCGTCGATGTCAAGATCAACTGGCGCACCCCCAACAACGAGGATGCCCAGCAGCAGGCCCAGTTCCTTGAGCAGCTTGTCTCACAGGGCGTAGACGGCGTGTCCATCTCCTGCTCGGATGGAAAGCTGCTCAAGAGCGCGATCGACGCCGCCGTCGACAAGGGTGTCGAGGTCGTCACCTTCGACTCCGACTCGCCCGAGAGCAAGCGATTTGCGTACTACGGCATCGACGATGAAGCAGCCGGCAAGAAGGTCATGGAAGAACTCGCCAAGGCGATGGGGGAGAAGGGTGTCGTCGCGATTCTGGCGGGCAACCAGAACGCCCCGAATCTTCAGGCACGCGTCCGTGGCGTGAAGGAACAGGCCAAGAAGTACGCGGGCATCACGATCAAGGATACCTACTACCACGCCGAGACGGCCGCCGAGGCCGCACAGCGTGTGCAGAGCGTGCAGAGCTCCAACCCCGATATCACCGGGTGGGCCATGGTCGGCGGGTGGCCGCTGTTCACGAAGAATGCCCTCGATGGCGTGTACCAGCAGGCCAAGGTGGTGTCGGTCGATCATCTGCCCGAGCAGCTCGTGTATGTCAAGAGCGGTCAGGTGCAGGCGCTGATCGGCCAGGATTGCTATGGCTGGGGAGCTGAAACCGTGAAGATGCTCTTTGAGAAGGTCCACGAGAACAAGAAGCCCGCGAAGATTGTCAATAACTTCGAGTTGAGCGTTGTCACCCAGGACAGCGTCAGCAAGTACGAGGGAATCTGGGAGAAGTGGCTCGGAAAGAAGTAACCAAACTCGTCCTCTCCCGCACCCCTGCACACTGATGCAGATGCAATCGTCGCTCGCCGGGCGGAGGAAACTCCGCGCGGCGGCTTTGTCAGAGGACTTTCGGGGCATTGTGCGCAGGGCGGCAGAACTGATGGAATCGAACGCACAAACTGGGAATGCCACCACGGGCCGGATCGTTGCCGGCACCGAAGCGCTGGTGGTCCTGCGCGCTGATGGCATCTCCAAGCGCTTCGGCATCACCCAGGCCTTGAGCAACGTGAGCGTCTCGTTTCGCGCGGGCGAGGTGCACGCGCTCATGGGGGAGAACGGTGCGGGCAAGAGCACCCTGGGCAAGGTCATCTCGGGATTGCACAAGCAGGATGCGGGGGTCGTGCGGATCGCTGCCGCGGGTGGAAGCCTTTCCGGCGAGCAGGGACGCGCACTCCGCCCGGGTTCGATCGAAGATGCCTACGACGCCGGCGTGCGGATCGTGCACCAGGAACTGTCGCAATGCCCGAACCTGAGCGTCGCGGAGAACCTTTGCCTTCATGATCTTCCGCGGAACCGGCTGGGCCTGGTCGACTTCCGCGAGGCCGAACGCCGCGCGGCGAGGTTGCTCGCAAGGCTTGAGCCCACGATTGATGTGCGAGCCATGCTTGGAACGCTCTCCCCCGGACACCGGCAGATCGTCCAGATCGCGCAGAGTCTGGATGAGCGAACCGGCGCAAACGCGGAAGCGGGGGATGGGGTGGGAGCGGGCGGAGCCAGGGTGATCGTGCTCGACGAGCCAACAAGTTCGCTCGCGGTCGCGGAGGTTGATCGGCTGCTTGAGATCGTCAGGCAACTGGCCTCCGAAGGCCTCACGCTCATCTACGTTTCGCACCGGATGGGCGAGATCTTTGCCGTCTGCGATCGTGTCACCGTTTTGCGCGATGGGCAGTATGTGGCGACCTCGAACGTCCGGGACATCGATGAATCGACGCTTGTTGAGCAGATGATCGGGCGCAAAGTCAGCGGAACATCCCGCGCTGGACGGGCGACCGCGGCGTCAACCTCCTCCGCCGATGATGGGGACGGGGCAACAAAGAGTGCAGCACCGATCAAGGGCCTGCAGGTTCGAGGGTTGAGTTCCCCGGGAAAGCTGATCGACGTGTCGATCGATGTGCGGCCCGGTGAGGTGGTGGGCGTGGGCGGGCTCGTGGGTGCCGGGCGTTCAGAGTTGCTCGATGCGATTTTCGGGCTGGATCGACGCGCGACGGGGCATATCACGGCCAACGGTCTGGTCGTCTGCAACGGCAAGCACGCCGGCGCGAAGCGATCAATCTTCGCGGGGATCGGCTATGTGCCCGAGGACCGCAAGCTGCAAGGATTGTTCTTCCAGCTTGGCGTAGGTGAGAACATTGCCGTCCCGGTCATGCCGCGTTTGGCGAACTGGGGCTTTCGAGCACTGTCCTCGGAGCGTCGGCTGGTGGGAGATCGATTGCGCGAGTTCCAGGTGAAGACGGCCACGGCGGGCTCCCTCCCGGGCGAACTCTCTGGGGGGAATCAGCAGAAGCTGCTGCTCGCACGGTGGATGGGGGCCGAGACCAGCGTGCTGCTGCTGGATGAGCCAACCCGCGGGATCGACGTCGGCACCAAGAGCGAGGTTTACCGGTTGGTATCTGCCGCGGCCGATGCGGGAGCCGCGGTGCTGCTGGTCTCCAGCGAGATGCCCGAACTGCTCATGCTCTCTGACCGGGTGGTAGTCCTGTGCGCGGGTCGTATGACCGGTGAACTCAAGGGCGAGCGCATGACGCAGACGGAGATCCTGCGGCTGGCGACCACCGAAGTTGCCGCTGCGATGGCGGGCTGAGCCGGCTTTCGCGCGGGTTACTCAACATTCGCAAGCAAACGAAAAAGCCCCCACCCTGGAAGGGAGGGGGCTTTGGTCAACGTCTCACTGCCCACAGGCAGGTCTTACGGAACGCAGGGGCCTGTGCCCGTTGCGAACCAGATGGACAGGAAGGCGAAGATCGCCGGGACACCGTTGGTGCCGCCGTAGTTGCGGGCGACGGGGTCATTGGCGAACCAGGCCGACAGGAAGCAGAAGATGTCAGGAACGCCAACGGAGCCGTCCTGGCACCAGTCGGCATCGCAGAAGCCGCCACCGGTGCCGGTGAGCACTACGTACTGCGTGCCCGAGATGGTGTCGAAGTTCACCAGCCGAGGCTCGCCCAGGTTGCCGGCCCCATCGGGCAGGCTGCCGAGGACCTGGTTGGAGAGGAACGTTGAGTCACCGTTGCCGATGAAGCCCGCCACCTTGATCGGGCTCGTGCCATCCCAGCCGAGTTCATCAAGGTCGATGACGATCTCCATTCCCTCGGTAGCGCCGGCCGCGCCCGCGGCATCAATGTCGGTCACGCCGATGAGGTTTCGATTGCTCATGACCGCCTGGAACATGCCGTCACGCGGTGCGGTTGCCGGATCGTTGATCCAGTTGTCCCAGTTGGCCACTGTCAGATCGAACGGCGCGAAGATCGCGCGGAACGCGTCGAGCACGAGGCCCGATTCACGCGGGGCGTACGCCGAGTAGATGTCCGCCGTGAAGTCATCCTGCAGACGGATGCCGTTGCGCTGGATGTCGCCCGGATCGAGGCCGACGCAGCAGAAGTTGCTACCGTCGAGCGTGAGGAGTGTCCCTGACGGCTTGCCCTGGAAGGTGCCGTAGTCGAGGCTGAAGGCATTGCCGCCGCCGACACCCGCGCGTCCGTTTGTCCGCACGACCGCCGAGTCGACGACGCTGCGAGCGCCGTTGGTTTCTTCAAAGTGCAGGACCATGTAGTAATCGGCCGCGAAATCGGCATCGAAGGTCAAGCCGGCATCGATGCCGTTGTTTCCGAGGCGGTTGATGACGCCCTGCCCGCCCTCGGCAAGACCGACACGGACGTTGTCGCCGCGCATGGCGTTCTGACCTTCGCCGGCGATCGCGTCAAACAGAAGGTGCAGGCGGTGCTGCTCATTGCTGCTCTTCAAGTTGCCGGTGATGTGAAAGTAGAGCTTGTTGTTGGGCTCATCGAGGTAGGAGTACACGGCGTTGAGTTCCGACCCGAACGCCAGACCCGCATCCGGGAGCGTGGGGGGGCAGCTGGCGACGCCGATGATGCCCGCGACACCGTTGTTGGTGGTGCCGAGGAAGCCGCCCGAGCCGCCGCCGTTGGTCAGAACCTGCGAGAAGTCCGCAAACCAATCCGGAGATCCGCCGCCGCCGCGGAAGGAGATGTAGTAGTCGGCCTCGAATCCGGAATCGAAGGTCATGCCGTTGTGGGTGTTGAGCCCTTCAGCGCCGGAGTTGTCGTTCCGCACGACGTTCTGGCCGCCGGCCTGGCTGTCGATCCACATGTTGAACTTGTTGAAGTTCGTTTCGACGTTTCCGGAGACGAATACGAAGAGATAGGTCTGCGGACCGTCGCCCAGGTCGGCCTCGCGCACCTGGGCGTAGAGGGCGTTGAGCTCGGAGCCGTTGGCAAAGCCCGTCTGGCCGAGAGTCGAGTTGCCAAAGCCGGTGTCGACCGTCTGCACGGTGATCGGCGCGCCGTACGAGCTGACATCGAGCGTGCCGTCGATGGTGGGCGCAGTCGCCGCCGAGACGATGTTCGGGATCGTCGCGAACTGGGTCCCCGCAAAGTTGTTCAGGTTGATCTGACCCAGCGGCGAGGCACCGCCGATGAAACCTCCCGTGCCGTTGCCGCCGAGGTTGCCCTGCGGCGCGGCGAAGCCGGGAAGGAACTGGTTCGACAGATAGTCATACCCGCCGCCGTTGATGTACGTGATGATCCGGATGTCGCCGGTCGGATCGTTGATCTGTGAGAAAGGAATCGCGAACTCGATGCCGGTCGTGACCGCGGCCGCAGCGATCTGATCAGCGGCATTGGGTGCTGCGCCTCCGACACCGGCGGTGTTGGAGTTGTTGATCGCGATGCGGATGCCGTTCCCGACCGGGAAGCAGGGTGGCTGCGAACCGGGGTTGCTGTCGCCGAACCCTGTCGGGTTGGTCTGCAGCCACTTGGCAGCGCCATAGAGCGCGGCATCCGCGGCGTCGATCTTGCCGTCGAGAACCGGCTGGCCGAGGGCAGTGCCCGCGATCAAAAGCAAAGTTGCGGCGGTTAGAGTCGGGTACATCATCGAAAACCTCTCCTGTTTGACCGTCCCCGGACGGTGCCGACACGGGCAGCCTACCCCCGGTCCGAGCGGGGCTTTCCGGGCGATTGTGCGTTGTGTATAACAGCATACAGGCAGGGCCCGTCGGGGCAACGAAAATCAGTCCGGGCAGACCCATCGCCCACGTTCCGGCGGCCAAAATGCTGTGATCCGGCAACCGTTTCCCGGCCAAACTGACCGAGTTCCGACTTAGCCGACTCTTGAGATGCACGGGGAAGGAACGCCCCGGTCGTCCAAGGGCCGGATATTTCTTTTCTTCCATTGGACCCTTTGTTGCAGTCCCGGGTTTGAGTCTTTAGACTTTCTTTATGACCGCCACACACAGAGCTGTTTCTGGTGCGTACAGATCGCATCAAGACCCCATTCCGCGGGTGGCACATACTGGAGCGACCATGACTCTTCGGCAACGGCTGTCGCGACGCGGGTTCACTCTTATCGAACTCCTCATTGTGATCGCGATCATCGCGCTGTTGGTGGGCATCCTGCTGCCCGCCCTCGGCAAGGCCCGTCAGAGCGCCCGCTCCGCGGCGTGCCAGAACAACACGAGGCAGATGGGCCTGGGCATGACTCAGTACGCCGGCACCTGGAAGGACTGGTACCCCGTCATGCCTCGCCCGCCGGTCTATGCCAACCCGAGCTTCATGGACGGTCAATGGGTGTACGGCGGTGTGGCAGGTCTGTTCAGCCTGTTCCAGCTTGGCGATGCCACTGGCCCCGGAGCCGGCGCGGGATACACCGGCACGGGCAATCCGGAAACGTCCGCATACTTTGGCGGAAACACCGTTCCGCTGATGGAACCCTTCATGGATGGGTACGGTGTGCTGACCTGTCCTTCCGACAAAGAAGATGCCTACTTCAACGCGGTCACTCCGCCGGGCTCAGGCAATCTCGGTTCCGCAACATTCAAGATCCCGCGCATCGCCGCGACGAAAGAAGACGTCATCAGCTACAACATCAGCTACCTCTACATCGTGGGCCTGAAGACCGATGAGCCGGTGATCCTCAAGCCCGCGCCGATCTGGGGCGACGAGACACTCGGACCGGATGTCGGGACTGATGCCTGGTACGGCGCGGGCGGTGGCAACGCCAACAACGCCACGCTCGCGCAGTCACGCCCCGGCTACTACGGACCCCGCGATAACCATGGCCGCGCAGGCGCGAACTTCGTATTCACCGACGGACACGTCGACTTCCTCAAGGACAATGTCCACAGGACATTCTTCGATTCGGCCAGCACCAGCGGCCAGAGCGTCAACGTCGTGCAGCCCAATCGCAGCAACCGCGTGCAGACGATCGACTGATCGCACTCACTGCGGCGGGAAGAGGAACTCCAAGGCCGGGCCGAAGCGTTCCGCCCAGGCGTTCTCGTTGTGCTGCGCATTCGCACCAATGACAAACATGGCCCGTGCCTCTGCCAGCCCCTTGCCCGCGAGCAACTCCTCGAACGCGCGAGCCGACTCCACATACTTTGCCGCCGCGCCGGCATCGGGAACTTCGCGTCCGCCCATGCCGAAGTAGACCTTGACGGGCCAGTTTCGCTTGGCGGAAAAGTGGTTGAAGCCCGCGTTTCGATTGGCGGTAAGCGGGGTGCTCTCGGCGAGCGCCTTGCCGAACACCGACGGCTTCTCGGTCGCCACTTCCAGAGCCATCACGCCGCCCAGCGATGCGCCGCCGATGCCGCGGTGCTCCCGCATCTTCTTCGTCCGGAACGAGCGCTCTACCCGCGGCACAACTTCGCTCACGAGGAACTGCACGAACTCCTGGCCCCGGGGAGTGACGCCATCGAGCGCTTCGTACGGCAGATACTCCGCCGCGCGGTCCGCGCCGGCGTGCGGAATCCCCACGATGATGAGCGGCTCGATCTTCCCCTCGGCGATCAGCCTCGCGGCAGTCTCATCGGCCTGCCACTCCGCGGGCACGCCCGGAGCCTTGTCAAAGATGTTCTGTCCATCGAGCAAGTACAGAACCGCGTAGTCGCGGTCGGCGTTCGCTGCATCGTCATAGCCCGGTGGCAGCCACACGATCAGGTCGCGCCGGATCGGCCCTGCCCCTCCGCCAAGAACATCGACGCGGCGGATGCTGCCCGCGCTCACCTTGATCTCGCGATACGGGCTTCCAGCGAGCTTGGCCGGGTCGAGCTCGCGTTGGTCGCCCCATGCTTCGACAGCAAGCTCGATCACCGGCTGTTCGCCCGCCGCGAGCTTGGACGCATCGACCTCGGGCAGGAGCCGGTTATCGATGTTCTCAAAGCCCGCCGTCATCTCGGTATTGTCCCACGAGCCGCGGGTGAACTTGAAGGCGACGCGCGAGTCGAGGGTGGGCTTGCTCCAGGCGATCTGCCATTTCCCGTCAGACCGCCGCGAGAGTTTCATCTTCTGATCGCCGGGGTTCCAGCCATTGTGGCTGGAGGCCATAAAGATGGGGGACTCGGTGCTGGCGAGCTTCGCCTTGTCGTTGACGACCACGATGAAGCCCTGATCCAGCGACTCGGGCTGGACCATGCGGGGCTGGGCGTTGGCGGCGGGGGCGAAGGCGCAGGCCGCGGCGAGGAACATGATGGCAAGGAGGTGGTCAAGGCGCATCGGCTGGCTCTCCGTCGGTGATGGATGACGGAGAGTGTACCGGCGGGTTGGGGTGCCGGGGGCGGTCGGATACGCGACCCGGTTCAACAACCCGCGAACCAGAGACTCAGGAACGTGAAGACATCCGGCACCTGGATCAGGCCGTTGCCGTCGACGTCCGCAGCCGGGTCGGATGCGAACCACGCTGAGAGGAATGCGAAGATATCGGGAACCTGCACCTGGCCGTTACCGTCGAAATCCGCTACGCAAGAGCCTTGGACCGTGAATGTGCGCACTTCGGACTCGTCGTATCCCGGTTGCGACTCCGAGACGATCTTCCAGGAGTAAAGGCCGGGAGGGAGGGCGTCGGATATTGGCAGTGTGAACTCGGCCTCCAGAAGTTCGTCGTAGACCCTGAATGGATCATCGGTGAGCGTGTCGGCACCTGAATAGATGAAGAGGGTTGACGACCATTCTCCGGGGACAGGTTCCCACTCGAACGCCGGAGTCGACGTTGCCAGCATCCGAGAATCCAATGGAGCAATCAGTGATGGCACTGCGCCGCTCGTATATTGCACCGCATTGGGGTATGTTAACTTCTGCTTGTGGCTCACTCGCGCCTTCCGCTGCCGCTACCAGCCTGTCGCGAGCAAGCGCGGGCGACGCGGCGCGAAAATAGGACGAAAGCGCGCCAGCAAGAGCGCCCGGCCCTGGATCCTCGAAGCTTGCGGTAACCTGCACGTCCCCTATGCTTTGTGTGAGAACACTCTCAAGACGGGTCTTCACTCGGTCGAGCGCTTTAGCCATTGGACCAACCCGCTCCGCACCCAGTGCCGTTTCAGCTTGTTGCATGTCGTAGGTGTATGTAATCGTCCACTGTCCGTGGGCCGACGCCGCAGCGATAAATGATGCTGCGAAAAAATAAGCAGACGCCCTGCGATGCACTGGTGAGTCATGCTTGGGTTCTCCTTTAAGAACGGAACCGACCCACGCTAGCACGAAGCCAGATCGGAGCTACCGGCTGGATGGCACTATTGATTCAAACTTCAGATTGCTGAATTGGTGCCCCAATCGGGGTGGGTGGGTTAGGCACCCGCTTCGCACGGGGCAAACCACAACGCGAGAAACGCGAAGATGTCCGGTACTCCAATCCCGCCGCCGTCAATATCCGCGCGCGCGTCGCCGGCGAACCAGGCCGAGAGGAATGCGAAGATGTCCGGCACGCCGGGTGCACCGCCGGAGCGGTCAAAGTCCGCCGCGCACGGTGGGACGTTGTGACGCAGCACCAACAGGCCCATGCTCGGGACCCGGATCGACGCCGATTGGGGATGGCCGTGCATCGCCCCGCCAATGGCATCGATCCGCGGGTTGGTGAGCGTGCCCGGGCCGCCGAAGCGGGCCTTCTGGCTGTTCACGACCTCGAACCATGCGCCGGGCATCGGCAGGCCGAGGTTGTACACCGTGTAGTCGGTGTTGGAAAAGTTGGCGATGACTACACAAACATTGCCGTCATCATTCCAGCGGTGCAGCGCGAGCACATCCCCGGTGTCATTGACGTGATACGCGTTGTAGGGCGATGAAGCACGGAAGCTGG
>ENA-ORBV01004212-ORBV01004212.1-microbial-mat-metagenome-genome-assembly--contig:-NODE-4212-length-27891-cov-8.247753_pt1 | contig 27891 bp, 28 predicted proteins | sample MGYA00237777_ERZ505514 | MGnify/ENA primary metagenome ERZ505514 (study PRJEB26160, sample SAMN06269048) | microbial mat metagenome | isolation source: Oligotrophic lake microbial mat | place...
CCAGGTCGTGAGGTCACCGATCCACGGCAGCAGGTCGTCCATAGCCTGGCGCGCCGCTGGGGTTCGGAGGTCAGCGGGCTCCAGTGGGCCAGCAGCCGGGGCCGTCGCTCCGCGGGCGGACATCATGACCGCCGCGAAGGCCCGGAAGCCCATCGGTAGCAGCGTGCGATCCGGCTTGGCGGTAGGGCCGCGACGACCGGCGAGGCTCTTGCGGGTGGCCGTGAGGTCGCCCGCCGAAGAACCGGTCAGCACCACAGTGTCGCCGGCGAACTCGGTATCGTTGTCTCTAAGGTTTATGACGGCATCGGCCCAGCCACGCACCGAGCTCACCTCATCGATGAGCCAGTAGCGATGCTCGGTACCGGCCGGGACGAGCCGCTTGCCGACCTGCACCAGGTCGTGAAGATCGCTCGCCCGCCAGCCATCGACCGCGGCGTGGACGATCGTGCGGGGGCGCGTCGCCGCCGCGAGGAGTCGCTGCACCATGCGTTTGAGTTCGACACTCTTGCCGACGCGACGGGGTCCGCGCAGCAGGATCAACCCACCACGAGGGATGTCAGCGAGGACGTTGGGGCGGTAGGACAGGCCACTGGTGTCGGCGGCGCCCCAGCTGCACATCGCGCGCTGCCCAGCGGGGGTCCTGCCACCAGGTGTTCCCTGCAGCCAGGAGGCGGGTGACATCGCCGGGTTTCAGGTCCTGAGGGTATACGTTTTAACGCTCATCGAGCGATAGAATCCATACAGACGACGCTCACGGCCTTCTTGCTCGTCCAGGCCGTCGGCTTATCACGTCCCGCACTGCCAGCGCCGTGCGCCTGGGCAGCAGGGCCGCAGGCGAACTGCGCCGCCGCGCGCTCATCATGGAGTCATGCAGCCGAGGCAGACCCGCGAGTGGGACTTGGTCGTGGGCCCCTACGACCTCCTCCAGCGGTGGCTCGAGCCGCATGTCCTCCGGGGCACCCGGCCCTGGATCGCGCGTCGCGCCCAGGGCCGCACCCTCGAAGTGGCGATCGGCACCGGGCTGACGCTGCAGCATTACCCCACGGGCGTCGACCTCGTCGGTGTCGACTCCAGCCGACGCATGCTCGATCGCGCCCGGCGGCGCGCCGAGGGTCTTGGTCGTCGGGTCGACCTCAGGCTCGGTGACGCACAAGCGCTCGACCTGGCGGACGATTCGTTCGACACCGTCGTCTGCGTGTTCGGTCTGTGCGCTGTCCGTGACGAGCGCCTGGCACTGGCGGAGATGGTCCGGGTCCTCAGACCCGGCGGATGCCTGCTACTTGCCGACCACATCGAGTCGACTCGGCCGGCGCTGCGAGCGGCTCAGGCGGTCATGGACGTCGTCGGTCTGCCGCTGCCTGGGGAGCACTGGCGCCGGCGGCCGCTACCCATGGTCCAGGAGATGGGGTTCACGATCTGCCTCAGCGAGCGCTTCCTCGCCGGGGCGGTCGAGCGCGTCGTCGCGAGGGCGCCGACGTCTGGCCGACGACCCGAGACGGCAGCCCGGCACGAGTAGGCGCCCCGGAACGCCCGGCCACCAGTGGGCAGAGCACGGGAAGGCCCTCACCGACGCGTGATCCCCACGGCCGCGTGCACCTCGGCATGCGTCCCCGTCGGGGTCGTGGCGGCCACCGTGGACATGGCCTGCCACAGCGAGCGGTGCTCCGGACGTCGGGCGACGGCTGAGATGGCGGGGTCCCGCTCCGCGAGATCGGCCAGGTGCCGAACGGCGTGGGCCGCGATGTGGTGCGCGTGCACGAGGTCCGGGGATGGGCGCAGGGGATCACCCGAGGCCACGACCGACGGCGACGTCAGTGCCGTTGCCGGGGCTGTCAGGTCCGGGTCCGGCAGCGCCGCGTACGTGAGCACAAACCCGCCGCGCGCCTCGTGGCGCCATGACGTCGAGTGCAGCACTCCCACGAGCGAACCCGGTCTGTCGACCCCGGCAAGGGCTGCCGCGACGTCATCGGGGCACGACCCATTGGACACGGTGGCAGCGGCGAACCGGTATCGCAGCGTGGCCTCGCTGACCCCGTCGGGCCGGAGGAAGACGACCTCCACGCGAATGTCATGTCCAGCCGTCGAGTTCATCGGACACCCACATGTTCACGCTACCTTAGTGCGACTCCATCGCAACTGGCGCGACGCGCCCTGCCGGCGCGCGGCCGGTGCAGCGCCGCGGTCTGTTCTCGCGTCGACGTTCGCGGCATCAGAGCAACTCGGGGATGCGCTGTTGTGCACGCTGGTGCGCCTGCCGGAACGCCAGGGTCACGACCGTCGCGGTGAGTACGACGAACAGCGAGTACAGCGCCGGCATCAGCACGACGTCCTCCCGCAACACCCCGCTGAAGCTCAGCAGGATGATGGCGATGGCCAGCGGGCCGTTGACGATCCCGATCTCCAGGGCGAATGTCCGCCGGTCGGGCACGCTCAACCGGAACGCCGCAGCATAGAGATATGCGACGAGCATGCCGAGCAGCGGCAACGCGATGACCGCGACGTACACCTGCCAGGGCGAGTCACGCAGCAACTGCCAGTTGCCGGGGACCCATGTGACGATCAACAAAACGACGAACAGCACACCGAGGACACTGCCCACCAACTCCAGGGTGGCGCCGACGTTGGCGTCGCGACGCCGGACTGCGATCCCGACGACGACCGGCAGGATGAGCAGCGCGAGGCTGACGGCGACGTTTGCCAGTGGCACCTCGATGTCGTTGGCCAACGCATCACCGTACAGCGCGATCATGAGCGGTGACATGACGATCGCCACCAACGTGGTCATCATCGTGACGATTACGCTGAGCGGCAGATTGGCCTTGGCGAAGTAGGTGAAGAGGTTCGACGTCGTCCCGCCCGGCATGCATCCCACGATGAGCAGCCCAATGGCCTGTGCCGGCGCCAGGTCCAGCAGGGTGGCCAGCGCGAAAGCGATGAGCGGCATGAACAGGAACTGGGCAATCACCGCGAGGACGAGATAGCGAGGGCGGCGCAGTTGCGAGTTGAGGTCGCGGAACGTCATCGCCGCCCCCATGCCCAGCATGACGACAGCGAGTATCGCCGTGAGAATGGCCTGTTCGAACGGACCGATCACGGCGCGGCCTCAGCTGACGTGGCGACGGGCCCGGCGGGTGCCAGGTCCTGCGGCGGTGACTGGTCGTGGCGCAGCTCCTTGCGCAGAATCTTCCCGATCGGTGACTTGGGAAGGTCCTCGGCGAACTCCACCACCCTCGGCACCTTGTAGGCGGTGAGCCGCTCGGCCGCCCATGCGCGCACCTGCTCGGCCGTCAGCTCCGGATCGGTGCGTACGACGACCGCGCGCACCCGCTCGCCGCCGGCCGATACCGGGTCACCGACCACGGCGGCCTCGTCGATCCCGGGATGCTCGGCCAGGCACTCCTCGACCTCGTTGGGGTAGACGTTGAACCCGCTCACGAGGATGAGGTCCTTCTTTCGGTCGACGATCCGGAAGTACCCGTCACTGTCGGCCACGGCCACGTCGCCGGTGCGCAACCAGCCGTCGCGCATGACCGCCGCCGTCTCCTGAGGTCGACGCCAGTAGCCGCGCATCACCTGCGGCCCCCGCGCGCACAGCTCACCCGCCTCCCCCGGCGGCACCGCGCTGCCGCCGTCGTCGAAGCAGGCGACGTCGGTCGAGGGCATCGGGATGCCGATCGAGCCCGGGCGGGCGCCCCCGAACGGGTTGAAGCACAGCACGGGTGAGGCCTCGGTGAGGCCGTAACCCTCGACCACGGGGCATCCGGTGACCTCTTCCCATTGCCGCGCGACCGCGGCGTGCAGCGACATCCCGCCGGCCACCGACGCCCGCAGGTGCGGCGGTGGGTGGTCGAGGAACCACTGCTCGCGCACCAAGCCGTGGAAAAGCGTGTTGACTCCCGAGAGCCACGTGACCGGATAGTGCTCGAGCGGCCGCTTGAGATTGCTCAGTGGCCTGGGCGACGGGACCAGCACGTTGTGGGCGCCGGCGCGGTAGAAGCCCAGCAGGTTCACCGTGAACGCGAACACGTGGTATAGCGGCAGGGCCGTGAGGACGCACTCCTGGCCGGGCCTGATGTGAGCGCCGGCCATCTGGATCATCTGCTCGCAGTTGGCCAGCAGGTTGCCGTGGGTCAGTTCGGCCCCCTTGCTGACACCGGTCGTGCCACCGGTGTACTGCAGCGCGGCCAGGGTCTCAGGCCCGAGACCGGCGCGGTAGGAGCCGACGTCACTGCCTCGCCGCAGGGCGTCCGAGCCGAGCCGCAGCGTCTCGGGCAACCGGGTGTGGGCGACGGTCACCGGTGGCAGCACCCGGCTCCACACCCGCTGCACCAGCCGGACGATGGCAGCGACGTAGCGGGGGAAGAACTCGGTGATCCGCACCAGCACGACATGCGGGGACCCGGCGCCCGGCGGATCCCCAGCCAGAGCCGCAGCGAGACGGTCGGCGAACAGATCGATGCCCACCACGGCCGAGATCTCGGCGTCGGCGAACTGCCGCCGCATCTCGGGAGCGGTGTACAGCGGGTTGGTGTTGACCAGGACGCACCCCGCCTTGAGGATCCCGAAGACGACGACGGGATAGGCGAGGCAGTTCGGCATCTGGACCGCCACCCGGTCCCCCGCTCCCAGTCGCAGGTCCTCGCGCAGGTATGCCGCGAAGGCGTCGCTGAGACGGTCGACCTCGGCGTAGGTCAGGCGGCCGTGCATGCCGTTGGGCAGGCACGCGGTGAACGCCGTCGCATTGCCGTACTGCGCGCTGGTCCTCGTCACGAGGTCGCCGACGCTCGCGTCCGGCAGCGGCGGGAGGTGAGCGCTGACGCCCGGGGGGTAATGCGCGTGCCAAGGCCTGACGGGGACCTCCAGAGGTGGGGTTGCGTCCATACCGAACCTCCCGCAGCCGTGCGTCGAGTGTGCCTGAGGATACCGGGTCCGCCGGCCGCGTCTGCCGGCCTGATGGGTCGGGCACGCGGCAAGGCGTCGCATTCGGCCCTCGACGCGCCGGTCCTCCGATTAGCGTTCGGGGCATGGCACACGAGGGGGCGCCTTCCGATCCGTCGAGCGCCAGCGACGTGGAGGCCGAGATCCTGCAACGGCTCGACGCCGCGAACCTGGCGCCACCGGTGGCCGACGCCGTCCTCGGCTCGGTGCTGGGACCCGAGGCGCTCGCGGCAGCGCTGCGATCGACACCCCGGCCGCGGCCGCTTGCCACGACGTCGGCCGAGCGGCAGCACATGGGCCCGGCGCCCGGCGCGTACCTGCGCTGTATCTCGGTCACCGGCTTTCGTGGCATCGGTCCTCGCGCCACCCTCGACATCACCCCTGGCCCGGGACTGACCCTTGTCACCGGTCGCAACGGCTCGGGCAAGTCCAGCTTCGCCGAGGCGGTCGAGCTGGCCATGACCGGCGACAACATGCGATGGTCGTCGAAGGTGGCGGTGTGGAAGGACGGCTGGCGCAACCTCCACAGCCCCCACTCGCGGCCGGGGATCGCCGTAGAACTCGTCGTCGATTCCGAGCGCGGCGTGACGACGATCCGTCGCGAGTGGGAGGTCGGCGCGAAGCTCGACAAGGCGACCACTGCGGTGCAGGCCCAGGGCCGGCCGAGGACGACCCTGGACGAGCTGGGCTGGAGCCGGGCCCTGCAGACTTACCGCCCCTTCCTCTCCTACTCCGAACTCGGCGGCCTGATCGAAGGCGGCCAGGCCGACCTCCACGACGCCATCCAGCGGATCCTGAACCTCGATCAGCTCATCGAGGCCGACAACACCCTCGCGGCCGAGCTTTCCGATCGGCAGACGCGGATCAAGCGGGCCGCCGAGCAGGTGCCGACGCTCGTCGCGGCCCTCGACGACAACGACGACAGCCGAGCGGCAGCGGCCCGTGCCGCCCTGAGGGCCAAACCGATCGACCTTGCGGCCATCGAGCGACTCGCCTCGCCGGATGCCGGTATGGACGCCGAGGAAGGGCCGGAACGCGTGATCGAGCGGCTGACCATGCCGTCGGCGCAAGCGGTGACCGCGGTCGTGGCGCAGCTGGACACCGCCGACGCCCGGGTGGCGGCAGCGCGTGGCGGCTCAGCCGAGACCGCCAGGACACTCGCCTCGCTGCTGCAGCAGGCCGTGACCCACGTCGAGGCTCACGACGACAGCCGCTGCCCCGTGTGTACGGCGCCCTTGCCTGCGCAGTGGCTGACGCAGACCCGCGAGCAGATCGGGCGACTGCAACGTGAGGCCGCCGAGGCGGAGCACGCTCACCGTGACCTGGCCGTTGCGATGCGGGCCGCAGGCGAGCTCCTCGCGCCGGCGCCGGCTCTATCGGCCCTCGTGGCGTCGACCCTGCAGCAAGCAGACCGTTACCAGCTGTCCGATATCGCCCGGCTGTGGGATGACTGCCGGCGGGCGCTCACCGCCGCTGACCCCGGCGTGACGATCGCGGCGGCGCCGGCGGCGGTTGACCAGCTGCGCCAGGTTGTCGAGGAGGCACGACGCGCCGCGGCCGCGACGATGCGTCAGCGACATGTCTCGTGGGCACCTATCGCCCACCAGCTGCGCGTGTTCGCCGACCTCGAGCATCGCAGTCGGCAAGCCGGCGAGGAGATCGTGGTCCTCAAGACCGCGCAGAAGTGGCTGCGGGCAGCGACCCACGACATCCGCAATGCGCGCCTGGCTCCGACCCAGGACCAGGCCAAAGCCATCTGGGCTCAGCTGCGCCACCACAGCAGCGTCGACCTCGGCGAGATCACGCTGACCGGCGCCAAGACCTCGCGGCGGCTGGCGATCGAGGTCCGGGTCGACGGCGTTCCGGGCGCGGCCCTCGGCGTGATGAGCCAGGGCGAGCTCCACGCCCTCAGTCTGGCGCTGTTCCTGCCCAGGGCCACCGCAACGGGCAGCCCGTTCCGGTTCCTCGTCATCGACGACCCAGTGCAGTCGATGGACCCCGCGAAGGTCGACGGCCTGGCGCGGGTGCTGGCCGACGCCGCGGCCATGCGGCAGGTCGTGGTCTTCACTCACGACGACCGGTTGGCCGAGTCGCTGCGCCGGCTGCAGTTGCCCAGCACTGTGCTGGAGGTCGTCCGCGGCGAGAACTCGACGGTGCAGGTACGCACCGTCGGCGATCCGGTGAGTGCCTACCTCGACGACGCCCGGGCGATCGCCAGGACAGCCGACATGCCGGAGCAGACCCGCGCGCTCGTCGCCGTCACACTGTGCCGATCCGCCCTGGAAGCCGCGGCACACACGAAGATCCGCCAGGTCCGGCTGGCGGCCGGTGTCCCCCACGCCGATGTCGAGGCCGCGATTCGCGACGTTCACACCGTTCACGAGGCCGTCACGCTGGCGGTCTTCGACGACGAGCGGCGCGGCGCGGACCTGATGGGGAGATTGAACGGGATGGGCGGCTGGGCGGCGGACGCCTTCCGGGTGGTCAAGACCGGATCGCACGCCGCCTACGGCGGCGACCTCGCCGCCCTCATCGTCGATGTCAGGCGGCTGAGCGACCGGATCAGCGCGTGAGCGCGAATGCGTGCCTTGCTGAGGCGGAGGAACTGCTGTCCGGGAGGCGGAGCCTCGCCTGCTGGCCGATCGCGACGGCCGTGTTGCTGCGAGCGGCCCTGGAAGCCGGCATCGACTCCCGCCTGGCGGCGATCCTTCCCGACACCACGCGCTACTCGATGCGCGCCCGGCTTCTGGTCCTCACGGTGGCGGCCACCACCGATCGAGCGACGGCGGTCGAGGCGGCCACCACCTGGGCCACGTTGAGCCGTGCGGTCCATCATCACGTCTACGAGCTGCCGCCAACCCTCGCGGAGCTCCGCAGTTGGCAGGCGTCCGTTGTTCGTTTCGTCGCTGCGGCACACTGAGGCCCACTCCCCCCTCGCTCGAAAGGACGTCTGGTGACTGGACTCGTAGCCCTGCTCGACGACGTTGCCCTGCTGGCGCGCGCCGCCGCCGCGTCGGTGGATGACATCGGGGCGGCCGCCGCGCGGGCGAGCGCGAAGGCAGCCGGCATCGTGGTCGACGACGCCGCCGTCACGCCGCAGTACGTGCGCGGCCTCGCGGCCCGGCGCGAGCTGCCCATCATCCGCCGGATCGCGGTCGGATCACTGCGAAACAAGCTGCTCATTCTGCTGCCCGCGGTGCTGCTGCTCAGCCAGTTCGTCCCGGTGCTGCTGACCCCGATCCTCATGCTCGGCGGCGTCTACCTGTGCTACGAGGGCGCTGAGAAGGTGTGGCACAGGCTGAGGCGGCATCCCGACACCCCCGCCGACCAGAAGCCGGAGCTCCCGGACGAGAAAACCATCGTGTCGGGGGCCATCCGGACCGACTTCATCCTGTCCGCCGAGATCATGGTGATCGCGCTGAAGGAGGTGGTGGCGGAACCATTCATCTCGAGGGCGGTGACCCTCACGGTCGTCGCGGTGGGCATCACCGCGCTGGTCTACGGTGCCGTCGCCCTGATCGTGAAGATGGACGATGTCGGTCTGCGCCTGGCCGAAGTGCCCAGGCCGGCCGTGGCCCGGTTCGGCCGCGGTCTGGTCAAGGCGATGCCGGGGCTGCTGGCGGCTCTCACCGTCGTCGGCACGGCCGCGATGCTGTGGGTCGGCGGTCACATCCTGCTGGTTGGCGCCGACGACCTGGGGCTGCACGTCTTCTACGACGCGGTCCACTACGCCGAGGAGGCCGCAGCCGCCGCCACCGGCGCCGTCGGCCCGGTAGTGGCCTGGCTCGTCAACACCGTCGCCAGCGCGATCCTCGGGCTCGTCGTAGGCGCGGCGGTCGTGCTCGTCATGAGCCTCATCCGCCGCCGCAAGGCCCACCCCGCGAGCCAGACCGCGACGCACTAGAGCGGCGCCGCGCGTCGGTACGCCAGCTGAGTCCTCAGGGTCCGCTGAGCTCGTGGTCACCTCCGCTGCTGCATGCCGCCGGCGAGCTTGTCGATGCGCCGGTGGAGAGGAATCGAACCTCCAAGCCGAGGATCTGGACTCAGCGATGTTGAAGATCGTGGGAGCGACCAGACTCCTGACACCTCCGACGCGACGGTATACAACCATCGACGGGCATCAGCTCTAACTGATCACCCTGACCGAGACGCCTGGCAAATCGTCAAACGCCGCACGGGCATCCGTGGTCAACAGCGTGCGCCCGGTTGCTCGGGCAGTGGCCGCGATGACGAGATCATGGGCGCCACGAGGACGCCCCGTTCGCCTGGTGTGCGCCATGAGGTCCGCATGGTGCGAAGCCACATCGGCCGTGTAGTCGTCCACGGGGGCCAGCGCCCGGAACCCGGCGAGAAACTCCGCGAACAGCTGCTGTCGCGGAGAGTCCTGGGTCAGCAGGATCCCGAGTTGATACTCGGCGAGCACGATGGCGGCAACGGTGACGTCGTCATCGCCGATCACGGCCGACACGTCGACGCCGCCCCGTGAGGCCAGCACGAGAACGCCGGTGTCCACGCTCACTCTGCCCATGGGTCCGCATCGACTCCGCTGTCCATGACGGCCCGCGCCTCACGGAGGTTCGCCTCGAACTCCTCAGCGGCGTCGGCATCGATCCGCCCGGCCCAGCTCCGGAAGAAATCGGCGACCGCGCCACCGTTGGCCGACGGCGAGGGCGAGAGCGTGGCCACTCGGCGACCGCCGCGGGTGACCACGAACGTCTCGCCACGCTCTGCTTCGTCCAGCAGCGCGCTGAAGCGTCGGGAGGCCTCGGTGGCAGTGACGATCCGCATAAAATCAGACTATCAGATACGGTGCACCAAGGTCATCCTGTTCGCCGCCCCGAACAGCGGGTCAGGTGTTACCCCCGCCCGGGGAGTGTGACACAAGGGGCAACCGGTGCAGGGAGGCCACGGCTGCGACGCAGACCCCGCGAGCCAGACCGCGACGCACTAGAGCGGCGCCGCGCGTCGGTACGCCATCGGAGTCCTCAGGGCCCGCTGAGCTCGTGGTCACCTCCGCTGCTGCATGCCGCCGGCGAGCTTGTCGATGCGCCGGCACCAGGTGCGGCGACGCCGGGACCTAAAGCCCTGGCACAGGATCATCGGATGCGGGACGGTCCGACGGTGGAACGGATCACGCCGATCGGCCCGCTTGCGGGCGACAACCCCCACGACGAGCGCACCTCCGACGTCATGGGGAACGGTCAGCGGCTTCCTACGGACGCATTCGCGCGTGAAGACGACGACCGGCGCTTCGTCCACGTCGCGTCCGGCTGGAACCCAACGTGAAGGAGCTCTCCGTGCAGACCACCCACTATCAAGACAACCGCGTCGACGTGAAGCTCGTGCTGTCTGATCTGTGGATCACGAATACTGTTCGTCTTCGCCTACGTCGACATCTTCGGCTTTCTCCGGTCGGATGTTCTGGAGGCGGCACTCGACGGCGGGGTGGCGGTCAGCGGCTTTGGTGTCAACCAGATGTTCCTGATCCTCACCCTCGGCTACATTCCGATACCGACGCTGATGATCATTCTCTCGCTCGTCCTCGGCGCCCGAGTCAGCCGAGTCGTCAACATCGTCGTCAGCCTGCTCTACGCCGTCAGCATCATCCTGTCCTGCATCGGCGAGACGTGGGTCTACTACCTCATCGGCAGCCTCGTCGAAGTGATCCTGCTCATCGCAATAGCTGTGACCGCGTGGCGGTGGCCTCGAGAGAACGCTGATGCGTCCGTGACTGCGCGGACAGCCACTTCTCCAGCTGCCGAAGGTACTGCGGCACGTACTCCCGGTTCCATCGCATGAAGTACACGCTGGTCGACAATTCGTGGATGGCGTTCCGGAGCTGAATCCGGCCCTACCAGTTCGGCGGGAGCGGGCACGACCTCGGCCAGGACGCGAAGGCTGTCCAGCTTGCTGTTCGGTTCGATGATCCGAGCCAGCACCAGGTCCCGGAAGACCGAATCAGCACCGGTAGCGGCCTCGAAGCCGAGCGCGGAGTAGGCCCGCACGAGCGCGTCCCGCAATTGAGCACAAGCAGAACCGCTGGTCAATGGCCTGCGACTCGGCGAGCCCGGGCACCTGAGCAAAGTCAGGGGAGACTCGAAAACCACTGCACGGCACGATGCGCCGGGTGGTGCGCCGGGCCGCGGCGTCACCCACCCGGCGGTAAAGCCCCGTGGGGTGCGAGAGGAAGATCCGTCAGTAGCGCAGCACCGCTCCCATGACCTCCGGGGAGTTCGTCCCTTCGTCCAGCAGGTGGACCTCGCCGCCCGAACGAAGCGCTCCAGAACGGCGATGTCCACCGGGCCCTTGCCCAGGCCTTCGCTATCCGCGGTGTCCGACCGCAGCAAGAGTGATTCGATCCGGCCGCGTGCTGATGCCTGGACCACGGCGACGACATCGACGATGGCGCGACCTGCCGGGCGAGGAACGGCTGACGCAGGGCGGCTGCGGCCACCACGATCGAGATGACCGCGGCGACGAGGATCCCCCCCGCATGCGGCCGGAGCAGGCCGCCGAGCCAGGCGCGGCGCGCCTGCCCCCGCTTGCCGCCGCTCGTCACGTCCGGCGCCGTCGATCCACCGCGCCCGGTCATTCCAGGTACCCGAGAAGTCGACGGAACGGCTCGGTGACGGAGAGGACGAGGACGCCGGCGAGCGCCAGCAACCACGCCGTGTCCTCGCGCTCGTTGCGTCGCAGCCAATCGTCGACGGCACGCAGGACGGGCGCGGCCGTCCGGCGCCACCAGGTCCGCAGAACGGTCATGACCAGGGCAGGACCGATCATGACCAGGCAGTAGAGGGCGAGGACCGACGCCTGGCGGGGCCAGGACAGGCCGCTGCGGTCGAGCGTGTCGATGGCCAGCAGGTACGGGAACATCGTGGCCACCTCCAGCGATACGGCCGCGACCGCGACCAAAGCCACTGCCTGGATGCTTGCGGACTCGCCGACCGCGCGCTCTCGCCAGCGACCGAGGCCTTCCCGGCTCGGCCGTGTGGGCCGCCGCAGGCCGTGCCACAGACCCGACGCGACGAGCGTGAGACCAGCGACGACGAGGACGGCTTGCCCCGTCGTCGAATCCAGCACGCCGCGCAAGCCGGCGCGCGCCGCATCCACCCCCTCGAGGAGGAGGAGGCCGATCCCGAGGTACCCGGCGGCGACGAGGCCGAGGTAGGCGTGGACGAAGGGAACCCGCAGCACGGCCGGGGTGAGGAGGAACCAGATCGGGATCACCAGGGTGGAGATGCTGATCGCGTCGAGCAGCGCCAGCGGCATCACCTCGAGGAGGACGCCCACGGACTGCCTCCGACCCCGGCGACGACGCGGTGCCCACCCAGCAGCGCGAGGCTCGCATGGTAACCGGGTGGCGAGACGATGTCACGATCGTCCTGGGAGCCCAGCAGTCTCACGAAGCCGTTGACGGCTTTGCGTCGGGCAGTGTCGAGCAGCGGCTGGGCCACCGCGTAGGCCGCCGAATGCTATTCGGCGTCGGTCAGGGCCGCTGGGTCCACCTCCACCACTCCTGCCACCCGCGATCCCAGCGAATCGGAACTGCGGATGTGCCCGGCGAGTTCGGGACCGGCCACGAGAACGAGCGGCAACGCCCGGCTGGGCGACTGCGCGGCGGCCACGACCCGGCGCGCGAAGTCCACGAGCCGTGCCTTGCGCCCCGGACGTGGGTCGGCAGAAAGACCGAGACGACCGTCCCCTGGGTCGGGGACCGCAGGGCGGTCCATTCTGCGGGCTTGGTCATCGACCTTCTCGAGGATGCCCCAGCCCGGCAGGGCCGGGCTGTTGCTTCCGTAACGTGTCAGGACGGGTCACAGCGGCCCCTCGTCCACGTCGAGGTGTCGGATGGAGTCGCCGCCCTTGCGCGCGTCCATCCTGCCGAACCTGCTGTCCAGCAGGCTCCTGAGCTTGCGGACAGCTCCGCTGAGGGCCTCCTCCACGGAGCCTGCGGACTCCACGACCGCGACTGGCGCCGAACCCGTGGGGCGGGCCTCCAGCATGCATCGCTTGTCGTTTCCGTCGGAGCGGCCGGCCATCTCGTCGGAAAGATGCACCTCGACGCGGGTGATCCTGTCGGTGAATCGCGCGAGGCCGGACTCGATGTCGAGCCTCACGCGTTGCTCCAGCTCGGCGTTGCCGTCGATGGTGTTGTCGGTGGTGACTTGGACGATCATCTACAACTCCATAATGGCGAGGGACCGGGTCCGGCCGGGTGCGTAGTGCACCCTCCTGTGACAGCTGTAGTCATGGTAACAAAGTCAGCGACGAGTCTGCATTCCGCCACCGACTCTCCGAGCCGCGGGTTTCGGACAGGTGCAGCGAATAACTGCACTCGACAAGTTACCAGGCATAACCAGGCGACACCAATGGAACTGACGCGAGGGCCGGGCTCATCCAGGAGAACAGGGTCGGGTAGCCGCACCAGGCCGACGGCGCGAGCAGGACCGGGCCGCCCGAAGCGTCCTCGACGGCGACAACCCGCAGCGAGTTGCCGCGTCGAGGGCATCACCAGACGATCTGTACGCGGCAGGTTTCCGCGTCGTGGGCGACCTATGCTGCCCTTCAGAGAACCCGCTCCCGCACTAGGAGATCTCATGAATGTCGAGACCTTCACGCCTACGACGTGGTGTCCTACACACTCGTGTCGCATGTCCCGACCCTCGGATACGCCGTGATGGCTGCCGGCCTCGTCTACTTCCTCGTGACGAGCGTCGAGCAACATCCGAGATACCGACTGTCGTCCTACCTGTCAGCCGTGGTGATGGTCTCGGCATTTCTCCAACTGCTTGTCCTCTCCATGCGATGGAACGGTCGTTCTCCTTCGACGGCGAACGCTACGTCGTCGGCGAGCAACTGTTCAGCAACGGCTACCGCTACATGAACTGGTCGATCGATGTCCCGGTGCTCCTGATCCAGCTGCTGATCGTGCTCGGCGTGACCGGGGCGGCGTTCCGACGGACGTGGGTGCTCTCGTCGTCGGCGGTCTCGGCATGATCTACATGGGATATGCCGGTCAGTTCGATGAGGTCGACCGCGGATGGCCGTTCTGGGTGTGGGGAGCGGTGTCGACGGTCTTCTTCGTCGGGTTGCTCGTCCTGGTGTACCGCGTCGTCCACGGCAACCTTCGGCGCCTACCGCGTGAGGTCCACGGCCTGGTAAGAGGCGTCTGGTGGCTAGTGTTCGCGTCCTGGATGCTGTACCCCGGGGCGTACCTCATGCCAGCGCTGTGGGAGGGCCGTCGCCTCAGCGCCCTTGAAGGATGGGAACCCGCCCAGCAGGCCGAGGTCACCATGCCTCCGCGGCGGTGTCACCAGCGTCGCATGACCGACCTCGGGGGTCCGATTCGGCCAACAGCCGTAGTGGCATTCAGTCCGCCGCGATCACGGCGCTGAACCGGTCGGGCTGTTTGGCAATCGCTGTTCTGACATTCTTCAGCGCGTTCGTCCCCATCTTCGGTGCGATCTTCGCGGGCGCCGTGGCCGTGCTCAGCGCCTTTGTGTCGAACGGATGGCTCACCGCACTGGCGGTGATGGGTCTTGTCCTGCTGGTCCAGCAGGCGGAATCCAGCCTGCTCAATCCGCTGCTCCTGGGTCGGGCGCTATCGCTGCACCCGCTGGCTGTCCTGACGGCTGCCTCGATCGGTCTCCTACTGGCCGGCATTGCGGGTGGGGTCCTGGCCGTGCCGACGCTCGCCGCCGCGGTCTCCTTCTTCGCTCCCCTCAAGGCCCAAGGCGGGGGCGCCGGCGCACGTCGGTAGTCGGGTGATGCCGAGTCACGCCAGTCTCCGGCCAATGTGGCCGCGGGTCAGACTCGAAGACCGCGGCACGCCACGGTGCGCCGGGTGGTGCGCGGGGCCGCGACCTCGCCGACCCGGCGGTAAGGCCCCGCGGGGCGCGAGAAGAAGATCCGTCAGTCGCGCAGCACCTCTCACATGACCTCCGGGGAGGTCATCCCCTCGTCCAGCAGGTGGACCTCGCAGCCCCGAACCAAGCGTCTCCAGAACGTGCCGGTCCCGTCGTTCTGAGCTGATCTGCACGGTCGCAGACGCCGATCGGTCGGTGCGCCGAGTCTCGATGCCGCGTCAATGGTGTCGACCGCCGTCACGGCGGCGGGATGGACCCACAGCGCCCCTCGGCCAACTCGATCCGGCGCCCGGGTACGTGCCCTGGGCGACGGCGACATCGCGGCCGTCGAACTCGCCCTCGAAAGCCAGGCGGCCGTCCAGCAGTGCCACCTTGGAGGCGCCATGGGGCTAGCGGGGTGATGTGGGTCAATGGTGATCGGTTGACGTGGGATCTCCGGCACTTTCGATCAGTCGTCCTCCGACATGGTCACCACTGGCCGCTACTGGTGGCGGAGCATGAGCTGGCCTGGCACCACGCACACGCAGACTTCAGGGCGGCGCTCACACACGAATGGGCATCGACGTCAGGGCCCGCCGCGCCAGTGCTCGATCCGATGGTGGTCGGGCGCCAAGCCGTGACCGACCCCGGACGCCACGGGTCAGCGGACGTCGAACCGGTCGAGGTCCATGATCTTTACCCATGCCGCGGCGAAGTGTCGCACGAACATCTCCTTCGCGTCGTCGCCGGCGTAGACCTCGGCGAGCGCGCGCAGCTCGGAGTTGGACCCGAAGACGAGGTCGACCCGGCTGCCGGTCCACCGGACCTCACCGCCGGCGTCCCTCGCCTCGTAGGTGTCCGGGTCGTCGGCCACCGGCCGCCACGTGGTGCCCACGTCGAGCAGGTTCACGAAGAAGTCGTTGGTCAGCGTCCCGGGCCGGTCGCTCAGCACGCCCACCGCAGACTGCTGATAGGTCGCACCCAGGGCACGCAACCCGCCCACCAGCACTGTCATCTCCGGCGCTGTCAGCGTGAGCAGGTTCGCCCGGTCGACCAGCAGGTACTCCGCCGGTAGCCGGTGACCCTTACCGACGAAGTTGCGGAAGCCGTCCGCGGTGGGCTCCAACGCCGCGAAGGACTCGACGTCGGTCTGATCCTGCGGGGCGTCCGTGCGGCCCGGCGTGAACGCGACCGTGACCTCGTGGCCACCGGCCCGCGCGGCCGACTCCACAGCCGCGGTCCCGGCCAGCACGACGAGGTCGGCCAACGAGATCCGCTTGCCTGCGGCCACCGAGGCGTTGAAGGACTCCCGGATGCCCTCCAGGGTACGCAGCACCCGGGCCAGTTCGTCGGGCTCGTTGATCTCCCAGCTGCTCTGCGGCAGCAGTCGGATGCGGCCTCCGTTGGCGCCGCCACGCTTGTCGCTGCCGCGGAACGTCGAGGCCGACGCCCAGGCGGTCGAAACCATCTGTGACACCGAGAGGCCGCTGGTCAGGATCTGTGCCTTGAGCGCGGCGACGTCGCCGTCGTCGACCAGCTCGTGGTCCAGGGCCGGCACCGGGTCCTGCCAGATGAGCGTCTCCTGCGGCACCAGCGGCCCCAGGTAGCGCTGGATCGGTCCCATGTCGCGGTGGGTCAGCTTGAACCACGCCCGGGCGAACGCGTCGGCGAACTGCTCCGGGTGCTCCAGGAAACGCCGCGAGATCTGCTCGTAGATCGGGTCGAACCGCAGCGCGAGGTCAGTGGTCAGCATGGTCGGCGGGCGGGTCAGCGAGCCGTCCTCGGGATCGGGCACGGTGTTCGCGCCGGCACCGCCCTTCGGCTGCCACTGGTTCGCGCCGGCGGGGCTCTTGGTCAGCTCCCAGTCGTAGGCGAACAGGTTCTCGAAGTAGCTGTTGCTCCACCTCGTCGGAGTCGCGGTCCAGGTGACCTCGATACCGCTGGTGATGGCGTCGCGGCCCTTGCCACTGCCGTAACTGTTGCGCCAGCCGAGGCCCTGCTCCTCCAACGGTGCACCCTCGGGCTCGGCCCCGATGTGCGGTTCGGGATCCGCCGCGCCGTGCGTCTTGCCGAACGTGTGCCCACCCGCGATGAGGGCGACCGTCTCCTCGTCGTTCATCGCCATCCGGGCGAACGTCTCGCGGATGTCACGAGCCGAGCCCAGCGGGTCCGGGCTCCCGTTCGGGCCCTCCGGGTTGACGTAGATGAGCCCCATCTGTACCGCCGCCAGCGGGCCCTCCAGCTCACGGTCGCCGGTGTAGCGCTCGTCGCCCAGCCAGGTGTCCTCAGGGCCCCAGTAGACGTCCTCGTCGGGTTCCCAGACGTCCGCACGGCCGCCGGCGAATCCGAACGTCGTGAAGCCCATCGTCTCCAGCGCGCGGTTGCCGGTGAGCACGAGGAGGTCGGCCCACGAGATGGCGCTGCCGTACTTCTGCTTGATCGGCCACAGCAGCCGCCGGGCCTTGTCGAGATTGGCGTTGTCCGGCCAGCTGTTCAGGGGCGCGAACCGCTGCATCCCGGCGCCGGCCCCGCCTCGGCCGTCGCTGATCCGGTACGTGCCGGCACTGTGCCAGGCCATCCGGATGAAGAACCCGCCGTAGTGGCCGAAATCGGCGGGCCACCACTGCTGAGAGTCCGTCATCAGCGCGTCGACGTCGCGGGTCAAGGCGTCGAGATCGAGGCCGGCGAAGGCCGCGGCGTAGTCGAAGTCCGCGCCCATCGGGTTGGACGCGGCGGAGTGCTTGCGGAGAATCTTGAGGTTGAGCTGGTTGGGCCACCACTCCCGGTTGCCCACCCCCTCGGTGGGGTGGTTGGGGCGGTGGGCGACGGGGCAGACCCCCTCGCTCTCCTCGGTGTTCATGTCTCCGACGACGGCATCGTGCTCAGCCATTGGATGTCCTTTCTGGATCGGGAGATGTAGGGCCATGGGCGGGGGTGGATGGTCGGTGGACGGGGACACAGGCGGGGCACCGGCCCCAGAAGACGACCTCGGCCTCATCGACGACATAACCGTGGTCCTCGGAGGCGGTCAGGCAGGGGGTGAGACCGACCGCGCAGTCGACGTCGGCGATGGCGCCGCACGCGCGGCAGATGACGTGGTGATGGTTGTCACCGACCCGGGCCTCGTAGCGGGCGACGGAGCCGGCGGGCTCGATACGGCGGAGCAGGCCGGCGACGGTCAGCGCCCGCAACACGTCGTAGACGGCCTGGGTGGACACCTCGCCGATGGCCTCGCGCACCGTGCGGACGATCGAGTCGGTATCGGAGTGCGAGTGCTCGTGGACCGTGGTCAGTACGGTCACTCTGGGTCGGGTCACCCGCAGCGACGCCCCGCGGAGCATGGCCTCGGCGTCCGCGGCGGTGAGCACGAGGGCAGTCTGGACCCGTTTTCTGGAATCGGTCAAGAAGTGTCGGTCGCCCCTGCGGAACGCATAGTGCACGTGTCACCCGAGCGTATTGGAGGAGATCGATGGAGTACGACGTCATCGTCGTCGGGGGTGGTCCCGCCGGTGAGGTTCTGGCCGAGCGCACCGCCAGAGCAGGTCTCAACGTCGCGCTGATCGAGGTGGAGCTGGTCGGGGGCGAGTGCCCGTTCTGGGCATGCATGCCCAGCAAGGCGCTGCTGCGCAGCGTCCACGCGTTGGCCGCGGCCCGCCGGGTGCCGGGGGCGGGCGAGGCGGTGACGGGCGAGCTGGACGTGGCGGCAGTGCTGGCCCATCGCGACGAGCTGATCTCTCATCTCGACGATGCCGAGCAGGAGGCGGCACTGGTCGGCGCCGGGGTGGTCGTCGTCCGGGGCCGGGGGCGGCTGAACGGGCCGCGGCGGGTGGACGTGACCGGCGCCGATGGGGCGCTCACCGAGCTGCGGGCCAGGCACGCCGTCGTGCTCGCCACCGGTTCCGTCGCCGCGATCGCACCAGTGCCGGGGCTGGCGCAGGCGTCACCGTGGACAAGTCGCGAGGCGACCACCGCCAGCGCGGTGCCGAAGCGCCTGGTGGTGCTGGGTGGCGGAGTCGTCGGCGTGGAGATGGCGCAGGCATGGCGGGGACTCGGTAGTGAGCAGGTGGTCGTGGTGGTCCGCGAGCCGCAGTTGATGCCCACGCTGGAACCGTTCGTCGGCGAGCGACTCGTGGCCGCCCTGCGTCAGGAGGGCATCGAGGTGCTGCTGGACACCGAGGCCGGGCGGGTCGAGCGCGAGCCGGGCGGCGAGCGTGTCGTGCACCTGCCCGGGGGCCGGACCCTGGTGTGCGACGAGCTGCTGGCCGCCACCGGACGCCGGCCGGCAACGGAGGACGCGGGGCTCGCCACGGTGGGGCTGGAACCCGGCGAGGACGTCGCGGTGGACGACACCATGCTCGTCGCAGGGACGGATTGGCTGTACGCGATCGGGGACGTCAACGGGCGGGCGCTGGTGACGCACCAGGGCAAGTACCAGGCCCGGGTGGCGGCGGCCGCCGTGCTGGCGCGCAGCCGAGGTGAGGAGCCGCCGTACCGCGCCGAGGCGGATGACGCGGCCGTGCCGCAGGTCATCTTCACCGATCCCGAGATCGCCGCGGTCGGGTTGAGCTCCGCCGAGGCGACGGAGCGCGGCCTGCGGGTGCGGACGGTGGAGTTCGAGCTGGGTGACACTGCGGCCGCGCTGCTGCACGCCCGCGACTACAGCGGCCGGGCCGCGCTGGTCGTCGACGACGGGGCGTCCGTCATCGTCGGCGCGACCTTCGTCGGGCAGGACGTGGCCGAGCTGGTGCACGCCGCGACCATCGCCATCGTCGGCCAGGTGCCGCTGGAACGGCTCCGGCACGCCGTTCCCAGTTTCCCGACGCTCAGCGAGGTGTGGCTCAGCCTGTTGGCGGAGTACGGGCAGTAAGTGACCGACTGTGCGTTGGGGACGCCACCTACGCATGCCACAGTGGCCGACCGTGCCACCCGAAGATCGCCGCCGAGACCGAGGGGGCCGCGGGCTACCGCGACCATCCGCACAGCAACTTGCGACCGCGCAGGACCGGCCAGTCTCCGACCTGGTCGGCCCCGCTCTCGCGGTACTCCTCGTCGGCATCAACCCGAGCCTGTGGTCGGCGGTCATCGACCGGCACTTCGGCAACCCCGCCAACCGGTTGTGGCCGGTGCTGCACCTCGCAGGCTTCACGCCCCGGCAACTGCTGCCGACCGACGCCGACGAGCTGCTCGGGCTGGGGATCGGTATCACCAACATGGTCAACCGGGCGACCGCCACCGCGGCGGAGATCCGGGACGACGAGCTGCGCGCGGGTGTCCCGCGACTGCTCACCACCGTTGAGACCTGGCAGCCGGAGATCGTCGCCTTCCTCGGCCTGCACGCCTACCGCGTCGCCTTCGGCCGTCCCAAGGCGGCGGTGGGCCGGCAGCAGGAGCGCGTCGCAGACGCCGTCACATGGCTGCTGCCCAACCCGAGCGGCCTCAACGCCCACTATCAACTGCCCGACCTCGTCCGCCTCTACGGCGAGCTGCACACCGCCGCATGCGGCTGAGGCCGACATCACGCTCGCTGCACGCCATAGACGGCAGGATGGCCGTATGTCGTTCGAGGTCAGTGGCGGCGCCTACACCGCGTTCATGGGCAGGTTCGCCGACCCGTTGGCAGTGCGGTTCGCGGACACGGTCGGGGTCACCGCGGGCCAAGCCGTACTGGACGTCGGGTGCGGGACGGGCGCGCTGACGCGCGTCCTGGTCGACCGCGTGGGAGGCGAGCGCGTCGGTGCGGTCGACCCGTCGCAATCGTTCGTGGCCGTGATGCGCGAGCGATTCCCGACGCTGGACGTGCGGCATGGAAGGGCGGAGGAGCTGCCGTACGAGACCGCGACGTACGACGTGGTCCTGGCGCAGCTCGTCGTCCACTTCATGACCGACCCGGTGCGGGGCATCGCCGAGATGGCCCGCGTGTCACGACCGGGTGGCACCGTCGGGACCGCGGTGTGGGATCACGGCGGTGGCAGTGGCCCGCTCGCGGTGTTCTGGGAGGGGGTGCGGTCGATGGATCCGCACGCCGACGACGAGTCCGGCCTGCCGGGAGTGCGCGAGGGTCACCTGGCGGAGCTGTTCCGGCAGGCGGGACTGCCGCAGCTGAACGAGACCGCGCTGACCGTGACGGTGCCGTATGACTCGTTCGAGCAGTGGTGGCACCCCTTCACGCTCGGCGTCGGGCCCGCCGGCGCCCACGTCGCGGCCCTGCAGGACGCCGCTCGCGAGGAGCTGCGACAGCGGTGCCGGGCCCTGCTACCCGTCCGCCCGTTCACCATCCGCGCCACCGCATGGGCCGTCTGGGCCACCGTCCCCCCGGCACCCGCCTGACTGACCGACCGAGCGCTGGGGTGCAGCGGGCACCCCGGGCAGGATGTGCCGGTTCGGACTGCAGAACAGGGTCAGTCCCCTACGACGTCCGCGGTGTCGACCACGCCTGTCCACGGCGAACGGCTGGTCGACCGTCGCCTCGATGCTGTGGCAGTCCTAGCCATCCTTGATCGTCAGGTGCTGGGTTTCCTTCACCGTGGCGAGCATGGTGTCCGACCCACCCTGCCACCACGGAGAATCCTTCGGACAGATACAGCCGCCGAGCCGGATTGGCGCGCTCCACACTCAGTGAGATCGCCGGGGCGCCCCGGGCGCTCGCGCCGTCCATCACCGCGCGCAGGAGTGCTCGCCCCACCCCGCGCCCGCGGTGCGACCTCACCACAGCGATGGACACCTCCGGGGTGGCGTCGTCGACATAGCCGAAGCCCGGATCGGCCGCCGCGAAGTACCGCAACCAGGCAGCCCCGATCGGACCGTCGTCGCCGACCGCCACCACCCCGAGATCGGTCGACGTCATCCAGCCGTGGACGTAGTGCGCCAGGTCGGGATCGGCCTCGATCTCCGGCAGCGTCAGGCTCCGCTCGGGCAGCCAATTGACCGCCTCGCGCACCATGCGCCACAGAAACGCCTCGTCCGTCTGCATCGCGCTGCGAAGCGAGAACCCGGCCATCACCGCCAACGTACCTGGCAAGCGGCCGACGCTCGCCGTCGCTCGGGGTCGTCCGCGCCGGTGCGGAGGGGCCGCAATCGGGGTGCCAGGATCGTGGGGTGCCCGACACCGATGCCACGCCTGCGATAGCGGGCAGGACCGTACTGATCACCGGCGGCAGCAGCGGGATCGGCAAGGCCACCGCGCTCGGCCTCGCCCGGATGGGGGCCTCCCTCGCCATCACCGGGCGCGACCGCGGCCGGACCGAGGCCGCGGCACACGAGATCCGCGCCGCCGGCGGCGGGCGGGTGGACGTTCTCATCGGCGACCTGTCAGTCCAGGCCGAGGTACGGCGAGTCGCCGAGCAGGCACTCGAGCGCCTCGACCGGTTGGACGTGCTGGTCAACAACGTCGGCGGCTACTGGAACACCAGGCACGTCACCGCCGACGGGCTGGAGCACACGTTCGCGCTGAACCATCTCGCGCCGTTCCTGCTCACCGACCTGTTGCTGGAACGGCTGCAAGCCGGCGGCTCGGCCCGGGTGGTCACCGTCTCCTCCGGCGCGCATGCCTTGGGTAAGATCGACTTCGACGACCTGCAGGGTGAACGCTCGTACTCCCCCTTCCGCGCATACGCCCAGTCCAAGCTGGCCAATGTGATGTTCAGCCACGAACTCGCGCGTCGCCTGGCCGGCACCGGCGTCACGGCCAATGCGCTGCATCCCGGGGTGGTGAGCACCGGCTTCGGGGTCGAGGACGCCGGCCGGGTCCAACGCCTGCTCGTGCCGTTGGGGCGGCCGTTCATGAAGTCCCCGACGCAGGGGGCGGCCACCTCGATCCACCTGGCGGCCGCGCCCGAGCTGCAACACGTCACCGGCCGCTACTTCGCCGACCGCAAGCCCAAGAAGTCCAGCAAGCTCAGCCACGACCATCAGGCCGCCGAACGGTTGTGGCAGGTCAGCGCCGAGCTCGTCGGTCTCGAGCCTGACTCACGAAAGTGACTGTCCGTGCGTTGTGGACGTGGGGAGAGCGGTCATGCCAGCCCGGGGGATCGGAAAAGGCCGGTTTCATAGATCGTGTAATGGCGCCGCCACACATCCGGGTCTTGAGAGGGGCCCGGGCACTGTCACCGCTGGCGCTGTCCCCGGTGGCCGACCGCCAGCCCGCCGGTGGAGCGGATCACGAGGTGCACATGCCCGCCAGCGGCCGAGAAATTCACCCACCCGCGAGATAGGCACCGACCTGAGTTGCTCAGCTTGCGCTTTCGAGTCCTCCCTGAGCCCGGTCCGGTCAGCGGGCAGTAGTACCTGAAAGGAGAAGATCCGGTCCGGTATTGCTGGTGAGAAGGACAACAGTGACACCCCTGCCATGCCGACGCGCACCCTACGAGATGTGTACCGTTCGGCATCCGTGCGAGGGAGGCCGCATGCACGAACTGTCGATCTGCCGCTCGATCGTCGACGTCGTGGACCGTCATGCGGCCGGGCGAGGCGTCGAGGTGATCAACCTGCAGGTGGGCGAGCTGCGGCAGATAGTGCCGGACACGCTCGTGTACTGCTGGACGCTGGTCACCGCGGATACCGCGCTCGCCTCGTCGCAGTTGCGGGTCGATCGGGTGACCGCAGCCATCCGCTGCAAGGCCTGTGGGCACGGGACTGCGCTGACCGGGCCGATCCTGGTGTGCGAGGCATGCGACGGTCGCGACGTGGAGATCGTCGCCGGCGAGGAGTTCCTCATCACGTCGCTCGAGCTTGTGGAGGCCTGAGGAGATGGGTCGGTTCCACCGGCACGAGGACGGGCAGGAGCACGCGCACGACGAGGCCCACGTCGATCGCGGGGACCATTCGGGGTACGCCACGGGTACCGATCGCGTGGAGATCCTGGAACGGGTCTTCGAGGAGAACGACCGCACCGCCGCGGCCAACCGGGCGGACTTCGACGCCGCCGGAGTGATCGCGGTCAACCTGATGTCGTCTCCCGGCGCCGGCAAGACCGCCCTGCTGGCCGAGACCCTGCGCCGGCTGCGCGGGACGGTCCGGATCGGGATCGTCGAGGGCGACATCGAGACCAGCTTGGACGCGGAGCGGCTGGCCGGCTTCGGGGCGCAGATCGCCCTGCTCAACACCGCCAACGGTTTCGGCGGCGAGTGCCATCTGGACGCACCCATGGTGCGAGCCGCGCTGGGCCGGCTGTCCCTGGGCGATATCGACCTGCTGGTCGTGGAGAACGTCGGGAACCTGGTGTGCCCGGCCGAGTTCCACGTCGGGGAGCACCGGCGGGCGATGGTCTATTCGATCACCGAGGGCGAGGAGAAACCGCTGAAGTACCCGGTGATGTTCCGCTCCGTCGACCTCGTCGTGGTCAACAAGATGGACCTGCTCCCGCATCTCGATTTCGACCTCGCCGCATTCCGCGCCAACCTGGCCGACGTCAACCCGCGGGTCCGCGTCATCGAGACCAGCGCCCGCGACGGCAGCGGCGTCGACGAGTGGTGCGAGTGGCTGCGCGAGGGAGTGCAGGTCGCCGCTTGAGGAGCCAGCGCCGGGTCGTCCGGGTGCGCGGGATCGTCCAGGGGGTGGGCTTCCGGCCGTTCGTCCGCACGCTGGCGGTGGGACTCGGCCTGACCGGGTCCGTGCGCAACGATTCCGAGGGCGTGCTGGCGGACGTCACCGGGACACCACAGACGCTGGCGGAGTTCTGCCGCCTGGTTCGCCACGACGCGCCGCCACTGGCGGTCGTCACCGCCGTCGAGTGGTCCGAGACCGCGCCCGACCCGCTGGCATCCACCGGGTTCACCATCGACTCCTCGGTCGGCGGCACCGGCCGCACCCTGGCGCCACCGGACACCGCGACCTGCCGGGACTGCCTGCGCGAGTGCACCGACCCCGCCGATCGCCGGTATCGGCACCCCTTCATCGCCTGCACCAACTGCGGTCCGCGGTTCACGATCATCCGATCGCTGCCCTACGACCGGCCGAGCACGACGATGGACCGGTTCGAGATGTGCGGGGCATGCCGAGCGGAGTACACCGACCCGGCCGATCGCCGATTCCACGCCCAGCCGGTCGCGTGCCACGACTGCGGCCCAGTGCTCGGCTACCACCGGGCCGGGCAGCCGACCGCGTCATGCGAGGCCGCTCTGAGCGCCGCCCGGGTCGACCTGGCGGCCGGGGCAATCCTCGCGGTCAAGGGCATCGGCGGATACCACCTCGCCTGCGACGCCACCGATCCGGCGGCCGTGGCGAGGCTGCGGGAGCGCAAGCAGCGCGGCGACAAACCGTTCGCGGTCCTGGTCGGCGATATCGCCACCGCCCGCCGCTTCGCCCTCGTCGACGAGGTGGAGACCGCCGAGCTCACCGGGCCGCGGTGCCCGGTCGTCCTGGTGCGGCGCCGCCCCGATCCCGAGTCGGCCGTCGCCGAGCACGTCGCTCCCGGCAATGCCGACGTCGGCGTGATGTTCCCGCCGTCGGCGTTGCACCACCTGCTGCTCGGGCTGCCGGATGACCCGCCCGGGCCGATCGCCCTCGTTCTGACCAGCGGGAACCTGTCGGGCGAGCCGATCGTCACCGGCGACGCCGAGGCCATCGACCGGCTGCGCGGCATCGCCGACTCGTGGCTGGCCCACGACCGCGAGATCCTCGTCCCCTGCGACGACTCGGTGACCGCCGTCGTTCTCGGCGAGCCGGCCCCGATCCGCCGTTCCCGCGGCTGGGCGCCGTTGCCGCTGGAGTTGCCGCCGCCGCTGGGTCAGTCGCCGTGCCCGGCGATGCTGGCCACCGGCGGCGACCTCAAGACCACCATCGCGCTCGCCGATCAGGGCTCGGTCTGGCTCTCCGCCCACCTCGGTGACATGGACGACCTGCGGACCCAGCAGGCCGCGACGCTGGCCCGCGGCCACCTCGAAGCGCTGCTCGGCGTCGCCCCGAAGCACGTGGTCACCGACGCCCACCCCGGCTACCGCAGCCGCGCGTGGGGACGGGCCGCCGCTTCGCCCGACTGGGGCACGTCACAGGTGCAGCACCACCACGCCCATATCGTCGCGGTGATGGCAGAGCACGGCCTACCGCCGGGAACGACAGTGGTCGGGATCGCCCTGGACGGCACCGGATACGGCGGCGACGGCGCGATCTGGGGCGGGGAGATGCTGCTGGCGTCCTACCGCGAGTACGAGCGGCTCGCCCATCTGTCCTACGTCCCCCTCGCCGGGGGGGACGCGGCGGTGACGCGCGGCTACCGGATGGCGTTGGCGCATCTGCACGCGGCGGGTGTGCCCTGGCAGGCGGACCTGCCGTGCGTCACGGCGTGCCCGCAGGCCGAGGCGCGGGTGATGGCGCACCAGCTCGCGACGGGCCTCGGCACCGTGCCGACGTCCAGCGCCGGCCGGCTGTTCGACGCCGTCGCCTCGATCCTCGGGATCTGCCACGAGTCTGGGTTCGAGGCCCAGGCAGCGATGGCGCTCGAGGCAGCGGCCGCTCGTTGCCAGACGTGGGCCATCGGATATCCGCTGCCCGCCCTCGACGGCGTGTGGGACTGCGGGTCACTTGTCCGCGCCGTCGTGGCCGATCTGCGATCCGGCGCCGCGGTTCCAGTCATCGCCGCCCGGTTCCACACCGGCCTGGCCGGCGGCATAGCCGCCGCCGCCGTGACCGAGGCCGCCCGGGCAGGGGTCGACACCGTGGCGCTCAGCGGTGGGGTGTTCGCCAACCGGCTGCTGACCACCATCACTGTGACCGCGCTGCGCGAGGCGGGGCTCCGGGTGCTGCGGCATCGGCTGGTGCCGGCCAACGACGGCGGGCTGGCGCTCGGTCAGGTGGCGGTTGCCGCCGCAGGGTGGCTCATCCGATGACGTCGGACAACCGGGGACTGGTCGTCCACTCCCGCTGCGCCGCCACAGCCATCCGGCAACGGTGCGGCTCTAGCCACATCGACCGGAATCGACTTACAGTGCGCTGGCCGGCGATGCAGCCGGCGGCCGAGAGGGGGATCACATGTGCCTCGCAGTGCCGGGACGGATCGTCTCGATAGCCGAGCGCGACCATATGCGGATGGCGACCGTGGATTTCGGCGGCGTCCTCAAGGACGTGTGTCTGGCCTACCTCCCGGACATCGAGGTGGGTGACTACACCATCGTCCACGTCGGGTTCGCCATCCAGCGCCTCGACGAGGCCTCGGCGCTGGAGACTCTGGCCCTGTTCGAGAATCTCGGCATCCTGGACACCGAATTCGGCGACGACTGGGATCGGGCGGCGCAGGAGAGCGGCGCGGCACCGGTGGCGGCCTCGTGAAATACCTTGAGGAGTTCAGCGATCCTGAGCTGGCCGCACGCCTGCTGGACGACATTCGCGCCACGGTCACCCGACCGTGGGCGCTGATGGAGGTGTGCGGCGGCCAGACCCACTCGATCATCCGCCACGGCATCGACCAACTGCTACCGGAGCAGATCGAGATGATCCATGGGCCGGGGTGCCCGGTGTGCGTGACCCCGCTGGAGATCATCGACAAAGCGTTGGAGATCGCGTCGCGGCCCGGTGTCATCTTCTGCTCGTTCGGCGACATGCTGCGGGTACCGGGCAGCGGGCGCGACCTGTTTCGGGTCAAGAGCGCCGGCGCGGATGTCCGGGTCGTCTATTCCCCGCTGGATGCGCTGAACCTCGCCCGGGACAACCCCGACCGGCAGGTGGTGTTCTTCGGGATCGGGTTCGAAACCACCGCACCACCGAACGCGATGACCGTGTACCAGGCGAAACGTCAGGGCATCGAGAACTTCAGCCTGCTGGTCTCGCATGTCCGGGTCCCGCCGGCGATTCGGGCGATCATGGAGTCGCCATCATGCCGGGTGCAGGGATTCCTGGCCGCCGGGCACGTCTGCTCGGTAATGGGAACGGCCGAGTACCCCGAACTGGCCGAGCGCTACCGGGTGCCGATCGTCGTCACCGGCTTCGAGCCGCTGGACATCCTGGAGGGCATTCGGCGCACCGTCCGGCAGCTGGAGGCCGGGCGTCACGAGCTGGAGAACGCCTACCCGCGCGCGGTGCCGGCTGAGGGCAACCCGGCCGCACGCGCCATGCTCGCCGACGTCTTCGAGGTCACCGACCGGGCATGGCGGGGCATCGGGGTCATCCCGGGGTC